>ERZ1370068.8292-contig-7159_pt1 | contig 35124 bp, 69 predicted proteins | sample MGYA00561227_ERZ1370068 | MGnify/ENA primary metagenome ERZ1370068 (study PRJEB38410, sample SAMEA6850437) | metagenome | study: Metagenomic assessment of the ecological functions of the soil: analysis of the soil microbiota associated with the...
GACGTACTTCCGTTCAGTTACAGCTATTGCTAGCCGGCGCAGCCGGGTGCAGCACTCGATCACCGCGGGTTCATCTTTCGGTTTCTTCTTGCGAGGAGTGGTGCAGTCCCTTGGACTTGGAGTTCAGGTGAATTTGAGTTCGTCCGTGCACCATCCGCGACGGCGCGATCTTTCGTAAGCGCCCGATCTGGTCACAGCCATTGAACGGATTATACCTCGCCATCCAGGTGTCTTCCACGGTCGCGTTTCTTTCCCAGCACCGGTAGGCCACGGCCATACCGGAAAGTCATGAGTCCAACTGGCGGTACAAGGCCTGAAGGATCCAGAACAGCACGGTCCTCGGTGCTTGCTTGCCCTGCTGGAGTCGTTCCGGGACGCTGCTGCAGCACGCATGAAAGCTTTCAGCCTTGTCCGAAGCGTACGACGCCCATGAGGGCCGCCAACAGAGCGACAGCCGCTGGAGCAACAATTCGTGGCTTCATCGAATTCACGGTGCAGAACGCTGGCAACCGCGTCCGGCAAGAACACAAGCATCATCGCCAGGCGAGGTGAAAACCAGGGAACTCATCGTCCACCACTTCCATGCGAGAGACCTGGAAGCCTTCATGGCGTGCATGAAGCAGAGCGATGATCCAGCCCCGCTTTCAGCAGGAAAGACCCATCAGGATCGAGGAGCATCCGAAATCCCGGTTCCACGCGCGTTAGGCGAAGAGCACCCCCGATCGCTTCGCCGCGGATCAGCAGCGCAGTGCCAAACCCACAGAAACTGCGCTCGTCCAGCGGTGCCGGTGTTTGTTCCACGCTGCTTCCGCTTCAAAGGTTCGAGCTGGCAGCATCCATGTTCCTGCTCCTGGGTCTTGGTCGACATCGCAATGTGCACCCAGCAGAGGAAAATCGAACATCAAGACAGAGATCGACGAAGTGCCAGTAAAGGCCTGCCACTTCGACATCTGTATCGTGAATCGTAGGCCTCGGCTTGGGCCGGAGGATGATCGAAATCCCACGATAGCGCTGCAGATCAGTAGCTACAGTAAGGCGCCAGTGAGTGAAACGGACATGTATGGCGGGCGTTCGCCATGCCAACGTTTCAAAACTTCCACCACAACCAGAAGCTCAGCCAGGATCGGGAATGAACCATCGGCGCAAACGCGATGACGCCCAGGATAGACCGTACGCCAAGCGTAACGATGCAGCATGTATGTTGCCAGTCCCTGGTCAGAACGTTGCACGGAGTGAATTGGGGAACGATTCTTTTTGCTCGGCCGCGCCAGGCGGGCTTCCTGCATTCGTGGCTTCGCCCGGCGCAGCGGGGAAGAAAGGTGGGGATCAAGCCTTCGCGCGATCAGATTACTCCACTGCGCGTCACGTGCGGAGAATGATGAACGCAATGCCGCAGGCCATGGTTGCGCAGCAGCCACAAGCGCTGTGCCTTGCGCTTATGCGGCGACACTTCGGCCTGCGCGACGCCTACCAAGTACCATCGTGAGCGAGCTGAGTGAGCTAGGAGACGCCGATCAATCAGGGTGGCGTTCATAGTGCTCTCCGAATGGAACGGGGTCATGACCAGTCCGGGGTAGATCTCGACCGTAGGTGCAGGCGAAAAGCAGCGCCCGAACGTCAGGGAGTTGGAGAGCAGGAAAGAGCCACATCCCGATCTTCTGCAAGTGGGTTGCCGAACAGCGACGGCTCATAGGGATCACCATCGCATGGTTGGACCGCAACCGCGTATCGGACATGGTCTCGGTCTCCTTGTGCTGCCCGGAGCGTATCTCGCCAATTCCAACAACGCAAAAATGTAAACCCGGCGCACCGCCATGAAATGCCAATACCAGGCAAAGTCACATCCAAAAGAATTCTGCGGGACTCAAGCGTCTTGCCTAAAAAGGGCGCGATTAGCGCGTAGTGAGAGCGAGCAGTCCCGCCAGCTAGGTGGACTGCGTGTGATGCGGTCAGCAGATAGACGAACGAACCGCTGGGGCTCGTCGCCACAAGAACCCGCGATCCCCGAGTGTGCGCCACGCCAGCCATTGGTCAGCCAAGAAGCCGATTCCAGAGCAGCAAGCAACTCAATAGTCTTGCGATTCATTTCAAGCAAAACCCTGATCGTCTGAATCGGGGCCAAGGAGGCCTGCCGGTTCGGTTGTCGTCGTGCCAACTCGATCTGTTGACGCTACTAAGCACCAGCAAGACCGTATTAATCATCAACAGCCCAGAAGGGTGCGCTTATCGAGAGCCGATCGCGCAGACCGTAAGCTGGTTAGATTGTTGGCTGGGTCGTTCGGTGAGCGGTCCCTGGCGCACGATAATGCGCGCGTGAAGGAGACGAACAGCCTCCCGATCGGGTGAATCCGCAGACTACGATGCCTAGTCGCGCACGACGCAGCCGCCGCGGAGTAATCACCCGCATTGCCGCGGCCATCGTCTCCGCCACCACCCGACGGAGGGCGTAAGGCGTCGCCTCCGCGCCCTGCATGCGGCTTACCGATCGTTACTGTTGACGACAGAGTAGCCATTCTTCAACTCTAGCCCGAGCCTACCATCTCGGCCTGACTCTAATGTGTCGGCTACGGTTGCTGGGTCCGTCTGCATGGTGTAATCGCGCGGCGCTCAGGGACGCTGTACTCGTATGGGCCGTGGTGCACGACCGGCGTTTGACCCGCTCAAAGTTGTCGTGCGGAGGCGGAGTCGCAGTTGTCCACTCGAGAGTTGTCGCTTCCCACGGATTGTCGCTGGCCTTCGGCCCCTTGAACATGCTCCAGAAGAGATTGAACAGGAAAATGAGCTGGCACTGCGATCGTAAAGAACGCGGCGTACGTCATGAATTTCTGCAGCGGAATCAAGTCGTGCAGATACGCGAGCTCGGTCATCTGCGAGTAACGGCGAGGCTGTCCCGCCATGCCCAGATAATGCATCGGCATGAAGATCGCGTAGGTCCCGATGAAGGTGAACCAGAAGTGGCATCCGACCCCAGCTTCGTTCATCATTCGTCCAAACATCTTCGGGAACCAATAATAGCGTTCGCGGCGAAGATCCCGAAGATCGCAGCCACGCCCATGATCAGGTGGAAGTGTCCGACGCACGAAATACGTGTCGTGCAACGGAATATCCAGAACCGGCTGAGCCAGGAACGGGCCGCTCGATGCCGCCAGAGACGAATAAGAGAAACGAAGCCGATGGCGAACAGCATTGGTGTGTGCGAATCGAATGCGTCCGCCATGCAGTCGTGCCGAGCCAGTTGAAAGTCTTGATCGCCGAAGGAACTCCGATTGCCATGGTCATGATGCGAGAACGCGAACGCGGTGTACGGGCTCATGCCGCTCATGAACATGTGGTGGCCCCAGACCATGAATCCGAGGAATGCCAATGGCCATGATGGCGTACACCATCGCCTTGTAACCGAAAGATCGGTTTGCGCGAGAAAGTGGAAAGCAACTGCGATGCACACGCCCATCGCCGGGCAGAATCGCGATGTAAACCTCAGGATGACCAAAGAACCAGAAGAGATGCTGCCACAGAAGCGGCGAGCCGCCCTTGTGTCCCATGAGCTGGCCGTTCACGACCACCAGCGGAACGTAGAAAGCTTGTTCCGAGGTTGCGATCCAGCAACAACAGAATGCCTGCCGAGAGCAGCACGCCAAACGCCAGCAAGCCAAGAATTGCCGTGACGAACCATGACCAGACGCGTCAGCGGCATGCGCATCATGGTCATGCCCTTGGCGCGCAGATCCAGCGTGGTGGTGATGAAGTTCAGTGCGCCCATCAGCGACGCCGATGCAGAAAATCGCGATGCTGGTAATCCACAGATCCGCGCCCAGATCTGCTCGCCGGGTCCGGCGCTCTGCAGCGCACTCAGAGGCGCATAGCCAGTCCAGCCATGCAGCGGTGCGCCGCCGGTAACGAAGAAGGCCGCGATCATCACGATGAAGGCGAGCAAAGTCGTCCAGAACGAGAGCATGTTCAGGACGGGAAACGCCATGTCCGGCGCGCCGATCTGGATCGGCAGAAAGTAATTCCCGAATCCGCCCTGCGGCGCCGTGGTCAGCACGAAGAACACCATGATGGTGCCGTGCATCGTGACCAGCGTGAGATAGGTTTCCGGCTTGATCTCGCCCAGAATCGGCAGATTTCACGCCGGCCAGATCAGATGGATGCGCATCAGCAGCGACAGGAACATGCCCGACAAACACCGCCGCGAGTGCCAGGAAGTAGTATTGAAGTCCGATGACCTTGTGATCCAGGCTGAAGACGTATTTGCGAATGAAACCCTGAGGGGCCGCGTGCGCGTGAGATCGTCCTGGGCAGAACCATGGTAGCCATTATTGTTTCTCCGCCTCCTCGCCGCCAGCCATTTATCGAACTCTTCCTGGCTGACAACTTTCAGCATTCCGTGCATTTTGTAATGTCCGAGACCGCAAAGCTCCGCGCACGCAATCTCGTAATCGCCCGTCTGGGTAGGCGTGAAATGCATATGGATGGCTAGCCCAGGCACGGCATCCTGCTTAAATCGCATGGAAGGAATAAAGAAGCTGTGAATCACATCGACGGCGCGCAGGTTGAGATCGACTTCGCGGCCGACCGGCATACATCGTTCCAGTCACCACGTCATCTTTGGAGGACGGGTCGGCTGCATCGAGACCGATCGCCGCTTCATTGCCAGAAGATGGGTCGACCATATGTGAATCAGTCTTCCCAAACTTGCCATCCACGTCCCGCGTAGCGGAAATACCAGGCGAACTGCATTCCGGTGACTTCTACGGGGATTGCGCCTTCTTTGGCGGGCTCGAAGCGCTGGGCGGCCCAAATGGGACTTCCCATTGTGGTTCATGCCCACAAAGAGGATTGCGGTCAGGTCGTCCAAATCACCTCAAGCTTCGTGTTTCCATGGGAATAGGTGACCTTAGCCGCGTCAGTACGGTCGCGATACTTCCAGGCGAAGTATCCCAGGGCGCATTGCGCCAGCACGAAGACGACGCCCATTAAGATGAAGGTGACGAAAAACTGGTGATCAATGCCGGGCGCAGCCAAGCCGACATCCCTGCTGGTAACCACCATGTTTTCGCAATGAAGAAATACGTGCTGAGGAAGGTAATCAGCCAGACAATCACCAGTAGAGCAAGACCCATGCAGGTCCTCCAGGTTCGATTGTTTCCCCGACCCGCCAAGGAGCGGATTTAATCAGAAAGCAGCGGCTGGCCGGGAAGTCTATCACAGCTATGTGTGACGGAAGCAAGAACTCAGTGTGCACCGCAAATTCATTTACCAGTTAAGATTAGAAGCTGATACGGAAACGCAATGTCGGGTCGTGAGCAAGCATTTCTTACGAGGATTGCTCCATGCGGGGCTCGCGCTTGTGCCATGAGGTCGCCTGCTCATAGGCGTGTGCGAGTCGCAAGACGAGTCTTCACGCCAAGGCGGCCCAGCAATCTGCAAACCGATTGGCAGTCCCGACTGCGTAAATCCACAGGGCAACGACAGGGTCGGAACACCCCAGACATTCCACGGTCGCGTATTTCTTAAAAGAGTGATCTCTTTTGGGCGAAGAGCCGACGGGTCCGCCTTCAATTCCGCTATGGACGGAGCCGGCACTGGAATCGTTGGAGTTACAAGTAAATCGATTGTCTGAAATTGGCCAGCGATTTCCTGTCGAGCGACCTCCAGTTGCTTCAGACTTTTTCGTAATCTTGGCGGCTGACGTCAGCCCCAGCCATGATGCGTCGAAGCGTTTCTGGCTGATAAAGCTCAGGACTTTGCTCAACCCATTCGCGATGGTAGGCATACGATTCAGCGCTCTGCAGGGTTTCGATCGGTGCTGACGTCGAGCTCTACGTCGCGTACCTCGGTTACTAGGCTAGATAAAACTCTTACGGCTTCTACGAATGCCGCTTCCACCTCGGCATCGAGGTTTTCCATAAAGAACTTTCTGGGAATTCCTAGTCGGAGGCTTTTCGGGCTTTCACTCGCGCATAAGGCAAAGTCGATGTCAGTCGGCTGGCCTCGAACCCGGGCCACAGTTGTCAGAAATCACATTCAACATGATGGCGGCGTCCATGACGCAAGTGGTGATCGGCCCAACGTGATCGAGCGAAAGCGAGAGCGGTATGACTCCATCCGCGCTCACTCGTCCATACTGGGGTTTTAGTCCAACCACCCCGCACTGCGACCGCTGGTTCGCGGATGGAGCCAGCCGTATCGGTGCCGATGGCGGCCAAGCCCAGCCCAGCGGCGACCGCAGTGGCGGATCCCCCGAAGATCCACCCGCAATGTTCTCAATATTCCAGGCGTTTCGAACTTCGCCGAAGACAGCCGATCATCGAACTGCCCCCGTAAGCGAATTCATGAAGATTTTGCTTGCCGAGGAAAACGGCGCCCGAGCGCTTCAACCTGACTACGACGTCAGCGATCTTTCGTTGGAACGCGGTTACGAAACAGGTTGCTGGCTGCGGTGGTCGGTACGCCCTCGGCATCGATGATGTCTTTGAGGCCAATGGGAATGCCGTGCATCGGCCCAAGCCACTCACCACGTTGAATTGCCTTTTCCGCGGCTTCGGCCTCGGCCAGAGCTGAAGCCCTGGTCACCATTACGAACGCGTTAAGTTGCGGATTGAGTTTTTCAATGAGATCCAGGCAGGTTCGGGTCAAGCTCAACAGGAGAGAGCACGACTGCGAAATAATGCGCTGGTTTCATGGATTGTCTTCAACCGCAAGCCTCCCGGTCCGCGAGTTCACGAAAAACACTTCATTATTAACACGGCTCAAGCTGCGTCAACCAGCGCGGCCTATAATCTCCGTAGCGCGCCCCGCGTTCAGAGAGACTACCGTGGCTCAGATGATCGTGCCCCATGTCGCCAACCCATGGTTTGTTCGTAGATGGCCGATGGATCGAAGAGGGCGATATCGTCGAGATCAAGGCGCCGTTTGATGGTGCCGTGATCGGTCGAGTCCATCAGGGCAAACGAAAGCACGCAGAAGCAGCTATTGCAGCCGCCGTGAAAGCATTCGGCACCACGCGCAGATTGCCCGCGTTTGAACGCCAGCGAGTGCTCCGCCAAATTTCGCAAGGCATCGCAACGCCGCAAAGAAGCAGTTTTCGCGCACGCTCGCGCAGGAATGCCCGGTAAGCCGATCAAGGCTGCCCGCACAGAAGTCGACCGCGCGGTCTTCACTTTCACGGTTGCGGCCGAAGAGAGTGTGCGCATCTACGGTGAATATCTACCACTCGACTGGCAGGAATACACAGCGGGACGTTGGGGTATCGTTCGACGATACCCGCTGGGCCTCATCGCGGGATTACTCCGTTCAATTTTCCTTTGAACCTCGTCGCCCACAAAGTTGCGCCTGCGATCGCTGCGGGTTGTCCGATTATTCTCAAGCCCGCTCCTCAAACGCCTTTGTCGTCGTTACTGCTCGCGGAGGTTGTACAACAGGCGGGATGGCCGGACGGGAGGTTTAAATGTTCTACCGCTGTCGAACGAAGATGCCGGGCTTCTCGTTTCCGACGACCGAATAAAGATGATTAGCTTCACCGGAAGCGCAGCGGTTGGGTGGGAGATCAGAAAAACAGGCTAGTAAAAAAGAAAGTGATCCTTGAGTTAGGTGGGAACGCCGGCGTCATCGTTCACTAGTGATGCGGACGTAGCGTACGCCGCTGAACGGTTGTGTCGTGGGAGGTTTTGCTTATGCTGGGACAGACCTGCATTCCGTCCAGCGAATTCTTGTGGAGCAATCGGTCTACGGGAAGTTCGTTGACCTCCCGCTGGCAGGTGTCGACAAGCTAAAAACTGGCGACCCCTGGATGATTGCAAACCGATCTGGGTCCACTCATTCGCGTGAGGGATGCCGTACGAGCCAGCGATTGGGTGCAGGAAGCAGCGCGAGGCGGAGCCGCATCCTGCGAGGTGGTCAACGCGAGGGTTCAATGCTCGAGCCCACGGTGCTGACCGGCACGCGTCCCGACATGAAGGTGAATTGCCAGGAGATCTTCGCACCCGTTGTGACAGTCGAACACTACACCGACTCTAACGACGCCCTCCGGCAGATCAACAGTTCGCCGTATGGTTTTGCAAGCTGGATTGTTTACCCGCGACGCCGAAACTCTTGTTCCCAGGCCTACGACGAACTCGAAGTCGGTGGATTGATCGCAGGCGACGTTCCGGCATTTCCGGATTGATCACGCATGCCCTACGGTGGCGTGAAAGATTCAGGTCTCGGACGAGAAGGCTTGCGCTACGCAATTGAAGAAATGACTGAGCCGAAGTTGCTTGTCATGAATCTTCGCTAGAAATTTTTATCCTGCGGTTGTTAGAAAAACACAACTTGTTTTCTCAAGAAGCAATTTACGCAAAAAATTTCTGAATAGTATCTCTGTCAAATCTTCCACAAAAACTCCACAAACTGTTATAATCACCGGTTTCAGTGGCAACGCGTCACAATTGTCTGTGACTGCTGGTCGGGACAAAAACTCTAGAGAAACCGGGCCTCCGAGCAGTCTCGCTGGTCTTAACGCATACGTTCCATGCAGATCTTTCATCGCAGTACCAACGCGCTGTCGCGGGCTACCATTTATGGTGCCGTATTTGTTGTCGCAGCGTTGTTTTGGGCTATGGCACAGATTCAGCGCTCACCCTACATCACGTATGCGGGTGTCGCGAAGCCTCAACCCGTGCCATTCAGTCATCAACATCATGTGACTGGATTGGGGATTGATTGTCGCTATTGCCATACTTCGGTTGAGAACTTCTGAGCTTCGCGGGAATTCCGCCGACCAAGACATGTATTAATTGCCACTCGCAAATTTGGACGAACGCTGCACTGCTTGAACCCGTTCGCGAAAGTTTCCGCTACTGATCAATCCTCTTGAATGGACCCGCGTTAAACCAACTCCCCGACTTTGTGTATTTCAATCACAGCATTCACGTGCAACAAGGGAGTCGGCTGCAATACGTGCCATGGCCCGGTCGACAAGATGCCGCTGATGTATCAATTCGCATCCCTGCAAATGGAGTGGTGCCTGAGTGTCATCGCGCACCAGAAAAGTCTTGTCCGCCCCCGCGAGCAGGTTTTCAATATGCGCTTATGAGCAGCCGACCAGCGGGAAGCCAGTCATGATCGACTGGCGCTAAGTTCACTGAACAACTTGCGCTTGGGCGAGCGCTCGCTGAGAAATACAACGTGCGAGCGCCAATGGATATTACGACCTGTTCCACCTGTCACCGATAGCGGAGTTGGAGTTTTGAAAGTCGTTTGGCAATGAACATGGACGAGCAGACAAAACAAAAGCCGGTCGAGGATGTTTGTCCCAGCAAAAAGGGCAAACTGAATCTCGAAGGATGTGCAGGCGAAACTCTGAGCAGACGAGCGGCCCATCAATACTGGCGCAGTCTCGAGGAGCTAGCTGGCGCACCGGAATTCCAGGAGATGTTGCACCGCGAATTTCCGAAAGGCGCGTCTGAGTGGCTTGACACGGTTTCTCGCCGGGGTTTTCTACGGTTAATGGGCGCTGTCCATGGCCCTTGCCGGCATGACTGGCTGTACCAAAGCTCTGCTTGAACCAATTGTTCCGTACGTAAAGGCAACCGGAAGAAGTAGTTCCCGGCGGCCGATGTTTTATGCGACCGCGATGACCCTGGGCGGCTATGCGTCTCCACTGTTGGTCGAAAGCCACCTGGGACGTCCCACGAAGATTGAAGGCAATCCGGAACCATCCTGCGAGCGAGGGCGGCTACCGATATTTTCTCTCAGGCTTCGCTGCTCGATCTCTACGACCCGGATCGCTCACAAAACCGTCACCAACCTTGGCGACAATCCGTTCGTGGCCGCGCTTTGTGGACGAGCGCGTGGACCGCTCAATGCTCAGAAGGGATTGGGCGGCGCCGGAATACGGATTCTTACCCAAACCGTATCGTTCCCTTCCGCTCGCGGCGCAGATCCGCGCGATCTTGGCTCTCTATCCTCAGGCCAAGTGGCACGTTTACGAACCGGTCGATCGCGACAATGTGATGGCTGGGGCGCAGATGGCGTTCGGTCAACCGTGTCAGAAACGCAGCATAGGTTCGACGCGGCTGATGTCATCGTGTCGCTTGATGCCGACTTTTTGTATGCAGGATTCCCTGGTTCTGCTCGATACATCCGCGCATTATGCAAAGTCGACGGGATCCTGACAAAAATATTAATCGTCTCTACGTAGCAGAAAGCACTCCATCGTCCACCGGATTTAAAAGCCGATCAATCGTCTGCCGCTTCGATGCCGGCGAAATCGAAGCACTTTGCGAGGAGCACTTGCGCGGGGCACTGGGCGTGAACGGTGTTTCAGCTTCTGTGGAGGAGAGCAGCAGAAGTTCTTATCTGCAGTAGCTAAGGATCTCCAGGAGCATCGCGGTTCTTCGGTTGTACTGGCTGGAGACCATCAGCCCGCCGTTGTTCACGCGCGCTTGCCCACGCGATGAACGGGGTGCTGGGCAATGTTGGGAAGACTGTGATGTACACCGATACAGTCGACGCCAACTCCGGTGGACCAGACCACTTCGCTGCGCGATTTGGTCGCCGACATGCGCGCCGGCAAGGTTGATCTCTTATTAATTCTTGGTGGAAACCCCTGTATACGACGCTCCCGTTGACTTGGCTTTCGCCGACGCGGTTAAAAATACGAACGTTCCGCTCCGCGTGCACCTCAGATTGCACAACAATGAGACTGCGCGAGCTTTTTGTCACTGGCATCAACGAAGCGCACTACCTGTGAAGCTTGGGGCGATACCCGCTCATATGACGGCACCGTCACCATCGTTCAACCTCTGATTCAGCCTCTGTATTTAGGACGCAGCGCGCTTGAGGTCGCAGCATTTTTCTCTGGCCAACCAAACGTTACTGGCTATGAACTCGTGCGCGGATATTGGCAGAAGCAACATAGTGGTGATTTCGACTCCTTCTGGAGGAAATCCGTTCATGACGGTGTTGTAGCAGGCTCAGCGTTCTCGCCGAAACAAGTAGTCGCGTGAAAGCCGCTGGATTCCCTGCGTCATCTCCGGAGGCTGGCGAAATCGAAATTAATTTCCGGCGCGACCCAGCGATCTACGAGTGGTCAGTTTGCGAACAACGGATGGCTTCAGGAACTTCCGAAGCCGCTGACGAAATTGACATGACTGACAACGTACAGTTCTGATCGGCCCTGCGATGGCGGGATCGGATGAAACTCGAAGACCAGCAGACATGGTCGGCTCGATGTTCGGGACGCAAGGCGCAAGCGCCGGGATTTGATCAGGCGGGTCATCCGGATAAGTCAATCACTGTTTTTCTGGTTACGGGGCGTGGGCGCGCTGGTCGCGCCGGTACTGGCGTTGGCTTTGATATGTACTCGGTGCGCACGCACTCCGCGCTCTGGTTCACCAACGGTGTACAGATCCGAAGCCTTGGAGACACAAGTACAAGCTGGCAACGACCCAGGGTTACAGACAATGGATACCCCCGTAGGCGAGCGTGAACCGGTGCAGGCCGCCACGCTTGAGAAATACCGGGAGGATTGCCGAATTTCGCGAAGGAAGCGTGGAGCCGCCCACCGAGTTAACGCTCTACAAGCCTTACGACTACAAAGAAAGAACCCTACGCATGGGGCATGACGATTGATATGAATTCGTAGCGTGGTGCAACAACTGCATCTGTTGCGTGTCAGTCGGAAAACAACATTACGCGTTGTCGGGAAAGAGCAAGTCGTCAAAGGTCGTCACATGCACTGGCTGCGTGTCGATGTTTACTACGAAGGCGATCGCGCTCATCCAGCCGCAGCATTTCCAGCCTGTTCCCTGTATGCAGTGCGAGAACGCACCCCTGTGAGGTTGTGTGTCCGGTCGGATCGCACGGTGCACAGCACCGAAGGATTAAACGACATGGTCTACAACCGATGTATCGGCACTCGATACTGCTCGAACAACTGTCCGTACAAGGTACGTCGCTTCAACTTCCTGCTCTTCCAGGATTGGGAAACTCCGCAGTACAAGATGATGCGCAACCCGGATGTGAGCATCCGCAGCCGTGGCGTGATGGAGAAAGTGCACCTACTGCGTTCAGCGCATCAACGAGGCACCGCATCGATGCGGAACGTGCCGACAGCATGATCAAAGACGGCGATATTGCAGACGGCATGTCAACAATCGTGCCCGGCCGATGCCATTGTTTTCGGCAACATTAACGACCCAAACAGCCGAGTTTCGAAATTGAAGTCACGGGCCAGCGCAACTACTCGTTGCTGGGTGAGTTGAACACTCGTCCGCGAACTACTTATCTGGCAGAGATTCGCAATCCGAACCCTGAGATGGAAGCGTAGTCGGACGACGCTGTTAGACATCGCAGACGCAAGAAGAGGCACTCGGCAGAAGCGCACCGGTCATCGAGCCGGGACACACTTTTGCCACAGTAACCGACAAGATCAGCTCCATTGTGCTGACGCGTCCCACGTCCATGAGTTGGATCGTGGGCTTCACCGTTGGTTTCGCGCTCACGATGATGATGCTGTTTGCGATCGGCTACCTGGTCGTGAAGGGCACGGGTATTTGGGGCATCAATATACCCATTGGCTGGGGCTTCGCCATCGTCAATTTCGTTTGGTGGATCGGCATCGGCCACGCCGGGCACGCTGATCTCCGCCATCCTGCTTTTGCTCCGGCAATCGTGGCGCAACTCGATCAATCGGTTTGCTGAGGCGATGACGCTCTTCGCAGTCATGGCAGCCGGCATCTTTCCGCTGATCCATACTGGCCGTCCGTGGCTGGCTTATTGGATGTTCCCTTATCCCAACACGATGGGGTATTGGCCGCAGTTCCGCAGTCCGCTGATCTGGGATGTGTTCGCGGTCTCGACCTACTGTCACGATTTCATTAGCTCTTCTGGTTCATCGGGCTGATTCCTGATCTTGCAACCCTGCGCGACCGGTCAGCGCAACCGCTTCGCGAAACATTATTTACGGCATCCTCGGCATGGGCTGGCGTGGCTCCGCCCGTCACTGGCATCGCTATGAAACGGCATATCTGCTGCTTGGCGGATTGGCGACGCCGCTGGTGCTTTCGGTGCACACGCGTAGTCAGCTTTGACTTCGCCGTATCGCTATCGTTCCGGGATGGCACACGACAATCTTTCCGCCGTACTTTCGTCGCGGGCGCGATTTATTCCGGCTTCGCGATGGTCATGACGCTCGCGATTCCGACTGCGCAAGATTTACGACCTGGAAGATTTCATCACCGATGCGCCATTTGCAGAATATGGCCAAGGTCATGCTTGCGCACCGGATTGATCGTCGCGTACGGCTACGGGATGGAAGCCTTCATGGGCTGGTACAGCGGAAATAAATTCGACTCCTTCCTTCTGTGGAATCGTCTACACGGGCCCTACGCGTTCTGGTATCTGGGCATTGCTGATCTGCAACATCGGCATTCCGCAGGCACTGGCTTTCCGGAAGATGCGTACCAGTCCACTGTGGCTCTGGCTCATCTCTTTAGTCGTCCTGATCGGCATGTGGCTCGAGCGTTTCATTATCGTGGTGGTCAGCTTGCAGCGAGATTTCGTTACGTCCTCTTGGGGATGTACTACCCAACCAAGTGGGACTGGATGACTTACATCGGGACGATGGGCATGTTCCTGGCCGCCATTTTCCTGTTTGTGCGCATCCTGCCGATGATTTCAATCTTTGAAATGCGCACTCTGCTGCCGGAAGCGGAGGTTAAAGAATGAGCGCCCACGAAAAGCTCCAACATCCTGTCTATGGGCTGATGGCTGAATTCGACTCGGCCCAGGATTTGATCGAAGCAGCAAATCGGACTCGAGAGGCCGGCTACAAAAAGATAGACGCGTACAGTCCATTCCCGATTGAAGGTATGGCGGAGGCGATCGGATTTCACGAAGAATGGCGTGCCGCTAGGTGGTTTTGATCGGGGGCATTGTGGGCGGACTGACGGGTTACGCGCTCCAGTATTGGATTGCAACCATGGCGTATCCGGTGAATGTCGGCGGCAAGCCCTTCCACTCCTGGCCGTCGTTCATCATCGTGACGTTCGAAATGACGATTCTGTTCGCCGGGCTGTCCGCAGTGCTTGGCATGTTGGCGCTGAATGGTTTGCCGCATGCCGTATCACCCGGTGTTCAATGTGCCGCGCTTCGCCCTGGCATCGAAAGATCGTTTCTTCCTGATCATCTTTGCTTCGGATGCCAAGCTACGACGCCGCTGGCACACGGCAATTCCTCGAAGGGTTTCATCCGCGATCGCTTTCGGAGGTGCCAAGTTAACGTCATGCCTAACTTGCGCACATTGCTGCCTTGCGTCGTAATGATCGTAATGACGACCTCTGCCTGTCGTCTCGATATGCACGTGCAGCCCCGCTTCAACCCGCTCGCGAGAAATGATTTTTTGCGGACCAGCGCTCGGCGCGCCCGCTCGTGGAAGGCACGGTTGCGCGCGGAGACTTGCGCGCGGATACGTATTTCTACACGGGCAAGATCGATAACAACCCGGGTGATTATTTCCCATTCGCGGTCGACGAGACTGTGCTGGCACGTGGACGGGAGCGGTTCAACGTGTTTTGCGCGCCTTGTCATTCACGACTCGGAGACGGAAATGGGTTCATCCCATCTCGCGGATTTCCGCGAAAACCGCCGTCCTATCACATTGAGCGTTTGCGCAAAGCTCCAGTCGGATACTTCTTCGACGTAATGACGAATGGCTTTGGTTTGATGCCCGATTACGCCTCTCAAATTCCGCCGAAGGATCGCTGGGCCATCGTTGCCTATATTCGTGCTTTGCAACTGAGCCAGAATGCAAAGTTGGCTGATGTTCCCAAAGGACAAAAGGTGCCGTCAGAGCTGCCAAAGTAGGAGCAGCCCGGCACGGGAGCGACATTGCCGATTCCCGAAGCGTCCAACGCCCCGACCGAGGAATGGAAATGAGTACGGCTGCTCACCTCACCAAGGCGGAACTGATGGCGCCACCGCAGGCGCAGACGATCAAGTGCGGTCCTTTGATCTGGCGTAGCTTTTGCGGTAATCGTCCTGCTGGGGATTCGGTTCGCGCCGGAAGCGGTGTACCCCGCTTACCTGATTTCTTACATGGGCTGGCTCGGTGTCACTTTGGGGAGTCTCGCGCTGATCATGCTCAGCCACATGACGAGGTGGCGGCTGGGGTGTTGTGGGACGTCGTGTATGGGAAGCGGCTACGCGCACTCTGCCGTTGATGTTCGTGCTCTTCATCCCAGTCGCTGGTGGAATACCGAACCTCTATCAGTGGGCCGATCCTGAAGAACTGGCGAAGGATCCACACCTCAACGAGATCGCTCACAGTTACCTGAACGTCCACGGATTCGTATATCGAGCCATTGCGTATTTCGTGATTTGGGCTTCCTGATCTTTCTGCTCAATCGCTGGTCGGCCGAGCAGGATGAACGCAGTTTCGACACATTGCGTTTCCGGCAGCTCAGCGCCCCCGGACTGATTCTTTACGCATTTACCATTTCTTTTGCCGCCATCGACTGGGTAATGTCATTGCAGGCGCGCTGGATCTCAACCATCTATGGCTTGCTTTTTCTGGTTGGCCAAGGCCTGTCAGCTCTGTTTCTTAGATCATTATCGAGACGATTCTCTCAAAGCGTAAACCTGTTTCGGATTACCTGAAGCCAACCGAGATTCACGATCACGCGAAATTAACCTTGGCGTTTGTCATGCTCTGGGCCTACTTCAACTTTTCGCAATGGCTCATCATTTGGGCAGGCAATTTACCCGGAGGAAATTACCTGGTACTTCCGTCGGTTGCACGGCGGATGGGATTACGTGGGCCTTTTTCTCGCAGTATTCCACTTCGCTGTTCCGTTCGGCATTTTGCTCGGCCGCCGGTTCAAACGCAAAAGCGAGCACTATGGTTTGGGTCGCCGCATGGCTCATGCTCATGCGCATCGTCGACATCTGGTGGAATGTTGACCCGGTGTTTTACCCAAGCGTCAGCCTTTACCCGGGCTTTTTCTGGACGCTCATCTGCTCGGTCGCAATCGGTGGACTCTGGCTGGCCTACTTCTTCCGCAACCTGGAGAACGAGCCGTTACTTCCCACTTATGGCGCCGGAAACCGCCAAACTTTGGAATCGGAACATGAGTAACGACAACCTGGACAACGGACACAACCCGAAGTGAGCTTTGAGCCGGAAGATCTGCGAGGCTCGGCCCATCATCACCGCGCTGATCGGCTTAGGCCTTGCGTGCATCGCGATCTATTTCATCGTCCTTTGATGTATACCTTCCTGGATCGCTACCAAGCCACGCATCAAACCGGGGCGAGTCCGCTCGTAGCAAGCGCAAACCGACACGCGGCACGTCACGCCTGCACAAATCGAGGGGTTCCCGCAACCCAGGCTGGAAACAGATGAGCGAGGGCAGCTCGACAGCATTCGCATTAAAGAAGAAGAAACGCTCAACAGCTATGGGTGGGTGGACGAGAGTGCAGGAGTTGTTCACATTCCGATTCAGCAGGCGATGCAGTTGCTAATCGAGCAGGGTCTGCCGACGCGACCTGCCGCGACCGAGACACCGGCACAGAAGAAGACTGTTCCTGCGAAGAAGATTGCTAAAAATTCCGGAACGACAACGACTTTGGCTAAGAAACAATAGAAGTCCAATGAATCTAACTGTGCAAATTCGGGTTGTCATCGTCACTTTGGCTTTGGTCGTCGCAGCCACCGCGCAGCCCTTTCGCGTGCCAGATGGGTTCTCTCGCATCTCCCCCGACGGATCAGCGTCCCCCAATGCTGAAGCAGGTGGGAATCGATCAACACCTCGATCAACAGATTCCACCCGACCTTAGCTTTCGCGATGAGAGCGGCAAGACAGTTCGTCTGGGCGACTATTTCGGCAAGAAGCCGGCAATCCTGAATTTGGTTTACTACCAGTGCCCAATGCTCTGTGGCGAAGTGCTGAGCGGCATGACGAGCGCGCTGGGAATGGTGAATTTCAACATCGGCAAGGAATTCGACGTGATCACGGTCAGCATTGATCCGCGTGAAGGGCCGGATCTTGCCATCGCGAAAAATACGTTCGTACAGAGATATCGCCGGCCGGGCGCGGAAAATGGCTGGCATTTTTTGACAGGCGATCAGAAAAATATCACCGCGCTCGCCAGCGCCGCCGGGTTTGGATACGAGTACGACGAAGCTTCCGGGCAATTCGCGCATGCCACCGCAATTATGGTGTCTGACGCCGGACGGAAGAATTTCGCGTTACCTCTACGGGGTTGACTATCCGCCGAAAGACCTCGCCTGGCATTGGTCGACGCCTCTCAACGCAAGATCGGTGGAGTAGTCGATCAAATTCTTCTTTATTGCTATCACTACAATCCGGCGACTGGAAAATACGGCGCCATCATCACTAACGTTCTGCGGATCGCCGGCGGAATTACGGTGTTCATTGTCGGCGCATTCGTGTTTGTCATCGTTTCGTCGGGATACGAATATGAAGCAGCGCGAAAACGGAGCGGGTCAGGTAACTATGTGGGATAACTTTCCATTATGGCCGGAGCGCGCTTCGACCATGGCGAGCAACTGATGCTCTCTACATTTTCTTGTTGCTCGTCTGCGGAACCATGACGGTTCTGGTGTCGTTGACCGTCATCTACTTTTGCGGTCAAATATCGTAAACGTCCCGGTCATCATGCCCACCAGATCGAGGGATCGCACGTGCTGGAAATTACCTGGTCCGTTCTGCCCATGGGCGCTTTCCTGATCTTCTTTGCCTGGGGTGCCGTTATCTATTTCCAGGAGCGCACACCTCCGCGCGACGCAATGGAGGTCTACACGGTCGCGAAGCAGTGGATGTGGAAGTTCGAACATCCGGAAGGACACGCGCGAGATCAATGCGCTGCACGTTCCAACGGGGCCGCGACGTAAAGATGATCATGACATCGCAAGATGTGATCCACAGCTTCTTCGTCCCCGCGTTCCGGCATTAAGCAGGACGTAGTTCCCGGCCGCTACACCACCGCCTGGTTTCGTGCTACAAAGCCGGAACGTATCACCTGTTCTGCGCGGAATATTGCGGCACCCAACACTCGGGCATGATCGGCGACGTCGTCGTCATGGAACCGGCGAAATACGAAGCCGTGGCTGCAGCGCGGGCATATCTAGCGACCCCTCTTGCCGTGAACGGGACAGAATCTGTTCACCCAACTGGGATGCAGCACCTGCCATCGCTATCCAACTCGCAGGGCGAGGCCCCAACCTAGTGGGTGTTTTTGACAAGCAGGTACTGCTCGAAGACGGACGCACGCGTGGTAGCGGACGAAAATTACGTGCGCGAATCCATCGTGAGTCCGGGCTCCAAGATCGTCTCCGGATTCAAACCGATCATGCCTACGTTCCAGGGCATGCATCGAGCGACGATCAACTGAACGCGCTGGTCGCGTTACGTGAAGTCGCTGAGCCAGCAGCAGCCAGACAGGCGTGCCGGCAGCGCATCGCCGCTGCCAGCCCGCAACCCAAGACGCAACAGGTGCAATAAGCATGGCGAGCGTAACCACAATCCCGGAGCGCGACAACTATCTAACAAACGGATACGGCATCAAGTCGTGGTTGCTGACCACCGACCACAAGCGGATTGCAATGCTGTACCTCGCCTCGATCACGCTTCTTCTTTTTCATCGGCGGCATGTTCGCGCTGCTCGATCCGTCTCGAATTGCTGACTCCAGCAAGGAGACCTGCTCCAAGCCGACACCTACAACAAAGCCTTCACCATGCACGGCATGATCATGGTGTTCTTCTTCCTGATTCCGGTCGTGCCGGCCGTTCTCGGAAACTTCCTGGTGCCGATCATGATCGGCGCCAAGGATCTGGCGTTTCCTCGCATCAACCTGCTGAGCTGGTATCTGTACATCGATCGGCGGCGATCTTTGATCACGCACTGCATGCTGACGGGTGGCGTGGATACCGGCTGGACCTTCTACACGCCGTACAGCACCGCGTTTACGAACACGAAGATCATCGAGGCTGGACTCGCCGCGTTCGTTGCGGGCTTTTCGTCAATCTTTACCGGACTGAACTTCATCGTTACGGTTCACCGCATGCGAGCTCCCGGCATGACGTGGGGACGCCTGCCGCTGTTCATCTGGGCGAACTACGCAACCAGCATCATCATGATTCTCGGCACTCCGGTGATCGCAATCACCATCATCCTGGTTGCTGCCGAGCGGCTTGTTTCACCTCGGCATCTTCGATCCGAAGCTCGGCGGCGATCCGCTGCTGTTCCAGCATCTGTTCTGGTTCTATTCGCACCCGGCGGTTTACATCATGATTCTGCCGTCGATGGGTGTAATCAGCGAGATCATCACGTGCGTTCTCGCGCAAGCGCATATTCGGATACAAATTCGTGGCGCTGTCGTCAGCATCGCGATCGCCGTCATCGGCTTCCTGGTATGGGCGCATCACATGTTCGTTACCGGCATGTCGCTCTATGCGGCGCTTGATTTTCAGCTTCCTGACGTATCTGGTCGGCGTTCCTTCCGCCATCAAAGTCTTCAACTGGACAGCCACTCTGTACAAGGGGTCGATCTCCTACACGACGCCGATGCTCTATGCCTTCGGCTTCATCGGGCCTGTTCACTGATCGGCGGCCTTACGGGACTGTTCCTGGCATCGCTGGGTATCGACGTGCACGTCACCGACACCTACTTCGTGGTGGCGCACTTTCACTACGTGATGGTCGGCGGCGTGCTCATGGCGTTACCTCGGTGGGCATGCATTTCTGGTGGCCGAAGATTTCGGGCCGCATGTATCCGGAAGGCTGGGCGACGATTGGCTGCATTGATCGTATTCATCGGCTTCAATCTCTACATTCTTCCCGCAGTTCGTGCTGGGCTACCTCGGTATGCCGCGCCGCTACTGGCAGTACACGCAGCGAATACCAGGTGTTGAACATGCTTTCGACTGCACGGGGCCACCATCCTGGGCGTGGGATACCTTCTGCCCATGATCTACTTCATGTGGTCGATGCGCTATGGCAAAGCCGGCAACTGATAATCCGTGGAGCGCTGCCGGTCTTGAGTGGATGACCTCCTCGCCACCGCCAACGTTTAATTTCGATGAGACACCAGTCGTGAATTTCGAAGCATACGACTACGAACGACATCGAGCGAGAACGGAGGTGCCGGTTGCAGCGACTAGTCCGCCGCGAGCACAGAACACAATCCGGCACTCCGGCACCATTTCGCCGAGCGTCGCTCAACAGAAGAACTCTGCCTCGCTGGGCATGTGGCTTTTCCTCGTCACCGAGATCATGTTCTTCGGCGGGATGTTCTGCGCCTACCTGATTTACCGTCTAGCCCATTTCAACGACTTCTGCAGCCGCGAGTCAGCAGCCTCAACATCAAGCTTGGGTGCTGGAAACACCGTTGTACTTCTGCTCAGCAGCGTTGACGGTAGTCCTGGCCGTGAACGCTGCTCAGCGAGGAAAGCGCAAACTGCTCGTCTTCTACTTGATCGCTCACGATCGTTCTTGGGCTGGCCTTCTTGGGAGTAAAGGCGGTTGAGTATCACGACAAGTTTGTTGAGCATCATGTTCCCGGGCCCGAACTTCAATTTCGTCGAAGAACACGCTGCCGAACATGCCGATCGGGCGCCCGTTAATCCAGCAGTATGCTCAGATGTTTTTCTCGCTCTACTTCGTCATGACCGGCATGCACGCCATTCACATGATTATCGGCGTTGGGTTGTTCGCTGGACTAGCGGTCATGGCGTGGAAGGGACGATACGACGAGGATTACAACACGCCGGTCGAGAACGCAGGCTTGTACTGGCATTTCGTGGACGTCGTGTGGATTTATCTTTTCCTTTGCTCTACTTGATCAGCCGTCACCACTGAGGACGACATGTCGGAACACGAACACTCAATCGGGCTTTTACGTAGCTGATTCTCGGTCGTCGCTGCTGGTGTTAACCGGCGTCCTACTGTGGTCGCGGCTTTCGTGAACCTGCACGCCGTGGAATCCGGTTTGTGGCGCTTGGCCATCGCCATCCGTGAAGGCCGTTCTTGTTGTGCTTGTTCTTCATGCACGTGAAGGGTGCCAGCGAAAGATGACCAAGGTCGTCAGTATTTCTCTGGCATCTTCTTCCTGCTCCTTCTCCTAGCCCTCTACGATGGCCGACTACGGCACGCGCCTCTGGACCTAAACGCGTCTCTGGTTTAAGTAGAAGGCGTCATCCCGAAGTGCCCGCGTTTTCTCCAGCGGGCCGAAGGCATCTGGCGCGAGCTGAACCGCGCTGAACCCTGGCGCGGGAGACGTTGTACTTGCGCCTCTCTCTCGCTTCTCCTTGAAGATGGTCGGCTACGCGCTCTATATGCCTATGCCGATCCGACGCGCACCTCTTTCGTTCCGGCAGATTCGCTCACTGCCCGCGCGCGAGCCGTCAAAGTCGGTTCAAGTGGATGCCTCAGCCTTGAAGAGCCCTTCTCAAGACGAGATTCTGGGGGAAGTTCGTTTCGACTACGGCAGCCGGGCCTTGTATGCCACGGACGGCTCGAATTACCGCCAGGTGCCAATCGGAGTGGTGCTTCCGCGCAACAACGACGACGTCCTCGCAGCGGTCGCTTTATGTCGGCAATATGGGGCTCCCTTCCTGCCCAGAGGTGGTGGCACATCGCTCGCCGGACAATGCTGCAATGTTGCTGTCATTCTCGATTTCTCGAAATACATGGCTGGGATCCTTACTGTTGATCCCGGCCGCCGGCTCGCGAGAGTTCAGCCCGGGGTCATTCTCGATCACCTACGCTCCGCTGCCGAACGCCACCGCCTCACGTTCGCACCTGATCCCGCCACGCACGATCGGTGCACGCTCGGCGGAATGATCGGCAATAACTCCTGTGGCGTCCATTCCGTGATGGCTGGTAAGACCGACGACAATATCGAATCACTCGATATCGTGACCTATGACGGCTTGCGCATTACCGTCGGCGCGACGACGAGCGAGGAACTCGAGAGCATCATTCGCACAGGCGGCCGTCGCGCAGAAATTTATGCGGGTCTGAAGTCACTCGCGGCCAAATACGGGGAACTCGTGCGACAGAAGTTTCCGAAGATTCCACGGCGAGTCTCGGGTTACAACCTGAACCACCTACTACCCGAAAACGGTTTTCACGTTGCCCGAGCTCTGGTCGGCTCTGAGGGTACGTGCGTCACGGTGCTGAGAGGCGACCTGCCAGTTGGTGGAGAGCCCACAAGAGCGAGTGCTGCTGGTAGTCGCCTGGCTCGGACATTTTCCTGCGCTGATAGTGTCGCCCTCGTCATGTCGCACAAGCCCATTGGCCTTGAGGGCTTCGACGACATCCTGGTAAAAGCCACGCGCCGCAAGGGTATTAACGCCGAAGGCCTGGCTCTCCTTCCCGATGGAAGCGGTTGGTTACTGGTTAGAATTTGGCGCTGACACCAAGGCCGAAGCCGAAGCAAAGGCTCGCGGCGCTGATGGGAACGCTACAGCAGTCGCCCATTCCTCCCAACATGCGTCTGCTCACTGACTGGCAGCAAATGAAGCGCATGTGGGAAGTCCGCGAGTCGAGCCTGGGCGTGACCTCTCACGTGCCCGGCGAGCCTCTTCGCTGGGAAGGATGGGAAGACTCGGCCGTCGCTCCGAACAACTTGGGAACTACCTGCGCGACCTCCGCAAACTGATGCAGGCTTACAGCTACGAAGGGTCCTTCTATGGGCATTTCGGACACGCCTGCGTCCACACGCGCATGGATTTCGATCTAGAGTCCGAGGAAGGAATCAAGAAATTCCGCCGCTTCATGGAAGAGGCCGCAGACCTGGTCGTCGGCTACGGTGGATCGCTCTCCGGCGAACATGGCGACGGACAGGCCCGCGCCGAGACTCTTGCCACGCAATGTTCGGCCCGGAACTCGTCCAGGCATTTCGCGAATTCAAGGCGATCTGGGATCCAGATTGGAAGATGAACCCGGCAAACTCGTCGAGCCGTACAAGATGGACGAGAACCTGCGGCTTGGCGCCAACTACGATCCCGTGGCAGCCGCCGACGCATTTCCAGTTTCTCGAGGACCACGGCAGCCTGGCAGCCGCAACCTTACGATGCGTTGGAGTTGGGAAATGCCGCCGCTACGAAGGCGGCGTTATGTGTCCGAGCTTCCGCGTGACGCGCGAAGAAGAACACTCTACCCGTGGGCGCGCACACTTGCTTTGGGAGATGACCCAGGGGGATGTGATCCGCGACGGATGGAAGCGATGAACGAGTCAAGGAATCGCTGGACTTATGCCTCGCCTGCAAAGGATGCAAGAGCGACTGCCCCGTGGGCGTCGACGTAGCCACTTATAAGGCGGAATTTCTCGCGCACTACTACGAGGGTCGTTTGCGACCGCCGAGTAAATTCGTCTTCGGGAATGTCGATATCTCTGCGCACCTCGCCTCGGTCGTTCCCGGCTTCGTGAATATGGCTACCCAGCTTCCAGTGGTGAGCGAGATTGCAAAGCTGCTCGGCGGTGTCCCGCGTCAACGGCGCATCCCGGCGCTCGCCCCGCAGACTTTCAAATCGTGGTTTGCCCGCCGAAAAGGAAAAACCTGGGTCGCACGGCGGTTGTCGTCTCTGGCCCGATACTTTCAACAACTATTTCCAGCCCGACACCGCCAAAGCTGCCGTCCGGAAGTTCTGGAAGCTGCGGGCTTTCACGTTCTCCTTACCCGAGGGCAATCTGTGCTGCGGGCGTCCGCTCTATGACATCGGCATGCTCGACCGGGCCGAAGCGCAACTGCTTCAAGATCCTCGACACCCTGCTTGCCGGAAATCGAAGCCGGTATTCCGGTCGTAGGACTTGAGCCGAGCTGCGTTGCCGTCTTTCGCGACGAACTGATGCAATCTCTTTCCCTAATGACGTCCGTGCCCGGTGCGCTTTCGCAGCACAACATTCCTGTTGAGCGAGTTCCTCGGAACGCTACGCGAAAGATTTTCAGCTTCCGCGCATCGCCTCGAAAAGCACTGGTTCACGGACACTGCCACCACAAAGGCCATCATGAAGATGGATGCCGAGGAAGCTGTCCTGACGCCGGATGGGCCTCGATTTCTATAGCGCCCGCCCCAGGATGCTGTGGCATGGCCGGCGCCTTCGGATTCGAGAACGATAAGTACGAGATCTCCGCGCGAAATTGGCGAGCTTGAGCTGTTGCCCGCCGTCCGACGACGCAGTCCCGAAACCCTCATCATTTCCAACGGGTTTAGCTGCCGCGAACAGATCTCCCAGGAAACCGGTCGACATGCCTTGCATCTTGCGGAAGTAATTCAGATGGGGCTTCGGCAGGTGGGAGAGCCGATTCAGAACAGTATCCTCGAGCACGTCGGAGTCCGACGTCGCGATAAGGAGATTCAAGCCTCAATGAGGCGAAGTGGCTGGGGCACTCGCCGCCATGGCTGCCAGTTCAGCGTTGCTTTGGGGGCTGTCCAACCGGCGTAGGAAGGACTAGCCTCAGCCTGTCCACTCGTCGCAAAGACGCAGGTTAACGTTTTCTATCTTGTTCTAAATAAGTTACTTTACGTCGCACCTGCCCAGCCGTCAGCTTTTCTGGGACAATAGTTGAGCAGCCTCATCCGACCCCACCACGGTCGGCATAAAGACCTCCCGAGGCTCGGTGACATCATGGAAGCCACAACAATCCTTGCCCCCGCCACCCACGAGCAGCCCACAGCTACTGCTGACTCGACCCTGACTGGCTCAGTCCTCGTGCTGATCCAATTCGACGTTTGCGAGGAGATCAAGCTTGAGGAACTGCGGCGGATCTTCGGCGCGCGCACGGCTGAGGCCAGCTTCAAGCATCCTGCGCCGGGATACGTTTCAGTATCAGCGTCCGCCGGTCGTGCGAACCAATCGAGCCACTGGTTCTCGAGACAGGCGAACGGCTTGATGCGCCAGAATCAAGTATTACGACTACGGCGTACTCAGTGTGGTTTTCGAGCTGCCCTTTTCAGGCGATTGGGACACGCTGGTTCGCCTATCCGGCCGCTGGGTGTGGGATACGGATTTTGCCAGTCTGGCCATGAAGGCCGTGACCAAGAAGCTTGAGCGCGCTGCCCCGGCGTTGGTCAAGCCCTACGAAAACTGGTTGCACGAAGACTACTTCATTTTCCATCTGCGCGAGATGGGCTCAAAGCCGTCCGCGGCGCAGTTATTGGCGGCCCATGGCGACAAAGTCGCACAAATCGTCCGCGGCGAAACCTCCCAGCTTTCCGAGGGCGAGCGCGCCGAGATTCTTCAAGGCCGCATCTCGTATTATCCCGAATGATCTTGCCGTGATCGGCTGGAATGCCGCGTTTCTGTATGACAGCAACGTCGGCGCAGAAACGGCTATCCAACTCCTCGAATACGCCAACTCCCAGTTACTGGAGTTCCGCCATTACGACGACCTGCTGACGCCGGGAACTTGCCGTCGTTTACGACTTCCTCGAACACGGCGGGGCGGAATCTTTCGTCGCTGGCGTACGGCACGAGAGGCCAACCAAGCCTGCACACAGTTCTGGCTCGACGTGAACGAACTCACTGAGCGCGCAGACAATGCCATCAAGTTTCTAAGCGACATGTTTTCGGCTCGCCTTTACAAATTGGCCGCTGCCAAAGATCGGCGTTCCCGACTACAAGACGCTCGTCAACCAGAAGCTTCGCACCGCGGAAGAGCCTCTACCGCTTCATGGTGGACCAGTTCCATCAAAGCCGCGCGTTCGTGCTCGAGCTCATGGTCGTCATAATTCTGATCATCGACCTGGTGTATCTGTTCTCACGGTTACAAACCGATCTAAGAGCACGCGCTGCGACCTATTGCCGCGGCTGGATGTTTATAATTCTCTCCTCATGCGCGGCCTCAAAAACAAACGTGTGCTCATCACGGGAGGCGCCAGCGGTATCGGCGCCGCAACCGCAACCCGTTTCCTCGAAGAAGGCTCCGCGGTCTGCGTTCTCGATCGCGACGACAAGGCAAATCAGAAAATCAAGCAGCAACTGCCCGCTCTATCAGCAACTGTCACTGCCGACGTGTCGAACCTCCAGCAAGTCCAGAGCGGCATTTGCCGAGGCAATCCGCGTGATGGGTGCAGTGGATGTGCTGATCAACAATGCAGGCATTAGCATCCGCCATAACTTTCTCGACATCACGCCTGCTGAATGGGACAAGGTGATGGCGGTAAACTTGACCGGCGTTTTCTACATGGCTCAGACCGCCGCCAGACACATGTGGGAGAAGGGGAGCGGCGTGATCGTCCATACGGCCTCGACAAATGGCATCGTCGGCCAAACCCTACTATGCCGACTATAACGCGACCAAGGCCGGGGTGATTGAGTTGACGAAATCCATGGCGCTGGAGCTAGCGCCGAAAGTACGCGTCTGCGCCGTCGCACCCGGATACGTCGCTGACCCCCGATGCAGCGGGCCGAATATACCGATGAAATGTTCGCCGCGGTAAACGCGAAAATTCCCCTGCGCCGCCACGCTCAGCCGGAAGAAATCGCGGCGCTTTTCGCTTTCCTCGCCTCCAGACGACGCCGCCTACATCACCGGCCACGTCTACACCATGCGATGGTGCAGAAACAGCAGGAGGGTTGGCGAGCCGATAGCTAGGAAGTGGCCACGTCGATCTAAAACCCTTGTCATCCTGAGCGAAGAGGCAGAAAGCCGAAACCGAACCAGTCGAAGAGGCACCTCGATAGGGCCAGCAAGCGGCAGCACGAGGCCTGGCCTGGAGTTTCTGCCCATGAACCCGCGCGCTGATATGCAGTCATGTATCCTGCCTCCCACGTGCGCGCACTCGACAACAGGACAACGATCATCACCGGCGTGGCCTCCGGCATCAGGCCGCGCCACCGCTCGCTCTTCGCCCGCGAAGGCGCGTCCGTCCGTCATTCTCCGACATCAACGAAGCTGCCGGACATGAAACCGCCCGAAGTCATCACTGACGCTGGCGGTCGCGCCATCTTCGAAGCGGGCCGATGTAACAAAAGACGCCGATTGCGACCGCGTTGTCGCTGCAGCCGAGCAAGCCTTTGGTACCGTACACAATTCTCTTCAACAATGCCGGCATCATCCGTCGCGCCTCAGTTCTAGATCTCAGCGAAGAAGACTGGGATCGCGTCATGAACGTGAACGTCAAGGCGATGTTCTTAATGGCAAAACACGTCATTCCAGTAATGGCGGCGCGCCAACGGAGGCTCCATCATCAACATGGCGTCAGGATGGGGACTGGCAGGAGGCGCAAAGGCAGCGGTCTATTGCGCATCGAAAGGCGCGGTAGTTCTCGCTGACGAAAGCCATGGCCATCGATCACGGCCCGCAGAAGATCCGTGTAAACTGCCTCTGCCCCGGCGACACGGACACCGGCATGCTACGCAGCGAGGCGCAGCAACTGGGCGAACCGAGCGATCGATTTCTCGACCGAAGTCGGCAAAGCGTCCGCTTGGGACGTGTGGGCAGCCCGGACGAAATCGCGCAAGCGGCGCTTTACCTCGCGAGCGATGCATCGAGTCTTCGTGACCGGCACAGCGCTGGTCGTAGATGGCGGGGATTGGCGGGAAGTCGTGTAATAACAGTAGTTCAGCAGTCAGCCACGACGACCCCTGATTGTTGATTGCGGCTCGCAGCGCTGCAGCGCGAAGCGGCTATGGCTGAATGGCTGAGAGCCTGACAGCTCAAAACCCATGCGCCTATTAAACAAAGTCGCCCTAATCACTGGCGGCACTTCTGGCATCGGCGAAGCCACCGCCGCCTCCTCTTCGCCAAGGAGGGCGCGGCCAAGATCGCCATCACGGGACGCAATGAGAAGCGAGGTCACGCCGTAACGAGCTCGCATCCTCGAAGCCGGCGGCAAGGCCATTTTCCTGCGCACCGATGTGCGCAGGGCCGCCGAATGCCGGCGCGCCGTCAGATGAGACGATTAGAGCCTTCCGGACGCCTCGACATCCTCTTCAACAACGCCGGTGTTTTTCTATGCGCACGATACCCTCAGATTGCTGCGAACAAGAATGGGACGAGCAGATCGACATCAACCTGAAAGGCACATTCCTGATGTCGAAATACGCGTTGCCCGGCATGATTGCGCAAAGCACGGCGTTATCATCAACAACAGTTCCGGATGGGGCATCGTTGGCGGCGACACAAGCTGTCGCCTACTGCGCTTCAAAGGGTGGAGTTGTTCTGATGACCAAGGCCATGGCCATTGATCACGGCCGCCAAGGGCATCCGCGTCAACTGCGTTTGCCCCGGCGATGTCGAGACCCCGATGCTTCCCGAAGACGCCAAGCTGCGGGGCTTGAAGTGGGATGACTATCATCGCCGGCTGCGCGAATCGACCACTAGGGACGAGTTGGCACAGCCGAAGAGATAGCCAAGGCCGTGCTGTTCCTAGCCTCGTGATGATTCGTCGTTCATGACGGGAGCGGCCCTGGTGGTCGATGGCGGTGGAACCGCAGATTAGAAGAGATTTCCTTCGGGATCTTGACTGAGCTTTAACGATCTTGCGAATAGCAAGACCGAAAATCTAAAGCTCGTAAGAATTTCGCGCCTTGTGGCAGAACTCCGCTTGCGGTTAAGCTTCTAACTTCAGCTGGAGATGACCTCGACTGCCAAGACCCTCGCACAAATTCGCTAGCAGCTGGTTCACGAACGCGCCCAGCAATCTCTGGTTGAAGGCGTGAACTCGCCCTCGCGCGGCGCGGCCGTCTACACGCCCGGACCAGTCGTTACTCGAACAAGGCCGCGGCTCCCACGTCTGGGACGCTCGACAGCAACGAATACGTCGACTTCATGATGTCCTTCGGCGCGACGCATCCAAGGCCACGCTCACCCAAAGATTGTCGAGGCGGTTACGCAAGCGATCGTCGACGGTTCCCACTTCGCCGCTGCCACACCCAGCCGAGGCCGAAGCCGCCGAGCGATTTCGACGCATGGTCCCGACCGCGGAGGCGGTCCGCTTCGCAAATACCGGCAGTGAAGCCACCATGCTAGCTCTCCGCCTGGCCCGCGCCCATACCGGCCGAACAAAGTTCCTGAAATTCGAAGGTCACTACCACGGCTGGTATGATCTCTATTGCCTCAACGGACACAGTCATCCCATTGGTCAGGTCGGGCCCAGCGCAAACCCTACAAAATTCCCTGACTCCGAAGGCATCCCACCATCAGTATTTGAAGACGTCGTGCTCGCCCCCTGGAATGACATCGAATCTCTGGAACGGATCCTGCGAACGCATGGCAACGAGTTAGCGGCCATCATCACCGAGCCCATCATGGCCAACATGGGCTGTATCCTCCCTCGAGATGGATACCTTCAGCGAGTTTCAGGCCTCGCCCATCAGTATGGCGCTCTCTTCATCCTCGACGAAGTGGTCACCGGATTTCGCTATGCTCCTGGGGCTGCCAGAGTATTACGGCCTGAAACCCGACCTCAGCACATTCGGCAAAGCACCTCGGCGCAGGCTTTCCAATCGGCGCCGTCGCCGGACCTCGCGCCATCCTCGACCGCATGCGCTGGGGCGACCATATGGTTTTGCACTACGGCACGTTCAACGGACATCGCCTCACAATGAAAGTAGTCGCCGCGAATCTTCGATTTGCTGTCAACAGGCGGTGCACACAGAGAAACTACACGCCATTGGCGACGCTGCGATTGCGGGCTTGCGCGAAATCTTCCGGCGCAGCAGCAATCCGCGGCCATCGTCAAGGCTTCGGGCCCATGTTCCAGATATATTTCACCGACAAGCCTGCCATTCACGACTACCGTGACTATTGCGCATTCGCTGGACACTGCTAAATATTCACGCTTCGTCCATGCATTGCTCGATCGTGGCATCTACATGACGCCGTCCAATGGCTTGCACTGGATCATCTCAACGGCCCACACCGAATCTGACGTCGAAGCGCTTCTAGAAGCTGCGGACGACGCTTCGTGCAGCCATCGCATGAGCGTTCCAATATGAGAGCCATCGTTTTCCCTCGGCGGCGGACGCATCACCACAGCCCTCGTCGCGGGCCTGCGTCTCTCCGGTTATGACAAGCCGATCGTTGTCCACGACCGCAACGCCCACAGACTGCGGAAACTAAAAGAAAGAATTTGGTGTCGAGCCGGGGCCAAAGCCTTTCCGACGCCGTATCGCGAGCAGAGATTGTGATCATCGCAGTAAGACCAGATGCCGTTCGCGGCCTTCTTGGGGAAATACAGCTGGTTGCGTTGCCTTCCGGCGAACCGCGACGTCCGCTACTTGCGATCAGCTTGGCTGCTGGTGTTCCGCTGAAAGTGCTACGTGCGCGTCTGGGCGCACCAGTCCGTTGGGCGCCGTGCAACGCCGAGCCCGTCTGTCGAATGGCCAAAGGTCTCACAGGTCTGGCATTTTCCCGTGACATCACCCCCAGCGATCAGCGCAAAATCCGTTCTCTCTTTGCTCGCGTCGGGATCGTGCTCGAAATTCCGGAAAAACAATTCGTGACTTTCTCCGTAACCTACTCCTCGAGTCACGGCTACCATGCGCTGTCAGCGCTTGCCGAGTCAGCAATAAAGATAGGACTGGATTTCCAGACAGCCATCGCCGCCGCGCGACGCCTCTCGCCGACGGTATCAATTACTGGCGGGAAGGGGAAGACGACGATCGCGGAACTCCTGAACGAAGCGGCGACCCCAGGAGGCGTAGCGGAAGCGACCATGAGCGAGATGGACAAGTCCGGATACCGCCGCGCCATCCAGAACGGCCTGCGCGCAGGTTTACGTCGTACTCGCGCCAATGCAAAACGATCCAAGTGAGGCGGGCTTTGACCGGTCTGACGCCACGGCCCTTCTTCTTTGCGGAACGTCAGCAACCCGCGTAGTCGATTGGGAATTCGTGTTTACGAACGACGGGCCCGCCTCCTCGAGTCAGGCTTCCATGGCTGGCCCTGTGTCTCAGAGAACCAGGAACCGTAACGACGCCGAAGCTGGGTGAAAGTTGCAAGTTCATATGGAATACCTTCCGCGCCCAATGGAGAACTCCGAGTCCATCAGTTGGAAATGCAAATGGGGCGCATCGGAGTTACCCGAGTTGCCGAGGAGAGCCAGCGACCGTTTTGATTAAGAGGTGTTTTTGCTCGAGTCATAGCTGGAGAAACAACGTGGATGCGCCCTGGTGGTCATCGAAAATTCCATCCAGGAAAATGATCCGAAAACATACTCTAGAGGAGATCAAGAAGTGAGACGCCTTCCCACCCGCCACAACCGCACCACCCGGTACAACGGAAACAGTGGCTTAGGAAACGTAACCGCCTCCCACTCGCCCACGCTCGGCGTAGACAACAAACGCCATCCAAAGCGGAAACGATCGCTAGCACGTTCGCGCAGAGCAGGAGCATCAAGCGGAAGTACTCGAGGGATTCCGTCTCGTAGTCAGTTCCTCGCGCAACGATCCGAGTCACTTGTTCACAAAGGTCTTTCTACGCCGCCGTCAATTTTGGGCTCTAACTCGGGAGGGACCGCACGACCAAGCAGCCGGTGCGCCATCTCCACACTGGCACTCTCGATAATTCGCAGAACGCCATGAGCAGCGGCGCGCTCTCGCACCACATCGTAGTCGATACGTTGCGATTGCGTGACGCCTCCGATGTCATGCAGATCCATCCCAGTCGCATCCACGCATGTTTGGAGGCATGGACACACAACGCCAGCAGCAAATCTTCAGGGAGCAACGCACGCACTTTGCGCTCCCCAAGCGAAGTGCACGTCGCCTGTCAGGAACCAGTCCTCAACATCTATATCCACCGCATAAAACTGTGGCACCGCGCGCCACTGTAGCTCGAGCAAATTCTTCCCTTGTGGGCCATCAAATCCGCGCTCGTACCCGGTCTTCAGCCATGCACGTTCAACCGGCGCGCGTAATCTGGTGGAAGGTTCATATCCCAACTCACGCACGGCTTCTGCCGCTCGATCGTATTCAGATGCCCGAATCAAAATGTCGAGATCCGAGAATTGGCGCATGGCTACATCACCATAGATCGCCTGTGCCAGTGCGGGCCCTTGTACGGGATCGCATCAACACTGTGATTTTCAAGGCAACTGGGATCCTCGCCAGTTCCCGCGTAAGTCGCAAACTCCTCTGCGCATTTGTGGCGAAGCGCCGTCTCCAAGTCTCCATCGACGTTAGCTGGAAGTGACGCCCGAAATTCCAGAAGCTTAGTGCAGACAAGCGGTTCGACATTATGGAAACTCAGCTTGTTCTAGAAGAACATCCCAGCGCACACCAAGAGAGATTGAGTTCTGCGATTCGCGCATCGTGATTTGTGGATAGTGCGGCTGCACCGCACGCGCAGAGTAGTTCGAATTCAGAGCTTTCGTTGCGACGACAGACCGCCGCCACCCGGGCCAGCCCTTGGCGAAGAAATCACCTGCGGCATGAGTGGACCGCCACCGACGGCGGCAATTGAACTCTATAATACAGTGGCTTTGCAGGGTCTCCTTGAGCATCCGCCTGAGTCCGTCACGAAGATCTTTCGGCACGCGGCCAGCGCTTTTTTTAACTGGATGGGCTACCGCGGCGCGCACCCGGAAGACGCTTGCGCTCGACAACGCGTCCCTGACGATTCCAACGGGCAGGGTCTTTGTTCTACTCGGCCCAAACGGTAGCGGGAAAACCACAGCTCTGAAATTGATCTCTCGACCGTCTTGCTTCCGGACTACGGCCGTGTCCTCGTCACCAACAACGACACGCGGGGACACACACAAACAAGGGCCTCATACGTTCGGGGCCAGGATTAGCGCTTCGCGTGTGCGATCCGAACGGTCCGCTTTTTCCCCACGCCGCCATCAGCGCGTGGAAAACCTGAGTTCTTTGCCGCGCTCGACAACGTCTCTCGAACTGCGCGCGCCCAGCGAGCTGAGGAGTTACTGGCAGCTGCCAGTTTACTGGATGCGGCCGACAATCCTGGTCATGAAAGTTTCTTCTCATCCGGTATGTACCAACGGCTGGGGTTGGGTCTCGGCGCATTACCGAAAGCGTCCGCCCGTGCTGCTGCTCGATGAGCCAACTCGTAGCCTTGATCCAGCGGCGGCTGGGCGCGCTTCGCTGGGCTCTCATCCGCGACCTGTCTGGGCCGGCAACACAATCGTCATAACGAGTCATAACTTCTTCATGGGCACCTGGCGGTCGGCAACGAAGCTCGCCATTCTCTCGCGAGGAAAGGTAGCCGGGACACGCACCCTGCCGCCATCCCAACCGTCGATGCTCTGCGCGCTTTTTATTTTGAAACCACCGGCGAATCCGACGAGCTGCTGACTGCAGAATATGGGGAAGACACTAGCGAATGGAGTCGTTTGTCGACAATAAACTACACGATGAGTCGTTTCTCTCGACGAGAGATCTGCTCACCGCCTCTCCGCTACCGAAGCGGGTTCGCCCTCACAATCGCCGGTGCCATCGTCGAGCTAGCTGCTTTCTTTATCTCTTTCTCGCGCGATTGGTCCTGGCTTCGCCCGGACGGTGTGATTATTTCTTTCTTCTTGTGGGGACCGGGTTCACACGTTCTCTGGTCATGAGTGTGGAATTCGTTTCTTTCTACGGTGCAGGGGCTCAACGGACGGGCACGCCCGAAGTCCTCATGACCACGGCAACGCCGCCAGCGATGCTCGTCTTTCTCACGCCCTCTGGCACTGGCGCGCAATCTGGCGGCAAATCCTTATTGCGTACGTGGTGTGGCCGGGCTATTACTGTTCCGAGCCCCCGTCGCAGCTCTAACGTCGTTGGCTGCGCCTCCTCATGTTTGTCTTCACGCTCTTGATTGCTTCGGCCTTTGGCATCCTCGCGGCTGCGGTACAACTGGCAATACAGAAAGGGATCCGCGGTGGTTTGGCTTCCGGGTCGGGTCTTAGGTTTCTTACCGGAACGCTCTTTCCCGTATCCAGCCTGCCGGCGCCCCGTGCAAGCACTGTCCCGATAATTCCGATTACCTACCTGCTCGACGGTATGCGGCTCGCACCGATCGAAGGGGCGCCGACGGTCACGTTTGCTTCCCGACATCCTGGGGTTCCTGGAGTGGATTCGCCTGCGCGCATACTCCTGCCCCTCGGCGGTGGTCGCTTTTCTTGGACACTTCCGCCGGGCCCGCATACGCGGCGTCGTCGGTCCTCTCTACTGACCTGGGGCCCGGCAGACGCTCCGCGCTGCGGGACCTTCTCGGAGGCAACATAAAGTGGCATTTGGCGCAGTCGCCGTAGTAACACTCCTCCAACTGGCTGATGCACCATTGCTCAGGAAAATAAGCGCCTGCAAAGGCTTCGGAAGCTATGACTCTAAAGAGCCGAACCGAAAACAACAAAGCGCGACAGAAGGCCGTTCTTCAGCCAAAAGCCCCGTAGCAAAACCCGAGTTCCGCTTTTGAGCGAGCGTTTGAAACCACTGCTCGCCTGCGGCAAAACCAGTGGCGTGCAGGCACAGTGCCGCACCTTCCGCAAAAAGTTCCTGAGCGGACTTCTGACTATGGACTTTTCCCTTCAGCACTGCGATCGGGAAAAGTCTCTGCCTGGACTGATCGATGGGACTGCGTTCGTCATGGTGAATAACTCAGGATCGTCCGCTTCGGGGGTGTCAGCATGCTGCCCACCATATTGCCCGGAGATTCGCTGCTGATCGAGAGGGCTCACGCTGAACTGAAGTCACCAGAGGCGACATCGTGCTCTACAGTCGTGGAGACTCTCTTTTCATCCATCGCCTCATCCAATTAGACCTCGGCATCGGAAGTTTCGTAACTCGCGGCGACCTGTACGGCCGCTCCCGATCCTGCAGGCCCGAAAGATCTTCTAGGGAAAGTCGTCGCCATCGAACGCAACGCGGCGTTCGCACCAGCCGCTTCCAGGCTCGGCGCCGCCGCAAAGTGGACCGGTTCGCTCCTCTGTCATTCAAACCGAGCGCGAGCTTATTCCTTCGGTGGCAATCGATTGAATGCATGCTGCCGCGGACGCCAACTCGCTTCGGCCATCGCCTCGAAAGTAGTTCCCATCCATGACAGAAAGTTCAACAGCAGTCGGCGAACGCGCTCGGAAATTGTGATCGACATCGGGCACTTGCCGATCCAGCTCCAGCGTGCAAGACGCGGCCTTCCACGAACTGCTTTACTCGGTATGCGGGGGTTT
>ERZ1370068.8014-contig-6898_pt1 | contig 35121 bp, 50 predicted proteins | sample MGYA00561227_ERZ1370068 | MGnify/ENA primary metagenome ERZ1370068 (study PRJEB38410, sample SAMEA6850437) | metagenome | study: Metagenomic assessment of the ecological functions of the soil: analysis of the soil microbiota associated with the...
ATTGTACTTCGTTCAGTTACGTATTGCTCCACCGGCTGAGCGAGGCCCGGACACGGGATCTCTGGGCCGTGCTGCAGCGGCCGCAGCTGCCGGTGCCGGCGCACGTGGTCCGGGCCAAGGCCCGCTTGGTGCAGAGCCTGGTGGCGCAGCTGACGTTGGTGATGGAGGTGGTGGGCGCCTACCGCGAGGCGATCGAAGATTTTTTCGCGCAGATCCCGGCGGCGCAGTGGATCCGGACGCTGCCGATCGGTGACCACGGCATCACGGCGCCCACACTCTGGGCTCGCCTGGGTGACGCGCCCGGCCGGTGGGAGTCGTTTCGGCATCTGCAGGCGCAGGCCGGGACGGTACCGTGACGATCCGGAGCGGCAAGCAACAGGTCGTCCGGTTCCGCTTTGCCTGCGACAAGTCGTTGCGCTACATCATCGACCACGTGGCGTTCCTCTCCTTACGCTGGAGTGAGTGGGCCCGAGCCTACTACGACGAGCAGCGCGCGGGGTCACTCGTACCGCCAGGCGCTGCGCGCCCTAAGCGCGAAGTGGCTGAAAATCATCTTTGTGATGTGGGAGCGCCAGGTGCCGTATGACGAGCAATATCACCTGGCGACGATGACGCGGCAGCAGCTGCGGCGTCAGAAACAAATCGCTTGACATGAACCAGAGAAAGTCTTGGCGGTGCCACGCCAGAACCGTGGCGGGCTGCACGATGACGAGACTGGACCGCCAACTCACCCAGACCCGTGACAGCCAGACCCAGAAGACGCGATCCCACCGAGCCAGACGCGGTCGACGCACCGACCGCTGGAGGACGAGGAGTTGATGGCGCAGCGCCAGGTTCTCGAGGGCGATGGCCGCCGACCCGAAGAGCAAAGCGCGAACGAACGTCCAGAATCCCATCACGAGCATCATCGCGGCACCCCGGCATCAGGCATTGGCGTCTGAGTCGAGACTCTACCGGATCAGCGATGAAGGGGACGAGTAAGTTCAGGCAGGACAAGTAGATGGAGTTCTTGACGGCGCACGGCGGGTGATCACCGAGATCAATCCGATCTACTGGAATTACGGAGTGCAACCGATCATCGGACAAGCAGACTAGTCGACCCACCGCGATCGGTCAATCACCCGGAGACCGCGTCCCCACCGCCAGCAGCCAATTCGCGCTGGGACCCGAACGGCGCAATCAGCCGGGCCCTGTCCTTCGCCATATCAGAAGCGCTACGTCGTCAAGAGTCGCGTAGCGCACCGCCATCGGTTTCTGGGGGGTACTCAGGTGGCGCCCCCGCGTTCGTGGGTTGTAGAGCCCGCGCGCAACGCGTCATCACCAGGCGGACCCCGGCGAGGGCCGGAATCGATCCGCGCCGGCGATGCTCCCCTGCCGTCGCATCAATCCGTTTCGTCAGAGCCATATCTTCGCCGTCAGTGCGGCATGATGGGTATTCCGAGGATGTCGCAATCAAAACTCGAGCTTCCGGGAGCTCATGGCGAAGTCGCGCTTATCCCCTGTAGACGAAACGGCGGCCGCCTGTGGGCTCGCGATACGCTTCCCTGTTTGCTGAGGAGCCAATACGTGGCTTCCGGCGAGATGCCGCGCCACGGCGCCGATGGCCTTGGGATAGCCCTTGCGCCGGGCGATGCGCTCGTAGAGGCGACTGACGTGGCGGTGCGTGGTGGCGGCGCGCGTCAGACAGATCGCGTTCGCGGCTTCGATCGGCACCCGGCTGCTGTTCATCCTCGTGCAGGAGCCGCGGCCAACGGCATGGCGACGCAGGCCCGCGCCAATCGCTCGCGCGGAGATCTTCGGCGCGCGCACTACGGGAGCGATCGCGGGTGCCGTCGCCCTTGCTTCCAACGGCGCGCGGGGCGATCAGGCCGGTCGGTGCCTCGCTCCGTGGGTCGGACTCGGCTCCTGCCCGCCGTCTTCTGGGTGCTCGCGGCCCTGGCCGTGCGTATTGATCGCCCGGCGCCTTGGTGAAGAGCGAGGAGCCGCATAGCTCGGCACGACGTGACGGCCGCCGGCCTGATGAAACCGAACCAATGGTCGATCCGATGTCAGGGGACTCGAGACGCAAGCAGCTCGCGCCACGCCGCGTCGGCTTTCGGGATCGCCGATGGGTTGGGACTCAGCCCGCGAAACCTATGGTCAACCCGCCGCGCAAACACCGGAGGCCCTGGAACGCCGCCTTGACCTGCGGGTGGCGGGGCCAGGCAGAGCGTTCGATACGTGTTAACGAAGGGGAGCCAATCCCAAACGGGCCGTCGGCGGGACGCCGGCGGCCCTGTGCATTCGGGGGTGCCGTGGTGGTGTCCCCGGCTCAGGTCCTCGACGCGGCGCCCATCAGCGCGCCCGACGTGGTCACCGTCGCGAGAAAGCCGTTCAGGCTGCCGAGATGCGTCCGGTGCACCTCGGCGGCCGGGATGACGCTGGCCCTCCGGGCCCTTGACCGCCATCGCCGCCATGGCGTCGGCGGCCATGAGGACCTTGAATCCTCGCGATGCGCCGCCTCGCGCGCGGTCGTGTCGCAGCACATCTGGGTCATGAAGCCCGAGACGATGACCTGCTCGATGCCGTGCCGCCGGAGGTGCTCCTCGAGCCCGGTGTTGGTGAACGAGCCGGGTAGGTGCTTGGTGAGGACCGGCTCGCCGGGCGCCGGTCGCGCCGCCGGATGGATCTCGAGCGCCGGGCTGCCGGGCGCGAACGTGGTCGGGTTCGGGCGGCGGCTCTCGTGCACGACGTGGATGACCGGCATCTGCTCGCGGCGCGGGCCCAGGCCAGGAGATCCGCGATCCGCTCGACCGCGGGCGGCCCGTCCGGCAGGACGACCTTGCCAATCGGCGCGAAGTACTCCTGCTGAGCGTCAATAACCAGAAGCGCCGTCTTCTCCATCGCGGAACCTCGCTTTCCGGCGGCGGCCGCCGTGCGGGCGCATGCTACCATGCCGCCTCGGTGGACCACGCGCTCGGGATCGGCGGCGACGGCGGCGTCTCGGGCGCGAGGCTCTCTGTCGCGCGGCCGGCGCGGCATCCTGGCCCGGGCCGCACGCCCGGCGCACACGCGCGCCAGCGCGCCAGGATGCCGCGGTGAGCGTCGGTCGCGCGCATTCGCATCGCGCATCATCACCACGGCCACGGCGAGCCGCGCCCGCATCGGGGGCGGCGCGGGTTCATGACGGGCGTGCTGCTGATGGCCGGCAGCTTCCTCGTCTATCCCGCGTATCCGATCCTCGTGCTCTGGCCGGCGATCGAGGGCGTCCGGGTCAAGCTCACCGTGGTCGCCGCGGGCCGTCTCGTGGGTGGTGTTCAGCACCGGGCTCTACCTCGCGGGCCGGCGCGGGTGGATCTGGCTCCGGCGACGCTGGAAGGGGCGCCATCACCACCGCCACGCGCCGCCGCCTGCCGCGCCCCCGTGATAGACTGTCGCGCCGGACGGCCCTACCATGCTCGATCTGCTGATCTCGGGCGGTCTCGTCATCGACGGCTCCGGCAACCCCGGGTACTTCGGGGCGGTTGGGATCGAGGGCGAGCGGATCCGGCTGTTCCGCGGGACCTCGACGGCGTGCAGGCGCACCGCATGCTCGACGCCACGGGGCGCGTCGTCTGCCCCGGGTTCATCGACATGCACGCCCACTCCGGCCTGGTGATCCTGGCCGAGCCCCGGCACGAGCCCAAGGTGCGGCAGGGGGTCACGACCGAAGTCATCGGCATCGACGGCTGCTCGTACGCGCCGTTCCCGACCGACCGAGGATCTCGAGGCGTTCGTCGAGATCAACGCCGGCCTCGACGGCTGCCCGCCGCTCCCGGGCCGCTGGACGACCGTCGAGCAGTACCTCGACCTCTTCACGAGCCGCGTGGCCGTCAACATCGTCTACCTCGTCGGGAACTCCCCGCTCCGCGTGTGCGCCGTCGGCTGGGGGACCGCGCCGCGCAAGCCGGCCGAGCTCACGAATCAGCGGGCCCTCCTCCGCGACCGCGATGGAGGAGGGCGCCTGGGGATGTCGACCGGCCTCGACTACCCGCCGGGAGCTACGCCGACACGGACGAGCTCGTCGGCCCTGTCCGCGGAGGCGACCCGGCTCGGCGGCATCTACCACACCCACGTGCGCTACGGGCTCGGGGACCGCTTCCTCGATCCCTTCCGGCGAAGCGATCGAGATCGGCCGGCGGGCCGACATCCCCGCCCACATCACGCACTTCTACCAGCGCACGACGGCGCCCGGCGGCGCGGACGCGAGATGCTCGGCCTGGTGGAGGACGCGCGCGAGTCGGGGCTCGACGTCACCTTCGACGGCTATCCGTACGCCTACAGCTCGACGCCGGCTGAACATCGTGATCCCGCAGTGGGCGTTCGACGGCGGCCTCGCCCGCGCTCCGCCGTAATCTCGCCGATCCGGCGGCGCGCGCGCGGATGAGGAAGGAGATGGGCCCCCGCGCCGCCTCGTGGCACGACATGTGGGTGACGCATTTCAAGCGCCCGGAGCACCATCGCTTCGAGGGGCCGCTCCGTCGCCGAGGTCGCCGAGCTGATGGGGCTCGACGTCGTGGATGCGATCTGCGAGCTGCTCCTCTCGCGAGGACCAGCAGGTCTCGTTCGTCTCCGGCCGGCGCGAACATGGCGACGATGCCGAAGTTCGTGAGCCACCCGCTCTACATGGTGGGCAGCGACGCGGTGCTGATCGGCGACTACCCGAGCCCGCGGACCTACGGCGCCTTCCCGATCGATCCTGGCGGCAGTTCGTCCGGGAGGAGGGCTGGCTGGGGCTGGCCGATGCCATCCGCAAGATGACGTCGTTCCCCGCGCAGCGCCTGGGCCTGCCCGACCGCGGGCTCCTCCGGCGACGGGTTCAAGGCCGACGTCGTGGTCTTCGACGCCCAGACGGTGAAGGCGCCGGCGACCCGGCGGGAGCCGAAGCAGTTCCCGATCGGCATCGAGCAGGTGATCGTGAACGGGCGGGTCGTGGTGGAGCGGGGCCAGCACACTGGCGTGCTCGCCGGGCGGGCGCTCCGTCGCGGCCGCGCCCTCGACCGTAGGGCCCGCGGCCGTGAACTTCGACCTGACCGACGTCCCAGCGCCAGATCCGCGACCTCTGCCGCGAGTTCGCCGAGCGGGAGATCCGCCGCCGCGCGGCCGGAGATCGACCGCGACCGACGAGTTCCCGTGGGATCTCTACAAGCGGATGGCGGAACTCGACATCCTCGGCATGACCGTGCCGCCCGAGTACGGCGGCGCGGGCGCCGACACCGTGAGCTGGTGCGTGCGCCCAGGAGGAGCTCGCGCGCGGGTCCGGCCGTCGTCTCGGACGCGCAGCTCCTCTGCAAGCTCATGTGCGACATGCTGCTGGTGCAACGGCTCCGAGGAGCAGAAGCGCCGCCACCTGCCCGCGATGGTGCGCGGCGAGAAGATCTGCTGCATCGCCCAGACCGAGCCGGGCACCGGCTCCGACGTCGCCGGCGTGCAGACGACGGCGACTCCGACGGCCGACGGCGGCTGGGTGCTGAACGGGACCAAGCGCTTCATCACGGAGGCCCTCCTCTGCGATCTGGCCGTGGTGGTCGCCACGACCGACCGGACGAAGGGGCGCGACGCGATCGCGCTGTTCCTCGTCGAGATGGGGACGCCGGGCTTCTCGCGCGGCGGCAAGGAGCACCTCCTCGGGATGCGCGGGCTCGCCACCGGCGAGCTCGGTCTTCGACGACTGCCGGGTGCCGGCGAGCGCCCTCCTGGTCCCGCCGGGCGCCGGCTTCCGCCGCGCGATGATCTCGCTCGACGCCGGGCGGATCGGGATCGGCGCCCAGGCGCTCGGCATCGCGCCAGGCCGCGATGGAGGCGGCCGATCCGCTACGCGAAGGAGCGCGTCGGCCTTCGGGCAGCCGATCGCCGGCTTCCAGGCCATCCAGTTCATGCTGGCCGACATGTCGGCGGCGATCGAGGGCGCGCGGCTCCTCCTCCGCAGGGCCGCGCTTCCTCAGGATCAGGGGCGCCCCATCATCCGCGAGGCGGCGGAGGCGAAGCTGGTCGCCTCCGAGGTCGCGCCAGCGGGTCGTGACCGACGCGCTCCAGATCCACGGCGCCGCCGGCTTCTCGACGGAGTTCCCGCTCGAGCGCCTCTACCGGGACGTCCGCGTGTACCAGATCTGGGAGGGCACGAGCCAGATCCAGCGCGATCGTGATCAGCCGGCAGCTCCTGAAGTGACCGCGGCCCGACCTGTGCCGTTCCTGACGCGGCCGAGGTGCCCGCGCCGGGAGTGTCCGGACCACGACGCGTCCGAGCCAGTCCACGCAGCGCGAAGCGAGGGATTGCCCAGTGAGCACACAGACACCCCGCGAAGAACCTGCTCGATCTCTCCGGCCGCGTCGCCGTCGTCACCGGCGGCACCAAGGGCATCGGCGAGGCGATCGTCCAGCACCTTGCCGCCGCCGGCGCGCGCGTCACGGCGGTCAGCCGATCGGCGGCCGCCAGCCCCGGGGGCGCGCCGCGGGACGGCGAGGTGGCGACGCTGGCGGCGGACGTCGCGAAGAAGAGCGGACGTCGACCGGCATGGTCGAGGCGGTCGTCGCGCGTCACGGGACCGTCGACATCCTGGTCAACTGCGCGGGCACGGCGAAGCGCGCCCCCGCCCTCGAGCAGGCCGAGGCCGACTGGGAGTACATGATCGAGCTGAACCTCAAGGGCACCGCCTGGGCGTGCCGCGCGGTCGCGCCCGTCATGCGGCGCGCCGGCCGCGGCCGCATCGTCAACATCACGTCCATCGGCGCCGAGTTCGGGCTCGTCAACCGCGCGGCCTACTGCGCGACGAAGGGCGGCGTGGCCCAGCTCACCCGGTGCCTCGCCCTCGAGTGGGGCCCGCACGGGATCACGGTGAACGCGGTCGGGCCCGGGATCACGGTGACGCCGCTCGTGCGGCCCTTCCTGGACGCCAATCCGGGGAAGGAGGAGACGATGACCCGCAAGATTCCGCTCGGCCGGCTCGGCCGGCCCGGCGGACATGGCGGGCGCCGTCGCCTTCCTGGCGTCCGACCTGGCCGCGTACATCACCGGGCAGACCATCTACGTCGACGGCGGGTGGGGCGTTGGCGACCGCGACTGGTGAGCCGGCCCCGCGCGACTGCGGGCCCGCTCTCCGCGGCGATTCCCCTCGGGCACACCGAATCCGTCCGCAAGACGCTCGGCGAGTCCGACGTCGTACCTCTTCGCCGGCATCACGGGCGACTTCTCGGGCGTCCACGTCGACGAGGAGTTCGCCAAGAGCACCCGGTTCGGCGGCCGGATCGCCCACGGCGCCCTCCATGGTCGGCTTCGTCTCCACGGTGATGGCGCGGATGACCGCGCTCCTGCCGCCGCCCGGCGGCGTCTCATCGCGCTACGACGTGAAGTTCGTCGGCCCCGTCCGGATCGGGGACACGATCACGACCGCGCTCACGCTCGCCGAGACGCGGCCCGAGCGGCGCGAGCTCGTGTTCCGCGCCGAGACCACCAACCAGCGCGGCGAGACCGTGCTCGTGGGCCAGACCTTCATGAAGCTCATCTAGCGCGCGGCGGCGGCCGCGAGGCCGCGTGCTATACTGCGATTCACCCGCAGGGAGCTCCTCGGAGGAGGTGTCCATGTCGTCACGGCCCGACCGGGCGCGGCTGCGCTGCGGCGCTCCAGGCGATCGTCGGCGCCGATGGTGTCCTCACCGAGCCCGACGAGCTCCTGGTGCTACGAGTCGGACGGGCTCACGATCTTCCGCGCCACCGCCGACGCCGTCGCCTTCCCGCGCTCCACCGCCGAGGTCGCCGCCTGCGTCCGGCTCGCCAACGCGGAGGGCCTGCCGTTCGTCGCCCGCGGGGCGGGGACCGGCCTCGCCGGCGGGTGCCTGCGCGAGCGAGGGCGGGATCGTGATCGCGGTCACCCGGATGGCGCGGATCCTCGAGGTGGACTACGCGAACCAGCTCGCGCGTGGTCGAGCCCGGGCTCGTGAACCTCCACCTCTCGCAGGCCCTCGGCCCGCGCGGCTCTACTACGCGCCGGATCCCTCGAGCCAGCTCGCCTGCACGATCGGCGGCAACGTCGCCAACAACTCGGGCGGGCCGCACACCCTGAAGTACGGCGTCACGACGAACCACGTCCTCGGGGTCGAGGTGGTTCTGCCCGACGGCGAGGTGGTGTGGCTCGGCGGCGAAGGTGCGCGATCCCCAGGGCTACGACCTGGTCGGGCTCTTCGTGGGCTCCGAGGGCACGTTCGGGATCGTCGACGAAGGTCGTCGTGCGGATCGTGCGCCGTCCCCCGGCGGTCCGCACGCTCCTCGCGGTGTTCGACCAGCTCGACCAGGCGTCGCGGACCGTGGCGGCGATCACCGCGCGCGGGCTCACGCCGGCCGCGATCGAGATGATCGACCAGCTCACGATCCAGGCCGTCGAGGACGCCTTCGGCGCGGGCTACCCGCGCGACGCGGCGGCCGCGCTCCTCATCGAGCTGGACGGGCTCGACGACCGGTCTCGACGAGCGAGGCCGCCCACGTGGTCGCCGCCGTGCCGCGAGGCCGGGCGCGCGGACGTGCGGCTCGCCCAGACCGAGGCCGAGCGCCAGCTCCTGCTGGAAGGGTCGGAAGCTCGCCTTCGGCGCCTACGGGCGCGTTGCGCCCGCGTACATGGTGATGGACGGCGTCATCCCGCGCACGCGGCTGCCCGAGGTCCTCCGGAGCATCGAGCGCATCGTCACGACCCACTCGCTCCGCGTCGGGAACGTCTTCCACGCGGGCGACGGCAACCTCCATCCGAACATCCTCTACGATCCGCGCAAGCCCGGCGAGGAAGCCCGGGTGCTGGCGGCGGGCGCCGAGATCATGCGGGCGTGCGTGGACGCGGGCGGCACCATCTCGGGCGAGCACGGCATCGGCCTCGAGAAGCGCGACTTCATGCCGTGGATCTTCTCGGAGGCCGACCTGGCCACGATGGCGGCGATCAAGGCGGTGTTCAACCCGACCGGCCGGTGCAACCCCGGCAAGATATTCCCGACCCGGAAGTCCTGCGCGCCCGGCGAGATCGCCTACCAGCCGCATCCGCTCGAGGCCAGCGGGCTGATCCAGCGCCTCTGAGGACGCGCCCGCGCGCGCCGCCGCCCAATGTCCACTGCCCTGCTCCGGAGTCTCGCGCGAGATCGTCGGCCCCGCGCACTGCCTGGGCGGCGCCGATCGGGCGCCCTACGTAGTGGATGGCCGCACGCCGTGCGGCGTGGTCGCTGCCGGGCTCGGCGGACGAGGTGGCGCGCGTGGTGCGCGCGGCCGCGGCGGCCGGCGTGCCGGTGCTCCCGTGGGGCGGCGGGACGCAGATGTCCCGCGGCACGCCGCCGCGGGACGGCGCGCCTCGTGGTGGGGCTCAGGCGGCTCGCGCGCGTCGTCGAGCACGAGCCCGGCGACCTCACCGCCACCGTCGAGGCGGGGATCACGCTCGATGCGCTTCAGGCCGCCGCTCGGGGCGCGCGACCAGTGGCTGCCGCTCGATCCGCCGGCGCCCGGCGCGGCCACGCTCGGCGGCGTCCTGGCGGCCAACACCGCCGGGCCGCGCCGCCACGGCTACGGCACCGCGCGCGACCTCGTCATCGGCCTCCGGGTCGTGGCGGCGGACGGCCAGCTGATCCGCGGCGGGGGCAAGGTCGTGAAGAACGTGGCGGGCTACGACCTCGTGAAGCTCTACATTGGCTCGCTCGGCACGCTCGGCATCATCGTCGACGCGACGCTCAAGCTCCGCCCCCGGCCCGAGGCCGAGGCGCGCCTGCTGGGCGACCTTCCCCACGCTCGGAGGGGCGGCCGAGGCCGCGGCGATGCTCGCCGCCTCCGGAGCTCGGCCCGACCGCGCTGGTGTTGCTGGACGCGCGGGCCGCCAGGCCGCCGCGGCCGGCGCGGCCTGCCGGCGTCCCCGCTGGCCCGGCGGTCCTGGTGGCGTTCGACGGCCTCGCCCGCGCGGTCGCGTGGCAGGGCGACGAGACCGCCCGGCGGCTCCGCGCGGCCGGGGCGCGCGCCGTCGACGTGCTGGACGCCGGCGAGGACGGCGCGCGCCGCTCGAGGCGGTGCGGGAGGCGCGCCGGCTCCTTCCGGACCCGGTCGCGCTCGCGACCGTCGGCGTGCTGCCCGCCGACGCTGGGGGCGTACCTCGACGCGGCACGAACGACGGCCGAGGCCGCGGGCTTCGAGCTCGCCGCGGTCGCGCAGGTGGGGCACGGACGGGTGACGCTGGTCCTCGCGGCCGGGCGCGCCGCGTGCGGGCGCCAGGCACCGCCGCCGTGCTCGCCGCGTGGCGCGAGGCGGCGCGGGCGGGCGGCGAGGCACCTCGCCGTCAGTGGGCGCCGCTCAGCGTGCGCGAAGCCTGCCCGGTATGGGATCCGCCCGGGCCGAGCATTGCGCTGATGCGCGGCCTGAAGGCCCGGCTCGACCCGCAGGGTGTGCTCAATCCCGGCCGCTTCGTGGGCGGGATCTGAGACGCGCGTGAGCACCGAGACCGTCGCCGCCCCGTCGCCCCGCCGCGCGCCCGTCCGCCGGGCGTCCTCGACGAGCTCGAGTACGGGCTGCTCCTCCAGTGCGTCCACTGCGGACTGTGTCTGCCGAGCTGTCCGACGTACGCCGAGCTCGGCCAGGAGCCGGATTCCCCGCGCGGGCGGATCTACCTCATCAAGGCGCTCGCCGACGGCCGCATCGGGCTCTCCGACGCCACGGCCGAGCATCTGTCGCTCTGCCTCGGCTGCCGGGCGTGCGAGAGCGCGTGTCCCTCGGGGTGTCCAGTACGGCCACCTGATCGAGGCGGGGCGTGCGGAGCTCGAGGCGAAGCGCCCGGGGTCGCCGCTGCGACGGCTGGTGCGGCGCGCGGCGTTCGACATGCTCCTGCCGCGCCCGCGCGCTCCTCCGCGCGGTCGCTGGCGCGCTTGCGCTTCTACCAGCGGAGCGGGCTCCAGCGCGCTCGTCCGGGCGAGCGGCGTGCTGCGGCTCTTCCCGGCGACCCTCGGGCGTCGGAGGCGCTCCTGCCGCCGCTCCGCCGCCCGGGCGCGGGGCGCGCCTTGCCCGAGGTGATCCCGGCCCGGGGACGCTGCGCGGCCGGGTCGGGCTCCTGCAGGGCTGCGTGCAGGACGCGGTGTTCCGCCCGCACAACGAGGCCACGATCCGGTGCCTCACGCGGCCAGGGGTTCAGGTGCGGGTGCCGCGGACCCAGGGCTGCTGCGGCGCGCTCCACGCGCACGCCGGCGAGCCCGAGCGAGCCCGCGCGCTCGCCCGCGCCACGATCGCCGCGTTCGAGGCGGCTGACGTGGACATCGGTCGTGGTCAACGCCGCCGGGTGCGGCGCCCACATGAAGGCCTACGGGCACCTCCTGCGGCACGATCCGGCGTGGGCCGCGCGCGCGGCGGCCTTCGCCCGGACAGGTCGTGGACGTCACCGAGTTCCTCGCGCGGGCGCCCCTGGCGGCGCCGCTCGGGCCGCTCCCGCTCCGGGCGACGTACCACGACCCGTGTCACCTGGCGCATGGGCAGCAGGGTCCGAGGCGCGCCGCGCGCGCTCCTGCGGGCCGTGCCCGGGCTCGAGCTGGTGGAGCTCGGCGAGGCCGAGATGTGCTGCGGCTCGGCGGGCATCTACAACCTGACCGAGCCCGTGATGGCGCAGCGGCTCCTCGACCGCAAGATGGCCCACGTCGAGGCCACGGGCGCCGACGACCGTGGTGACGGCGAACCCGGGCTGCATCCTCCAGCTGGCGGCCGGCCTCCGCGCGCCGGGGCCGCGACGTGGAGGTGCTGCCACGTGGTCGAGGTGCTGGACCGGGCGTACGCAGGCCGCCGAGCGGCGCGCGCCGTGACGGACGCCGGCGCGCCGCGATCGCCCGCCCGCTCGCCGCGTCGACGAGCACAAGGCCCACGCCCGCGCGGGTGCGGTGCGTCGGTGTGCACGGTCTCGGACTCGAAGACGCCCGAGACGGACACGAGCGGCCGGCTCATCCGGGAGCTCCTCGCCGGCGCGGGGCACGAGGTGGTGAGCCACCATCTGGTCGGGACGAGCCGAGCCAGGTCCACGCGGTGATCCACCAGGCGTGCGCGCACCCGGGCGTCCAGGCGCTCATCTTCACCGGCGGCACGGGCATCGCGCCGCGCGACCAGACCTTCGAGGCGATCGACGCGCTCCTGGAGAAAGCGGCTGCCGGGCTTCGGCGAGCTGTTCCGGCTGGCTCTCCTACCAGGAGATCGGGTCGGCCGCGATGCTCTCCCGCGCCCAGGCCGGCGTGCGCGCCGGCGCGCGCGGTCTTCTCCCTGCCCGGCTCGCCCGCGGCCTGCCGGCTCGCCGTCGAGCGCCTCATCCTGCCCGAGCTCTCGCACATCGTCGGCCTCCTCGGCCGATAACCGCGCCGCCGCCGCTGATCTCGGCTAGAGTGAGGGCGCGTCCGGCCAGCCGCGGAGCGCGGAGCGTGGACGGGAGCATGAGAGGTAGTCTCGGTGGATCCTCGGGTGTCGCCGCGAGCCTCGCGCTCGCCGAGTCCGGCTGCGGCCGCAGCCGGCGGGCGCCCCACGGGGCCAGCTCTGGCGGGAGGACGCCGTCGTCGTGCCGGAGCCGGAGCTCGTCCGGCTCAACACGGCGCTGACGCGGCTCGCCGACCAGCTCAAGCCGGCGCTCAGTGCAGATCCGCGTCCAGCGGCCGACCGAGGACCCCGATCCCGAGGAAGGGCCGCGCCGAGCCCTCGGCTCGGGCTTCGTCATCCATCCGAGCGGGTACGTCGTCACGAACGCCCACGTCGTCGAGGCGCTCGACGTCGGTCCAGGTGCGGCTCGCGTCGGGCCGGCGGCCTCGACCGGTACCGTCGTCGGGCGAGACCGGCGGGTGGACCTGGCGCTGGTCAAGATCGACGCGCCGGAGCCGCTCGCCGGTGCTCCCGCTCGGCGAACTCCGAGCGGCTCGCGGTGGGCGAGCTCGTGCTGGCGCTCGGGCACCCCTTCGGGCTCGAGCAGACCGTGTCGCTCGGGATCGTGAGCCGGAAGGGCGCGCCCGCTCCAGGCGGCGGCACCGGGCTTCGACTTCATCCAGACCGACGCCGCCGTGAATCCCGGGAACTCCGGCGGGCCGCTGGTCGACATGGGCGGCCAGGTCGTCGGCGTCAACACGATGGCCGCGCGCAACGGCTCGATCGGCTTCGCGATCCCGATCAACCTCATCAAGACGCTCCTCCCGCAGCTCCTCGCCAAGGGCTCGGTCGAGTGGGGCTGGCTCGGCGTGCGGATCGACGAGATCACCGAGGAGAACGTCCGGGACTACGGGCTCGACGCGCCGCGCGGCGTGGGCATCGAGGGCGTGCTGCCGGGGCAGCCGGCCGCCCAGGCCGGGATCCGGGCCAAGGACGTGATCCTCGCAGATCGACGGCCAGATCATCGGGAGCCCGCGGGAGCTCCAGCGCGTCATCTCGATCACGCCGGTGGGAACGCCGGTGCGCGTCTCGCTCTGGCGAGACGGGCAGGCGCCAGGAGCTGACGGTGACGGTGGGGCGCTTCCCGGAAGAGGACGCGGCGCCGCGCGCGCCGCGCTGACGGCGCGGCGGCCGGTCTCAGCGGCCGGCCGGCGACGTCGCCGGCCGCGTCGGCGGCGTCGGCGCGCACGCCTCGTCCCCGGCGGCGTGGATCGACAGGTCGCGGATCGTCGGCGCCTCGCCGCGAGAGCGGGCACTTCGGATCCCGCCGGAGCCGCACCTCGCGGAAGCGCATGCCCGAGCGCGTCGTAGGTCAGGAGCCGGCCGATCAGCGACTCGCCCTTGCCGAGGAGCAGCTTCACGGTCTCGGTCGCCTGCACCACCCCGATGAGTCCCGGGAGCACGCCCAGGACGCCAGCTTCGTTTCAGGACGGGACGAGGCCGGCGGGGGCGGCATGGGGTAGAGGCAGCGGTAGCACGGCCCCTGGCCGGGCGCGAGCACGGTGACCATCCCCTCGAACTGGAAGATCGAGCCGTGGACGTTCGGCTTGCCGGCGAGGTAGCACGCGTCGTTGACGAGGTACCGGGTGGCGAAGTTGTCCGGACCCGTCCACGACGATGTCGTAGTCCTTGATGATCCGCTCGATGTTGTCCACGGTGAGCCGCTCGGCGTACGGGACCACCGTCACGTCGGGATTGAGCGCCGTGATCGAGTCCCGGGCGGACTCGACCTTCGGGCCGGCCGACGTCCGACGTCCGGTGGAGGATCTGGCGCTGGAGGTTCGAGAGGTCGACGACGTCGTCGTCGACGATGCCGAGCGTGCCGACGCCGGCGGCGGCGAGGTAGAGCGCGGTCGGCGAGCCGAGCCCGCCGCGCCGATCAGCAGCGCCTTCGAGCGGAGCAGCTGCTTCTGGCCCGGCTCGCCCACCTGCGTCAGCATGAAGTGACGGCTGTAGCGCTCCATCTGGTCCGGCGTGAGCGGCTGGTCCTTGACGAGCGGGAGCTTCAGCTCCTTCCACCGCCGGATGCCGCCGGCCATCGAGGTCACGTTCGTGTACCCGAGGTCGTGGAGCACCTTGCCCGCGAGCAGCGAGCGCAGTCCGGACAGGCAGTAGAGCGACCAGCGGGGTCTCGGATCCGGGAACGCCTCGGGCACCTTGAACTCGAGGAAGCCGCGGCTGATCGGCACGGCGCCGCCGACGGCGCCCTCACGGTACTCGTCGGGATCCCGGACATCGATGAGGTCGAGCGCCTCGCCTCGGGCCAGGCGCGCGTGGACGTCCTCCACGCTGACTTCGGGGACCGCGCGCTTGGCGTCGGCGACGAGGTCGCGATAGGTCTTCATGGCTGACGTACTCCTCGGCCGCGAAAGTGATCGCCGTGCGGGCGCCCAGGTGGCCCGGTAACATCACCGTGAAACCTACCACATATCCCGATCGGATTCCGGCGCATATTTCCCCTTGGCCTGGCCGCGGCCGCGGCACGCTACACTGGTGGGCTGGAGGCGATGTCATAATTGGACTAATGTTGGCTGGTAGATGCGCATCGGGATCGACGCGCGGCTGTGGGCGGAGCCCCGGAGCGGCATCGGGCGATATACCAGCGCCCTGACCGACCATCTCCTGCGGCTGGCCCCGGAGGAGCGGTGGGTTCTCTACGTCGATCGCCCTCCCGGGCCGGCCCTCGCGGGCGCGGAGGTCCGGTGCCTGCCGTGGCCCCAGCGGCTCGTCTGGTCGCTCTGGCACGCGCCGCGCGATCTCCGCCGCCGCCCCGTCGACGTCTTCCACGGCGTCACGGGCTTCGAGCTACCCGGTCGCGGCCCGTGGGCCCTGGTGACCACGGTCCATGACCTGGTCCCGTTCCGATTCCGGATCTTGTCCCCGCCCGGCATCGCTGGGCCGTGCGCGGGCCTCTTGGGCGGCGCGCTCCGCCGCGCTCACCGCGTGATCGCCGTCTCGGAGGCGACGCGGACCGAGGTCCTGGCCCGCTATCGCCTGCCGCCCGGGCGCGTCGTCGTCGTGCCCGAGGCGGCCGCGGCCCACTTCGCGCCGCCGTCGGCGCCCGCGCTGGCGGCCGTGCGCGCCCGCTACGGGCCTGACCCGTCCCTACGTCCTGTTCGTGGGCTATCTCGAGCCGAAGAAGAACCTGGCGGCCCTGCTCCGACGCCGTCGCGCGCGCTGCCGCCGCCGCGGCGCGTGGGGGCGAGACCGAGCTCGTGATCGTGGGAGCGCCCGGGTGGGGCCCTGCCCCGCCGCGCAAGCGCGCACGCCCTGGCGCTCGACGGGGCGCGTGCGCTTCGTCGGCGCCGCGCCCGACGCCGACTTGCCGGCTCTCTACGGCGGCGCGCTCGTCTTCGCGTTCCCGTCGCTGTGGGAGGGCTTCGGGCTCCCGGTCCTCGAGGCGATGGCGAGCGGGGCGCCCGTCGTCACCTCCAACCGGGGGCCTTGCCCGAGGTGACCGGGGGCGCGGCGCTCCTGGTCGAGCCCGCGCCCGCCCCGCTGGCCGACGCGCTCGGACGGTCCTCGCGGAGCCGGCGCTCCGCGAGCGGCTGCGCGCGGCCGGGCTCGCGCGCGCGGCCGCGTTCTCGTGGGAGCGCACCGCGCGCGAGACCCTGGCGGTCTACCGGGCGGCGGCGACATCGATCGGCGCGCCCGGCAGCGCCGAGCGCGTCGCCCGCAACGCGGCCCTGAAGACGCTGGGCCAGGCCACCCGGTTCCGGGTCCCTCGTTCTCGTCATCGTCACGGCGCGCGTGCTCGGCCCGACGAGTTCGGCAAGTTCACCTTCGCGTACGCGCTCGCGACCGTGCTCGGGATCGTGCTCGACTTCGGCATCTCGGTGGTCCTCACGCGCGCGGTGGCGCGCGACCCGGGGCGGTCGCGGAGCGCTGGGGGACCGCCGCGACGCTGAAGCTCATGCTGGTCGGCCTGGCCGGGCCGGTCTACCTCGTCGTACCGCTCCTGATGCACCGGCCGTGGGACACCGTCCTGGCCGTGTGGCTGCTCGGCCTGGCCATCACGCTCCAGGCGTTCCTCGAGAACGCGGTGGCCGTCTTCACGGCGGTGCAGCGGCTCGAGCACGAGCTCCAGATGCGCCTCCTCGAGAAGGGCGTGCTGGTGCCCCTCGGCTTCGTCGCCCTCGGGAATGGGCGCCGGGCTCCTCGGCATCGCGGCGGCGTTCGTCGTGGCCGCGACGGTGTCCTCATCTTCGCGGTCTGGTGCATCCACCACCGGATCGCCCCGCTCGCGCAGTGGTGGCGTCCCGCGGGGGCGCGCGCGCTCGCGCGGGAGCTGGCCCCGGTCGCCCAGGCCCAGTTCCTCGGCGTCGCCACCTCGCGCCTGGCGCCCGTCGCTCTGGTGCTCCTCGCCGGCAACCAGGCGGCCGGCCACTTCGGCGCGGCGTTCCGTGTCTACGACGTCGCGTGGGTCGTCCTGACGAGCCTCGAGGCCGCCGTCTATCCGGAGCTCGCGCGGACGCCCGCCGCCAGCCCGCGGTTCCGGGCCGTCACCACCCAGGCGTTCGAGGCGCTGCTGCTCATCGCGCTTCCGATCGCGCTCGGGCTCGGCGTGGGCGCGTCCTGGCTGACGCCGCGGATCTACGGCCCCGGCTACGGGCCGGCCGCCCCTGTCCTGGCGGTGCTGGGGAGCGCCGTCGCGTGCGCCATGCTGGCGCATCTCCTCGGCGTGGCGCTCCTGGCGCTCGATCAGCCCCCGCCGGCTGCGCGCCATCGCTGCCACGGCATGTCTGACCGGGCTCCCTGCTGATCCCCGGCCTCGTGGCGCTCGGCGGGGCGCTGGGCGGGGCGGTGGCCGTGCTGGTCGTGGAGGCCGTCGCGCTCGCGGGGAGCCTCGTGGGCGTGCGCCGGTTCGCGGGCTGGCCCTTCGGGCTCGGCGCCGCCAAGGGGCTGGCCGCCGCCGCCATGGGGGCCGGTCGTCGCGTGTCTCCTGCCGGCGGGGTGTGGCGACTCCTGGCGGCCCTCGTCGCGTATGCCGCGGCGCTCGTCGTGCTGCGGCCGATCCCGGCTCCAGTGTGCCTTCGGCTGTTGCGGAGGCGCCCTCGGCCGCGCCGGCCCGCCCTCCGCGGCCGGAGCCCGGTGATGCACGTCGTCCTGGACGCGCGGTACCTCGCGCGGCGCCAGTCCGGCGTCGGCGCCTATACCCAGCGGCTCATCACCGGGCTCGCCGACGATCGACCAGACCAACCACTACACGTGCCTCGTCGCGGCCGACGGCCCGGGGCTGCCAGGTCCGCCAGGCGAACGTCGCGGCGTCGCCCACCCGCGTGTCCTTCGAGGATCACCTCCGCGGCGACCTGTGGCTCCTCGTCTACCTGCCGCTCCAGCTGCGCGCGCTGCGGACCGACGTCTACCACGGGCCGGCCGTCTTCCTGCCGCACGTGAAGCTCGGCTACCGCACCGTCGTCACCATCCACGACCTGGTCTCGTTCCTGTTCCCCAACACCGTCCCGCGGAAATACAGTCTCTACATGCGGCTCATGACGCGGCTCGCCGCGCGGTCGGCGGACCGCATCATCGCGGTGTCGCACGCGACCAAGGCCGATCTGGTGGACATTCTCCGCGTGCCGTCGTCCAAGGTGGTCGTGATCCACGAAGCGGTCGGCGAGGGAGTTCACGCGGCCGATCGCGCGCCGCGGCGACGGTCGACGCCGTGGTCGCCCGCTACGGCCTCCGCCGGCCGTACTGCCTGTTCGTCGGGAACCTCGAGCCCCGCAAGAACCTGCCGGGATTGATCGAGGCGTTCGCGGAGGTGCGGCGGCGACTCGGGGCCAGCGGGCGGTCCGCGCAGCTCGTGCTCGCGGGAACGCGCGCGTGGCTCCACGCCGGGATTTTTCGCGCGGTGGAGGAGCACGGCCTCGCCGACGCGGTCGCGTTCACCGACTACGTGCCGCTCGCGGACCTGCCGGCCCTCTACGCCGGCGCGACCTGCTTCGTCTTCCCCTCGCTCTACGAAGGCTTCGGGCTGCCGGTGCTGGAGGCGATGGCGGCCCGGCGCGCCGGTCGTCGCCGCCCGGGCCGGGTCGATCCCCGAGGTGGCGGGCGACGCCGCGCTGCTCGTCGACGCTCGCGCCCCGCACGAGCTCGCGTCGGCGATCGAGACCGTCCTCACCGACGGGGCGCTGCGCGAGCAGCTGGTCGCGCGCGGGCGCGCCCGCGCAGCGCTGTTCGAGTGGACCGCGGTCGCCCGCCGGACGCTGGCGGTGTACGACGCCGTGTACCGAGGGCAACCGGGCGCATGAGGCTCGCGCTCGACGGGCGCAAGATCGACGACTTCGGCATCGGGACGTACATCCAGGGCCTGCTCGACGGCGCTCCCCGCGGTCGGGCCAGCCCGAGGCGCTGGTCGCGTATCTCCCGCCGGGCCGCGCGCCGTCGCCGGCCGCCGCGGCGGCCTGGGGCGCGCCGGGCTCTCTGGCGCCCGATGACGGCGCGGGCCTACTCGGTGACCGAGCTCTGGCGGCTCGCGCTCGCCGCGCGCCGCGACCGCGCCGACCTCTACCATGCGCCCCACTACGTGTGCCCGCCCTGGCTTCCGTGTCCGGCCGTCGTGACGGTGCACGACCTGATCCACTTGCGGTTCCCGGTGCGGCATCGCCACCTCCTCGCTCCGCTCTACGCGCGGGTGATGCTCCGGCTGGCGGTGCGCCGGGCGCGCCGGCTCATCACCGTCTCGGAGTCGACGCGCCAGGATCTCGTCGAGCGGCTCGGCGCCCGGCCGGAGCGGATCCGCGTCATCCCGAACGGCGTCGAGCGCGCCCCTTCGGACCGGCCGAGACGGCCGGGGCCGCCGACCCGACGCTCGACGCGCTCGGCGTGGCGCGCCCGTACTTCCTCTTCGTCGGGAACCCCTGCCCCACAAGAACCTCGCCCGGCTCCTCGACGCCTTCGCCGGGCTTCCCCGGTGCTCGGCCGGCTGGTGCTGGTCGGGATCCCGCCGGCCGCCCGTGCGACGGTCGACGGGCTCTGTGCCGCGCCGGGCCTCGGGGCGCGCGTCCACGTCCTGGCCCCGGTCCCGGCGCCGATCCTCGCGCGGCTCTATCAGAACGCCACCCTCGTGGTGTGCCCGTCCCTCTGGGAGGGCTTCGGGCTCGCGGCCCTGGAAGCGATGGCGTGCGGCGCGCCTGTCATCGCCGCGAAGCGAGGCGGCTTGCCGAGGTCGTCGGAGACGCGGGCCTGCCTCGTCGATCCCACCAACGTTGACGCGCTGCGCGAGGCTATGTATACTCTGGCGGGTCAAGAACCTCTCCGCGCCGCGCTCCGGGCCCGCGGTCTGGCCCGCGCGCGCGCATTTTCCTGGCGACACGTCGCCGAGGCTACGGTTGCCGTGTACCGGGAGGCGCTGGGACCCCTGAGGGAATGGGTGACTGATGCGGGTCGCGCTGGTCCATGACTGGCTGACCGGCATGCGGGGCGAGGAGCGCGTCCTGGAAAACCTGGTCGGCCTCTTTCCCGCGGCCGACATCTTCACGCTGGTCGCACGTGCCCGGCAGCGTAGCCCCCGCGCATCGAGGCCCGCCCGATCCGGACGTCGTTCATCCAGCGCCTGCCGGGAGCCCCGCGCCGATTCCGGCAGTATCTGCCCCTGTTTCCCCTCGCGGTGCGCCGCTTCGACCTCCGGGGTACGACCTCGTCCTGGCCACGAGCCACTGTCGTCGCCGTCGGCGCCCGACCACCCGCCGGGGCCGCGCACGTGGTCTACTGCTTCACGCCGATGCGCTACGCCTGGACGTTCGAGCGCGCCTACGTCGGGCGGGTCCCGCCGCTCGCGCGCGGCGGCGCTCGGGCTGCCCTCGCCGCGCTTCGCCGGTGGGATCGCGCGGCCGGCCGGCGCGCGGGCCACCTCGCCTGCATCTCGCACAGCACGTGGCCGCGCGGATCGAGCGCGTGTGGGAGCGCGCGGCGCGCGTGATCTACCCGCCGGTCCGCACGAGGCTTCTTCCGGCCGGCTCGAGCCGAGCGCCGTCGGCGAGGCCTACCCTCTGCGTGTCGGCCTGGCGCCGTACAAGCGCCTCGACGTCGCGGTGGACGCGTGCACGCGGCTCGGCTGCCGCCTCGACGTCATCGGGCAGCGGCCCGGAGCTCGCGCGGCTCCGCCGGCGCGCCGGCCCCACGGTGCGCTTCCTGGGCTGGCAGCCCGACGAGGCGGTGCGGGAGGCGGTCGCGCGCTGCCGAGCGTTCCTCTTCCCGGGCGAGGAGGAGTTCGGGATCGCGCCGCTCGAGGCCACGGCCGCCGGGCGGCCGATCATCGCCTACGCGCGGGGCGCCTTGACCGAGACGGTCGTGGACGGCATGACCGGGCTCTTCTTCCGCGAGCAGACGGCGGCCGCCCTGATCGACGCGCTCGAGCGGAGCGAGGTGACGGGCTGGAGCGCCCAGAAGATCCGGACGCACGCGCTCCGCTTCAGCGAGGAGACGTTCCGAGGCCGAGATGTCCGCCGTGGATCGAGCGCCGCCCTCGGGGCGGAGCCGGGAGGCGCCGGCCGCGTGCTGAAGGAGCGCCGGCTCTGGCTGGTCCTGGCCCTCGCCGCGGGCGACGCGTTCGCCGGCGCGGTCGCCCTCATCGCGGCGTACTTCGTCCGTTCCGGGCGGACATGATCCCGGCGCCGCTCGGCATCCCGCCGATGGAGCCCTATCTCTCCCTGCTGGCGCTGCTCCTGCCGCTCCACGCCCTGTCGCTCCGGGCGGTGGGCCTCTACGAGTACCGGCACGAGCGGACCAAAGGCCGACGAGGCCTTCGTCGTGATTCAGGGCGTCACCCTGGCCACGCTCCTCCTGGTGGCGGGGACGTTCTTCTTCCGGCACCTTCTCCTACTCCCGCTGGTTCGTGCTCGTCTTCTGGGCGTTCGACGTCGTCGCGGTCTTCGGCGTGCGCCTCGCGATCCGCGACGTGGTGCGCGCGCTCCGGCGCCACGGGCGCTTCGTCCGCCGCGCGCTCGTGGTCGGGGCCGGAGATCTCGGCCAGGAGGTCGTCCGGCGCCTCCGCGGCCACCCGGAGTTCGGCGTGCGCGTGGTGGGGTATCCTCGACGACCGCATCCCGGTCGGCGAGCGCATCGAGGGCGAGGAAGTGCTCGGAGGCTGCGAGGCGGTCACGCGCGTCATCGCCGACTACCGCGTCGACCAGCTGTTCCTCGCGCTGCCGCTCGAGGCGCACCACGAGGTGCTGAAGGTCCTGAATGCCATCGAGGGCGAGCTGGTCGACGTGAAGATGGTCCCCGACGTGCTCCAGTTCGTCACCTTGCGCGCGGCGGTCGAGGAGCTCCGGAGGGCCTGCCCGTCATCAGCCTCGCGCAGTCGCCCATCACCGGCTGGGCGCGGGTGCTCAAGCGTGGCACCGACCTCGCGCTGGGCGCGCTCGGCCTGGTCGTTCTGTCCCCGCTGCTCGGCGCGATCGCGCTCATGATCCGCCTGGGCTCGCCGGGGTCCGGTGCTGTATCGCCAGGAGCGCACGGGCCTCGACGGGCGGACCTTCGACATGCTGAAGTTCCGCACGATGCCCGAGGGCACCGAGGGCGAGTCCGGCCCGGTCTGGGCGCCGCGGGGCGACCGCCGGCCGACCCGGCTCGGCCGGACGCTCCGGCGCTTGTCGCTCGACGAGCTGCCCCAGCTCTGGAACGTCCTCACCGGAGACATGAGCCTGGTCGGGCCCCGGCCGGAGCGCCGTTCTTCGTCCATCAGTTCAAGACGCGCGGTCCCCCAGTACATGCTGCGGCACAAGGTCAAGGCCGGGCTCACGGGCTGGGCGCAGGTCAACGGGCTCCGGGGCGACACGTCCATCGAGAAGCGCATCGAGTACGACCTCTACTACATTCAGAACTGGTCCCTGGCGCTCGACGTCAAGATCATGATCCTCACGCTCTACCGGGCGTGGCAGCACCGGCATCTCGCGTAGCGGGGAGGAAGGACGGGCATGCGCGGGCTGATCCTCTCGGGCGGGCGGGGCACGCGGCTCCGGCCCATCACCTACACGTCGGCCAAGCAGCTCGTCCCGGTCGCCAACAAGCCCATCCTGTTCTACGGGCTCGAGGCCCTCGCCGCCTCGGGGCTCGAGGAGATCGGGATCGTCGTGGGCGACACGCATCAGGAGATCCGGGACGCCGTCGGCGACGGGAGCCGGCTGGGGCGTGCGCGTCACGTACCTCCCGCAGACGGCGCCCCTCGGGCTGGCGCACGCCGTGCTGACGGCCGAGCCGTTCCTCCGGGGCCAGCCCTTCGTCATGTACCTCGGGGACAACCTGATCCGCGAGCCGCTCGCGCCGCTGGTCGCGCGGCTTCAAGGCCCAGGCTCCCGCCGCCCAGATCCTGCTCGCCAAGGTCCCGAACCCCCAGGACTTCGGGGTCGCCATCCTGGCCGACGGGCGCGTCGTGCGGCTGGTCGAGAAGCCGACGGTGCCGCCGTCCGAGCTCGCCCTGGTCGGCGTCTACATGTTCGACGATCACGTCTTCGAGGCCGCCCGGGCGCATCCGGCCGTCCGGACGCGGCGAGCTCGAGATCACGGACGCCATCCAGTACCTCATCGACCACGGGCTGACGCGTCCACCCGCACGTGATCGAGGGCTGGTGGAAGGACACCGGGAAGCTCGAGGATCATCCTGGAGGCGAACCGGATCGTGCTCGACACGCTCGAGCCCCGGGTCGAGGGCGTGGTCGAGGACTCAGAGCTGACGGGCCGGGTCGTGATCGAGGCGGAGGCGCGCATCGTGCGGGCAGCGTCGTGCGGGGCCCGGCCATCATTGGCCGCGGCGCCGTGATCGAGAACGCCTACGTCGGGCCCCTTCACCGCCATCGGGGACGGCGTGACCATTCGCGGGAGCGAGATCGAGCACTCGATCATCCTCGAGGGCTCGTCCGTGACCGACGTGGGCGCGCGCATCGAGTCGAGCCTGCTCGGCCGCGGCGCCCGCGTCTATCGCGTGGCGACGAAGCCGCACGCCTACAACCTCATGCTGGGGGACCGGAGCCAGGTCGGGCTCGTGTGACCACATGACCGGCGCCGAGACCTACCGCGGGAAGGGCCTCATCGTCGACCCCATTCCACGGGTATCTCCTCTACACGCGCGCCGACGGGCTCATCGCCGGCGAGGCGACCGAGCAGGACCTGATCGACACGCCCTGGGTGCAGCGCCTCCGGCGAGATCCCGCAGCTCCAGTCGGCGCGCTGGGTCTTCCCGACCGCCGAGCACAGCCGGTTCCCGCACGCGCTCGGCGCGATGCACGTGGCCGGGCGCTTCGCGCAGCAGCTCTGCGCCGTCGCTCAGGGCGGTCTTCCCGGACGCGCCGTCCGCGCCGCTCGTCGAGGGCTCCTCCGCGTGGCGGGCCTCCTCCACGACGTCGGGCACGGCCCGTTCGGGCACTTCTTCGACGACAACTTCCTGGCCGACATCGACCTCACGCACGAGCTGGTGGGCCAGCGGATCATCCGGGAAGAGCTGGGCGACCCGATCCGCGGGCTCCGGCGAAGCCCCACGGGCTGTTCGAGCCCGGCGAGGTCGATCCAGCCGGAGTGGATCTGCTACCTGATGGGGAAGGCCTACACGCAGCCCGCCGCCGGGGACCCGCGCTGGCTCGCGTTCCTGAAGCCGCGTGCTGTCCGGCATCTACACCGCGGACAACCTCGACTACGTGCTCCGGGACGCCCACATGTGCGCGGGTGGCGGTGGGCGACGGACCTCGACCGGATCATCTACTACACGCTTCTTCACGCCGGAGGGCCTGACGCTCGACCGGAGCGGGACCCAGGCGCTCATCATGTTCCTGACCGCGCGCGTTCTACATGTACACGAACGTCTACTACCACCGGACGACGCGCGCCATCGACCTCCACCTCAAGGAGATCTTTCGGCCGACGATGCGCATCGTGTTCCCGTGGGACCTCCGGAAGGACCTGCACCCGTACCTCCATCTCACGGAGTGGACCTTGCTCGAGGAGGTCGGCCGCTGGGACACCTCGGAGGACGCCGGAGCGGCGCGCGCTCGGGCGGGAGTGGCGGCAGGTGCTCGATCGCCGGATCCGCTGGCGCATGATCCACGAGGAGGTGCTGGACGACGCGGAGATCCCCGGCTGGGCGGGCATGCGCTCCGGAATCGGTCGCGGCCGAGGTCCGGGCGGCGCTCCCGCCGGCGCTCCGGGGGCTCGAGTTCCAGGTCGATCTCGCCTTCCAGGATCCGCGGCCGGAGAACCCGCTGGCGATGGGGGACCGGCAGATCTACGTGTCACGACGGGGTGACCGGGCGGGTGTCCACGGAAGCCCTGGCGGCGCTCTTCAAGTACCTCCCGGCAAGGTCGCCCAGTGCCGGATCTTCGCGCGCGACCATCGCCACGACGCCGAGCTCACGCGGGCATTCCGGCAGGTGCTGCGGGCCGGCGGCCCGCCGCGGCCGACGAGCTGACCGGTGGACCTCCTCGAGATCAAGGGCCGGATCTCGGTGGCGCTGGTGGAGTCGATCTTCCGCCGCGCCGGCTTCACGCTCGCGCCGGCCGCCGCCGTCGAGACGTCACAGCGTCTCGGGCGGGAGGATCTGATCCCCGACTTCCAGGCGACGCTCCCGGCTGTCGGCGGCGGTCCGGCCCAGGCGGGGTGCGTCGTCGAGGTGCGCTACCGGCCGCAGGTCGGCCAGTACCTCCTGATCGAGTCCCAGCGCGGGCCCCACTCGCTGTTCACGGTCGCCAAGCGGCACTGGCCGTCCCTCGTGTTCGTCTTCGTCACCGATCATCCCGAGGCGGGCCGGTCGTGCTTCCAGATCGTCGATCTCGGGTCCTGGGCGGCGGGCAACACCGTCACGGCGCTGGATCTGCACCGCACGACGATCTCCGGATCTTCCGCCAGAACGTCGAGGAGCACGAGGCCCTGCTGCGGCGGATGTTCGCGCTGCTGACCGGCGCCTGAGCGGCGCGCCAGAGGGACGGGCCGAGAGGCCTCCGAGAGGACGCAGGACATGGAGAAGTTCCGCGGGGTGGACTACTACGGCGTCGAGACCCTCCTCTCCGACGAGGAGCGGATGGTGCGCGACGCGGTCCGCGACTGGGTCGAGGCGGAGTTCCTGCCCCTCGTCACCGAGCACCACCGGGCCGGCACGTTCCCGATGGCGGTCGTGCCGCAAGCTGGGCGAGCTCGGCATCTTCGGCGCGAGCCTGAAGGGCTACGGCTGCGCGGGGCTGTCGAACGTGGCCTACGGGCTGATCATGCAGGAGCTCGAGCGCGGGGACTCGGGGCTGCGCTCCTTCGCCTCCGTCCAGAGCGGGCTCGTCATGTATCCGATCCACCGTTTCGGGTCGGACGCCCAGAAGGACCGCTGGCTGCCGGCGCTCCAGCAGGGCGCCGCCATCGGCTGCTTCGGCCTCACCGAGCCCGACCACGGCTCCGATCCCGGCGGGATGGAGACCCGCGCCGTCCGGCAGGGCGACCACTACGTCCTGAACGGCACCAAGCTCTGGATCACGAACGGCTCGGTCGCCGACGTGGCCGTCGTGTGGGCCAAGGACGACGCCGGCGAGATCGGCGGCTACCTCGTCGAGAAGGGCACGCCGGGCTTCGGCGCCCTCGACATCCACGGCAAGTTCTCGATGCGCGCGTCGATCACCTCGGAGCTCTCCTTCCAGGACTGCCGCATCCCCGCTCGAGAACCGGCTGCCCGGCGCCAAGGGCCTCCGGGGGCCGCTCGGCGTGCCTGTCCCAGGCGCGCTACGGCATCGCGTGGGGCGCCGTCGGCGCCGCCCAGGCCTGCTACGACTGGGCGCTCCAGTACGCGAAGACGCGCGTCCAGTTCGGCAAGCCGATCGCCGGCGTTCCAGCTCGTCCAGCGGAAGCTCGTGTGGATGGTCACCGAGATCACCAAGGCGCAGCTCCTGTGCCTCCAGCTCGGGCGCCTCAAGGACGGCCCGGCGCGTGCGGCCCCAGCAGGTGTCGATGGCCAAGATGAACAACGTCGCAGATGGCGCTCGAGACGGCGCGGATGGCGCGCGACATCCTCGGGCGCGGCCGGGCATCGTGGACGAGCATCCGATCATCCGGCACCTCCTGAACCTCGAGACCGTGATCACCTACGAGGGCACGCACGACATCCACACGCTGATCATCGGCCGCGACCTCACCGGGCTGGACGCCTTCGCCTGAGCGGCTCCATGGGTGACGAGACGCTGCTCCGCGCAGGGGAAGTCGTGCTCCTCGTCGACCTCCGGCGGGGCAAGCGCCACCTGGTGACGCTCCGCCTGGGGCAGGCGTTTCCACTCCGACCGCGGCTTCATCCCGCACGACACCCTGGTGGGGCTCCCGAGAGGCGTGACCGCGGTGACGACGCGCGGGGCGCGGTACCTCGCGCTCCGCCCGACGCTCGCCGAGTACGTGCTCGAGATGCCGCGGGGCGCCCAGATCATCTATCCGAAGGACCTCGCGACGATCGCGCTCTTCGCCGACATCGGCCCCGGCCAGACGGTCGTCGAGGCGGGCGTGGGCTCAGGGCGCGCTCACCCTCGTGCTCCTGCGGCTGGTCGGGCCGACGGGCCGCGTCGTCTCCTACGAGATGCGCGACGAGTTCGCGCGCCGCGCCCAGCGGAACATCGAGGCGCGGCTGGGCCCGGTCGTGCCGCTGACCATCCGCGCCCAGGACATCTACCTCGGCATCGAGGAGCGCGAGGTCGACCGCGTGGTGCTGGACCTGCCCGAGCCGTGGCGGCTGGTGGAATCCGCGGCCGGGCCCTCCGCGGCCGGCGGCATCTGTTCTGCGCCTACGTCCCCACCATTCCCCAGTCCCAGCGCGTCCACGAGGCGCTCGCCGCCCATCCGGCGTTCGCGCTCGCCGAGACCTTCGAGACCTTGCTCCGGCCCTGGAACATCGCCGGGCCCTCCGTGCGGCCGGCCCACCGGATGGTCGCGCACACCGGCTTTCTCACCCTGGCCCGCCGGGTCCAGCCGAACGGCGGCGGCAGCCCGGGGCCGTTGCCCGCGGTCGCGCCCGACGAGGACGCCGACGCGGAGGAGCACCGGCCCGGAGGGGCGTGATGCTGGACCGCTACTTCAGGCTGCGGGAGCACGGCACGACGGTCGCGACGGAGCTGGTGGCGGGCCTCACGACGTTCATGGTCATGGCCTACATCATCTTCGTGAACCCGGCGATCCTCTCGTTTGCCGGCATCCCCGCGCTCCAGCCGCAGGGCGTCCCCTTCGCGCCGACCCTCGCGGCCACCTGCCTGGTCGCGGCCATCGCGACGGCGCTGATGGGGCTCGTGACGAACTACCCCTGGCCGTCGCGTCCGGGATGGGGCTCAACGCCGTGGTCGCCTTCCAGCTGATCGCGGCGCAGAAGCTGCCGTGGCAGGCGGCGATGGGGAGTCATCTTCCTCGAAGGCGTCGTGATCACCGTCCTGGTGCTGGTCGGCGTGCGGGAGGCGGTGGTGAACGCCATCCCCTCGCGCTCAAGCGCGCGATCTCCGTCGGCATCGGCCTCTTCATCCTCTTCATCGGCCTGGTCAACGGCGGCATCGTCCGGCCCGGTCAGGGCATTCCGGTCACGCTCGGGGCCATGACGAGCCCGAAGGTCCTGGTGGCGGTGGCGGGGCTGCTCCTCACGCTCCTCTTCCTGGCCCGCGGTGCCCGCGCGGCGTTGCTCCTGGGCATCCTCGGCACGACCATTCTCGCGATCCTGGTCAACGCGCTGCACTGGCGGGACGGTGTGGACGACGCCCGGCGTGGCGGTGGTGCCGGCGGTCGCTCGTGGCCTGGCCGGACTTCTCGACCCTCGGCGCCGGAATCAACTTCGAGGTCTTCGCCCGGCTGGGCGTCCTCGCCGCGGTGTCTCGCGATCTTCTCGATCATGCTGTCCGACTTCTTCGACACGATGGGGACGGTGATCGGGATCGGCGCCGAGGCGCGGTGGCTCGACAAGGAGGGTCGCCTGCCGCGCATGAACCGGGTGCTGCTGGTCGACTCGCTGGCCGCGGCCGCTCGGCGGCGCGGCGAGCGCGTCCTCCGCGACCACCTACATCGAGTCCGCGGCGGGGGTGGCGGCGGGCGGCCGGACCGGGCTCGCCTCGGTCGTCGTCGCCGTGTGCTTCGCGCTCGCGCTCTTCGTCGCGCCGCTGGCGGGCGTCGTCCCCGCGGAGGCGACCGCGCCGGCCCTCATCGTGGTGGGGTACCTCATGTGCGCGCTCGTGCGGGAGATCCCGTTCGCCGACCTGGAGGAGGGCTTCCCGGCGCTCCTGACCATGACCATCATGCCGTTCTCGTACTCCATCACCAACGGGATCGGGGCGGGCGTTCGTGAGCTACGTGATCATCAAGCTCGTCCGCGGCCGGGGGCGCCGTCCATCCTGCTCCTCAGTGCGGCGGCGGCGTTCGTGCTGTACTTCGCCCTGCACTGAGCCGCCCGGCGCGCGGCCCGGCAGTTCAGCCGGGCGGCTTTCGCCGTGTGGTAGGCTATTTCTCCCTATGGCCATGATGACCTGGATGCGGCGCGTCGCGCCGTACCTGCTCGCCGCCGTGCTGGTCGCCTTCGTCGTGAGCCTCGCGTACTTCGGGACCCAGCGGGGATCGGGGGGCGGAGGGGCGGTGGCGCCGCGGTCGTGACGGTCGACGGTGACACCGTCTCCGCCGTGACGTTCGACCGCGCGTACCGGGCGGCGGTCGAGCAGACCCGGCAGATGGCCGGCGAGCGCTGGACGGAGGAGCTGCCGAGGATGCTGCGCCTCCGCGAGCAGGTGGTCGAGCGTCTGATCGACGAGCGGCTCGTCGCCAGGGGCGCGGCCCGCGAGGGCATCCAGGTCTCCGACGCCGAGCTCGCCGAGCAGATCCATGCGCGTCGGCGCCTTCCAGGAGGGCGGCCGCTTCTCCGCGCGAGCGCTACGTGCGGCTCCTCGCGATGACCCAGCCCCCGATGACGCCCGGCGATTTCGAGACCGAGTTCCGCGCCGAGCTGGTGCGGCAGCGCCTGCAGGCGCTGATCGCGGACGGCGCGAAGGTCTCCGAGGCCGAGGCCCGTCAGGTCTGGGAAGCCGACCGGAGCCGCGTGCGCGCGGGCTACCTCCTGGTCGCGGCCGGGCCGGGCGACGCGCTCTCGGTGACCGATGCCGAGCTCGACGCCTACTTCAAGGCCCATCCCGCCGAGTTCACCCAGCCGGAGCGCCGGCGCGTGCTCGCGGCGACCCTCCCGACGGCGAGCGTGCCGCCGCCCGCCGTGACCGATGCCGACGTAGAGGCCGCCTTCAAGGCCCGGCGCAGCCAGTTCGAGCAGCCGGCGCGGGCGAAGGTCTCGCACGTGCTCATCAAGGTGCCGGCGGTCGGCGGCAGCGCCGCCGAGGATCAGGCCGAGGCCCGGGCCGAAAGCGCGCTCGCGCGGATCCGGGGCGGCGCTGATTTCGCCCAGGTCGCGCGGGAGATGTCGGAGGACGCCTCGACGGCGGGCCGGGGCGGCGACCTCGGTCTGATCGCCGCGGGCGAGCTCGTGCCCGAGGTCGACAAGGCCATCCAGGGTCTGAAGGCCGGGGAGAGTCGCGGGGCCCTTCCGCAGCCCCTTCGGCTTCCACGTCCTCAAGGTGTTCGAGGTGGTGCCCGCCTCCCGGAAGGAGTTGAAGGAGGTCGCGCCCACCCTGCGGGCGACGCTCGCCGCCGAGAGGCCAGATGAAGGCCCACCGTGACCGGGCCCAGGAGGCTCAGCGGGCGCTGCTGGTCGCGCGGCGACTTCGCCACGGAGGCGCGCCGGCTCGGGCTGACGGTGCGGGAGGCCGGTCCGCTTCGCCGCGGGGATCCGATCGAAGGCGTGGGCGGAGTGGCCGAGGCGAGCGACGCGATCTTCGCGCTGCCCCCGACGGCGTGAGCAGCCCCGTGCGGGTGCCCGGGGGGGATCGTCATCTTCCGGCTCGTCAGCGTCGAACCGTCCCGCCTTCCGCCGCTCGACCAGGTCCGCCCGGAGGTGCTCCGCGCGGTGCGCCGGCAGAAGGCGCTCGCCGAGGCGAAGGCGCAGGCGGAGAAGCTCGCGGAGGCGGTGCGCAAGGGCGAGGACCCGCGCGGGCTCGCGCGCCAGGGCGGCGTGACCTACGGCGAGGTGGGCCTGTTCTCCCGGCCGAGCCGCTCGGCGACCGCGCGCTGGGCCAGGTGCTGAGTCCCGTCGCGCTCACGCTGGGCGAGGGCGGCGTGGGCGGGCCGGTCGAAGGCCCCGGCGGGTTCTCACGTCGTCAAGCTCATCAGCCGCGAACGGCCGGACCCCGCCGGCTTCGCAGCGGCGCGGGCCGACATCGAGGCGCGGCTCCGTGCGCGAGAAGCGCGCGCGGCTCTGGCAGGCGCGGCTCGCCGCGGCCCGCGCGGGCGCGAAGATCGAGGTCAACCGCCAGCTCCTGACCGAGAGCTAGGCGGGCGGTTTTCGGCGATGCGGCTTCGCCGCGCCCACGCCGACTTCCTCGCTCTCCAGCGGGTCGCGCACGTGGCGACCAGCGACGCCCGCGGCATCCCCCACGTCGTCCCGGTGTGCCTGGTCGTGGAGGCCGGCCGTCTCTAGCTTCGCGTCCGGCAAGACCGGGCGGAAGATCGCCAACCTCCGCGCGCATCCCGAGGTCGCCGTGAGCGTCGACGAGTACACGGAGACCTGGGGCCGCCTCCGCGGTGTGGTGGTGCAGCGGCACGGCGCGCGTTCACGCGCGGAACCGGACGTTCCGCCGCATCCGACGGCGCCTCTATCTGAAGTACCCCAGTATCCGACCGAGGCGGCGCTGGGCGACGGCGACTCCATCGTGATCGAGATCACGCCCTGGCGCGTCTACGCCCGGGGCTTCGACTAGCCCGGCGCCGCGCGTTCCGGCCGTCGGCTACTGCTGGTAGCCGTAGAGGCGCCAGACGCCCTGCTCGCGCCGCGCGACCTGGAGCTCCCGCTCCCAGACGAAGAGCTGCAACCACTGCCCGACGACGGCGAGCTGGCCGGTGATCTCGCCGCTCGTCCAGACCCAGGCGTGCTGGCCGACCGTGCCGCACCTCGTCCAGCGTCACGCGCGCCCGCACCTGCTGGTGGAGACCGGAGGAGCGTGACGAGCTGCGCCCGGATCGCGCGCTTGCCGAGGGGTCCCGTCCAGTACCCTCGGAGACGTGCTGGAGGACGCCCTCGGCGTCCCGGGCCTGGAAGCGCTCCACGGCCTGGGCGATCGCGGCGCGGATCTCCTCCACCACCGCCGGGGCGGGTGCGGGCCGCAGCCCCGGCGCCGGCGTGGTCTGGGGCGCGGGAGCCGCGGGCGGCGCGGCGGTCGCCGGCCTCGGAGGCTTCGGCTAGCCGGCGGCGCCGGCACTGGCTGGGCGCCGCCCGGCTGGCCGGCGCGGAGCTCGACGGCGAGGGCCGCGAGGGCCAGGAGAACCGCGCGCCGGCTCGGGGCGGTCATGCTCGCGCCGGCCGTTCAGGCCTGCCCCGGAGCCGCTGGCCGAGCGCGGGCCGAGGCCGTCCCGCCGGCTGCCAGGCGAGGAGCCGCCGGGGCCAGCCGCGGAGGTCGTCGAAGAACGAGTAGACGACGGGTGTGATGACGAGCGTCACGACCAGGCAGAGGGCCTCGCCCGCCGACGACCGCGATGGCGCAGGGCGCGCGCGGAGGCCGACCGTCGCCGCGCCCGGAGCGCGACGGGCAGCATGCCCGAACGACGATGGCGAGCGTCGTCATGAGGATCGGGCGAGCCGCGCCCGGTCCGCCTGCGAGCTGGGCGTCCAGCCGCGAGCAGCCCGCGCGCGCGGAGGACGTTCGTGTAGTCGACCTGGAGGATCGCGTTCTTCCTCGACCGACCCCGATCAGGAGGAACATCCCCATGATCGCGTAGATGTTGAGAGTCTTGCCGGCGAGCACGAGCGTGAGCACGCCCGAACGGGATCGCGAGGAACATCGACACCATGATGCGTGATCGGGTGGACGAAGGACTCGAACCGGCGCGGCGAGCGACGATGTAGATGAAGGCGAGCGACGAGCAGGAACGCGGCCAGGAAGTTCCGGAACGCCTCCGCGCATGCAGCTTGGCCTGGCCGAGCCTGCGACCGCCTGGTACCCGGGCGGCATGCCGAGCTCCGCCGTGATCCGGAGCGCCTCGCTGCATGGCTCCGCCGAGCGGCTTCTCGGTAGGAGGTTCGAGACCATGGTGATCTGAGCGCTCCTGCGCGTAGCGGTCGATCTGGCCGGGGCTCATGCCGGGGCCCAGCCGGGCGAGGTTGGCGAGCCTGACCAGCGAGCCGCCCGAGGCCGCGGGCACGGTGAGGGCGGGCAGGGCGGATCGCGTCGCGGCGGAACTGCTCGGCGAGCCGGAGCCGGACGTCGTACTGCTCCCCTCCTCCCGGTAGAATCCCACCTTCTCGCCGCCGACCAGCACGCGGAGCGCGGAGGCCATGGCGTCCACCCGCGGATCCCCGAGGTCGGCGGCGCGGTGCGCGATCGACCTGCACCTGACTTCCGGCTGCCTGCAGCGCCTGGGCGGTGTCGACGTCGACGAAGCCGGGCTTGGTCGCTGACAGGCGCTGGACGAGCGTCCGCCGCGTAGCCCGTCGAGCCGGGTCGAGATCGGGGCCCCGCAAGATCAGGTTGAAGTGGCGTCTGCCGGAAGCCCCCGCCCGCAGATCGAGGCTGATGTTCTGCACGCTCACCCGCATGCTCCGGGAAGGCGCGGAAGCGCTGCCGCGCACGTCGTTCATGAGTGTCGAACTGCTGCGCGCGCCCGGAGCGAGAGGTGCCGGAGGCCGACGTAGATCGACACGTCGGTGACGTTGGATTGTACCTCGGCCGCGGACCCCCGATGTTCGTGAAGAGCGTGCTGCACCTCGCGGGATCGTCGCGGATCTCGTCTTCCATCGCGGCGCGCGATCGCGTCCGCACTGACGATCGAGGAGCCCGGCGGCGTCTCGAGCCACCACCTCGAACTCCGACCATGTCGTCGTCGACCACGAACTGAAGTCGGAGTGTTCTTGAGCCGCGCGCGAGGACGAGCGGCGCCGGCGATCAGCAGGACGGTCGCCACCACGGCCAGCGACGCCGATGCCGGAGGCTCACAGCGGAGGAGCGGCCTCGTACGCGCGCCTCGACCCGCGCGTAGACGCCCGGCCGGGCCGTGCCGCGTGCCTCGGCCCGGCGGCCCGGTGGGCGAGAGATGCGGGCGGCGAGCATCGGGCGTGAGCGTGAAGGCGACGCAGCGAGCGAGACGACGATGGCGAAGCGTGACGGTGAGGCCGAAGGAGTTCCAGAACTTGGCCGACGAGGCCGCCCATGAACGCCACGGGCAGGAAGATCACCACGCAGGGACGATCGTGGTGGCGACGACCGCGAGCGACGATCTCCTTGGCCCTCGGTGACCGCGGCCTCGAAGCGGCGGGCGCCGCTCCTCGTCCGTGTGCCGGAAGATGTTCTCCAGCACGATGATCGCGTCGTCGATGACGATGCCCGTCGACAGCGACAGCCCGAGCATGGTGAGGTTGTTCAGCGTGAAGCCCGCCACGCGCATGGCGGTGAACGTCGCGATGATCGAGCACGGGATCGCGACTGCGCGGCCACGAAGGCTGGCCGGCAGCTTCTTCACCGAGCGGAAGAAGAGCCATGGCGACGACGGTGGCGGCGCCCGTGACCTTGATCAGGAGCTCGAGTTCCCCCAGACGAAGGTCACGCTCACCGCGGCGACGATGGCGACGAGCACGGCGCTCTCCCACCACAGGAGGCGGCCGATGAACGCGGCCACGATCAGGCTCGCGAGGAAGGCCGCCGAGGAGCAGGTGGTCCTGCACCCGTGGAAGGAGCGCTTGATGAAGCGCGACAGGTCCCGGACGATCTCGAACTTGGATGTCCTGGGGCAGCGTCCCTGCACCTCGGCGAGCCGAGCCTTGACGCGCGTCGACCACCGCCACCGTGTTGGTGCCGGACTGCCTTGCGGACGAGGAGGAGACCGCGTTGCTCGCCGTCGAGGCGCGAGAGCGTCCGCGGCTCCTCCTCGCCGTCCAGGACCACCGCGACGTCGCGGACGCGCACCGGGGCTGCCCTTCGAGTCCGCGACGATGAGGTCCTCGAAGGTCTCCACCGACTCGATGCGGCCGAGCGTGCGCGAGGCCCTCCTCGCGACCGCCCCGCGGTGAGGCGGCCGCCCGGGACCTCCACGTTCTGGCGCTGGAGGGCGTCCTTCGAGCGTGCTGGATGGAGAGGTTGAACGAGACGAGCTTTGTCGGGGTCGGCGAGGATCTGATCTCGCGCTTCCGGTCGCCGACGAGGGTGATGGCGCCCACGTCCTTGACCGTCTCGAGCGCGCGCTGATGCGCTTGTCGGCGATCTCGGTGATCTCGCGCGCCGAGCGCTGGCCGGAGACGACGAGGGCGAGGATCGGCGCGGAGTCCGGATCGACCTTCTCGATGATGGGCGACTCCGTCCCCGCGGGGAAGCGGGACAGCACCGTCCCGACCTTTTCCCGGACGTCGTTGGCCGCCTCCTGCACGTTGCGCTCGAGCACGAAGGTCGCGAAGACCTGCGACTGCCCTCGATGGTGGACGAGCGCAGCTCGTCGAGGCCGCCGATGGTGTTGACGACCTCCTCGATCTGCTTGGTGATCTGGCTCTCGATCTCCTCGGGCGAGGCGCCGGGCAAGCGCGTCGTGATGGTGATGGTCGGCAGGTCCACCTTGGGGAAGATGTCCACGCCGAGGTCCGTAGGGAGGCCAGTCCCAGTACCACGAGGGCGACGATGAGCAAGCAATACGTAACTGAACGAAGTACTAC
>ERZ1370068.6800-contig-576_pt1 | contig 35115 bp, 58 predicted proteins | sample MGYA00561227_ERZ1370068 | MGnify/ENA primary metagenome ERZ1370068 (study PRJEB38410, sample SAMEA6850437) | metagenome | study: Metagenomic assessment of the ecological functions of the soil: analysis of the soil microbiota associated with the...
GGTGTGCTTCCGTTCAGTTACAGTATTGCTCGAGCCGGACGCTATCATCAATACGCTGCAGGCGCGGTATCATTGATCCGGAGGAAACAACGCGTGAAGATCTGCCTGTGCGCCATCACACAGTTTGCGATGTTGCCGGTGTGGGGCGGGCGCCTCGCCCGCTTTAGTGATGTTCGGGACCAATTGCCCGACAATCAGGCCAAAGACGGCAGTAATCTCAAGTCAGACGATCCTGGGCGCAGGCGCTCGAAGTGCGCGATGCGCCGATGCCGTCGGCTGCATCCTCGCCGACGAATTTCAGGATCGCCGATCCCAACGGTCAGCTTCGCAATCGTGCCAGGAGACTCTGGCGCAGATTCTACCCACCGTCAGGAAGAACATGCTTGAGCGAACTGCCGCATGCGTTGGACGATTCCGCGGCTATACCCGTTAACGGCCTGGCTACACTGGTGGACGGGCGAGGGAAGGCACGTGGCCCGTGTCCGCTTCACCGGGGCATCTACGGCTATCGCGATCGGCGTTGGCTGGCGGTCGCGGGCCGAGCGCCCTGCATGCCAGAAGCGGCGAAAATGGCCATCTCGCGCGCCGATGGTGCAACGAGTACGCGCCGGGCCCGCGTAACCGCCGTCGGCGCACCGACCTGGCCGGCAGGAATTGGCGGTGGCCCGGCGGTCCTGCTGGGGGTTTCGAAGAACGACACCGAGAGCCGACGCCGGACTCTCCGGCCGGCAAGATCGTCGGCACCTGCGAGTTTTTGAGGATGCCGGCGGCAAGGATGAACCGCGACTGCAGGCGAGCAGAATGAAGCAGCGTCGTCAGTGGTTTCCCCAGGATTCAGCTCCTATGGCGCGACGATGCGGCGCTGCAAGCGAGCGCCATATTCGCGATGCCGCTTCACGCCCGAAGCGCCGCGTCCTTTTCAGAGATATTTTGCGGGCAGGCATCCGCGCCAGCAGGTGCGCTGCTGAAACCGGCAGGTTTCACGGGGGTGATGCGGGCGGAACTGGTTCGACTGACGGGCCAGGCAACTATCCTGCTGGATTCATCGGCGAGCATTCGCGAAGGCTGTTTCGAACCGGCTGATTCAGGCCGTCCGCAGGATCAGCAGCACATCCGTTCCAGTTTTCGGCGCGTAAATCCGCAGTCTCCCTGGCGATTTGTTGCGATGCGGTAAGCGAGAATCCCCGTGCCCTGGAATCCCTTGAAGTGCCGCGACCGGTCATCGATCAGCACATCGGCATGCGATACGATGTTTGCCTGTCTCCGCAAACAGCTGATCCGAGCTGGGCGGAATGAAAGGAAATTCTTTTCCATCCACTGAAACTCGATCCGCGAACGATGAAGAGACTTCCAGCTGGCGGCGCTGGTCGATCGTAGATCAGTCATGATGGCGCGACAATTCAGCGGCGCTTCCTGGCTGCCGGCGATGACCTCCGAGGTCGTGCCAAAAATCAGGCGCGCGCGGGATGGCATTGAAGTCGTCACGCGGCGTTCGCCGGGAACCAGTTCGGCCAGTCCCCGCTTGCTGATCATTTCCCGGCGTCAGGTTCGCGCTTTGACGTTGCTGCGTTTTGCTGGCTCTGATGCTTGCTGAACGAGTCGGCGATGAACCTCGGATCCACGCTCGACCGCGATGCCGCAGACCGGCGCGATCCCGGAGAATCAGCGCTTGGGGCTGGCCGGATTGGCGCTTTCAGCACAGATGGATTATCTGAAAGCACCAGCTAACTTTTCGCCGCCATAACTGCTTTCTGGGTTCTAGCGCCACATCATTACGCACACGGCGTGGTTGCGAGATGCCGTAGGCCGACGGCACCGGCAGGACCCCCTGTGAATAAAGAAACTACATGGCATACGACAAGCCGCGGCCTGCCCCTGCGCGCACCAACTTCGCGATCTTGCGGCACAAAAGCGACTGTCGTGCAGAAGGCTGCCACGATTGCCTATGAAGCCTATATACCGAGCATACCGATTACCTCTGCTCTAATAGCAGATGACTACACGGAGGATGATTCGTCAATGAAATGTCATTTGGAAGCCTGTGATAACTTCCGTTTGCGGCATTCTCGGATGACCCAGGAACTGGCGTCATTTGCCGTGCTCGCCGGAAACAACTGTCGCCGTTGCGACCGGGCGGCGGCTCGTCTCACATTTCGCAGCCCGCGTTGAAGCGTGACCTGCATCCGGAGCCTGGAAGAAAAAGATCGGCGGGCGGGCCGCTGCTGGTGCCTGTGCTTCCGGCGCGCGGTCGCGCCTCGCGCTGGCCGGCGCGATGTTCTGGGAAGGGTCACGCAGGATCATCCACGACCTGGAAGGCGGCGTTCCGAGGACTGCGCGTGGCGCCCGGCTGAGTGGCAGGACTGAGGAAACTGCGCCTCGGCGTGGGCATGTCCACCGTGCGCAGCCTGGTTCCCAACGCCCTGGTGAAGTTTCGCGAAAGCGCTCGGAGTTGAAATCGAGATCGCCGCACATGCCCACGCTCCTGCCAGATCGAGGCCCCTGATCAGACGGCACCGCCTCGGCGCTCGGTTTCGTGCGCCTGCCGAGTCGAGCATCCCCTGGTCGCGGTTGCGCAAGGTGCTGGACGGAACGATCTTACGATCGCCGCCTCGGAGAAGCTCACCAGGTATCCCCTGCCTTGAAGAAGATTCAGCACCAGCGCATTCAATGCCTGGACTCAGATCGCGGAGTCTCGGCCTCCTATCTCGATCATTGCTATCAGCCTGCTGCGTACCGATCCGGGTTCACTCCAGAGGATCGTCTGTAGACCTGAACGACATGCTCATCCATCCTGGATCTGGTGAGCGCCGGGACCCAGCCTGCCTCGCTGGTCTTCTCGTGCCAGCCATTATGGGATCTGGCGCCGCGCGATGCACGGAAGACTGGGCGGAGTAGATGTTCGCTCCCATCCGCTGCGGTTACGCCGAGAGTGGGGACATAGGCATGGCGCGTGGTTCGGGAGCTGGAGGCTCAGAATATCATCCGCAAGTTTGGACGCGCCGTGCCGCGCGGAATAGCGCGCCAGCGTTGAAGCGCTACGGGGTGGCCAGGTCACGGCAATCCGCACCGATGCTCTGCGCAGGCGCGCACATCGTGGGTGCGGAACGCCGTGTGTGCGCGCCTTCGCCGATAGGCACACGGCAGCTGCCGCCGCCGGGGGTCCCCACTACAGCCGGATCGTTGCGGCGCGCGCGATATCGGTCCCATTGCGCGCCAGGGCGCCGACCGATGATAAGAAGTTTTGCCAGCACGCCCACCAAGCGTAGCGGGTAGCGAAGCTCTGGTGTCGGACTCCTCGGCTGCCTTAACAGCGGATAGTTCTCTTCCGGTTCTGCGCGAATTCTGAGCGGATCGATTACCATGCGCTCCCGCTCCATGCCCGCAACCGCGGCGGCGCTCGGAGCGTTCACGCAGTTCACGCTTGACCACGGTCACCATAGCGTCAGTCTGGAGGCGGCGCAACGTCTTCCAGTCCTGCAGAGGACGCCCGCGCATGCATCGGTAGCTCCGCACTTCCAGTTCGGCCAGCGTCTTCTTCGTCTGCGCGCGTCAGAAATCCGCTGGCGTCGTCGGCGATCTCCGCTCCCGCTTTCACGGCGGCACGGGCCACGGCGGACTTGTGAGTATCGACTGAGATAATCGCCTGGGAATTTTCTTCTTCACGCCCGAAATCACGGGAATGCAGCCCGTTCCAATTACTGTCCCTTCTCGCTCACGCCGGAGTTCGGTCGCCGGGTGCTTCAAGCACCTGCGCTCCCGGGCGCGTGGACTCCGTACCGCCTCACGTCGATGATGTCGGCTCCGTCCCGCAACAGCAGGCAGAGCAATTCCTGCGCACGATCCCGCGATCGAAGTTGACCCCACCGTCGGAAGAGCTGGAGTCAGGAGTGGCAATGACCACACCACGCGATAGGCGTACGTTTTCCCCCAGTTGCACCGTGCAGGAACCAATCTGCCACTCGAACAGGGCGCAGCACCAGCGGTTTACAACCCCTCCGGCCAAATGCATGTGTGGGATGTGGCTGTCTGAAGAGTTCCTGCGCGGGACGGACACTCCCCAGGTCATCGAGTCGTCGGTCGTTGGCCTCTGCGTCCTGCTGACCATCGCCCGAGGTTTCGAGGCAGCGGCCAACGACCGAGGGACCGGGAAGTGCGTACGACCATCTCACGGATAAAGCAGCCCAATCCGTGGTGCTACAATCAGCTTTCCATGCGCCGTATGCGCCTACCTTTCGCGGCTTCGCTGTGCCTGTTGCTGTGCACACAATTGCATGCCGCCTCCATAAAGCGCTCGACAAACGCATTGCCGCTGTTCTCGAGCCTGCCGACCTGAGCGCGTGGCTTGGGAAGCATCAGTAGTTTCGCTTTCCACCGGCAAAGTGCCTGTACCGCCCGCGACGCGGGCAAACTATTCACGCCCGCTTCCAACACCAAGCTGTTTACCACCGCGGCGGCCATGGCCGTGATCGGGCCGGACTACGCTTTCCACCACGGTCGAAACCAACGGCACCCTCGATACCCACGGCGTCACGGGAGACCTGGTGCTGGTGGGACGTGGCGACCCCAATCTTCCGGCCGCGAGTTGCCTCACGCACTGCATACCGAGCGCAACGACCATCCCATTCGCAGTGCTCGGCGCAGCCGGCTGACACGCTGGCCCAAAGGGCGTGAAGTATGTGGACGGCGCATATCGTTGCCGACGATTCTATTTCGCCTTCGAGCGTTACGGCGAAGGTTGGACACTGGAACGATCAGGTGTGGGCGGACGGCGCTCCCGTTTCCGCGCTCACCATCAACGACAATGTGGATTTTCGTGAATATCTCTGCCTGCAGGATCGCGCCGGCGATCGAGCTTTTGTCAGCATTGCGCCATTTGCCGACTATTACCGCATCGACAATCGCATCATGACCACGCCCGCGGGCACAGGCCGGAAAATCTTTATCAATCGCGAACCCGGCGCCACCACTTGACTCTCTGGGGCAACATGCCGCTGGGGGACACCGGGGCCAACGAGGCCCTCGCCATCGAAGATCCGGCGGAGTTTGCGGCGGAGGTTGTTTCGCCATCTGCTGGAGGTAGGCGCGGCATTGCGGTGTACGGCAAGCAGAGGACGCGGCATACCGAGCTTCCAGCCGTCCACTCAATCACGCGTCCGCGCGGCGCCGGGGCGGAGACGAACCCTCGCGCGTTGCAGAACCGGCCTCCTGGTGCTGGCCGGTTATCAATCGCGGCCGCTGATTGAAGATGTGCGGGTCATCAACAAAGTCAGCCAGAATCCGCACGCGGAGACATTTACCTGCTGCGTTTGCTGGAGCCGAGGAGAGAAGGACGTGCGGGCACGATCGAAGAGAGACGGACTCGAAGTCGTTGCGCGGGTTCCTCAACCAGGCCGGGCATCACGAGGCGATCGGCACGCGTTTTCCACGATGGACCTCCGGACTCTCGCGGCAGAATCTGGTGGCGACCGCACGCCGCGGTCCAGATGCTGCGCTACTGCCGAGTCGCAGATCCCTGGGGCGCTGCAGTTTCCAGCGAACACCTGCCTCCTCTCCGGCTTTCCTGACGGTCTACCATCTCTCCAATCGCTTCAAGAATGGCATGCCTGGACGTGCTAGGAGCGGGTTGTGGAAATAAGGAACCGGTTCGCTCGGCGGAGTCAAGACACTGCTGTCCGGCTATGCCGCTCACCAATCGGCTGGCGAGCGTGTGGCATTCTCCATCATCTGGCGTCAACTTCTTACCGGACAAACGCATCCAACGAAACCATCGACAGCACATCGATTGATGAAATCCTGGACGACGGCATGCAAACCAAGAAACAGAAGTTAGCGGGGGTCGAAGCGTCACAGCACCTTGCCTCGGCATGCGCTTGGCTTGGCGATTGCGCGCGAATGCGCCTGCTGCGCCGAGGCCAGTTACCGGTGGGCGGCTTGCGCATTCCATCCAGCAGGTCTTTCAGGACTACGGCATCATTGCGCGCGTCCCATTCCTGGAGGCGTACGACGTAAAAGATTCCATCTTGCGATGGGCCGAGGCCGGTACAGCTCCATCGAGCGCCTTCGCGGCCTGAGGCGACGCCAGTTCCTTGAGATACTTCGTTTGCGGAATGCCAGCCGAGTCGCCGGGACTGGCCATTGAAATCCAGCGACGCAGATTGGTCGGAGGTGAGGGTCGCGCAACCAGCTGTGCAGCGCGGCCTGGCGCTGCTCTAACCCCGCTTGGGGCCAGAGCCAGGATCTTTGAGTGTCGCGTTAGCCGTCGCCGCGAGCGGGCTTCTCATAAACTCGTTTTACGGCGACGACGGTGCGCCGGCGTGGCGCTGGGATTGCTCTACTACTGCACTTCGCGCCGCCGCGCGCGGGGCGGGGTGGCAGCGTTCGCGATTGGCACTTTGGCCACCTCCCGTTGGCTCCGGCTAGTTGCCAGTTGCGCTGCATCGCTCGGCGATCAAGAGGAGATTCTGTCTTGAGACAAATGGGATCACCTGCTGCAGAATTTGGCAGGCTCTCGCCATGGTCACTGTTGCCCCTGATCCTGTCCAGCGGTTGCGATGTGCAGCGCCGAAGAGTGACGCTGAACTGGGGCCGAATTCGCAACAGGCCGCCGGACGGCAGGGCGCTGCACGACCAGTACTGCGATCGCTGCCACGAAGCCGTAGCGACGTACCGCTGACCAGTTAGCGCGCGGTTTGCAGGGGTATCTTTCAAGAAGCGGTTTCTGTCGGAAAGCGTGAATTTGCCGGCGTAACGACGAACGCGTCGGCAGTAACTCATTGTGACCGGGCGCAACGCGTAACTGATGCCAGCACTATCGGCCAGACGTTGTCATCGTCGCTGAGTCACCGAAGTATCAGCTGGCCTGCCGCTTGCACTTGCGCTACTCACGTCCGAGGATCAGATCGTGCGGGGACGGGCCTTGGACCCGTCTACGTCGAGCAGGCTCGACTCATGCTTTGTGTGCCACTGGGCAACAACGGCGGGACGGGCGGGCACGCCCATGCTCCGTCTCACACCGTTTGACATCATCGCCTCCCATGAGCGGGAGACCAAATTTTTCCATTTCCGTATTCTGTTCTGCCTTCTTTCCACACGACTTCTTTTTGGTTCGCGCACCTCGTCAATACCTGACGAGGAGGCGGGGTGAGTCGCACGATTTTGCCGCTGGCTTCTGGACTAAGCGAGGAAATCAGCAGCTTATCGGTCACTGGGAAGCCCGGGAAGGCCGGTTGTATGTCAAGCAGGACGTCAGGAAAGCCGGGCTACTGCTTCAGGCTCGTGGCTGTCGAGGACACCTGCCTCCCACGTGGATCTGGGGAGATCGACGGTCACGCATTGCACGGCGTCACTTCTCTCGAAGCCAGGGGAACCGGCGTGATTACCGTCACACGCTTACTACCCCTTAATCGCAGTGACAGGGAGTGCATGCGGTTCTTCGAGAGAGATTTGCGTTTCAGGTGTTCCGCCATTCCAGCCTGTTTGGCAAAGTCGCGACTGCCGGTTTCTCCGCGATCAAGGTTGACCGATCGCCAATCGGCGGCGGTGGCTGGGGCGCAAGTCGAATTGTTCCAGCCGTCGATTCCTCGACTCCGCCATGCGAGACCACTTCACGCTGAGGGCGTGGCTGTGTTCGTGGAACCGCGAGCTCGCTCTCCTACCGCGCTCGCGTACTGGCTGCGGGTTCGCGGTTGAAAGCACTGAGATTTCCGTGTCCAACTCAGAAGCTATTACCGTGAGCCTCCGGCTGGCTCCGGCCACTGAAACCGTTACGGTCAGCGCCACGCGCACTCTGGTTCCCAGCAGGCGCGGCAGGGCGGACGTCGAGGTCCTGAGTGCTGGACAACTGGAAGTCATGCGTCCGGTGGCCGCCGATGATGCGCTGCATTTTCTTCCCGGCGCGGTGGTGAGCACATCCGGGCAACGCGGCGGACTGTCGTCGCTTGTTCGTTCGCGGCGGCGAGTCCACCTACAACAAAGTGATCGTGGACGGGTTCCAGCCAACGACCCAGGTGGAATCTTCGACGTCGGCGTGCTTCCCTAGGCTGGACGCCGAGCGCCTGGAGTTTGTTCGCGGGCCCTCAGAGCACGCTCTCACGGCGTCCGACTGCCATGACCAGCGTGGTGCAGGTGTTTACCACGCACCGGGAAGCACACCCGTCCACTGAACTGCGTTTCGGAGCGGACGGCGGAAATCTGGACACCGCGAATGGATATGCATCGCTGGCCGGCGCCAACGCCGCCGCTTCGATTACAACCTCTTCGGCGACCAGTTCAACACCATGGGGCGGGGTCCGAACGATGATTACTCAGCTCATTGCTAGGGCGGAAACGTCGGTGTGAGGTTGACCGACTGGGCGGCGGTGCGCCTGCGCGCACGCCATTCCAGCACAGCGCTACCGGAGTGCAGAGCTACTGGAATTTCAACGGCGGACCCCATCCTGCCGCCCGACTTCGACCAGCGTAGCCCGGCAAAACAATCTGCTGGCCAGCGCAGGAGTTGACCATAGCCGGGCCGTCGCGCTGGCAGCATCGCTTCACCGGCTTTGAGTTACACCCTGCACCGGACTAATATTCAGCCAGTCAACCAGCCCGGCCGCGTGGATCCCTTCGGCAACCAGATCGATACTCCTTTTCATGCCATCACCGACATCAACCGCGCCGGCTTCGACTATCAGGGCGACTACACGGAACGGAGCTGGGCCCAGACCACGGTGGGGTATGAGTTCGAGGATGAGAACGGGACCACCGGCAGCCTTCCCGATTCTCTCAGTCACGGCGTGCGCCTGAACCATGCAGTTTACGGACAACAGCCCTGAGCCTGGGCCGGCTGTCCGTCGTAGCTGGGGCCGCTTTGTGCACAACCAGAGTTTCGGATAAAGTCGTGCCGCGAGTTGCGTTGGGCTTCACGGCGCTGCGGGGCGGGAATTTCTTTTCCGGCACGCGCTTCCGCTTCAGCTACGCCACCGGTATCAAGAGAGCTCAGTTTCGCCCGGTCATTCGGGAATGGCGGCGGCTTTCCCGTGATTCCCAATCCCGATCTCCAGCCGGAGAAGGCGCGCTCAGTTCGAGGCTGGCGTGGAGCAGAAGTTTTCCCGGAACTATCTTTGACGGCTACTTATTTCAACGGCCTGTTTCGCGACAAGATCGATTTCAACTTCCTGACCGGGACAGCCTGTCCACCACCCGCCGCGTTCTGCGGGCCGGTACGTCAATGTTAATGAGGCACTGGCGCATGGGGCGGAAGTCGAATTTCATGGGCGGCCGCTGGCGAAACTGTCGCTCGACGGCTCCTACACCTACACTTCGACGCAGATTCTGGAGCAGCCGTTTGCTTTCGATCCTCGCTCGCGCCACGACCAGCCTCTGATCCGGCGTCCCAACACTTGGAAGCTTGTTGCTCACTTACCTGGGCACGCGGTGGGGAGCAAATCTGGCGGAAGTTTCATCGGGAGCGCGCCGATTCCGACTTCCTCGGCTACGGCATAAATCACGCGGCGGGTTACGCTCGGGGTGGATCTGGGAGGATGGTACGCGAGTCACTTCCCGGATCACAGCCTACGTGAATCTGGAGAATGCCTTCGACAAAGCCTACCAGAAGTCGTGGGCTACCCGGCGCTGGGAGCAAACGTCCGTCAGGAATGCGATTCAGGATCGGCGGAGTAACGCTCAGACCCTACCGGTGACGTACTCGTCGGGAAGGTCGGGCCACAGGTTGCGGGCGGTCATCGGCTCGCCCGCATAGGGAACGGCCACGGGGCAGGGAAGCAGCGACCTGGATCCCTGATACTCTGCTGCGCGCCGCCATCAACTTGCCCAGTTCCTCGCTGCCCAGGGGTTGCGCGGCGCCCGAGCAGATGGGTGACCAGCGCGATCTGGGCAAAGTGCTCGACCGTCTCCACTCTTCATGTACGCGTGATGCAGGTCGGCGCTCGTACGCGACCACGCCGTGGTTCGACGCGAGAATGGCGTCATATTGGGGAACCAGGGGTTCGAGAGCAGCGGTAAGCTCGGGTGTTCCTGGCGTGCCATGCTTGGCCAGCGGGATCGAGCCCAGTCCGATGACCACCTCGCATACCGAGCGGCTGATTGAGCGCCATGCCGCGCCGCGGCGAAACCGGTGGCAGTGGGCGGATGCGCATGCACCACTCCTGTACAGTCCGTGCCGCAGCCTGTAAATCAGCAGGTGCATGCGCGATTTCGCTCGAACACGTCGCGGCGTCCTTCCAGACGGCGGCCTTCCATATCTCACGATGACCAGGTCTGAAGGCTTCATCATGCTCTTGCACATGGCAGTCGGAGTGGCCAGGATGCGGCGCTCGTCGAGGCGCCACGGAAAGATTGCCATCCATTGCAGCCACGTAGCCGCGCTCGTGCAGGGCCCTGCCAAAGGAGGACGATTTCGCGCCGATGTTGACGTTCGCTGGAGCATCTTGTTCGGAAAGGTGAACCGCAAGCCCCGGCTGTTTCCGCGTATGTTAACTCAACCAGTTGGCGGTTACACACGCCGTTTACATACTTTTATATTTGTGCATGAGCACGTCCGGCCGCCTTTCGGATGAAAGCGGGCAGGAAATCCTATAATCAAAGCGCGTGCTGGTTTCCGATTTCAATTACTCATTACCCGACGAACTCATAGCGCAGGGGCCTCTGTCCGACCGGGCGGCGTCGCGACTGCTGCATGTGAATCCGCGGCGCTGAAGCGGATGCGCGATGCACAATTCAGAGCCCTTCCCGGCTTGCTGCGATCCGGACGACCTGATCGTGTTCAACAACACACGCGTCTTTCCTGCGCGCTTGTATGGCAGCGGAGAAGCGGCGTGAAGGCGCAGCCGCTCAGCGCGAAGAATCCAGCTACACGAGATTTTCTGCGGGGACAGAATCCGGAAGTCCCTCCTGACCCGGCAAGTTTCGTGTGAACCCCAACGAGTGGGAGTGTCTGGTGCGGCCCGGGCGAAAGATCGGCGCGCGGGGAACATCTGTTCTTCGGCGAGCACGGCGCACTTCAGGCGCAAGTCGTGGCCCGGGGCAATTTCGAGGAACGCCGCATCCGCTTCGTCCCACGTGTCCGGTTTCTTTGCCGCGGTCGAGCGCATCGACCACGTCCCCTTCCTCACTCATATTAATAGGCCCGACGGTCTCGCTGACCGGGAGCGCTACCAGACCATCTATGCCCGGGAAAGGGCTCGGTGGCCGCACCCACCGCGGGTCTGCACTTCACGCCAGAAATCTGGCCCAGATACATGAGCGGGGCATTGAAACCGCTGAAGTCACGCTGCACGTGGGGCTAGGCACGTTTCAACCAGTGCGCGAGGAGCGGGTGGAAGATCATGAAACTGCACCGCGAATCATATTCCATTTCTCAGGCGCGGCTGCGGCGATCAATCGCGCTCTGGATTCCGGACGCCGGGTCGTAGCGGTGGGAACCACCACGGTCAGGACGCTGGAATATTCTGCCCGAGAATCGCGAAGGATCCAGGCCGGGAGCGGCGAGGCCGACATTTTTATCTATCCCGGCCATGAGTTCGGGTGGTGGGCGCGCTACTCACCAATTTTCATCTCCTGCAGTCCACCGCTGCTCATGCTGGCGTGCGCCTTCGCCGAGTTGCAGGCAGCGCGTGCTCGACGCCTACCGCCATGCCGTGGGCCAGCGCTACCGGTTCTATTCGTACGGAGACTGCATGTTTCTGGAGTGACCGTCTCAGGAATATACTGACCTTGCGGGGTGAGTCATGGGAACACAAGCCATATCAAAGCCAATTCCGATCCAGGATTTTGTCGCGGAGCTGAGAAAGTTCCCCGAGCCAGCCTTCCGCCCGATCGACCAGATCATTGGTTTTCTGGAGAGCACTCCGGTCGCACCCGACACCCTGGCGCCCTATCTGACCTGTGGACCGGCGGCACTACACCCGCAACCTGATCGACAAGACTCCGCTCTACGAACTGGTTGCCATCTGCTGGGAAGTAGGTCAGGTGAGTTCGGTGCACAACCACCGTGAGCAGGATTGCTGGATGGCGGTCCCGATCGGGCGCTTGCGGGTCGAGAACTATCGCACGATTGCGCAGGACCTCGACCAGGGCACCCGCACGATCGAAGCCGCCGACACGGTCGAAATGAATCCGCGCCAGCCACTGCGCCGTGGATCCGCTGGAGTTCGATGCACCGGGTTTACAATCCCGGGAATTCGACCAGCGATGCGGTGAGCCTGCACGTTTACTCACGTCCCTTCGATACCTGCGTGGTTTATTCGCAGGAGCAGGGCACCTGCGGCGTGATCAAACTGCACTATCAAACCGAGTACGGCAAGCCAGTGAAGAGCAGCCATTAGCACCAACTGACAACAGAGAGCTGGCATCTATCAACTGGTTATCAGATACAAGGAGCAATGCACAAATAGCGATCCAATCCGGACAGGGCGCTGAGGCCAGGCGCCCATTGCGGCCCGCTCTGTCCTGCTAAACTTACCTCTTGCCTCCGCGAAGAAAACTCTCGACTCCGCCACCCGAAAGCGCTCCGGCCACGAAGCCGACGCCTTCTGTACCCAGGCTGACCGCTACCGACGGCCGCCGCATCTTTCTCATGGATGCGATGTCCTTCATCTTCCGCGCCTATCACGCCATGGCGCGGCAGCGCGGTATGACCACCAAGACCGGGCTTGCCCACCGCGGCCAGCTACGTCTTCGTCAACATGCTGCGCAAATTGCGCGAGGACTTCTCGCCTGAATATCTGGCTGCGGTATTCGACGTGGCTGCACCCACCTTCCGCGACACGGCAGCCGAAGCCGTCACCAAGGTGCGCAAGTTTGACCTGAAGACCCAGACCTTCCAGGAAGTCGAATATCACGGCTACAAGGCCAATCGCAGCGAGATGCCGGCGGAACTGGTGCAGCAGGTGCCTTACATCCGGCGCGCCCTCGAGGCTTATCGCATTCCCATCCTCGAACTGGCGGGCTACGAGGCCGATGACGTGATCGGCACCCTGGCCCGCAAAGCCGCCGCGCAATCGTACCTGGTGTACGTGGTTTCGAGCGACAAGGACATGCTGCAACTGGTCAACGATCGCGTGCTGGTGCTGAATCCGCCCAAGGACAACCTGATCTGCGACGCCGAAAAAGGTGGAAGAAATTCTCGGGTGCCGCCGGAGCGCGTCATCGATGTCATGGCCCTGCGCGGCGACTCCGTGGACAACATTCCCGGCGCTCCGGGCATCGGCGACAAGGGCTCGGTGGAACTCATCCGGCGCTTCGGCACTGTCGAGCAGGCGCTCGACCGCGCCGCCGAAGTCGAGAAAAAGTCCTACCGCGAATCGCTCCAGAACAATCGCGACAACGTTCTCTTCAGCAAGCGCATGGTGACTATCGACTGCGATGTCCCGGTCGATCTTGATGTGAACGCCATGCGTGCCGGAGCGCCCGACCTCGAAGCCCTGCGCGGATCTGTTTACCGAGCTGGAATTCACTTCCCTGCTGAAAGAACTGCTGCCGGTGGTGGAAGTCACCGAGGCACATTACGCTGAGGCCAAATCCGCGGCTGACGTGGAAGCAGTGCTGAATGCGGCCTCCGCCGGGAATGCGCTGGCCGTGGCCATCGAGGCCGAGATCCAGCGGCGTCGCGGATGAAGATGAAGAGGAAGCGGACGAGCCCCAGGAAAGCATGCTGCCCTGACCGCGGCGCCCGCCGAGGCCGCCCGCCGCGCGCATGGTGGCAATTTCCGCGGCTGCGGGCACATCGTTGACGCGTTTCGATGCAGGAGGCCGCAGGCGCACGGCTGCGATCTGCTCTGGAAGACGAGACGTGCCCAAGGCCGTCCACGACTACAAGGCGGCCATCCACGCCTTCGAGCCCCAGGGCATCACGCTGCGCGGTGTGCGGCATGATCCCATGCTGTATTCCTACCTGCTCGATCCCACGTACTCCTCGCACCGATTGGCCGAAGTCGCCCTCCGCCGCTTCAACCTGAAGCTGAGTGGAACGCTGGCGGAATCCGCCGACGTCACGGGACGCTTTGCCGTACGCTCTGCGCCGCGAAGTGGAACAGGCCGGGCTGCTGAAGCTATACCAAGAAATTGATTTGCCTCTGGTACCGGTTCTTGCGGGGATGGAGCAGGCCGGGGTCAAGATCGATCGTGAAGTTCTGGCAGAAATGTCGTCGCGGCTGGAACGCGAAGTCGAGGCCAAGGCCCGCGAAATCTGGCAACTCTCGGGGTCTGAGTTCAATATCAATTCGCCCAAACAGCTGGGCGACGTGCTCTTCAACAAAATGAATTTGCCCAAGCCGGTGAAGTACGGCAAGGGCAAAACCATTTCGACCGCGGTCGATGTGCTGGAAGACTCTGGCTGAAAGTCATGAGGTTGCCCGCAAGGTTCTGGAATACCGCCAGCTTTCGAAGCTCAAATCAACTTACGTTGATGCCTTGCCGGCGCTGCTGAATCCGGCCACCGGCCGCCTGCACACGACCTTCGGCCAGACGGGTACGGCCACGGGAAGGCTGTCGTCGGCCAATCCCAATCTGCAGAACATTCCCATCCGCACCGAACTCGGCCGCGAGATTCGCGCTGCATTCACGGTCGAGCCCGGCCACGTGCTGCTGGCCGCGGACTACTCCCAAATCGAGCTCCGCCTGCTGGCCCATTTCTCGAAGGACCCGCTGTTGGTAGAGGCCTACCGCCGCGGCGACGACATTCACACCCTTACCGCATCGCAGGTCTTCGGTGTGCCGCCACTGATGGTCACCGCCGACCACCGCCGCCAGGCCAAGGTGGTCAACTTTCGGAATCGTTTACGGGCTCTCGGCGTTCGGTTTGTCTCAAACTCTCGGCATTGAGCCGCGGGAAGCCAAACAGTTCATCGATGCATATTTTGAAAAGTACAAGGGCGTCGCGCGAGTTCATCGATAGGACGCTGGAAGAAGCCCGGCGTGAACAAAAGTCGCGACACTGTTCGGGCGGGTCCGGCCGATTCCGGATATCAACAGCAAGAACACGAACCAGCGCGGGTTCGCCAGAACGCACCGCGGTGAACACGCCGTTGCAAGGGACCGCGGCTGACCTGATCAAGATTGCGATGATCCGGATTGATGCCGTTCTTCGCGAACGCGACATTGAAGTCCCGCATGACGCTACAGGTGCACGATGAACTGGTGTTCGAGGTCCCGGAGAACGAAGTCGAGATCATGCGGGCCCTGGTGCGCGATCAGATGGAGAACGTTCATCGGTTGACCGGTGCCGCTGCTGGTAGAGGTTGGGGTGGGACAGAACTGGCGGGACTTGGAATAGGTGCCGGTCTCTGCTCCAGGCCTCTACGCCCCCAGCGCGTGCTTGATCGCGCCGGCGATGTTCTGGGCCAGCACTTTCATCTTTCTTCCGACTCCGCTTCGATCATCACGCGCGCCAGCGCCTCCGTCCCCGAGTAGCGCACCACCACGCGCCCGTTGCCGTTCAGTTCGCGCTCGGCGGAGTCGATCGCCTTCTGAATCTCCGGCACTTTCGCGAACGGAACTTTCTCGCGCACTCGTACATTCTGAATGGTCTGCGGGAAGACCTTTGAGATCGCTCACCAGTTCGGCTAGCGGTTTTCCGGTGCGCGCCATGGTTTCCATCACGCGCAGCGCAGTCAAGCAGGCCGTCGCCGGTGGTAGCTTCCCCGTCCCGGAAAATAATGTGGCCCGATTGCTCTCCGCCCAGGGCGGCGCCGCTCTTCCGCATCTCCTCCAGCACGTATTTGTCGCCCACATTGGCGCGCAGCAGGCGAATGCCGGAATTACGCAGCGCGATTTCGAGGCCCATGTTCGACATCGTGGTTGCGACCACGGTTTCGCCCGGTAATGCCCCGCGCGCCTTCATGTCGCGTGCCGACATCAGAAGCACGGCATCGCCGTTCACCACCCGGCCATTGGCATCGCAAAAAGCGCGCGGTCCGCGTCGCCGTCGAAAGTCACGCCCAGATCGAATTGACCCGGTTTCTCCGCCACAGCCCGGGCCACGGTTTCCGGATGCAACGCGCCGCAGCTTTCATTGATGTTCTTGCCGTCGGGGCTGCGCTTAGAATCGCCGCCTGAATGCGGCACTGGCGGAACAGTTCCGGAGCCTCAGCGGTGGCGGAGCCATGGGCGCAATCCACCAGCACTCGCAAGCGGCTTAGATCAGTGCTGACATTTTGCGCCAGCCACGCGATGTAGGCGTGCCGGAGCTCGCCCTCGCCCGGGAGACTCGGCGTGGGCTGGAAAGACGAGTCCACGTGGGCCTCGGGATTCTGCAGCAGGCCAAAGATCTCCTGCTCGATGGCGATCTCGTGCGCATCCGGCAGTTTGTAGCCGTCGCCGGAAAAAACCTTGATGCCGTTGTCGGTCCACGGATTGTGCGACGCCGAGATGACCACGCCCGCCGCGTACTTGCGCGAGCGCGCGAGATAGGCCACTCCCGGCGTGGTGATCACGCCGGCGCTATGGACTTCGATTCCACTGCTGGTCAGCCCGTGGGTCACCCGGTCTGCAATCCACGCGCTCGATTCCCGCGTGTCCTGCCCAATCACTACCCGCGCAGATCGCACCCGCACGCTTCAGATCATGACCCAGCGCGCGGCCGATCGTGTAGGTGCTGTCCTGGGTCAGGGGAAATTCGCCGGCGACGCCGCGAGATCCCATCGGTGCCGAAGAGTTGTCGCGTCTGGGTTGTCATGCTGAATCGAAAGCGCTTAGTGTCCGGCTGCGGCCGGGGCGTGTTCCATGATAACCGTGACCCGCACCGGATTGGGATTCATCACCTGGACCAGGGGATCAGAGACGTAAGCATGGCGCACGAAAGTGGCCCGGTCCATGGCTCCGCTGGCATCGATAGGGTCGGTGATGGCGGCCTCGACGGCCTCGACACGCTTGCGTGGTCCGCTGATCGTAATCGAGGACGGCTCTGCCTCAGGCGCCGATCTGGTAGCCCGCAGCGAAGTTGCCGAAAGCCCTTGGACGTACCGGGACCTGGCGGGTCAGGCGGGAGTCAAACACGAGGTGGAACTGGTTGGGAACCACCTGGACGACTTCAAGCTCCTGGGTTGATGCACCTGTTGTGCAGTCAAATCGAAGGTGCGCTCCCCGGCTTCATCCCGCTCAGGTCGATCTCAGCGTAAACGTCCGCGGGCTGCAGAGCGCCGCACGGCGCGCTGCGGACCTCGTACCCGGATCTGGGACCGGGGCACATTCTCGCTGCTGATTTCGAGGTTCTCGGGAATGTTGCGGAACTCAATAGGCACGTCCACTGCAACTTCCGCCGACGGATCGCTGGCCACTGCCAGCCACAAGCCCACAGCCAGCGCCAGTGAAAGCAGCTTGATGCCGAAATTGTGCAGCACGTGCCGCTGAAACAAATCTTTCATGGCTAGCGGTCGCCTCCCGGACTGACCCGCGAATCGGCGGCGCGCGGAAGGGGAAATTCTCTGGCTGTCGTTCTCGGCGTCAGCAGTTTCCTCGCTGCCGTTCGTAATGGGAGTGGGCAAAGTCGAGGGTGGCACATAACGGCGCAACAAGCTCTCAATGCGCTCACGCAATTGTTCCACCGTCAGGTCGCGCTCGATCTTGCCGCTCACCGCCAGGCTGATGGCCCCGGTTTCCTCGGAAACGATTACAGCAATGGCATCGGTTTCTTCGGTCACGCCGATGCCGGCACGATGCCGGGTGCCGAGTTGCGTCGAGAGCACCGGATTCATGGAAAGTGGCAGAAAGCAGGCCGCGGCTGCGATCCGGTCTTTCTGGACGATCACGGCGCCGTCGTGCAGAGGCGCGCTGGGACGGAAAATCGTGGCCAGCAGGTCGTAGGAAAGATGTGCGTCCAGGGGAACGCCGCTCTCAATGTAGGTGCGCAACCCGATTTCCCGCTCGATCACAATCAGCGCGCCGGTCTGGTTCTGGGAAAACAGGTTGGCTGCCAGCACGATGTCGTCGTAGGCGTCCGCCTCTGACGCTGCGGTTCGGCTGAGCGAGAAGCCGTGCGTCCCAGCCGCGCCAAAGCCTGTCGAATCTCAGCCGCAAAAATAACGATCAGCGCGAACACCGCGTACGGCAAGAGCGTGCTGAGCAGCCAGTTCAGAGTGGTGAGTTCGCCGACCGCGAGAAAAATAAAACGCCAGGGCCAGCGCCGCCACGCCCACCAGCATGTACGCGGCACGCGTGCCCTTGATGAGCGCCAGCGAGTTCGTAAATGATGATGGCGACCAGCAGGATGTCAACGACCGAAATCGGCGACAGATGCGGCCACGGCGCTGCGAAGAACTTCACCTGCAGACCCCCTTCAAGATCGGTCTGACTGAAGCGGCAACAAAGCAATTGTAATCCAGGCGGCGGCCTATGTTGATCAGAAATAAAGGCTTTGTAAAGTTGTTGTGGGTCGGACACTTGCTGTCCGACGCCTTTGCATTTGCCTTGATTTCAGCTGGCTGCTCTGCGCCCACAGCACCGAATGAGTTTAATGAAGCCTAAGGTCCAAAGCGTCGGACAAGAGTGTCCGACCCACACAGATGGCTACTTCTGTTTTCGCCGGTTTACCGTCGCACTCAGCGATCCTTTAGCTAGCCGGGCAGAAATCTCATCCCCGGGCTTCACTGCACCGGCATCTTTCAGCAGCGCACCAGATGGATCGAACACCAGAGCATACCCGCGGTCGAGGATGGCCAGCGGAGAAAGCGCCATCCAGCTGTCCCGCAAGTTGATTGAGTTTGCCTCTTTGCCGGAGCAGCGAAGTTCGCGCGGCTGCAGCCAGTGCCGCGACACCCGAGTCGAGTTGTTTGTGAATACCAGCCAGCATGCGGCGGACATCGTAATGCCTGACCGGCCGCCGCTGCCGTTTCCAGGCGCCGCCGATGCTGCTCCAGAATCTGGTGCTCGGCCCGGTCCAGCCGGTTCTTCAAGTCGTCAAGCTTTTGCTGGCGCCGGTTGATGCCATCCACCATGCCGTCCAAAGGCGCCGTGCTGCGCCAGTTCGGTTAGAGCCTGCCTCCCCCATCAGCAACCGGTAGCGTACAGCGCGAACCAGGCGTTGCCGTAGTCCCTCGGCCTGGTCCTCCACTTCCTGCCGGGAACGAATCACCAGTTCAGCAGCGGCGGAAGGCGTGGGGGCCCGCAAATCAGCCACGAAATCGATAATCGTGAAGTCGGTCTCGTGGCCCACCGCGGAAATCACTGGAATTTCGGACGCGGCCACCACCCTCGCCAGCCCCTCATCATTGAATGCCGCCAGATCTTCGGCCGAACCACCGCCGCGGGCCACGATAATGACGTCCACGCTGCGCGCCTGGTTGAAATAACGGATCCCGGCGCTGACTTCCACGCTCGCCGAGTCGCCCTGCACCTGCGCCGGAAAAATCAGGACCCCGGCCGTATGATGACGCCGCAACAGGATATTAAGAATGTCGCGCAGCGCGGCGGCCTGCGGCGAAGTCACAATCCCGATCCGCCGCGGCAAAGTCGGGATCGCCTTCTGCGGGCGGCGTCGAACAACCCTTCAGCTTCGAGCTTCGCCTTCAGCTGCTCGAACGCGACCAGCAGCGCGCCCGCGCCCTTGGGCTCGAGGTATTCAGCGGAAATCTGCAACTCGCCGCGGTCCTCGTAGATCGTGACCCGCCCGCGCAGCACCACCTGCATGCCGTTCTCCGGACGAAAGCGCAGCAACCGTGCCTGGGAGCGAAACATCACGGCGCGAATCTGTGAGTTCTGGTCCTTCAGAGTGAAGTACAGGTGCCCCGAGTCATGCGCCCGGAAATTCGAGATCTCGCCTTCCACCCAGGTATCCCCATACTCGCGCTCAAGGTGCGTGCGCACCGCGGCCACCAGATCACGCACCGTCCATACGCGGCGATCGGGAGGCCTAAAACTGAATCCGAGCTGATCAGTGGAGCTCATAAGCGACCCAGTGTGGGTCGGACGATTCTGTCCGATGCTTCTGACCTTTGCGTTAGTTGTTCTTGCTCCAGCCCACCGGTTAATGCCGGAAGCGCCCAATCAAATAAAGCACAACCGAAAGCACAACACTCACCAGGATCGATGTAGCCAGAGGAAAATAGAAGGTAGTGTTCTTCCCCGATAGACAATGTCTCCGGGAAGCCGCCCCAGAGGGATGTTGGCCCGTCCCACCAGCATGAGCACCACTCCCGCAAGTGTGACAACCGCCCGACCAGCACCAATAATTTCCCCAGATCACTCATGCAAACCCAGTCTAAACCCTGAGTGAAGCAACTCCGTGTCCTCTGTGTCCTCCGTGGTTCAATTCCGGGAAAGGCCAGCGAAAACAAAATGCTAGAATCTCGCCTCATGCGCAATCGTCTCGCTCTTAGCGCCATCTTGTTGTTCGCTTTTACTCTCACTGCCCAATCTCCGTCGGAGGTCGAAATCACCGCCGAGCCCGGCCATCATTTCGCCCTGGAAAATGAGTACGTCCGCGTATTCAAGGTGGAAGTCGCACCCCATTCAGCCACGCTCATGCACCGCCATCGCCACGACTATATCTATGTGACGCTGGGAGCCGCACGCGTAGAGAACGACGTTGCAGGCAAGCCCCGGTCGCGATCACTCTGCAGGATGGCGAGACGCACTTTCTCCCCGGCGGCTTTGCCCACATTGCGAAAATCTGTCCGACCAGCCTTTCCGCAACATCACCATCGAACTCATGCAGGACGAGAGAGCGCACCGTTCGCCGCCGCCCAACTGGGACGAGGAAAGAGGCCTGCACATCCTGAACGGCGGCACCCAGGATATCCTCTTCGTAAAGGACGGCGCCCGCGCCTCCGAGCTTCAACTACAGCCGGGTGGAGTCCTGCCCAAACACCATCACGGCGGCCCCCATCTTGTCGTAGCCGTGACTGATCTCGATTTGCGCAGTGATATTGAAGGCAAAGGCACATCCAAGTCCAACTCAAGGCCGGAGACGTAGCCTGGGTAAAAGGCGGTTCCACCCACACCCTGACGAATGTCGGCAGTCAAAACGCCAAGCTGATCACCTTAGAGTTTCAGTAATGCAACCCACGTAGGGACGAGTGCCCTCACCCGTCCAGCCGAGCGAAGCTCGGCAAGCCTTCGCTGGGGCGAACACAGTCCTGTGGGGCTCAAAGGCGTGGCCTTCAGCGGTGAACAAGGAAGAAGTACATCAGGGCGGCGACCACCAGCACTGTAAGCAGGAAACGAAGGATGGGCCAGCTCTTGCTTTCTCAAAAGTGATGGGCGAGTTGTCGCCTGCGTTTCCGACGTCTCCGATGTTCGAGGGCTGAATCGTGCCGGATGGCTTGAAAATTTTCCGGGCTGCCGAACCTCAGCTTTTGGAGCTGGTGCTTTCGGTAACGCTTACCTTCCGGTCCACGAATACCTTTATATCTCCGGCCCCGCCCTGCTTGGCCAGCGCCTGAGACAACTCGGGCACCAGGTACTTGCCGACTATCCCCGCAAGTTTTTCCGCGAAAGGATACTCAATCTCTTCGTGACTGGCGCCTTCAATCGTGGTTGCGTTCGGATCATGGGAATGCAGGCTGAATCCGCCGCCTGGCTTGGCTTCAACGTGGAAGTTGAACTTGAGCTTCCTTGCTTCCGGAGGGAAAATTTCCGGAGGGAAGATTGAGTCCGGGAAATTCCCTGGCCAGGGCGCTGCCGATGTTGTGCCTGAATTTTCTGCTGGAGTTCTTGGCGTGTAAGAGCCTCGAGTGGCGGGAGGCTGGGATCGTTGGCGTGGGCGATGAATCCACCTTGAGGCTTGGGCTCAATGCGGTAAGTGAACGTGCTGATGATGCGCTTAAGATCCACGGTATCTGGCGCGATTGTAGCGCGCTTGGCCGAAGGAGAAGAGAATTATCGGGTTCCGGATTACCGTGGTGACCGCCTGGATCATCCCTCGGCCGCTGTTTACATACTGCCCGGCCAGCCTTGTGTTGCGTGGCGGGGGTTGTGTGGTGTGGGTTGTGTGGTCGCGGGCGACTTGTCCCGCGAGAATTCTCCCGCCCACGATACAATTGCGCGCTGTATGACTGCATGGGCAACCCGCCTCGGGCTCACTCCGCGAAGCTCTCCTGCACTCGCTGCGGACTGCGATCGCGGCAGTTGTGTCTGTGCTGTTGGCGCGCGCCCTCAGGCTTCCGGAATTTTATTGGGCGCCCATTTCAACCATCGTGATCCTGCTTTCAGTCAGCGATCCCCGTGCGCTCGCCTGGCAACGCTTCGCCGGGACAGCCGTAGGCGCGGTCTTGGGGGCCTTGATCGCCACGTACGTCGGTGGCAATTGGATGGTGTACGGAGCCGGAATCCTGGTTTGCGGACATCCCTTTCCGCCCTGCTGCGCCTGGGGACCGCCTATCGTTTTGCCGCGATTACGCTGAGCATAATCCTTCTGATCGCCCACGCGGCGCCACCCTGGGTCGTCGCCTATCACCGCTTCGTCGAAGTGTCGCTCGGGATCGCGGTGGCCCTGCTGGTCACAATGGTATGGCGGCTGCCGCCGCCAAGGTAGACGGCGATTATGGGTGGTCGCGGGGCGACTCGCCCGCGAAGTGTTTGGGTGGCATGAACTGCGAGAATGGACGGACGGGCAGCCTTACCCGTCCAGGCCGAGCAAAGCTCGGCAGGGCGCAAAAATGAAAACGGCCTCGAATTGAGGTCGTTTAAGATTGCTAGCACCCGTCAAACAAATCCGTCATCGGGAACCCGCCCGGATTGCCCGGTTTATGTTAGCGGACGCCAGTCAATTTCGGCGGTCCAGAGCTATCTCGATCGGACCATCTGAATCGACTGCTCTCGGAAGTCCAGTCAAAAGAGAACCAACACTCTTCTGGGATAGTTCCGCAGCGCCACCTTCCAAGAGAGCACCCGTTCGCCCGTGAATTGCTTGGTAATTGTGCGAGTAGTCTGGTGCCCTGATAGATGCGCAGTCTTCCAGGATTGGAATCGACCGCAACGTTTGAATAGCCATAAAAGAGCGGTGGAATACCGAGACAAAGGGCAGCATCTTTTGTCAAGGCGATCCCGGATCGAAGCACGGCCATCGGACTCTGAAGTTGCTTTGCTCTTCATGGCGGGGAGCTGGCCGTGCTGTGATTATGCACCTTCCGTCCAGATGCTCAATGAAAGCGGTTTTGCAGATGCGTCCAAGCTCCGTCGGCGGACATAAGGCTCTTGTGGAAATCGTTGTAGGGGACGTTGCACTTCGGCGACTTGATTGAGGGGAGGGGGGCCTTGGTCTTGGTGGGGGCTCTCGCATCGACGGCAAAAGCCTTCCATTGGATCGAAGCAGACTTCGCGAGGATTCTTATCGCTTTCTGGCAATACGCAATCATGGTTTCCTGGCACGCAGATCCACTCCACGCTGCCCGCATCTTGGGCCGGAGTTTCTTCCAAGTTTTTTTGCTGTGATTTCACCGAAGAACTGGAGATCACTGCAAGGGCGTATTATTCGCTTCGGTCGCCACGAATTGGCGATATCGCCTGACGCCATTACTGAATGAACAGGCTCACCGCAGCATCGACAGAAATTTGTTTCGCGGTGCGCAATCTGACTCAGCTTTGGTCAGAGTGGGGCTGTCTCTTGTCTCGAATATGGATATCATTGGGTGGAACAAAGGCAATTCCGCATGTAGGGGTCCTCTGCCAAAGATTTGAGCGGCACCCGTTTGTAGAGAGAGTTGCCCGATGCGGGTCATCACTTGGCCGGTAGCTCGACGCTTGGGCGAAGATCGTGCGAATAGGGCAAAATAGGGGGAAGACGAACTCGATCCTCAACCGATTGTGAGCCGGGAATAAAGCTCGGGTCAAGCCAAGACGTGTTGACACTGCCTTCGAGCGGCACCAAAACGCTCCGGCAATCTTCAAAAGCGATCCAGACTCCGGTCCGCGTCCGAGTTTCAACTTGCTTGCACAGATCGAACGTAAAGCCATCGTGGGCGCGACTGCGGAAGCGTCAGAATTCCTTCGATTCCCGATCTCACGCCGCATCCCCGCCCCGACTTCTGTAAACACCCTGCGCTTCCGGCATTCATCTGGTATAAACAACTCACCGAGAGCAGTGTGTGGCTAGCCGGGCGTGTTGTGTGAAACTCGTCGCTCGTCCGGCATCAAACAAGTACAGGTTAATTCCTGCAAATCAGTCCGGCCACGGGCTTCATTCGGGGACAAGGTTCCTCGAAGGGTTCGGTAGGTCAGGCCTTCAAGCCCGACAGAGCAAGAACTCCTCCGAGTGATCTTTTTCAAACTAATGGTCTTCCGCCTCGGCGTTGTGCCGAAATGGCATAGGCGTGCTGTGCAGCTTGCCGAGAGGAAGATGCGTTTTGTCGCGTGTGTAGAGCGCCTCTTGAATGAGTGATTTGGCTCCCCGGCTGTGGAAAACAGGTGGATATCCTGTGCCAGCATCGGGTTGACAGTGGTCGCACAAGACGCGTAGTTTGTGCAAGTTTCGAGGACAGGCAGGTTTGTGTGGATCGCGACTCGCTCGCGTGACACGGCAGGTCTGCTCTGAACTGAAAGCGCCCGCTCAGGCGGTAGCGGATCGGTTCTTTGACAACTAGGTTGAACGTGCCAGTCGTGAGAGGAAGGCTCGGGTTGAAATCCGAGCGATCTCTCACAAGATAGATCCACCATGCCTCTTCGAGGGCGTGGTGGCAGTCTCGCCAACTACCCGTCGGCAGACGACAGGTTTCAAATGAGAGTTTGATCCTGGCTCAGAATCAACGCTGGCGGCGTGCCTAACACATGCAAGTCGAACGAGAAAGTGGAGCAATCCATGGAGTAAAGTGGCGACCGGGTGAGTAACACGTGACTAACCTACCTTCGAGTGGGGGATAACCTCGGGAAACCGGGGCTAATACCGCATAACATCTTTGAGTGGAAATTCTGGAGATCAAAGGAGCAATTCGCTGGAAGAGGGGGTCGCGGCTGATTAGCTAGTTGGCGGGGTAACGGCCCACCAAGGCTTGAGATCGGTAGCCGGCCTGAGAGGGCGCACGGCCACACTGGAACTGAAACACGGTCCAGACTCCTACGGGAGGCAGCAGTGGGGAATTTTGCGCAATGGGGAAAGCCTGATCGCAGCAATGCCGCGTGGAGGATGAAGTCGCCTTGGGACGTAAACTCCTTTCGACCCGGACGATAATGGCGGGGGTATCCCGCGTCGATGCGGTACCGGAAGAAGCGCCCGGCTAACTCCGTGCCAGCAGCCGCGGTAATACGTAGGGGGCCAAGCGTTGTTCGGAATTACTGGGCGTAAAGCGTGCGTAGGCGGTCTCGGTAAGTCACGCTGTGAAATCCCTAGGCTCAACCTAGGAACCTGCGTTGGAAACTACCGAGACTAGAGGGTGCGGCAGAGGGGGTGGAATTCCAGGTGTAGCAGTGAAATGCGTAGATATCGTGGAGGAACACCTGATGGCGAAAGCAGCCCACTGGGTTAGCACTGACGCTCAGGCACGAAAGCGTAGGGGAGCAAACAGGATTAGATACCCTGGTAGTCCACGCCCTAAACGATGGCAACTAGTTGTTGGGGGATCGAACTCCCATTAGTAACGCAGCTAACGCGTGAAGTTGCCCGCCTGGGGAGTACGGTCGCAAGATTAAAACTCAAAGGAATTGACGGGGGCCCGCACAAGCGGTGGATGATGTGGTTCAATTCGATGCAACGCGAAAAACCTTACCTACCCTTGACATGCCAGTGAAGCCTGATGAAAGTCGGGTGTGCCCGAAAGGAACTCTGGACACAGGTGCTGCATGGCTGTCGTCAGCTCGTGTCGTGAGATGTTGGGTTAAGTCCCGCAACGAGCGCAACCCTTGTCATTAGTTGCTACGATTCAGTTGGGCACTCTAATGAGACTGCCGGTGACAAACCGGAGGAAGGTGGGGACGACGTCAAGTCCTCATGGCCCTTATGGGTAGGGCTACACACGTGCATACAATGGCGCATACAGAGGGCTGCCAACCCGCGAGGGGGAGCAAATCCCAGAAAGTGCGTCGTAGTCCGGATTGAAGTCTGCAACTCGACTTCATGAAGTCGGAATCGCTAGTAATCGCGGATCAGCATGTCGCGGTGAATACGTTCCCGGGCCTTGTACACACCGCCCGTCACACCATGGGAGTGGGTTTCACCAGAAGCAGGTAGCCTAACCGCAAGGGGGCGCCTACCACGGTGAGATTCATGACTGGGGTGAAGTCGTAACAAGGTAGCCGTATCGGAAGGTGCGGCTGGATCACCTCCTTTCTAGAGAAAAGCTTTACTTAGCGTCCACAACCTATCGGTTGTTTGCATACAAGCGCGGGATTCAGGACTCTGATCCCGGATCCTGTGCAACAGGGTCTGTAGCTCAGTTGGTTAGAGCACCGTCTTGATAAGGCGGGGGTCGATGGTTCGAATCCATCCAGACCCACCAGTTTTATCGGGGGTGTAGCTCAGTTGGGAGAGCGCCTGCTTTGCAAGCAGGAGGTCATCGGTTCGATCCCGTTCACCTCCACCAGATTTGAAGGAGAAATCGCAGGATGCAAGAAGGAGTTGTTGCCTGATTAGTTTCCAAGAGAGATCACAAGTAAGCCGCGCGGCTTACTTCTGGTCCTTTGACCGGAGAGGCTGTTCGCTCTTTAACAATTCGGAAGAAGTAAGTGTATTGATCTCCCAAGATCAGTACATGGGTTGTGATTGCGATTCAAAAACGGCTCCTCCTTAGTCGGGCGGAGCCGGCACAAGCGTGAGAATTCCTATGGCCGCGGGCCTTCATCTCAAGCGAGAGTCTCAAAGTTATAGGGTCAAGCGAACAAGTGCATATGGTGGATGCCTTGGCGATCACAGGCGATGAAGGACGTAGTAGCTTGCGAAAAGCTGCGGGGAGCCGGCAAACAGGCTTTGATCCGCAGATGTCCGAATGGGGAAACCCGGCCCGCAAGGGTCATCTCCAGCTGAATTCATAGGCTGGCAGAGGCGAACTCAGTGAACTGAAACATCTCAGTAGCTGAAGGAACAGAAATCAACCGAGATTCCGAGAGTAGTGGCGAGCGAAATCGGATCAGCCAGCAATCTTTAGCCATCGTGTTAGCGGAACGGTCTGGAAAGTCCGGCCATAGCGGGTGATAGCCCCCGTACGCGAAAACGCGGTGGTGGAACTAAGTTTGCGAAAAGTAGGGCGGGACACGTGAATCCTGTCTGAAGATGGGGGACCATCCTCCAAGGCTAAATACTCGTGATCGACCGATAGTGAACCAGTACCGTGAGGGAAAGGCGAAAAGAACCCCGGAAGGGGAGTGAAATAGATCCTGAAACCGTATGCATACAAAAAGTGGGAGCCCCGCAAGGGTGACTGCGTACCTTTTGTATAATGGGTCAGCGACTTACATTCACTGGCGAGCCTAAGCGCATAGCGGAGGCGTAGCGAAAGCGAGTCCGAACAGGGCGATCCAGTCGGTGGGTGTAGACCCGAAAGCAGATGATCTACTCATGGCCAGGTTGAAGGTCGGGTAACACCGGCTGGAGGACCGAACCAACCACTGTTGAAAAAGTGGTGGATGAGCTGTGGGTAGGGGTGAAAGGCCAAACAAATCTGCAAATAGCTGGTTCTCTCCGAAAACTATTTAGGTAGTGCCTCGCGTATTACTCTCGGGGGTAGAGCACTGTTATGGCTAGGGGGCATAGCGCCCTACCAAACCATGGCAAACTCCGAATACCGAGAAGTACAGCGCGGGAGACAGTGCACCGGGTGCTAACGTCCGGACACGAGAGGGAAACAACCCAGACCGCCAGCTAAGGTCCCCAAGTATGGTTAAGTGGTTAACGAGGTGGGAAGGCTAAAACAGTCAGGAGGTTGGCTTAGAAGCAGCCATCCTTTAAAGAAAGCGTAATAGCTCACTGATCGAGTCGTCCTGCGCGGAAGATGTAACGGGGCTCAAACCATACACCGAAGCTGTGGATTCAGATGTCCTTCGGGATATCTGTCTGGTAGGAGAGCGTTCCGTAAGCCTGCGAAGGCGTGCTGTCAGGCACGCTGGAGGTATCGGAAGTGCGACTGCTGACATGAGTAGCGATAAAGCGGGTGAAAGGCCCGCTCGCCGTAAGCCCAAGGTTTCCTGCGCAACGTTCATCGGCGCAGGGTGAGTCGGCCCCTAAGGCGAGGCAGAAATGCGTAGTCGATGGGAAACAGGTCAATATTCCTGTACCGATTCCAGATGCGATGTGGGGACGGAGAAGGTTAGGTGCGCCGGGTGTTGGTTGTCCCGGTTCAAACGTGTAGGCGTGCTGCGTAGGCAAATCCGCGCGGCTTAGCTGAGGCGTTACGACGAGTGGAGCTTGCTCCGCGAAGGCCCCGATACCCAGCTCCCAGGAAAAGCCACTAAGCTCCAGTCTGGAACGACCGTACCGTAATCCGACACAGGTGGGCGAGATGAAAATTCTCAGGCGCTTGAGAGAACTCGGTAGAAGGAACTCGGCAAATTGACACCGTAACTTCGGAAGAAGGTGTGCCGCTAGTAGGTGAAGGCGTACAGCTGGAGCCCAACGCGGTTGCAAAAATAGGTGGCTGCGACTGTTTATTAAAAACACAGCACTCTGCAAACACGAAAGTGGACGTATAGGGTGTGATGCCTGCCCGGTGCCGGAAGGTTAAATGATGGGGTGCAAGCTCTTGATTGAAGCCCCGGTAAACGGCGGCCGTAACTATAACGGTCCTAAGGTAGCGAAATTCCTTGTCGGGTAAGTTCCGACCTGCACGAATGGTATAACGATGGCCACGCTGTCTCCTACCGAGACTCAGCGAAGTTGAAATGTTTGTGATGATGCAATCTACCCGCGGCTAGACGGAAAGACCCCGTGCACCTTTACTGTAACTTTGCATGGGACTGTGAACCGATCTGTGTAGGATAGCTGGGAGACTTTGAAGCCGGGGCGCTAGCTCTGGTGGAGTCGTCGGTGAAATACCAGCCTGATTTGTTTGCGGTTCTAACCTTGGCTCGTGAATCCGGGCCGGGGACAGTGCATGGTGGGCAGTTTGACTGGGGCGGTCTCCTCCCAAAGAGTAACGGAGGAGTGCGAAGGTACGCTAGGCACGGTCGGAAATCGTGCTGATAGTGCAATGGCAAAAGCGTGCTTGACTGCGAGACTGACAAGTCGAGCAGGTGCGAAAGCAGGTCATAGTGATCCGGTGGTTCTGTATGGAAGGGCCATCGCTCAACGGATAAAAGGTACGCCGGGGATAACAGGCTGATTCCTCCCAAGAGTTCATATCGACGGGGGAGTTTGGCACCTCGATGTCGGCTCATCACATCCTGGGGCTGTAGCCGGTCCCAAGGGTATGGCTGTTCGCCATTTAAAGTGGTACGTGAGCTGGGTTTAAAACGTCGTGAGACAGTTTGGTCCCTATCTGCCGTGGGCGTTGGACGTTTGAGGGGGCTGCTCCTAGTACGAGAGGACCGGAGTGGACGCACCTCTGGTGTACCGGTTGTCACGCCAGTGGCATCGCCGGGTAGCTATGTTCGGAAGAGATAACCGCTGAAAGCATCTAAGCGGGAAACTCGCCTCAAGATGAGACGTCCCGGAGGGTTAACCTCCCTGAAGGGTCGCGGAAGACCACCGCGTTGATAGGCCGGATGTGCAAGAGGAGTAATCCTTTCAGCTAACCGGTACTAATTGCCCGTGCGGCTTGACCCTATAACCTTGAGTCGAAAGGAATGCGGCCAAGGTCACGCTTTAATGCAATCTCAACCTGCTTCTTTCGAATTGGCCTCGTTGTGAAAACAACGAAGCGACAAGCTATGTCTGGTGCCCAAAGCGCTCTGGAACCACGCCTTCCCATCCCGAACAGGACCGTGAAACGGGGCAGCGCCGATGATAGTGCGAGGTATACCGCGCGAAAGTAGGTCAGTGCCAGACTCCACGCAGTGAAAAGCCCGGGCCCCGCGCCCGGGCTTTTGCTTTTCAGGAGTCAATGAAAACCGCCGCGCACGGCGTCGCGCCGGCGCGGGTTCCGAGTGCTGCGGGTTACGGCTTAGAGCGACCGAAGGAAGTTGAGAATGTCCTGCTTCTGCCCTTTCGCGGAGGCCGTTGAAGTTGCTGATGACGCCGTTCGGCTTCCGAGGCGTTGTGGTGGAACGCGTCGCCGCTGGCGTGCTCCTGGATCGCGCGCACGAGGTCGAGGTCCGGCCGTCATGCAGGAAGAAAATGCGCTGGCCCAGACCCCACAGCGGCGCGGTGCGGAACTCCGCTCGGCCCCGCCTGACCTTGGCTGATGCCGTCGGCATAGCCCCGGCCCCATGTCGTGCACCAGCAGGTCCGAGAACAGGTTCACCGGCTTGTTGCAGCAGCGCGGCGACCGTGGAGTTGCCCGTCGTGAACGAGGGCGTGTGGCAGTACGCGCAGCCGATGTCGCTGAACAGCTTCTGCCGTTGGTGATCGACGTCGCGCCTCCGGGCGTGTCGGTCGAAGGCGCGGGCGGCGCGAGGAAGCGCATGAAGTTCGAGAAGTTCTGGATCGCCATCGTCGCCTCGAGCGCGGTGGTGGCGTCCGTGTTCTGAACGTCATTGGGCACGGTCGCGAACTGGCAGTTCGCGGTCTCGTCGCGCTCGGTCTGGAACAGCTCGTTGGTGATGCCCATCTCGACGTTGTAGGCCTCGCCCGAAAACAGCAGCAGCGACTTGTTCTGCGCTTTCCATCCGAACCTGCGCGATGGTGCCGTCGTTGCCGTTGTTGTTGGTCTGGCCGGAGATCGTGCGTCCGCTCACCGCGAAGTTCGGCCGGCCGCGCGATGCCCAGCGACGACTTCTGGCGTCGAGTTGCTCGCCTGGTTGGCGGCGATCGCCGCGTCGGGGATCTGCTCCATCAGGCCGGTGCCGAACGCCGGCGTCGGGATGCGGAAGATCACGTTGTTGTTCGCGAGCTGGGCGGCGAAGTTCGGCTGCGCGAGCGTGCAGCCGGTCGCGCCGGTCCGGCCGGTGATCGTGAAGATGGCGTGCACGCCGCCGTCGGGCGTGCCGTCGGGGTTCTTCACGAAGCGCGCTTCGCGCACCGGCCCGTTCGCCCTGAGGAACGACGGGACCGCGTCGGTTCCGCCGTCCATGCTGGCGAAGGCCACTTGCGGATTGAGTCGCCGGGCTCGTGCCGCCAGCCGCGGGCTGCATGTGGCAGCCACCGCAGCTGTCGAGGTTCATCCTCGGCCCAGACCGTCGGGGACACCCTCGACCGAGTTGAAATCGGTCTTGCCCGCGTTGAAGAACGCGAGCTGGTTGGTGCTCAATCCGGGAATCGGATCGCCTGCACCGGCCGCGCCGCCGCGCACACCCGGGTCGGTAGCCTGCTCCGGGAGTGGGCGAGAAGCTCGGAGAGGGGCTCGAGGGGCGAGGTACTGGTGGAGCCGCCCGGGTGGAAGCGGCGGAAGTCGAACGACGAGGCGAAATCGATCTGAATCAGTGATGCAGACCGATCACCGCCAGACTGAACAGGAGCGAAGACGCCGGTTTTTCGCATGACCGTTTCCTTTGTAATGAGATAACATGAACGCGAGTCGCGGGCGCGCGCCTCGACGTCCGAACGGTGGAGAAGTTCATCGACCGCAGCGTGGACTCGTTCCTCCAACTGCCCACGCCCACGGGTAGGACAGCAACGCCCGTGCCACTTCGCCGGTTGTTCGCGGCGCATCAATGTACTTAGCCAGTGGGACACGCGTGGATCGCGCTGGATCGTCGTTCCTCGGGCGACGGCCGAGTCGCGCGCGCTCGACTAAGGATCTGATTTTGGTAGCGCTCTGACCGCGTCTCTGGTCGGCGACACGAGGCGCCCATCGGTGCCAGATCGTGCTCAACTCGTTGTATGCACATGCGTCTGCGCGCAGGCTCGCGAACCTATATCCGCATGCGAATGAGCATGAGTGCGGTTATCGCGCGATAACCGGCTTGCGCCGCGGCGGCAAGCCGCAATGCTCCAGGAGCTTGAGGGAGAAGTGACCGACGCGAATTGGTGGGCGGTACTGGGATCGAACCAGTGGCCCCTCCCGTGTGAGGGGAGTGCTCTACCGCTGAGCTAACCGCCCGACGAGGCGGATTTTATCAAACTCGGGCCGAGCGCCGCCCGGCGCATCGCGCTATCAATGCGCGCATTGCGCGCCGCCATGGTCCGAACCCGCTTCGCCCCCAGCCCGACCGGTTACCTCCACATCGGCGGCGCGCGGACGGCGCTCTTCTCTGGGCGTACGCGCGCAGGCACGGCGGCAAGTTCGTCCTGCGCATCGAGGACACCGACCTCGAGCGCTCCACCGAAGCCTCGGTGCAGGCGATCCTCGACGGCATGCGGTGGCTGGGCCTCGACTGGGACGAGGGGCCCGTTCCGCCAGATGCAGCGGCTCGCGCGCTACCGCGAGAGTCGCCGAGCGGCTGCTTCGCGAGGGCAGGGCGTACCGCTGCTACTGCACCAGGAGGAGCTGGAGCAGATGCGCGCGGCGCAACGCGCCCGCGGCGAGAAGCCGCGCTACGACGGCCGCTGGCGCGACTCGAAGGATCGCGCCGCCGCCCGGCGTCGCGCCGGTGATCCGCTTCAAGAACCCGCTCGAGGGCGAGGTGACTTTCCACGACCTCGTGAAGGGCCGATCACCATCTCGAACGGCGAGCTCGACGACCTCGTGCTGCTGCGCGAGGACGGCGTGCCGACCTACAACTTCGGCGTGGTGGTCGACGACCTCGACATGAACATCACGCCACGTGATCCGCGGCGACGACCACGTCAACAACACGCCGCGGCAGATCAACATCTTCGAGCGCCCTGGGCGACCGAGCTGCCGCAATTCGCGCCACGTGCCGATGATCCTCGGCGCCGACGGCGAGCGCCTCGTCCAAGCGCCACGGCGCGGTCAGCGTCATGCAGTACCGCGAGCGAGGGCTACCTGCCCGAGGCGCTGGTCAACTACCTCGCGCGCCTGGGCTGGTCGCACGGCGACGAGGAGATCTTCTCGCAGCGAGCAGCTCGTCGAGTGGTTCGACCTCGCGCACGTCAGCCGCTCGCCGGCGCAGTTCAACCCGGAGAAGCTGCAGTGGCTGAACCACCAGCACCTGAAGAAGCTCTCCGATACCGAGTTCGCAGGAACCTGATCGGGCCGGCGTCGAGGAAGGAAGGTGCAGACCCGAGCGACGGTCCGGACCCCGAGCGATGGCGGCGCCTGCTGAAGGAGCGCAGCCGAGACGGTCGCAGAGGACTGGCCGAGGCGCGATGATGTTCTACCGCGGGATCGATCCGCCGGCGGAGCAGCTCGCGCAGAGCCTCACCGAGCGAGGTGCAGGCCGGCCGCTCGCGGAGCTCGCCGCGGCGATTTTCCGCGATCGGCGACTGGAACGCGAGTCGGTGATGGCCGCGGTGAACGCCGTGCTCGACGGAGCGCAAGCTCAAGCTGCCCCAAGATCGCGAGTGCCGCTGCGCCTCATCGTCTTCGGCCGCGCGCAGACGCCTCGAACCTCGGCCCCACGCTCGCGGTGGCCGGGAAAAGCGCGTGCTCGAGCGGCTCAAGGAGCGATCTCCTGCATGATATAATCTGCTCGCCTTGCGTGGGGGTATAGCTCAGCTGGGAGAGCGCTTGCATGGCATGCAAGAGGTCACCGGTTCGATCCCGCTTACCTCCACAGACCGGCCTCCGGCAGCAAACACTCAGCAGAAAGTCTTGAGGTCCCCATCGTCTAGAGGTCTAGGACATCGCCCTCCTGTCGGCGGTAACAGTGGGTTCGAATCCCTTGAGGACGCCAGTATAATCAACAAGTTAATCCAAGCGATAAACGTCCGACGCACGCGCTCTGGTGTCTTTGGCCAGTAATGTCGTGAGAACGATCCCGGAACTGCGGTGGACGTGGCGCATGGTTCGCCTTCCTTTGAGTAATCGTACCGAGTGCGGCTGGATCCCATCCTCTGTGAATCCGCGCGAGTCCTGCTGGTTTTTCTAGCGGCTTTGAGGCCGTCACAGAGCCTGCTGGCAGCGACGGCCCGACAGGGGAGCGCGAGGGGGGACGTATCCCCTCGCGTTTGCGAGGGACTCTCCGGTGCGCCGGGCGTCAGAGCAGTCCTCTTTCCGCAAAGCTCATGATGCGCGTTCCCGGCGACGATGAAGTGGTCGAGCACCTGAACGTCGACCAGGGCAAGCGCCGACTTGAGCGAGCGGGTGAGAATCTCGTCGGCGTGGCTCGGCTCCGCGACGCCCGAGGGGTGGTTGTGGGCGAAGATGACGGCGGCGGCGTTCGCCCTCGCAGTGCGGCCTTCACGACTTCGCGGGGATAAACGCTCGTCTGCGTCAGTGTTCCCCGGAAAAGCTCCTCGAACGCAATCACGCGGTGCTGCGCGTCGAGCTTGCAGGCAGACGAAAACCTCGTGAGGCAATCCCGCCAGCCGAAGCCTGAGCAGGTCGCGCACGGCCCTCGGACTCGACAGGCAATCCCGGCCGCCCAAGTCCTCCGCGATCGCCCGCGCGGCAAGCTCGCGCGCGGCCTGCAGCTTCACCATCGGATCGGCCGCGTAGGCGCTCCGAACCTTGCGCGCAAAACGAGCTCTCCGTTTTCTTGCGGCGTTGCGAAGAGCAGGGCAAAGAGTGATCCCGGCTTGCTTGAGCAGCGTTTCGGCGAGTCCTGGCGCTGTCCGAGAATGACCGTGAGCAGTTCAACATCGCTTGCCTGAGTAACTTCCGTTCTGAGCAGCATTTCCGCCTCCTGTGGGCAGTGAAAAAAACTGGCTGCCCATGAGGAGTTCTCTTTCGCCTTCCCCTCTGGGGAACGGGAAGGAAAGCTTTTGAAGTTGAAACGCGTTTGAGCCGCCCGACTTCTGCGGCTCGCCTGCGCCCACGATTTCGTCCCCTTCACTTACAGCTGAGGGGCGAAATCGGTTTGTGGGCAGTGGGGATGCCGCGCGCGGCGGCGCGTTTCGCTTTGGCCCTTGGCAAACCCAGGCGGGCCAGGAAGGGGAATCAGCAACTGCGTGCCGGATCGCTTTTGCCGGCGCGCACGTTGCAAGTGCGGGACTACGGAGGCGGAGGAAGCGAGGTTGGCTGCTAGGTTTCGAGCGGCTTCGATCAGTTCCGGGCCGTTGAGGCTCTGTGTTGTTGACCAGTAACCGCACCTTGTAGTGCGTGAATTGCTCGGGCGGCATGCGGGCGTCGGCAATCGCCTTCACCTGATGCGCGTCCGTGA
>ERZ1370068.9736-contig-8491_pt1 | contig 35114 bp, 54 predicted proteins | sample MGYA00561227_ERZ1370068 | MGnify/ENA primary metagenome ERZ1370068 (study PRJEB38410, sample SAMEA6850437) | metagenome | study: Metagenomic assessment of the ecological functions of the soil: analysis of the soil microbiota associated with the...
GGCTACGTATTGCTAAACGGGTAGTTGCCCTGCCACGTCGGCTGCGAGAGCGTTCTCACCTGGCGCTGCCGCATCACCTGATCCGTCGGCGACGATGCCCCGAGGGTGCTGCAGATAGGTGCCGAATCGCAGCTCTGACCCGAGATGAAGCAGCGAGTCGCCGAGGCCTGGTCCCCACTGCACCACCGGGTCTTCAGCCCGCCTCGCCATCCCACGGCGATGCTGAAGGCGATCATTTACGAGTGGCTCGATGCGGTAAAACGCTTTGTGGACGCGGAATCCCGAGGCATCCTCGTAGTCGAAGGTGAGCGACACCGGCGCGCCTGGCGTCCGTCGACATCACCTGTGGCGCTGCGGAACAGCGCGCCGTTCACGAGCGCCGCCGTGCGCTTGTCATCGCCGAGCCGCAGCGTGAATGGACGCGGCTGATTCACGGGCAGCGCTGCTGGCACGAGGTCCACGCTCTGCTGTCGGCGCTGGATACTTTCAGCGTCCAGCTCGTGATCATGCTGCCGGCGCTGAACCCGCGCGCACGACGTCGGTCTCCGACGACGATGCTGCGCCGGCGTCTCGGCGACCGTGGCCGCAACGGCGGGCTCGAGAGGCGCTGATGCCTCCGCGCCACCGGCCGTCGACGACTGCGGCGACGCGGCGGGCGTGGCGATGTTTACGCGACGGGCTTCGAAGCAACGGGGCCGCTTCGGAGGCGTAGCGAGGGCTGCGTATCCGTAGAGACGAGGAACGACAGCAGGACGGCAATGAGAACGCTTTCCATGGCAATTAGTCGCGGCGCCCGGGGACGGGATCGAACCCGAGGGACCCAAACGATGGCAGCGGCTCAATCGCACGAGCCCGAGCCAGCCACCGCGGATCACGCCGTGGGAGGCGAATCGCCCGGCCATGTATGACGAGCAGGACGGATGAAACCGGCAGGCGCCGGTAGACTGGCGCATAGCAGTTTAGGCCAGCAACACCGTGAGGGCCGCCGCGCCGCAACGCCCGGTGCACCACTGGGCGCGCGGTCGCAGTCGGGCCAACGGTTGCGACATACTCCGGCCTCGAGACTGCTGAAAGTGGCATCGAATCAGGCCCGGCGCGGCACCAATGACGATGTCAGCCGGGGCGGAAGTGGGGTATCGTCGAAACAATCTCCCGAATCAGCCAGCCGCCAGGTTGCGCTCGACCGCGCCACTGAGTTTGCGGGTCGCCGCGATGCCGTTTCCGCCGGCTGGCCTCGTCCAGGCCGCGCCAGCGCAGAAGATGTCATCGACCGCCGCTGGACTTCCGCCATCGTCGTAGGCCGTCTGGAAGTCGGTGCGCCGCCGGAGGCGCGCCGGAACCGGCTGGTCAGCTCGGCGGGCGCGACGTGGTCGACACAACGATGCGTGCCGGCGGCCGCGATCAGTGCGAGGAAATCCGTCAGCCGCTTCGCAACTTTGGCCCGGCGCCGCCGTAAATGGTCCGTTCTTGGTGCGCATGCGCACGAGGTGAATCCGTGGTCCGCCACGGCGGCGGTTGTTAGGCTGAAACGTGCGCTTCATCGCGGCAGTCCGTGAACAGGGTCCAGGGCCGATGGGTCGAACTTCACAAATAGTAGCGAACCCCGCTTACCCGTCAATTGGCTCGGGGCCGATGGCGGGGCGTCTGGTTGGTTACGTCTGTCGGGTGTGGTAGATTCGGCGGTCTGTCTCCCTGCGCATCGGGACGAGAAATGAACCTCTCCCGTTGGGGTTTCTCCCAAAGTTTTCCACACCTGTGGAAAAAAATTGTGGAAAACCGTCCGTTTCGGACACCCACCGCTGGCGCCGATGGGCCGTACCGCTGGTATTTCCTCGCCAGCGGCGAAAGGGGCGCTATGGCCCTATACCGCGCCTCGCAGGCTGTGACAGACCGGTAAGAATCCTGTAACCCGGCCCTTCTCCGGGCGAAAGTCCGGGGGAGGCCCGGCGATTTGGCGGCTTTTCCGATGACAAACATCTGGGGACGAGGTGCTGGCCCGGATCGACACCAAGGTCAACCGGCACAGCTTCTACACTCCGGTTCAAGCCCACGGCATGTGGCCGACCAGGGCGGGAGCATCGTCGTCCGGGCATCGAACATCCTGTTCCGCGATTGGCTGACGAAGCACTACTCGGCGGTCCTCAACGAGGCGCGCTCGGCGAGCTGGGTCGCGCAGGGGGCGTCGATCGCGTTCGTCACGGGAGGGGCAGACCGCGCCGCCCGAGCCACTTCAGCCGGGCATCGACCCCATCGCGCCGCCGTGAATCTGATCAGGGTTAGCCTGGCGAGGTCGATGCCGCGCCTGGGCCCATCACCGCGCCGGCAGGCCTCAACCCGCGCTACACTTCGAGACCTTCATCGTCGGCTCATCGAACCAGTTCGCGCACGCCGCCTGCCGCGCGGTCGCGGAAGCGCCGTCGCGCTCGTACAACCCGCTGTTCATCTACGGCGGCGTGGGACTCGGCAAGACGCACCTGATGCACGCGCGTCGGGCACTACGTGCTGCAGCACGATCGCGAACCTGAAGCTCACCTACATCTCGTCCGAGCGCTTCATGAACGAGATGATCAACGCCGTGCGCTACGACCGCGTCCTCGATTTCCGCGAGCGCTATCGCAGCGTCGACGTGCTGCTGGTCGACGACATCCAGTTTCTCGCCGGCAAGGAAGGCACGCAGACCGAGTTCTTCCACACGTTCAACGCGCTCTACGACTCGCAGAAGCAGATCGTGCTCAGCAGCGACTGCCCGCCGCACGAGATTCCCGCAGCTCGAGGAGCGGCTGCGATCGCGGTTCGAGTGGGGACTCATCGCCGACATCCAGTCGCCCGATCTCGAGACGAAGGTCGCGATTCTCAAGAAGAAGGCCGAAACCGAAGGCGGTGCCGCTGCCCGACAACGTCGCGATCTACATCGCCGGCAAGATCAAGTCGAACATCCGCGAGCTCGAAGGATCGCTCATCCGGCTGATCGCCTACGCGTCGCTGACCGGACGGAGATCTCGCTCGCCGCTCGCGCAGGACGTGCTGCAGCAACATCCTCGAGCACGACGAGCGCGCCGTCACGATCGAGATCATCCAGAAGTTCGTCGCCGACTACTACCAGCTGAAGCTCGGCGGAGCTCAAGTCGCGCAACAACTCGAAATCGATCGCGATGCCGCGCCAGATCGCGATGTATCTGTGCAAGTCGCTGACGCACGCGTCGCTGCCGGAGATCGGCACGGAGCTTCGGCGGCAAGCACCACTCGACGGTGATCCACTCGATCCGGAAGATCGAGGACCTGCGCCAAAGCGCGACGGCGGATTTCAACAGCCTTGATCGACAACTTTCTGGAGATCTTCCGCTGAGGTTCCGGCGAGCTTTCCACAGCCTGCCAGATTCGGCTGCGGACCGGCTGTGGGAAGCTCCGGACCGGCCAGATTCTGCACACGGCACAGTTGGGCACACGGCTGTTAGTCCACCGGATCGTCCACAGGCTAAATTATTCAGACTATAAGGACGTAATCGCGCGTTTTGTGCTTTTCAACAGCACCTTCTCTTCGTATATAATTCTTTGTCTCTTCTAGATCTCCCTCATACAGTGAAGGAATCCGCGCGTCGCGAAGCTGGCCGCCCTTCCGCGCGAGGTCATCACAGCTATGGAACTGGTCGTCCGCAAGAACGACCTTCTGCGCGAACTGCAACTCTTCCAGGGCATCGTCGAACGCAAGAACACGATCCCGATTCTCGCCAACGTGCTGATCGAAGCGCGAGGGCGACGAGAGTGAAGCTCCTGGCGACCGATCTCGAGGTCGGGTCTGCGCAGCCGATGCGACGGCGTCGGTCGCGAAAAGCGGGTCGCTGACGCTGCCGGCGAAGAAGCTCTACGAGATCGTCGAAGGCGCTGCCGGAGACCGACGTCCGCATCGAGCGAAGACAAGAACGGGCGTCAAGGTCGCCGCCGATCGCTTCGACTCGCGGATGCAGACGCTTGCCACGCGAAGACTTTCCGACGCTGCCCGAGGCGCGCGGCGTCGCCGGCGCGACCGCTTGGCCGCGACGTGCCTGCGGCAGATGGTCGCGAAGACGCAGTTCGCGATCACCGGCGAGGACACGCGCTATTTCCTGAACGGCGCGCTGTTCGTCCTCAGGCCAGACTCGATGAGCCTGGTCGCGACCGACGGTCACCGGCTGGCGCTCGTGACGCGTCAAGCGCGAAGGCAAGCACAGGTCGCCGACGAAGAAAGCAAGGTGATCCTGCCCGAAGAAGACGCTCGTTCGAGCTCGGCGCGCCTGCTGTCGCGAAGGCGACGGCGACGTGACTCTACGAGCGCGGCGAGAACCACCTGTTCTTCAGCGTCGGCGGCCGGCTGCTGATCTCGCGGATGATCGACGGCCAGTTTCCCGCCTTCGAGCGCGTCATTCCGAAGGGCAACGACAAGCGGATCGAGTTCGAGCGCGATCGCCTGACGAACGCCGTCAAGCGCGTGGCGCTGCTGTCGAACGAGCGGTCGCGTGCGGTCAAGTTCCAGATCGACAAGCGGCAAGGTCGAGGTCACGTCGAGCAGCCCCGAATTCGGCGAGGCGCACGAGCAGCTGCCGGTCGATTACGCGCGGCCCGGCGCTGCCGATCTGCTTCAACGCGCAGTATGTGCTCGATTTTCTCGCCGTCGTCGCAGACCGACGTCGGTCTGCGCTCGACTTGAAGGACGAGGTGAGCCAGGCGGTCATGAAGCCCGTCGGCGCCGAAGGCTACGACTACACCTACGTGATCATGCCGATGCGGGTCTGAGCGCGTCAGTGCCTGTCGAACCGGTACAGACGACTGAGCGATCCGAACAGCCGGACACACGACAGCAAGCGATCCAGACCGAACCGCGCCGACACAGCCCAGATCGCTCGCCGACGACGAAACGGCCACGCAACGGCAACGGACGCCGACGACTACGGCGCGGACAAGATCAAGGTCCTCGAAGGGCTCGAGGCCGTCCGCAAGCGGCCGGCGATGTCATCGGGTCGACGGGCCATGCCGGACTGCACCATCTCGTCTACGAGGTCGTCGACAACTCGATCGACGAGGCGCTGGCCGGGCTTCTGCGACCAGGTCAACGTCACGATCCACATCGACAACTCGGTCACGGTCGTCGACAACGGCCGCGGCATTCCCGTCGATCGCACACGCAGCGGCAAGTCGGCGGCCGAAGTCGTGCTCACGGTGCTGCACGCCGGCGGCAAGTTCGACAACGACAGCTACAAGGTCTCCGGCGGCCTGCACGGCGTCGGCGTCTCGGTCGTCAACGCGCTCTCCGAGACGGCTGGAGCTCGAAATCTGGCGCAACGGCCAGGTCTATCAGCAGAGCTACGAGCGCGGCACGCCGATCGCCGATCTCGAAGTCGACCGGGCACGACGAAGCGGCGCGGCACCAAGGTCACGTTCAAGCCGGACCCGCAGATCTTCGAGACGATCGAGTTCAGCTTCGACACGCTGGCGCAGCGTCTGCGCGAGCTGGCGTTCCTGAACGGCGGCGTCACTGATCACCATCGACGACGAGCGCGACGGGCAAGAGCCACAAGTTCCAGCTACGAGGGCGGCATCGTCTCGTTCGTCGCAGCACCTGAACAAGAACAAGGCGGTCGGTCAACGACAAGCCGATCTTCATGCAGCGGCGAGAAGGACGGCATCGACGCCGAGATCGCGCTGCAGTGGAACGACGGCTACGCCGAGACGGTCTCACCGTTCGCCAACAACATCAACACGCACGAAGGCGGCACGCACCTGTCCGGGCTTCCGCTCGGCGCTGACGCGGACGATCAACGCCTACGCGAGCGAGAACAACCTGGCGAAGGACCTCAAGGACGCCAGCATCAGCGGCGACGACATCCGCGAAGGGCCTGATCGGCGGTCATCAGCGTCAAGATCCCGCAGCCGCAGTTCGAAGGCCAGACCAAGACGAAGCTCGGCAACACCGAGGTCAAGGGCATCGTCGAGACGATCGTCAACGACAAGCTCGGCGCGTATCTCGAGGAGAACCCGGCCGTCGCGCAAGCGGATCATCGGCAAGGCCGTCGATGCGGCGCGCGCGCGCGAGGCGGCGCGCAAGGCGCGCGATCTGGTGCGGCGCAAGGGCGCGCTCGACAGCAGCGCGCTGCCCGGCAAGCTCGCCGACTGCCAGGAGCGCGATCCGGCGCAGAGCGAGATCTACATCGTCGAGGGCGAGTCGGCCGGCGGGTCAGCCAAGCAGGGCCGCGACCGCCGCTTCCAGGCGATCCTGCCGATCAAGGGCAAGATCCTCAACGTCGAGAAGGCGCGCTTCGACAAGATGCTCGGCAGCGACGAGATCACGCACGATGATCGCGGCGCTCGGCTGCGGCATCGGCACCGAGGACTTCGACATCGAGAAGCTGCGGTACCACCGCGTCATCATCATGACCGACGCCGACGTGGACGGCTCGCACATCCGCACGCTGCTGCTGACGTTCTTCTACCGGCAGATGCCGCAGCTCATCGACCGCGGCTACATCTACATCGCGCAGCCGCCGCTCTTCCGCGCCAAGCGCGGCAGGACCGAGACCTACATCAAGGACGACCGCGAGCTCGAGACTATCTGATCACGCCGCGCGTCCGAGGTCGCACGCGTCACGGTGGCCGGCGCGCACGCACCGTGATCGCGGCGACGAGCTCGTGCGCGCTACTGCACGCGGCTGATGAGCGCTACGGAAGCTGATCCAGGTCGGTCGAGCGCCGCGGCCACCCGCGCGACATCGTCGAGGAGCTGCTGGAGCGCGAGGTCGGGACAAGTCGTTCGTTCGCGGATCGCGACCAGCTCGAGGCGTTTGCCGGACGATCGCCGCGCGGGGCCGCATCGATCGGCGATCGTGCGCCGACGAGGAGCACAACGCTGTTCCAGCTCCACATCGAGGACCGCGCGCAGCGGCTATCCGCGGCGCCACAAGATCGACGGCCGATCTGCTCAGCACGCGGCGAGTATCGCACGCCTGGCGAGCGAGCTACCGCGACGTGGCACGAATGCCTGTCGCGGTCCGACCGTTGCGTCGCGTCGGACGGCTGCGCCGCGTCGAGCCGCGAGAACGGCGGCGAGCACGGAGGGCGAGGCGCGAGCTCGTCGCGGAGCCGAACGCTGGCGCCGGCCGGTCCGCGCGCCGAGGCCGGTCACGCTCGAGTCCGTCGACGACGCTGGTCGAGTACTTCATCGCCGCGGGCAAGAAGGGCGTCGGCCATCAACCGCTACAAGGGCCTCGGCGAGATGAACCCCGATCAGCTCTGGGAAACGACGATGGAGCCGGAGAACCGGACGCTGCTGCAGGTGCAGCGCCGAGGACCACGCCGAGGCGGACCTGATGTTCACCGACGCTGATGGGCGATCAGGTGGAGCCGCGCCGCAAGTTCATCGAGGACAACGCGCTGGACGTCAAAAATCTTGATGTGTCACGATGCGGACGTCAGGTTGCAGCTCAGGCTCCGGGCCGGAGCCGTGACGTTCGGCCACTTGTGCCCTGCAGCCTGTAGCCCGTAGCCTGCAGCCTAATCGATATGGAATCTGCTGCCTCAAAGATCCCCGTCAACATCGAAGACGAGATGAAGCGGTCGTACATGGATTACGCCATGAGCGTAATCATTGGACGAGCGCTGCCTGACGTCCGCGACGGCTCAAGCCGGCGCACCGCCGCGTGCTGTACGGCATGCAGCCGATGGGCCTCGCGAGCAACCGCGGCTACCGCAAGTGCGCCAAGATCGTCGGCGAGGTGATGGGCAACTTCCATCCCCACGGCGACGCGTCGATCTACGACACGCTGGTCCGCCTGGCGCAGGACTTCAACATGCGCTACCCGCTGGTCGACGGCCAGGGGAACTTCGGCTCGATGGACGGCGACCCGCCCGCGGCCATGCGCTACACCGAGGCGCGGCTGCAGGCGCCTCGCCGACGACCTGATGGCCGACCTCGAGAAGGACACGGTCGACTTCGTCCCGAACTACGACGAGACCACCGAAGAGCCGACCGTCCTTCCCGCGCCGATTCCCAACCTGCTGGTGAACGGCTCCTCGGGCATCGCCGTCGGGATGGCCACCAACGTCCCGCCGCACAACCTCCGGCGAGGTCATCTCCGGGGTCATCTACGTCATCGAGGAGCAGCAGAAGGCAAGACGGCTGGCCACTGGCGGCGCGCCGGCTGAGGGGCGATCCAAAGATCACCAGCCGCGAGGAGCGGCTGCGGCACCTGTTTCGCGTCGTCACCGGGCCCGACTTTCCCACCGGCGGGATCATCGTCGGGCGCTCGGGGATCGTGCAGGCGTACCGGGAAGGCCGCGGCTCGCTCACCGTCCGGTCGCGCACCGAGATCGAGACGTCGAAGAAGGGCGACAAGCAGTCGATCGTGGTGACGGAGATTCCGTACCAGGTCAACAAGAAGCGCCTCATCGAGAACATCGCGGAGCTGGTGCGCGAGAAGACGATCGAAGGCATCTCGGACCTGCGCGACGAGTCGGATCGCGATGGCATGCGCATCGTGATCGAGCTGAAGCGCGGCGAAGTGCCCGAGGTCGTCCTGAACAACCTCTACAAGCACACGCAGCTGCAGACGTCCTTCGGCATCATCATGCTCGCCATCGCTGGCGGACGGCCGAAGATCCTGAGCCTGCTCGAGTTCATCGAGGAGTTCATCGAGTTCCGCCGCGAGGTGGTGCGCCGGCGGATCGAGTTCGAGCTGAAGAAGGCCGAGGCGCGCGCGCACATCCTCGAAGGCCTGCGGCTCGCGCTCGATCACCTCGACGAGGTCATCAAGCTGATTCGCGCGAGCAAGGTGACCGGCGCAAGCGCGCGACGGGCTGATGGCGACCTTCGGGTTCTCGCAGGTCCAGGCACAGGCCATCCTCGAGATGCAGCTCCAGCGCCTGACCGGCCTCGAGCGGCAGAAGATCCTCGACGAGCTGGCGGAGCTGCTGAAGCTGATCGAGCAGCTGCGCGGCGATCCTGGCCAGCGAGACGCTGCTGATGCAGGTCGTCGTCGGACGAGCTGAAAGCCATCCAGACCGGTTCGGCGATCGCGCGGCGCACCGAGATCGTCGACGCCGAGGGCGAGTTCCGCGTCGAGGACCTGATCGCCGACGAGGACGTCGCGATCACGGTGACGGCCACCGGCTACATCAAGCGCACCGGCGATCACCGAGTACCGCAGCCAGCGCCGCGGCGGCCAGGGCCGCATCGGCATGCGCACGCGCGAAGAGGACATCGTCAACCACCTCTTCGTGGCGTCGACGCACAGCCTACATCCTGATCTTCTCGGACAGCGGCCGGTGCTACTGGCTCAAGGTGCACGAGATCCCCGACGTCGTCGCTGCCGGCAAGGGGCAAGGCGATCGCCAACCTCGTGTCGATGCAGCCGGACGAGAAGATCGCGTCGCTGCTGTCGGTGCGCGAGCTGGAGACGCCGCGAGCGGTTCATCGTGATGTGCACGCGCAAGGGCACCGTCAAGAAGACGGAGCTGGCGGCGTTCAGCAACCCGCGGGCCGGCGGCATCATCGCCATCGGCATCGACGAGGGCGACGCGGTGATGAGCGTCCAGCTGTCCGATGGCAAGAGCGAGATCGTCATCGGGACCCGGGACGGCATGGCCATCCGGTTCCCCGAGGACGACATCCGCGCCATGGGCCGCACCAGCCTACGGCGTGAAGCGGCATCGTCGCTGCGCGACGACGACGAAGTGGTCGGCATGGAGGTGCTGCGCGGCCGGCGGAACCATCCTCACCGTCACGGAGAACGGCTACGGCAAGCGGACCGAGATCGACGAGTACCGCGTGCAGAGCGCGCGGCGGCATCGGCATCATCAACATCCAGACGAGCGAGCGCAACGGCAAGGTCATCGGCGTCGCGTGCGTCCTCGAAAACGAGGAGTTGATGTTCATCACCGAGCAGGGCATGATTCTGCGGACCCAGGCAAGCGGCATTTCGCTCATCGGCCGGGCCACGCAGGGCGTGCGCCTGATCGACATGGACGAAGGCGACCGGACCGTCTCAGTGGCGCGGCTGGAGGACCAGGGCTCGGTCGAGGAGCCGCCGCAGGAACCGACCATCGAACAATAGCGGGCGCTCGAGGCCCTTCAGGCGAGGAGGCAGGTATGCATCGGCGTGTGGGAACGTCGTTGGCGCTTGTCGTATCAACCCTGGCGTTTGTCGCAGGCTGCTCGGGGACCTCGGTGGAGCAGAAGCTGCTCAGCGACTTCTTCCGCGCGGCCCGCCTTCGCGACAGCGCGACCCTCCGGCAACTTCGCCACCGCCAGCTTCGAGCCGCGGACCGATGGCGTGGTCGAATCCTTCACCATCACCAGCATGACCGAGACCGTCGGCGCCGCTGGAGCTGAAGCAGTACGCCAAGGCCGTCGATGACGCCAAGGCGGCCGATGTGGAGCTCACCGCAAAGCGCCGCGAGTTCTACGACGCCCATACAGAGGCCGTGAAGCGCTTCTCGGCGCTCGAGGCGTCCGGGAAGCCCGTGCCGGCGAAGGACCAGGCGCTCAAGGCGGAATGGGACAAGTGGGTCGCCGATGGCAACGCCTCTCGCAAGGTGGTCTCCGACGCGCAGCGGAAGCTGAGCGACTCACGCGGCGTGGCTGAATTGAGCCTTTCCAGGCCGAATGGCGCCATGGTGGATGCCACCAAGTTCGACGGCGAGGTCACGACCAAGGAAGTCCTGCTCGACGCCAGCGTCAAGCCGCCCGACGGGCCGTCGGCGAGCAGGAAGCTGAAGGCGACGTTGCAGCGCGCGAAGATCAAGGACGAGACCGGCAAGGACGTCATCGGCCGCTGGATCGTGACGACCATCGGGCCGGCGTGAAGCTGATCGCGGTCACGCTGGCGGCGGCGCTGGCCATCTCGTGCGCCCCGGGCCAGCCGCCCCCGGCGCCGCCTTCCGCGCCGCTCGAAGGCTGTGGCGCCCAGCGGCCCCGTCACCTGGCCCTTCGAGTTCCGCTGGAAGGGCGCGGGCCCAAAAACGCTCGTGCGCATCCACGTGGTGGACGAGGCCGAGCGTCCGCTCGCCGGGCTCGAAGGGCGCGGCGATCATCTGGCCGCGCCCGACGGCCTGAAATCCACGCTGCGCGCGGGGCTGCGCTACCAGTGGCGTGTCGCGCGGGTGGACGAGAACGGCGAGGAAGTCGGCGCGTCCGCGCTCACAGCGTTCACTATTGAGCAGAACTGAAGTTCTGCTCCACTGGTGTCACTGCGGGCAGCACGACAGCTTCCAGTCGACACGGACTGTGGCACAGGCTTCAGTCCTGTGCTTCGACTAGTCCTGTGCTTCAAGAGCTTCCGCGCTACGCAGGCTGCAGACGCGCGCATTTTGCTCTCAGCGTCTTCTGCCCGATGGGGAACCGCACCACGATCTTCGCATCGTCGTCGAGCGGCTCGACGCTGATCACCGTGCCCACGCCGAACTGCGCGTGGCGCACCCGTGCGCCGGGCACCACGCCGCCGGACCGAGACTGATCCTCGTCCTCGTACGAGTATTTCGGGCGGCTTCTTCGCGCACCTTCGGGCTGCGATGGCTGTAGCGGGTTCGGCCGGAACTCGTAGCTGGCAAAGCTCCGCTGATACGAGGAGCTGAAGCCGGTCGCGAGCTCGAGCAGCTCCTGCGGCACTTCGCCCAGGAACCGCGACGGCGACGTGGACTGGTAGTCGCCGAAGACCCGGCGTCGAGCGGCGTTGGTGAGGACGAGGCGCTCCCGCGCGCGGGTCATCCCCACGTAGCAGAGCCGCCGCTCCTCTTCGAGCTCCTCGTCATCGTCTTTCGCGCGCGAGTGCGGGAAGAGGCCTTCCTCGAGGCCCGTCATGAAGACCACCGGGAACTCCAGGCCCTTCACCGCGTGCAGCGTCATCAGCCAGACGCGCGCGTTGCGCGAACCGTCCTCCTCGTCGGCCTCCGAGAGCAGCGACAACTGATCGACGAAACCGCCGAGCGACGGCTCCGGGTCCCGCGCCTCGTATTCGCGCGCCGCCGAGACGAGCTCCACCAGGTTCTGGATGCGCGCCTCGGCTTCCTCGCTCCGCTCGTCGCGGAGGTCGCGCAGGTAGCCGCTCTGGTCGAGCACCTTGCCGACGGCGTCGGACACCGGGTCGGTGCGCGCCATCTCGGTGAGCGAGACGATCAGGTCGCGGAACACGGTGAGCGACGCGAGCGCGCGCGGCGCCAGCGCCCTCTCGGTGATCGCGCGCTCGATGCGCACCCAGAGCGCGTCCGACGTCACGACCGGCTCGAGCCCGGCCGCCAGCAGCGGCGGCAACTCGGCCGGAGGGCCCAGCGTCTCGAGGCCGTCCATCACGCCCTTGCCGATGCCGCGCGACGGCACGTTGATCACGCGCCGCAGGCTCACATCGTCGAACGGGTTGATGACGAGCTTGAGATACGCGAGGGTGTCCTTGATTTCCTTGCGCTCGTAGAACCGGACACCGCCCACGATGCGGTAGGCGACGCCCTCGCGCATGAGCGCGTCTTCAATCGCGCGCGACTGCGAGTTGATCCGGTAGAGCACGGCGATCACGGCATCGCTGTCCTCGGACAAGGCGCGACGAGCCGTGCGCGTGATGTAGTCGGCTTCTTCCAGCTCGTCCTGGCCCCTGGATAGCAGGACCTTCGCGCCGCCTTCCTTGTCGGTCCAGAGGCGCTTCTCCTTGCGGTTGCGGTTCTGCCGGATGACCGCCGACGCCGCGTCGAGAATCACCTGCGTCGAGCGGTAGTTGCGCTCGAGGCGGACGGTGGTCGGTCTCGGGGAAGTCGTGCTCGAAGTCGAGGATGTTCCTCGAGGTCGGCGCCGCGCCACTTGTAGATCGACTGATCCGGATCGCCGACGACGCAGATGTTGCGGTGGTGCTCGGCCAGGCGGCGCACCAGCAGGTACTGCGGGCGGTTCGTGTCCCGAGTACTCGTCCACCATCACGTAACGGAACTGGCGCGCGTAGCGCTCGCGGACGTTCTCGGCTTCTCCACCAGGTCCAGCGTCTTCAGCAGCAGGTCGTCGAAGTCGAGCGCGTTGCTCTCGCGCAGGGTGTCGAGGTAGTACGCGTAGATCCTGCCGATCTGCTTGTCGCGCGGATTCCAGCCCGACTCGAACGTCTCGGGCCCCTGCATCGTGTTCTTCGCATGGCTGATCCGCGAGAGCGCCGCGCGCGGCTGCACCAGCGAGTCGTCGATGTTCAGCTCTTTCAGCGCCTGCTTGACGACCGCGCAGCTGGTCGGAAGAGTCGTAGATGACGAAGTCCCTGGACAGCCCGATTGCCGGCGCCTCGCGCCGGAGCAGCCGGGCGCACAGGGCGTGGAACGTCGAGATCCACATCTTCGAGCAGTCCGTGCCGAGCAGCGCCGACACGCGCGAGCGCATCTCTTCGGCGGCCTTGTTCGTGAACGTGACGGCGAGCAGCCCGTTCACCGGCGCGAGGCCCGTCGAGACGATGTGCGCGATGCGATGCGCGATGACGCGCGTCTTGCCGGAGCCGGCGCCCGCGAGAATGAGCACGGCGCCGTCGGTCTGCAGCACGGCATCGCGCTGCTCGGGATTCAGTCCAGACGGTGAAGTCCATATCCAGCGGACAGCGCAGCTGGCGGCTGGCGTAACTCGACGCAGGCGATCAGACGGATGGAGCAGTGATGCTGCCAGCTGTCCGCTGCCAGCTGCCAGCTATTCTACCGTAACGCTCTTCGCCAGGTTGCGTGGTTGATCGACATCGCAGCCGCGGCGCACCGCGATGTGGTACGCCAGCAGCTGCAGCGGCACCGTCATCGCCACCGGCATCGTCAGGGCCATCGCCGGCGGCAACCGCAGCACGCCGTCCAGTTTCGGATCGAGCAGGCGATCGAGCTCGTCGTGGCCCTCGTTGGTGATCACGATCACCGAGCCGCCCCGCGCCTTGGCTTCCTGAATGTTGCCGAGCATCTTCTCGAACACCGCGTCGTGCGGCGCAATCGCCACGACCGGCATCTGCTCGTCGATGAGCGCGATCGGGCCGTGCTTCATCTCGCCGGCGGGGTAGCCCTCGGCGTGGATGTAGCGAAATTTCTTTCAACTTCAGCGCGCCTTCGAGCGCAATGGGGTAGTGAATACCCCGGCCGAGATACAGGAAGTCGCGGCGTGTGTAGAAACGGGCCGCGACGTCCTCGACCTGCGGCGCCAGCTTCAGCGTTTGCTCCAGCAGCAGGGGCAGACGCGCAAGCGCATCGAAATGCGAGGCCGCCTCGGTCCCCGACCAGAACGCCCCTCACCTGCCCCAGGTGCACGGCCAGCAGATACAGGGCCACCAGCTGGCAGGTGAATGCCTTCGTCGACGCGACGCCGATCTCCGGACCGGCGTGCGTGTAGACCGTGCCGTCGGCTTCGCGCGTGGCCATGCTGCCGACGACATTGCAGATGGCCACGCTCCGGGCGCCCTTGCGCTTCGACTCGCGCAGCGCCGCCAGCGTGTCCGCGGTCTCGCCGGACTGGGTGATGACCGACGGCCAGCGTCCGGCCATCGACGATCGGATCGCGGTAGCGATACTCGGAGCCGTAGTCCACTTCCACCGGCAGTCGCGCCAGCTGCTCGACCAGGAACTTCCCCACCAGGCCCGCGTGCCAGCTCGTGCCGCAGGCGAGGACCATCAGGCGATCGATCCGTCGGAGCGCGTCAGCGTCCAGGTTCAGCTCGTCGAGCGTACGCCACGTTGCGGCCAGGCGATCACGCGGCCCGACCAGGGTCTCGCGCGACGGCCCGCGGCTGCTCGAAGATCTCCTTCAGCATGAAGTGCTTGAACCCGGCGCGCTCGGCCATCACCGGGTCCCAGAGCACTCGCTGCGGCGTGCGATCGTGCGGCCGCCCGTCCACGCCCGTGAACGTGCACGCCGGACGGCGCGCACCACCGCCATCTCGCCGTCCTCGAGGAACACCACGTCGCGGGTGTGCGCGAGGATGGCCGGGATGTCGGAGGCAACGAAATACTCGCCCTGACCGAGCCCGACGACCACTGGCGGGCCGTTCCGGGCGGCGACGATCGTGTCCGGGTCGTCGGCCGACAGCAGGACGATCGCGAACAGCCCTCGAAGCTGCGCGCAGCGCACGCCGCGCAGCCGCCTCCAGGCCGTCGCCGCGCATCTCGCGCTCCACCAGGTGCGCGACGATCTCGGTGTCGGTCTCGGTGACGAACTCGGTGGCCCTGCTGCTCCAGCTCGCCTTGAGCTGGCAGGTAGTTCTCGATGATGCCGTTGTGGACGACGACGAGCCGGCCCGTGCAGTCGCGGTGCGGATGCGCGTTCTCTTCAGTGGGCCGTCCGTGCGTCGCCCACCGCGTGTGCCCGAGCCCGTAGCTGCCGGACACCGGGTCCGTGGCCAGCACCTGCTCGAGGTTCGCGAGCTTGCCGGCACTGCGGCGGATGTCCACGTGCCCGTCGTTGACGACGGCGATGCCCGCCGAGTCGTAGCCGCGATACTCGAGCCGTCTCAGCCCGTCGACGAGGATCGGGACGACGGGCCGAGGGCCGATGTAGCCGATGATGCCGGCACATGCCGAGTTGCAGTGCGTAGTGCCGAGCTGTAGGTCGGCCTTGTGCGACTGCTCAGTCATTTCGCCCGAGCTACAGCTCGAGCACCGCACGTCGCCTCTTGCTCGACCCAAGCGTCTTTGTTCACCTGGCGACCGCGGGCGATTCCCAAGCGCGCCGGCGGGCACGTTCTCGGTGATCGTCGACCCCGCCGCGACGTAGGCGCCGCGGCCGATGGTGACGGGCGCGACCAGGGCCGAGTCGCTGCCGATGAAGGCGCCGTCCTCGATCACGGTCGGGTTCTTGGTCCTGCCGTCGAAGTTGCACGTGATGGTGCCCGCGCCGATGTTCACGTCGTCGCCGATCGTCGCGTCGCCGAGATACGTCAGGTGGCTGGCCTTCGATCCCCGCCCGAGCGTGGTCTTCTTCAGCTCGACGAAGTTGCCGACGTGTGCGCCCGTCGAGCACCTGGCTGGCGGGCCGCAGGTGCGCGAACGGGCCGCAGCACCGCCCTGGTGGCCACGGATGGATTCGGTGATGACGCAGTAGTTGCGGATGAGGACGCGATCGCCGATTGTCGAGTCGACAATGCGGGTGCCGGCGTGGATCTCGCAACCCTCGCCGATGACGGTGCGGCCTTCGAGTACACGTTGGGGTGAATCACGGTGTCCGCCCCGACCACCACGCCCGGCTCGATGTAGGTCGTCGCCGGATCGACCAGCGTCACGCCGGCTGCCATCAGTTCTTCGTTCTTCGTGTGTCGCACGATGGCTCCCACTTCCGCCAGCTCGCGGCGGCTGTTGATGCCCCGGATTTCGTCCGGGTTCGAAACGCTCACTGTGGAGACGGCCAGCCCGCGCTGCCGGTAGATGCCGACCAGGTCCGGCAGGTAGTACTCGCCCTGCGCGTTCTGGGACGCGATGCCGCGCACGGCGTCGAACAGCGGGGCAAGGTCGAGGGCGTAGATGCCGCTGTTGATCTCGGCGATCGCCTGCTCGTCGGGCGAGGCGTCGCGCTCCTCGACGATCCGCGCGATGCGGCCGGCTTCGCGGACGATGCGGCCGTAGCCGTGGGGATTGTGGACGGTCGCCGTGAGCACCGTCGCGGCGGCGGCGTCGGCCTGGTGTTGCGCGACCAGGCGCTTCAGCGTCGACGCGCCGAGGAGCGGGACGTCCCCGAGAGCAACACCACCGTGCCCTTGGCGTCCTTCAGCAACGGCTCGGCCTGCAGCAGGGCGTGGCCGGTGCCCAGTTGCGGCTCCTGCACCACGAATCGAGCCCGCCCGCCGGCGTAGGCCTCGCGGACGCGTGGCCGCCCTCGTGTCCAACGACGACCGTGACCGAGGCGGGGGTGAGGGCCTCGGCCGCGGCCAGCACGTGGTCGAGCATTCGGCGTCCAGCGACGGGGTGCAGGACTTTCGGCGTCGCGGACTTCATGCGCGTGCCCCTTACCGGCGGCAAGGACCACAACGTGGACGATGACGGCGTCAGATTTGGTCATTCGACAGAATGCTTGGCTGCCTCGACCATCGCAGTAGATCTCGGCGTTTCCGGAGGCCGTGGCGTCTCGGCCAGTTCCGCGATGGCGTCCCGTCGCGTCATGCGCGCCGTTCTTGGTCATCAGACCAAATTCGACGCCGACCTGCTCCGGTGCAAGTGCACGCTGCCGCATGCGTGCCCGTGCGGCCGCCTCGGGCGCTGGACCCACCACGGATCGTGAACTCCCCTTCGCCGGAAGGTCTTCATCGGCAATGAGTTTGTCGAGCAGGCCGCGGTGCCAGGACTCGTGGACCTTCGTCAATTCGTGGGCCACGACCACCGGTCGGTTGCCGAGCGTCTCGGCCAGTGCTTCGAGCGTCGCCCGCACGCGATGCGGCGCCTCGAACAGGACCAGAACGCCCTGCATCTCGCGCCATCGCCCGAGCCAGCGAGCCCGTCTCGCCCGCCCTGGGCGGCGGGAATCCCACGAAGGTCACCACGTCGGTTGGCAACCCTGCGCCGGCGATGCGGCAGTTGTTAGGGCAGATACCCCAGGAATGACTTCAACGTTCAGCCCCGCATCAACCGCCGCCGCGACCACCGCGTAGCCCGGGTCGGAAATCGCCGGCATTCCGGCGTCGGTCACGACCGCGACCCGCTGCCCCCGGCGCACGCGGTCGAGCAGCTCGGGAATCCGCGACCGCTCGTTGTGCTCGTGCAGGCTCACCGTCGGCGTCGTGATCCCGAAGTGGGTGAGCAACTCTGCCGGTGTGCCGCGTGTCTTCGGCGGCGATGAGATCGGCTTCGCGAAGTGATCGCAGCCCGCGCAGTGTCATGTCCTCGAGGTTGCCGATGGGAGTCGCGACCAGAACGAACGCGCCGGGCATGGTGGGACGGCTGCGAGGTATGCCATTGCAGTTTTGCCGCCCATGTATTCGTCCGAGCCTCTGCCACACTTCGTGGACGACTACCTCCGCTACCTGCAGGAGGTGCGTCCCACTATCGCGGCCCTCGACGGGGTCCACGCGCATGACGACCTGCTCGAGGACTACGGCCGTCCGGCCATCGAGGCCGACCTCCGGTCCCTGGCGGGGTTTGCCCGCCGGCTGGCCGAGATCGACCCGGCGGGGCTGAAGGACGTCGAGCACGCCGAGCAGCCCGTGCTGGCCGACCACATCAAGGCGCGGATGTTCGAACTGGAGGAGACGCGGACCTGGGAGCGGAACCCGCACCTGTACGCGGACACGATCGCCTCCAGCCTGGCGGACGCAGGCGCTGTTCACGTTTGCCCCGGCCACCGAACGCGCGCGCCGGGTGCTCTCGAAGCTCCGGCAGGTCCCGCGCCTCATTCAGGCGGCCCGCGACAACGTGAAGGATCCGCCCGGCATCTTCGTGAAGGTCGGCATCGAGACCTTCAACGGCGCGCTTCGCTTCATCGAGCGCGATCTGCCGCGCGCGTTCCGCGAGGTGGACGACCTGCACGTGCTGGGCGATCTGGCCGACGCCTCGACCGAGGCCGCGAACGCCATCCGCGGCTACGTGGAGACGCTCGAGACCGAGCTGGCCCCGAAGGCGCGCGCCTCCTTCCGTCTGGGGCGGGAGAAGTTCGAGCAGAAGCTCCGGCTCGAGGAGGGCGTCGGCCTGAGCGTCGATCGGCTGCTGGCGATCGCGGAGCGCGAGCTGGCCGCCACCGTGGACGCCTTCCGGACCGAAGCCGGCGAAGCTCAATGGCGGCGACCCCGCGCGAAGCGTGGGCGAAGGCCAAGGCGAAGCACCCGGCGCCGGGCGCTCTCATCAACGCCGCGCAGCAGCAGTTGGTCGAGCTGCAGTCGTTCCTCGAACGCCAGAAGCCGCTCACGCTGCCCGCCAGCGAGCCCGTCGTCGTCGCGCCGACGCCCGACTTCTTCCGCTGGTCGAGCGCCAGCATGTGGACCCCCGGGCCGTTCGAAGCGCGCCCGAGCCGGGCCTACTACTACCTGACCGACGTCGAGCGCGGCTGGAGCCTCGAGCGGCAGGCCGAGCACCTGCGCGACTTCAACTTCGGCACGCTCTGGTGCATCTCGATCCACGAGGTGTATCCCGGCCACTTCGTGCAGTACCAGCACCTGCGGCAGGTGGAGTCGAAGGTGCGCAAGTCGATCTTCTTCGCGGCGGCCACCTACGTCGAAGGCTGGGCGCACTACTGCGAGGAGATGATGCTGGAGGCGGGCTTCGGCAGGAAGGATCCGCTCATCCGGCTCGGACAGCTGCAGGAAGCGCTCATCCGCCTCGTGCGCTTCGTCGTGTCGATTCGGCTGCACGCCGAGGATCTGTCGGTCGAGCAGGGCGTGCGGATGTTCCGCGAGCACGCGTTCTCGAGGAAGCCAACGCGCGTCGCGAGGCCGAGCGCGGCACGTTCGATCCGACGCACCTGGTGTACTCCGTCGGCAAGCTGATGCTGCAGAAGCTCCGGCAGGACGTGAAGACAGCGTCAGGGCGACAGCTTCTCGCTGCGCACGTTCCACGACACGCTGCTGAAGCAGGGCGCGGCGCCGCTTCTCGCTGCACCGCCGTCTGATGCTGGGCGATACCGGCGCCGTGCTGGACTGACGACGGCCAGCGCATGCCTCTCTACGAATATCGCTGCGAGTCGCTGCGGGCACCAGTTCGAGGTGATTCAGAAGTTCTCCGACGCGCTCGATCGCCGTCTGCCCGAAGTGCGGAGCCGGCCCGGTCGTGAAGCTGCTATCCTCCCCGCGATCCAGTTCAAGGGCAGCGGCTTCTACATCACCGACTACGCGCGCAAGGACAGCGGAAGCAAGGACGCGGGCAAGGAAGCCAGCGGCAAGGACTCGTCGAAGGACAAGGATACGGGCAAGAGCGCGCGAGCAAGGATGCCGGCAAGTCGCCCGCCGCCAGCACGTCCGTCGAGCGAATCCGACGTCCACGACGCCAGCCGCCAAAGGCAGATCCAAAAAGCAGTAGCGTAGGGCCGAGCTTTAGCTCGGCCGATCCAGCTGCGTAGGCCGAGCTTCAGCGCGGCCAGAAATGAGGCGCAGCTAAAGCTGCGCCCTACTACGAAGAACGCCTTCAGGTATTCCGTAAACGGACCCGCCAGGTCGGGTCGCTTCAGCGCGAAATACGTCACCGCCTTCAGGAACCCGAGCTTGTTGCCCGTGTCGTGGCGCACGCCCGCTGACCTCGCACGCGTAGATCGGACGCGAGCGCAGCAGGCGGCGCAGCCCGTTGGTGAGCTGAATCTCGCCAGTGCGATCCTTTCGCCGTCTCCTCGAGCGCCGCGAAGATGTCGGGCGTGAGGATGTAGCGGCCGATGATCGCGAGGTCGGATGGCGCCTCGGCCACCGGCGGCTTCTCCACCAGATCGGTCACGCGATACGTGCCCTTCGGCATCGAGGCGTCGGGCTCGTACGCGATCACGCCGTAGCTGGAGATCTCCGAGCGCGGCACTCGCTCGACGCAGAGCACGGGCCCGCCCACGCGCTCGAAGACGTCGATCATCTGCTTCAGCGCCGGCGGCGTCGCGTCGATCACGTCGTCGCTCAGGATCACGGCGAAGGGTTCATCGCCGACCAGTTGCCTGCGTGACGAGCACGGCGTGGCCGAGGCCGAGCGGCTCGCCCTGCCGGACGTACGCGAAGTTGATCAGGTTCGAGATCTTGCGGATCCTCGTTGAGCATGCTCGCGTCTTGCCGCGCGACTCGAGGAAGGTCTCGAGCTCGACCGAGACGTCGAAGTGATCCTCGATGGCGTTCTTGCCGCGGCCCGTGACCAGCAGGATGTTGTCGACGCCCGAGGCCAGCGCCTCCTCGACGCCGTACTGGATGATGGGCTTGTCCACCAGCGGCAGCATCTCCTTCGGCTGCGCCTTGGTCGGCCGGCAGGAACCGCGTGCCCAGTCCCGCGGCGGGAAAACGGCCTTTCGAATCAACGACACGCGCGCATCCTCCTATCGTCTGATCAGTCGGGATATTGCTGGCGGACAGTCCCCGTTTGAAGTCGCGGGGATAGTCCCAAGAATGAAATGTCTCCCGACCCCGTAGTATAGGATCTCCCGGTTATGCTCGATCCCGCGTTCGTCCGAGACCACCACGGACCTTGTCCGCACGGCGCTCGTCAATCGCGGCATGGACGCCGACGCGCTGCTCGACGCGCTGGGCCCGCTCGACGAACGCCGTCGCGCCCTCATCGTCGAGGTGGAGAACCTCAAGCGCGATCAGAACGCGGCGGCCGCGGAAGTGGCGAAACGGAAGAAGGCCGGCGAAGACGTCGCCGCGCTGGTGGACGCCAACCGCGCCCGCGGCCAGCAGGTCAAGGAGAAGGACGCCGCGCTCCAGGCGCTCGAGGACGAGCGCCGCAACCTGCTGCTGCTGATTCCCAACGTCCCGCACGCGAGCGTGCCGGTCGGCGAGAGCGCCGACGACAACGCGCGAAATGCGGCGCGTGGGCGATCCCCGCGCGCTCGACTTCGAGCCGAAGCCGCACTGGGACCTCGGCCCGGCGCTGGGCATCCTCGACTTCGAGCGCGGCACGAAGATCGCCGGCGCGCGGTTCACCGTGCTGATGGCGCCGGGCGCGCGGCTGGCGCGCGCGCTGATCAACTTCATGCTCGACCTGCACACCCGCGAGCATGGCTACACCGGAGGTGCGAGCCGCCGTTCCTGGCGAACACCGCGTCGCTCACGGGCACGGGCAACCTGCCGAAGTTCGAGCAGGACCTGTTCAAGATCGCCGGCGACTGGGATCTGTATCTCGATCCCGACGGCCGAGGTCCCGCTCACGAACCTGCTATCGCGGCGAGATCCTCGACGGCCGTCAGCTGCCGCTCCGGTACACGGCCTACACGCCGTGCTTCCGCAGCGAGGCGGGTCCTACGGCGCCGACGTGCGCGGCCTGATCCGGCAGCACCAGTTCGACAAGGTCGAGCTGATGTCGTTCACGACGCCCGAGCAGAGCTACGACGAGCTCGAGCGGCTCACCGGGCAACGCCGAGCGCGTGCTGCAGCTTCTGGAGCTGCCGTATCGCACGGTGCTCCTCTGCACGGGCGACATGGGCTTCGCGTCCGCGAAGACCTACGACATCGAAGTCTGGCTGCCGAGCCAGAAGACGTATCGCGAGATTTCTTCCTGCAGCAACACCGAGGCCTATCAGGCGCGTCGGGCCAGCATCAAGCACCGGCCTGGCGGCACCGGCAAGGCCGACTTCGTCCACACGCTGAATGGCTCGGGCCTCGCCGTCGGACGCACGCTCATCGCCATCATGGAGAACTATCAGCAGAAGGATGGCTCGATCATGATCCCTGACGCGCTCTCGCCCGTTCATGGGCGGACTAGAGCGCATCGCTCGCTGACGCACAGGACTGAAGCCCGGCCACTGGTGTTCCGTCGCCAGTAGTGACACAGTGGAGCAGAACTTCAGTCTGCTCACTAGCGCGCCTACATCGCGGAGCGAGTCCGGCGCCAGGTGTAGTAGACCCCGACCGCCAGCAGCGTCAGGAGTCGGAATGAACACGTTTGCGGGCCCATGCGCTCGAGCGCGTGCCAGGCCGTGCGCCAGTGAGGGCCGGTCAGGTACTCCGGAACGTCAGGAAGCTCAGGCACCAGATCACCGCGCCCAGTGCATGCGCGAAGAGCGCGAACTCGCGATATTGCAGTGGCGCGGATCCGGCCGCCAGCGCCAGTGCAGTGCCGCGACGCCCGGAAATGTAGTAGCCGAACATCAGCAGCCAGCGCCCGTAGCGATGGAACCAGCGCTGCGCCAGCCCGAACGACGCATCCGACACGTGCACCACCTGATGCAGCGTGGCCGTGCCGATCGTGCGCCCGACGACGTAGCTGAGGGTGATGCCGGAAAAGGCCCCGGCGATCGCCGCGAGCAGGGTCCAGCCGATCGGCAGGTGTCCCTCACGGATCAGCGCGCCGGCCACGGTCAGCAGGAACTCGTCGGGGATGGGCAAACCGAAAATCCCGAGCATCTGCGCTGAAGAACAGCGCGCTGGGACCGTAGTGCGACAGCCACTGAAGGAGGCGGGTTTCCATGATACTGATGCTCGCGAGTGCACGCGACGCTGCATTGTAAGGCCCGGCTCAACAGTCCAGGTCGAAGCTCACTAGTGCGCGCTGGCGCGGCGCTGGTGCTCTTCAATCACCGACGTGACCCGCCTCGCCGTCCTCGCCCGATCGGCCGCCGCCGCCGCACTGCTTCTCGTCCTCGCGAGCTGCGGCTCCTCGTCGTCGACGAACGTCACGGCGCCGACCACCGCGCAGTGCGCGCGTCACGCTGACCTCGACTTCCCTGAACATGGGCGCGTCGGGCGGCGATGGCGCCTGACCATCGCGGTCAATCGCGAGTGCTCGTGGACCGCCAAGCCTGACGTCGACTGGATCACGCTCACCTCGACCCCGACGGGACAAGGAGGCGCGACGATCAATTTCCGCGTTGCGGCGAATCCCTACAGCCTCGTCGCGACGAGGAGGCATCGGCGTCAACGATCGACCGCGTGGACGTGACGCAGGCGGGCTCCCCGTGCACGTACTCGCTCAGCAGGACCAGCGACGCGATTGACGCCACCGGAGGGACGCGGGCGATTCTCGTGACCGCGGGGTCCATTCTTGCCCCTGGACGGCGAAGAGCAACGCCGCCTGGATCACGATCACCGGCGGTGCCTCGGGCACCGGCAACGGCACCGTCTCGATCGACGTCGCGCCGAACACCGGCCTCGAGCGTTCGGGCACGGTGGTGATCGCCGGCCAGATCTACACGCTCTCGCAGACGGCGGCCGGCGCACCGGTTCGCGGATTGCACGTTCTCGCTGTCATCGACGAGCCAGTCGATCGGCGCCGCAGGAGGTCCGGTCTCGCTCGACCGTGCTGGCGGGCGGCGGCTGCGAGTGGACCGCGACGAGCCACGCGCCGTGGCTCACGATCACCGCCGGCGCCAGCGGCGCGGGCGACGGCGACCGTCGGAATCACGGTGGCCGCGAACGGATCCTCCGCGGCGCGGACGGGCACGGCGACGATTGCCGGCCAGACGTTCACGGTCAACCAGTCCGGAGTGTCGTCGACGCCGTGCACGTATTCTCTGTCGGCCAGCCTCCCAATCCGTCGGCGCGTCGAGCACGACGGGCTCGGTAGACGTGACCACGGGGACCGGCTGCGCGTGGTCTGCGACGGCCAACGTCCCGTGGCTGTCGATCACCGCCGGCGCATCGGGGACCGGCAACGGCACGGTGCAGTTCTCCGTGGCCGCCAACACCGACCCGACGCCGCGCGCGGGCACGCTGACGGTGGCTGGCCAGACGTTCACGGTCAACCAGGCTGCCGCGTCGGTGTCGTGCTCGTATCTCGCTGTCGTCGACGAGCGTGTCCGCTCTCGCGGCGGCCGGCTCGGGCAGCGTGGACATCACCACGACGTCGTCGTGCGCGTGGACGGCGGCCGCGAACGCGTCCTGGCTCACGATCACCAGCGCGGCGGAGCGGCACCGGCAACGCGACAGTGTTGTTCTCGATCGCCGAGAACGCCGACACGTCTCCACGCTCAGGCACGCTGACAGATCGCCGGCCAGACGGTGACGGTGGACCAGGCGTCGCGGCGCCGCCCAGCTGCTCGCACGCGGTAGTCGCCGCTGACGATTCCGGCTGGGCCCGGGCATCCGGCTCGAGCCAGCGCCGACGTCACCACGACCACGTCCACGTGCTCGTGGACGGCGACGTCGAAGGACGCCTGGCTCACGCTGACCGGCGACGACCAGCGGCAGCGGGCAACGGCGACCGTGGCGATTGGAATCGCCGCCAACCCCGACCCGAGCCCGCGCTCGGGCACGCTCATCGGTGGCCGAACACACGGTGACGGTCAACCAGGATCCGCGCCGCCGTGCACGTTCTCGCTGTCGGACAGCACGCTCTCCGGTCGGTGGCGGCGGCTGCCGACAGAGACGATTCACGTCACCGCGTCGAGCCTCGAGTTGCGCGTGGACGGCATCGAGCGACGTGACGTGGATGACCATCACGAGCGGCGCCAGCGGCACCGGCAACGGCAATGTCGCTTCCACATCGACGCCAATCCGGATCCGTCGCCGCGCACGGGCACGTTGACCATTGCCGGGCAGACGGTGACGGTGACGCAGGATGCAGGACCGTAAGAAGTGCCAAGTGGAAGTGCGAAGTGCTAAGGGAATGGCAAGGGGAAGTAGGAAGTAGCGGAAGTGGAAAACAGGAGGCCTCGTGCGCCGTTGCGACTGGAAAGCTGTCACGATCCTTCAGGGACTGCTGCTCGTGCTCGGTGCGGCGCCGGCGATGGCGCAGGGGTCGGTCTCCGATGCCCTGTCGTTTCTGCTGACGAACCAGGCGGTGCCGACGGGCGACTTCACGAAGGACTCGCAGTCGGGCCTGCGGTGACGCGCGACACGATCACGCGGCTGCTCGCGGTGGAGCTCACGACGCAGCCTCTGAGCTCGTCGTCCGGCGGTTTCACTTACCGCTTCAACCCGAGCCCGGGACCGTGGAGCGCGCCAGCAACAGCTTCGGGCCGTTCTTCACCGAGCGCAGCCTGACGGCCGGGCCGCGGGCGTGCATCGCTCGGCGTGAGCCTGCAGGCATCTGGAGCACTAACGAAGCTCGACAGCTACACACTGAACGACGGCACGTTCGTCACGACAGCCAGCCAGTTCCGCGACGAGTCAGAGCCCTTCGACGTCGAGTCGCTGAAGCTCGTCGCTGAAGACGACCACGTTCAACATCCTCGGCAACATCGGTCTGACGGACCGGATCGACGTCGGCGTGGCCGTGCCCGTCGAATGGCTCACGCTCGAGGGCTCGCGCCTGAACGTCTACCGCGGGTCGCAGTTTCTCCAGGCGATCGCCACGGCTGAAGCCACCGGACTCGGCGACATCGCGATCCGCGGCAAGGTGCGGCTCTTCGGCGATCGCGGGAGCGGCCCGGCCGTGCTCGAGGAAGTCCGCCTCCCACCGGCAGCAAGGAAGACCTGCTCGGATCCGGCGAAGCCTCGCACAGGGACGGTCATCGTCGGCTCGGTGGAACCGGGCATGTTCGCGGCGAACTTCAATGCCGGCTATACCGTCGGTGGCGTGGCCGATCAGTTCGACTATCGCCTCTCGGCCAGCCTCGCGCTGTCGGCGCACGTCACGCTCATCGGCGAGCTGGTCGGACGGCGTATCGATGGCATCGGCGCGATCACGCAGGAGCGCGCGCCGCATCCCACGATCGCCGACGTCGACACGCTGCGTCTCGTGACCAGCGGAGACAGCACCAACACCAACGGCGTCATCGCGGGCGCGAAGTGGAACGTCTTCGAGTCGTGGCTCGTGAATGGCAGCGTGGCCGTTCCCGGTCAGCAGCAGCGGCCTTGCGCGCGGACTGGTCCGGTCTGCGTCGGCCTCGAGGTGGCGTTCTGATCTCAGCGCGTGAGCTGAGCGATTGAATGCGCCAGGCGCCGTCGGCGGACTTCTGCAGGTCGAAGATCCCATTGCCGCCTGGCGGACTGCGAGTCCCGCCGCCGCCTACCCGCTTTCACGTACTCCACGCCGCCGTGGCAGGCGGCACGGGCCGTCGCAGCCGCCACGGTCACGTCGCATCGATCGAAGACGATGCTCTGCGAGGAGAGCGTCGCCGAAGGCGCGCCCGAGCGCCTTGGTGTCGACCGACGGCCACACCGCCTGGACGGCGTCCGGGTCGAATTGCTCGAAGGCCCCTCTGGTAGCTGCGAAGCACCGCGCGAATCCGCTGCTCATCCGAAGGCGGTACCACCGCGGGCGCGGCAGGCGCGGCGGCGGGAGCGCCTGTCGCAGCGCGCGGCGCCGGCCGGGCAGAGCGTTCCTCGATCGGGACCGTTGCTCCCACCGGTCGGCTGGGGCGGGGCGGTCACTGCAGTCACGCGCGGCTTCAGGCGCCGGAGGCACGGCCCTGCGACCGACGGCTTCGGTTTCACGGTTTCAGCCGGGCGAGTGTGCGCGGGGCCGGACGATTGGCTGACACGTTCCTCTGACAGGAACCTTCGCCTGACGGGAACCTTCGCCGGCGCACGCGCAGCAACCGCCGACTTCGCGGGGACCGTCGCCCGTGCTTGCTGATTGCGAACCTTCGGCGTCGGGGTCGGGGCCGGCGGGTCGATGGCTTCGCGGATCTCGACACCGGCGGTCGGACATCAGCGGGCTGGGCCGAGGGCGGTGCCTGAGCGTCCGCGACCAATGCGGCCGGCGCGTGGGTGCGTCTGCAATAGCGGCGCCGCAGGCCAGCGCCACCAGAAGACAACCATCACTAGCAGCAGCGGCCGACCGCACATCCGGCGAGCGCTCCCGTGAAGAACCACTGGGCGCCGCTCTGTCGGACGACGGAGGATCCGGCGGTGCGATTCTGAACTGGTCGATCGCTGGCAGGCGCTCGATCGCGCTGACTCGCGGAGCTACGAGCGCAACCGGAGTGGCAGGCGTCCAGCTTCGAGTGGTTCGATTCGGGCGCTCGAGCCGGCTCGACCGGCGCCGCCGGCTCATCGGCGAGGCCGCGCCTCCCGCCGATGTCATTCAGCGGAACGAGCCGAAAGTTCTCGGCGACGTCCTCAGGCGGGAGGGATTCTCTCGAAACCAGACGAGCTCGAGCTTCTCGACAGGCGGCCAACGCGGAGCCCGCCGTCGGTCTGGCCAGTTCTGTGTCCGGTGCGGAAGGGATCGAGCTGCCACGGCAGTCCCGTTTCAGTGCGCCCATCATCCGCCCGTGGACCTGACCCCGTCAAACCCGCCGGGGCAGCGAGCTCGGCCGTCAGCTCCTGCCCTTGCCGCGCGAGTCTGGCCACGTGACGCCCGGCGCGCATGCTGAGGGCGATGATCGTCAGCGTCCGGGTCTCTTCTCGGAAAGCGTGGTGAAGGCGCTGCCGTCGACGACGAACAGGTTCGGCAGACGTCGTGGGCCTGGCTTCGATCGGTTCAGCACGCTGGTCCTCGGATCGTCGCCCATCCGGCACGTGCACTGCCTCGTGGCTGGCGAAGCCGTTCATCCAGGTGTCCTTGAAGAACAGGCGCGCGCCCGCGGTGTGAAAGAGCTCTTTCGAGCGAGCTGCCGACACATCCCGTTCCACAACGCGCGATCGTCGCCGGTGAACTGCACCGACGGCAGCGGAATGCCGTGCGCGTCGATCGCCCCATGCGCGACAGCCACCCGGCTCTCGCGCCGCGCGACCATTCCTTGGCCATGCCGCCCATCTGAACATCGCGGGCTGCAGCGCCGCGACCTGCGCTTGAAGCTCGTCCCAGCCGGCCACCTGGGTCGCGTGATGCGGGTAGTCGTGCGTTCTTACATCACCTGCGCGAAGAACCCGCCGATAAAACTTTTGCCGGGCGCAAGGTGGTTGTAGCGCGGGATGATCGAGTGGTCGGTGGCGCCGTCCTGGTTGACGGGATCGCGTCCGATGAGCGCCTCGAGGTACCCGTGCATGTTGAGCTGCGTGGCCGGTCAGGTAGCGTCCGACCAGGTCGCTCGAGTTTGCCAGGCCGTTCGGAAAGCGCGCGCTCGCCGGAGTTCAGCAGCAAGTCGAGGCGTTTCGATCGCGCCGCAGCCAGAGGACGACGAAACGTGCCTGCGGATCGGCGTGATCGCGCCTGGTGACGCGATCGACGAACGCCACGCCGGACGCGCGGCCCTCGCTCGTCCACGCCGATCTGGCGGACCAGCGCATTCGTGCGCAGCGTCAGCCGGCCGGTTGCTAGGGCATCGGGCAGGATGGCGTCTGACCGACGTCGCAATCGCGCCGACCTCGCAGCCGTCCACGTGCAGTGGCGGCAGTAGTGGCACGGCATCCGCGTGCCGCGCACGCTCCGACCTGCAGCGCCTTGCGCACGGGGATCATCGGGATGCCCAGCGTGCGGCAGGCCTGCGCCTCGAGCTGCTCGGCGCAGCGTATCGGCGGCGGCGGCGCGTAGAAGTCGCCGTCGGGCAGTTGCGCCAGCCCTCGCGGGCGCGCCGACGACGCCGATCAGGCGTTCGGCCTCCGAGTAGAAGGGGGCGAGCCCATCGCAGGTCGGCCAGTCGGGCTCGATGCCATGCAGCGAGCCCTCGCGGAAGTCGTCGGGCGAAGCGGAGCGTCGACGCCGTTCCAGTGCAGGCTGCGTCCGCCGAGCACGCGGATGCGACTCGACGCTCAGCGAGTCGCCTCGAGAAGCGGACCTCGCGGTCGATGCCGTCGGGATAGAAGATCGCCTGGCGTTCGCCAGGACCCGCGATGCGGGAACCGGGTACGGCCACTTGTGCCCGGCGTATTCGAAGGCTGACTCCGCGTCCGGCCTCGAGCAGCAGCACGCGCGCGCCGGCGAGCGCCAGCTTGCGCGCGCGGCCAGTCTGGCGGGCCCGCTGCCGATGACGCACGCATCGTAGGGCTCGGCGGGATCAACGTCCACAGGGACATCATGGCGCTCATGGCCTAGCGAGCCTGCGGGGACGCGCGGGCACTTCGTTCCCGCGCGGGGTCCCGGCCAATCGAGGCGTGCGGGAGGGATGGCCGAGCGGTTGATGGCGGCGGTCTTGAAAAACAGATCCGTGTCCTGACCGTCGCATCGTGAGCTGACAGTTTCTGCAGAGGTCTGAGAAATCCGGCCTCGTCGTCTGACCGGCCGGAATTGAGTCAGGTGATGGTGCAGCCAGTATACGGAGCCTGTTAGGCGGAAGCCCTTTGGCGTTATCTCTTGCGCAAACCATTCACCTGCTGCCGTCCTCCGCCAATGAGGCTCCGCCAATGACTATCTGCGCCGATCAGATACAGGGCGAATAATCTGATCCAGCATCAGCTGCTTCCATTGCGCTCGTCACCCCAGAACCCGTCACCGGCCCATAGTGTTCCGTCGCGGTCGAGCAGCTTGTGTCGATCGGGCTGGCGTTGGAACTCCTCGGAATATACGCAATGGCACGTGGTTGGCACGCATCGTTCTGATCAGCGCCGCGTTGTGGTTCGCCTCCGGTTCTGACTTCATCACTAAATCCGCGCGGCGGAATCGTGGCAACGGCAGGTATGGCGCCTGCCGCCGCGCAATGTCTGAGCGATCGCCATAGCATCGCCTGTTACTTGTGCAACTGCCGGCGCCTCCTTCGCGTTGTTGGTTCCAACAAGATAAAGCAGAACTCAGGTTTGATCTTCGCCGCGATCTTTGGGCCTGCAGTCTCGGCTGTGACGCGAAGTCCACCCTTCACGTCCCAACGCCTCTCCACCATGTAGCGTCCGAGAGCAGCCTCTGGCCAGCGAGGTTAGTACAACGGCGCCAGTGAGTGAGTCGCCGTACTGAGGACGAGATCAGCTAACGGTCTTGCCGCGACTTTCACGAATTCGGCGGATCTCAGCCGCGTAGCTGAGTCGGTCGGCTTCATAGACCGTTGCGGTCGCGACTCCCGATTCTTGGTGCGTCGCCAGTTCCGCGGCCGCCGCTTCAGACCACTCGGACATATTGTCTTGAAAGTCCGACGCCAGAACTCGATACCGATTTGTGCCGGCAGCGGGTGACACATCGATGCATGAGGGCTCGGAGGTTTGGGCGACCTTCGACTTCCCGGTGGAGGTCGCGCGATCGGCTACACCGCAACGCTTACGTTATCCCGAGCACCTGCTACGCCAGCGCACGGTGGAGCCCCTGCGTATTGCGCAGTCAATTCAGTCGGCGCCGCGGGCGGTGCGACGTCGTCCCCTCGATACACCACGAGATCGCGAATTTCCGTGAGGGACGCCGGTGCGTTACTGCGGGATCGCCGGGAACCGGATGTTCTGATACGACGTGTTTGGCTTGACGAGCGAAAAGACATTTCCACCGTTGTAGCTGGAACCGGTCGCACCGATAAAGGATCGGACGCCGTGACTCGTCCACCCAGGCGAATGAATGGGCCGCGTGTCGTGTTGTCCTTGAGATGGGCGTCGAACATATTCAGATTCGCCGCTCGAACCGCCCGTCGCTCGAGCGGTGAAGGCGAGCTTCCAAAATCCCAGGAGCCCTGGATGCTGATCGGGAGTTCCACCGGTCCGCGACCGGTGTCGCGAATCACGAGCTGATCGAACTTGCGGTAGAGCAGTCGCCTCCCGCTTGCTCCTGAGCGGAATATTCGCTTCATCCGACCATCAGCGCGAAGGGAACGATCAGCAACAGTCGTCCGTCGACATTCTCCGCAGCGGAGCATTCTAGCCTGTATCGCCTGAGCAAGCCCCGGACGTCGCCGCAACTGACGATCAGCGCGTGTCTTGCGAAATACAAAAAAGTCATTCGTTTAGAGGTGAATTGACGGGAAGCTTTGCATCTCGTCGGCAGCATGGGTTACAAGCCAGTCATCCTCCGAGTTATGGTGCCATGAAGACTTCAGATCGCAACTCAAGAGTGGCGTCAGTTTGTTGCTCGCAGCGACCCTCATCCTGGGGCGTCGCGATTTCCAACAGCTGCCAGCCGTCCATTTCCCGACACCGTCGATGAGAATCGCCATCCTGACGGATCAATTACCTACCATAATGAGCGCCGCGCAGACGCTTCGCGGCGACCTACTCGCTGTCGGCACACAGAAGCTCAGCTGAATCTGTCGAAACCGATTCGTGCGGTGAATCCCGCGTTTTCGTGCTGCACTACCACCTCGCCAGCGGAGCAGTGGCGGCACTCCAACGTCTCGTTCATCGTCGACGGCAACCGATGGGCGAACGACTTCCAACCGTGAACGCTCATGAATCCTGGTCTTGGCACAACCCGCAGGGGCAGCGCGTCGCGAGCAAGCAGGACGGTAAACTCCTCATGAACATCTCGGACCCGGGGTTCCGGGCCTACTGGCGAGACTCGCTGATCGCCCAGCATGGCGCGACTACGATTTAATTTTTTTTTTTCTCGACTCAGCATCACCGTCCTGTTGCAGTGGGAGGCGCGCGCGCACCGGAGGATCCCCGCCTATTGGGCACGGGTGCGCGCACGAATACATTCCTCTGAGCTGGGCGGGCAAAAATTGATCGCCGCCTGGAGACTGGGATGGACCTGAATCGTGCTCGCCGGCCAGGGCATACCACTCATCCCCACCATCGGTGCAAATTGACGACGAGCTGGGACAACAGCAACTACCGCTGATCGAAGGGTCTTCTGCGAGGGTTTTCTCGATCCGACGTTCTCGCGAGCTGGCCGATCGTGGAAGCGGCGATCGACCAGACGCTCACTGGTCGCCCGCAACAAGATCGTCATTCTGCAGAATCCACCTCAGGTCGGCGGACAATCTTCAAACGCCGGCATTTGCTGGCGAAAACTATCTGCTGGTCAAAGGCACGCGAACGCACTGCCTACTTCGCCTCGAGCACGCTCGACTGGTATCCGGAGCGGGAACTCGACTTCGGGCCCGCACAGAAGAACGCGGCACGAGCGAGTGACCCGCTGCGGGAACGGCGTCTACAGAGGGATTTCCACGAAGGGCGTGGTGCTGGCAGAACCCAGGCATGTACGCCCGTGCGTATCGATCTTGAACGGCCGCTGAATCGGGTCGAGCCGCAGGGAGGCGGCGCTGTCGCGTCAGGCGGAACGGTGACCGGCCGTCTCGCGACGACTACCGTCAAGTAACGCTACTTTAGGACCGTAAATGACAAGCGCCGAAATACTGTTGCGCTGAAACGTGTGCGCGAAGTCCTCGACCTGAACAGCCGGTCGAGCCAGGTAACCCCGCAAGATCTCCTGCACGGTGTTCTGCTGCAGCCGCCATCAGGTCTGGAGAAGTCGACCTTGTCCACCTCCTGATCCTGGTAGAAGCAGTTCTCCGAACTGGCGAAGCTTTAGCGCCATCGTCTGCGCGCTCATGTCCTTCTGCAGCGGCGCTTCGACATCATTGATGATGGCGTGATACTGCGTGCCGAGTGACGCGCGCGCGGCTTCGATTGTGACCCCCGGCCGCAGGCGCGCGAACAGTACGCCCAATAGTCCGTCCGGAGCGACCAACCGGTGTCGGCGTCCAGCACCGAGCGCAGCGTGATCGGGACGAACACGGCAGGCCGCATCCCGATCGTCGTGCCGTCGAAGCCCTTCGGCGCGACGCCGACGATGGTGAGGCTTTGGCCGTTGACGATGACCTGTTTGTTGAGGATGGTTGGATCGAGCCCAAATCGCGACGACCAATAGTTGTAGCTGAGCACCACAACGCGCGACTCGCCGACGACGTTTGTCGTCATTCGAATTGAGCAGTCGTCCAAGCGCCGGCTGCAGCTCCAGCACCGGAAAATAGCTGCCAGACACGAGCAGGCCCTCGCCGCTCGAAGTCTGCGCCTCGTAAGCGAGGTTTGCGCCGAAGCCGACGTGCGCCGCGATGTCCGTGAAGACGGTTTGGGTCTTCTGCAAGTCGCGGAACATGGCATAGCTGAAGACCACATCGCAGTCGCCCGCGCGGCCGCAGCTCTCGAAGCCGGGCTTCGGGCCGGGCGCGCTCAAGTTCACGAGTTCCGACGGATCGGGAACCGCGAGCGACTGCAGCAGCACCTGATGGAACACTGAAAAGATTCCAGCGGTCGCGCCAATGCCGAGCGCGAGCGAGACGATGGCGATGGCCGTGACGAAGGGAGTTCTGAAGAGCGTGCGGATGGCGGTCTTTCATTCCGGCCCATCTCCTGACAATTGGCGAACTCGACCTGCCGCTTGGTAAGCCGATGATCGCTGAAAGGGGCCACGCTGACTAAACTGATTGAGACCGCGGGCCTTCTAAACCGAGGCCTCGTCTCTCGAAAACCGAGACACCTGATGTTTGTTGAGGGAAACGTGATCACGGCGAGGCCAGACCGGGTCGCATGAAGGACCGCTCTAGATCTGTTTTGGCTGGCAGTCCGGCTGGCAGTCCGCGGCATCGTCTGATCATGATGTCACCAGCGCGTCGTAGTTCTCGACACGTCCCGCGTGATTCACACGGCCGCGCGGAGGAGCAAACGCGAAGCCATGCGCACAGCCTTACGCGGACCGCCTTCCTTCGACACGTCGTCGCTGATTCACGAACGCGCTGACCCGTTCGCATTAGGGGCACTCGACCGGCGTGGATGCCGTCGTCGACGAGATGGATACGCTTCTCGACGCCGCGGCGGTCCATGAAAGCCCTGCGACTAGACGTCTGAAGCAATATCTTATGGTCGTCGACCCCAGGCGAGACGATCCCGGTTCACCAGGTGAGTCCACGCCCTTTTTGACGATCCTTTGGTGACCGCCCCTGCCCCGATTTCAATGCGCCCAAGGCTCCACATCAAGCCGCTCGCTGACTTCCATCAGAGCCGTCGCGGCCAGGTTAATGTCGAACCCCTTGTCATCGGCTTGAGACGTCATCTTTTTGCCGCGAGATCGTGGCGTGTCTGTCAGATTGGGCTTCCTGATTGGTTTGCCCTGACGATAGCGGTTGCCGAGCCGGACCGCGGAGGCGCTCGGCTACACCGCTGGTGACACAGGGCTACGGTGGACGCGACGACGAAGCTAGTTTGGGGAAATTTTTGCCAGAAGCCCCAAGCGGAGGGATGGCCGAGCGGTTGATGGCGGCGGTCTTGAAAAACCGTTGCACCGAAAGGGTATCGGGGGTTCGAATCCTCTCCCTTCCGCACGCGCGCCTGGGGCGCGCATGGGCTGGAGTGAGGGGTCTTCAGGCACGTCACGCCTGACTTCGGCTCACCGCCAGCGGGCTCGAATCCCGGCGGCATGTCCTGCGGGTATACCCTCCAGCACGTTCCCGTGCGTCGCAACTTGTCTGCCGTCGGATAATCGGCTTACGCGGCCGGAGGCCGGGAGCAGTTGGAGGCTCCGTCTGCGTCGGATTCTGATCGCCTGCCGCTTTCTGCCGTCGTCTCTGATCGCGACGGAGCGCAGGCTCAGTGCACAGCAGCAATCGGTGCAATCCTCATGGTCGCTTGCTGAGGCTTGCGTCACTGGCTGGAAGACGACCTGTTCCTTGAGGCGCCTCTGACAACCGGAGGACCATGAAGTCCGCTGGTGCTCATCCCAGGTGGTCCTGCCACTTTCAAGGCAGACACCGGTGCAATTCAGCGCGAAACCAGCCTGGCGATGGCGTAATCCATCCGCAGTGCGGCACTCCGGAAAGAGACCGGCATGGGTTGTGTGAGTCGCTACGTCAGCGCCCGTCTGTCCTGACCAGCAATACGTAACTGAACGAAGTACAA
>ERZ1370068.8635-contig-7473_pt1 | contig 35109 bp, 42 predicted proteins | sample MGYA00561227_ERZ1370068 | MGnify/ENA primary metagenome ERZ1370068 (study PRJEB38410, sample SAMEA6850437) | metagenome | study: Metagenomic assessment of the ecological functions of the soil: analysis of the soil microbiota associated with the...
TTTTCTAGCTGCATTGCTACCTGGGGGTCGCCAGGCTGTTGAGACTGTTGCCGACGACGGGCGGCACTGGCCCGCTCCTAGCTCGGGGTCGCAGGTTGTGACGCCTGAGATCGGTCCCAGACCTCGCGGGCGGCTGCTGGCACCGTGCGCTCGGTGGCCTTGGTCCAGTGTACTCGACGCCGTCAATGGTGACAGAGCGCGTCTCGTCCCCAGGCGGAGCCGCTGACGCTGGCGTCGGCGTCGCCGCCCGAGACTCGGTCCCAGACCTCGCGGGCGGCTGCTGGCACCGTGCGCTCGGTGGCCTTGGTCCAGTGTACTCGACGCCGTCAATGGTGACAGAGCGCGTCTCGTCCCCAGGCGGAGCCGCTGACGCTGGCGTCGGCGTCGGCGTCGGCGTCGGCGCTCGTCTTCGGCCCGGGCCGGATGGTGTACTCGGCATGAGATGGGACTCCTCGTGGCGTCAGCTCGGGGCATTCCCCGCCCAGCTCGGCTCCCTCGGGTTCCGATCGGTGATCGTGAACGGGTCGATGCTCGCGGACTGGGCCGGGTGCGGCTGTTGACTCTGCCGGATGATCTCGGCAATCGGAGCGGGCACGTCGTACGGCTCGCCTCGCGGGATCGGCTCGAATGGGTGCCCGTCGTAGATCACGACCAGCGGACGATTTGACTCCGGGGTCGCTCGGGTCGGCCCTCGGTCGTGCGGAATCGTGACCGAGACCCTCGGGCATCGCGCGGGAACCAGCGCTCCAGGCCACGCTTCGTCCAGCCCACCTCCTCGACCGAGATGGTCTCACCCTCGACCTTGATCTTCAACGTCCGTTTCGACTGGTAGGGCCGCGGGTCGCGGCAATCTGACGGGGCCAGTCTGCCCGCTCTTGACCAGCAGACCGCCTGCCCCGGCACGCGGCCCTCCCTGCTCGGCGTCTGGTTGCCCTCGGGCGATCCTTGATCGGACCTGGCATCAGGACAAGACCTCCCTGGGCATCTCGTAAGCAGTCATGTTCGTACCTGCAACGGACAGTTGAATCACCTAGACCGCGATGCTGTGCTCCACCCTGACGCCTCGTGCCTGTTGCAAAATCTTGGCGGCTATACCAGGCTTTCCAGCCGACGGTTCCATGAGAGACCGAGCGGGTCATCTTTGACGGCGGTGCTGACGTCGACCGCCATCATCTGGACGCCAGACAGGCTTGTTCGTGTCCTCGCTGGCGGTGCCGTACTGCATGACGGCCGAGACCCGTCTCCCTGAACCAGTCGGGTCCCCAGAACAGGGTCCCGTAGCAGTCGATCACGCAGCCGCCGACGCCGATGGGGTAGATTGGCGCGTCGGTCGACTCCTCGAACTAAAAATCCGCCGCACTCAGACCACGCCGTCGATCGCGTTCACGGCGCCCTGGCTTCGAGATCCTGCCAGAGCCGTGCTGGCAATACTCATGACGGCGGCATCTGCCGTCAACGACTCCATCGCGTACGGGTGGATCAGGGCGTGGTAGTGCCCTTGCCTTTGGCCGCCGAGTAGCCTCTGACGTTCGCGCCCGCCAGGATGCGGCGCGCACGGCGGATCTCTGGCCGCGTCAAGGGTGTTGCCCGCGGCAATCCCCAGCGCGGTTGGCGACGGCATCGGCGAAGCGCACATTGGTGCCAGCGGCCAGGACGGCGATGCAGATGGGTGGAGGTGTCTGGCCCGCCTGCTCTCCGAAATCGTCGGTGGCCTCCGATACCACGTTCGTCCATGCTCTGCGCCGCCAGCAGGCCGGTGTACTTGCCCCAGGCCCCCGTACTGGGCGACCGGTCGTTGATCTTCGTCCAGACTCATGTCGTCTCGAAGCTGGTGCCCCTGACGATCGGGGTCGCTCGCCCGCGCGAACGAGGCCAGGAACCGCCACTCGATGGTCTTGCCCTGGCGTCTCGGCGATGTTCTCCTTGCGGCCCTCCCCCACCATCACGATCGACGGCAGCATCCGCCCCAGCAAGAGCAGCGAGTAGTAGTTCCGCTGCTCACGGTGGTGGCAGCCCAGCCGTCAGCGCCATCTCGGAATACCCCTTTCGCCCCTAGGCCGATCCCAGGTCGCCGAGAGCCGAGCATCAGTCCGCCGAACCCAACCCGTCGGAAGTGCTCGATCAGCGCGGTCCGTCAGCTCTGGGACGGCAAGCCCCGCCCCGATCCTCGCGGGCGATGCGCCGCCTGGCCGCCCGCCTCGCGGGGCGCTGGCCAGGGCGGATCTGCCGAGGTTCGGGCCAGGTGTCTCGGCGCGGCGGTCGACCGACGCCCTGGTGACTCTCGCCTGACCAGTGCCGCTGCGCTCGGGCCAACTGGCCCCGCCAGTATCGCGGGCCTCGACTCACCGCGGCGATGGCGTCGGTCATCGTCTCGGGGCTGGTCACCGCCGCGCGAGCGCAGGGGAGAGCCCATAGGCCTGGGGACGGCCCGAGCGCCGCCCCCAGCTCGCTGGAGCACCCGCTGCCGCGCCCAGTCTCGGAGACGCCCGCGACGCTTCTGGCGGCGTCGAACCCCGACCGTCTGGACCGCGGCGCGTCTCGGCAACGCGACCGCCTGGGCGTGGGCGTCGAAGCGCACTTGCCAGTCGGGGTCCGTGTCCGCGGGCAGCGGGCGCAGCTGTCGCCATTCGCCTGCCCGCGGGCGGCCCGGGCATCGCTCGGCCGTCCCCACCAGCGGCTCGAGCTCGCCTGCAGCTGCTGGTACGGGTCAGTGGTGGTGGCGGCTCGCGTGACCTCGAAGCCTCTGGCCTGGAGCCTCGGCGATGACCTGCTCGTAGCCCGGGACCTGCCGCGCGGAGCTCGGCCTGCGGGTCGAGCGGTGCTGGGCGGCGGTGCCGCTTCGGCGTGTGGCGGCGAGGCCAGGCGCGCCTGAGATGGCAGGCTCGCCTCGGCAGCGCTGGCCTCGGCGCCGCCGTCGCGGACGCCTCGATGATGGCATCAATATTGGACGGGGTCGTCCGCGAGTCCGAGGCGGGGCCGCGCCTCGAAGGACGGCGGCGGTCGGCTGGCGTGGTTGGCCTCGAGCGCCGCTGCTGGCGCCTCGGCGGTTCTGGACAGCCCCCGTCGGCTGCACGGGGCCCGCCTTTGCGGAACGGGCCTCGCGGGACCTCGAACGTCAGTGCGCTGTCATCGTAGCAGAGTAGGCGCTACTTGCGGAGCACGTTGACCAGTCCGCAGCGCGCCCTGATGTCGACGCGCCCAAAGACCACCGCGACCAGGGCTAAGGCCTTCCCGCACCCGCGGCATCTCCAGGCCTGGAGCTGGGGAGACGCAGCTGCGGCAGGGGCTGCATCAGCCGCCGATCCGCCCGCCCGAGGAGCGCCAGGCCGAGCTGGCGCCGCGCCTCACGATCGAGGCCGGGCGTCAGTCCTGGGATCGCCGAGTCGAGCGCCAACAGCGGCTGCCCGACGCTGGTCCCGAAGTCATCCAGCCCCGTCGAGTTCGGGGCGAACTGGCTCGCCTGCTGCTGGGCTGCTCCACGCCAGGACTCGGCCGTCAGACTCGGGAACATGCGGCGAGGGCGCCCTGGGTCTGCGGGCTCCCAGGCCGACGGGTGCCGTCGGGTCGTGCCCAGGCTCACCCGCCGCTGGGTTGAACGGGACGCTCGATGGTCCAGGATGGGTCGGCCAGTCGTCCCTGCCCGGGCGGCGCCGCTCCCGGCGGCTGCCAGACGGGCCCAGCCGCGGGCGGTGGGGCGCCAGGCTCACCCGCGGTCGGCACGCCACCTGGGGCACCAGCCGCCACCGCCCGCCGCTGCGCCGCCATCGCGGCTGCCGCCTGGCTGGATCTGGGACGGGGGCGGATGGGGCAGCGGCTGGCACGGGTATCCGGTGCTGGCAACGCCGCCCCGATGGCACCCAGGCCGAGGGCGTTCGCGGACCACCAGCAGGCGCTCCAGGAGCAGCTCCTGGAGCGCCCGCCCCGCCCCGACCGCTCGGCCCGCCCACGCGGAGAGCGCCGGGTCCAACTGCTCGCGGGGGAGTCCTTCATGCCCCCGTAGGCCGTCGCTTGCGCCAACTGACCCGCCATCAGGCCACGGAACAGCTTGCCCGCGTCGCCTGGGGTCGCGCCCAGTATGGCCCGAACTTCTCGATCATCCCGAGCGCGTTCTGCAGGCGGGTGGTGGCCAGGGATGCGCGGTGCTGGGCGTTCGTGATGTCCTGGCCGCGCTGGCTGACCGCCGTCTGGTACCCCCTCGCGGAGGATGGTCGCCCCGTGTTGAACTCGGAGGCGATCGTCGAGGCGAGCACGTGGTCGCCCTTGAGGATCTCCTGCCGCTGCTCCCAGGTGATCGTGCCCGCCTAGCATGAGCTCGTCGAGCTGCTTGGTGCGGTCGATCGGCCCCATCCCTGGACGGGTCAGGCCGGGGGTGTAGGGACGGGACGCCCTGACGCCCGCCATCGGCGAGCCCCCAGGGATCACTTCCTTGCGGGTCTGGGGTCGAGATAGATGACCTTGCCCTGGCCCGTGGCGGGGTCGGTCGTCGTGACCTCGATGTACGGCTTCTTGTCCGTGGGATGGATGATCGTCTTTTCGACGTGCGATCCTGGCTCGCCTGGGACCCCCGAGTCGCGGGCCTGCCCTGCCACGCCCTGGGCGTCGATCGGGATCAGGTAGTCTTGCCGTCGCCGCCCTTGACCGGCAGGGTTCGTCCCAGGCTTGGGATCTGGGCCCTTGTAGTTCGGGTTGCGGCTGGTCGTGAGGGCGGCCGTCTGGCTGCCGCTCGACGATGAACGGCTCGGTGGTGTTGGTCGGCACCACCGTGCCGGTCTTCGCCGCCTCGGCGTCCTTCTTCTTGCGCCGCCGCCTCCGCGTGGGTGTCTCTGAAGCCCGAGGCGCCCTTCGGGATGTTGGCGGGGTCCGCGTTCCGGGAGCGCTCGTCGTTGAGTGCGGCCTCGTTCGCCTGCGTGGCGGACGTGCTCCCTGCCGCGGCCCGAGCCGCCGCCGCGTCGGCGTTGAAGATGCGCTGCTGCTCGGCGTCCGTGATCGACTTGAGAGGGCGTGCCGCCTCTGGCGTCGTCGGCTGGCCATCTGGCCCGACGGGGTTCGCCAGCGGCGTCAAGCACCACCGTGACCTCACGGCCGTCGTTGTAGAGGATCGTGCGGTCAGGACCCGCGTCGCTCCCGCCGCCGCTTCGACTTGTCGGCGCCGTCGGGAACCGACGTCGACCAGTCGGGCGCAAGCCAGACCCAGGCCTCGGTCGGGTTTCCTGCAATGCCCTTTGGGATCCACGATCCGCCCCCTCTCAGCCCGCTCTGCGCTGCCGCTGCTGCTGGGCACGCCCCGCATCCGGAGCGGCTCGGCAGCTCAGCCTGCTTCGCCGCCTCGGCCCGCGCCTTCGTCATCGCCTGGCTGACCGCCGCCTCGCGCGTGGTCGGGTCGTCCCACTCGGAGGAGCTGGCGGCATCGGCGACGTACTGCTCCAGCAGGTCGTTCGTCGCCTGCTGCCAGGCGAGCTGCTCGCCACGGGTCAGCGGCCCGCCGAGCAGTGGCCCCGACGGAGCTGACCTGGTCCGATCGCATGCCCGCCTCATGCAGCACGATCGGACCCCCACAGGCACCCGCGCTGCCGTCGACTCGGCGTCCTCCTGCCGCTGGCCGCCCGTGTCGCGGGACCACTCTGGACGCAAGCCCGCCCGCAACGGGGATGTCCTGGATCGGGCGTGTCTCGCCACGGTCGCGCCCGAGGTCGGACGCCGCGGTCGCGAGCTGTCCCGCGTACCCGCCGACCCCGCGGACGACGTGCTCGACCTGGGACGGCCTGACGACGTCGGTGTCGCCGAAGGCGTTGATCCCCCTGCGATACCCGTGCTCAGCTCGACGCCAGTCGTCGCGGCGGTCGGTCGCGATCGTCGTCCCGCGGTAGAGGTCCTGTTGACCCCGAGCTCGAGCGCGCCTCCGAGGCCACGGGCGGGATCAGCGAGGCGACGGACGACGACAGATTGTCGCCCTTGACGGGGAGAACGACGCCAGGATCTCGGTGCCGATCTCGAGCGCGTGCAGGGCCGCGTCCGCGGGGAGTCGATCCTCCGTCCAGGACGCTCGGGCCCAGGGTGCAGCCCCGTCACGGGGTCGGCCAGCGCCAGCCCCTCGCGGGCCAGCCGAGCGGCGAACGCCGAAACGACCCCGAGCGGCACCCAGAGTAGTTCTCGGCTTTCGCGCTCGCCGAGCTCGGTCGACCCCGCGATCTGGAGGGGCCCCCCACTCGTCGGGCAGCATCCAGACGATGCCCGTGTTCTTGACCGAGTCGGGGACGTTGGCGTAGTCGGCGGCCCGCTGCTCGTCGGAGCGGTTCCAGGCTTCTGCCAGCATCGCGGGCACGCCGACGCCCGAGGCGACGGCCGCCGTAACGCGGGTCGGGTTCTTCTTCCACAGTCGGGCAACTGGGCCGCGCTTTGCACGGTCGGGTTGATGAACGGCACGACCGCGTTGAGCTGCTGGGTGAGCCGAAGCCGCCGCGGTTGAAGTCGATCGTGGCGTCCTTGAACGCCATCGCCTGGCCGAGCTCGTCAGCGCCGCGCCCCGCCGCCCTGCGAGCCGCCGCGATCCTGGGACCATCTCGAGCCTGCCGCCGATCGGCTCGGCCCCCAGCGTCAGGACGGTGCGCGCGGCGCGCAGGGCGTCCTGGGGGGATCTGATCGCCATGCCGCCCGAGGACGGAGCTCGCGGTAGACCCTGTCGCGAGACCCGCGTCGGTCCGTGCTGGCCGCCCTCGAAGCCCGCGCCAGCACGGCGGAGGCCGGCGACCTCCTGGCCGACCTCGGCCCGTCCCGAGCCCTCGAAGGCGGCTGGCAGGGCCTTGATGATAGTCCCGCATCACCCTGGCACCGCGCCGACCGCCTGGGCCATCCCAGCCGCGCCGCCCTTCGATGCCGATCGCGTGGCCTCGCCGACGGCGTAGTCGCCCAGGCCGCGGACGGGGAGACGACCATCTGGAAGGCGGGGTTGTGGGTCGTGATCAGCGACTTCCAGAGCCCGAAGAAGCGCTCTGATGCCCTGCGCCCCCGCCGAGTCGCCGAGCAGGGCGCCCTGCCGCGGCGAGAGCACGCTGGCTGTACTCAGCAGGGATGATGAACTGCCTGGCCTCACCGTTCTCCCAGACCGTCAACTCCTGCTCGTTGTTCCGCAGGCTGTAGTCCGACGGCACCATCTCGGTGCGGTTCGCTCTGAACGCCTTCTGGTCGGGTGCGACTTCCTTGAACAGCTCGCGCGCCTGCTGGTCGGCGTCGCGGAGCGTGACGAGGGCCCTGACCAGCTCGGTTGCGGGTGACGGCCGCCTCGTGGCTGTAGGGGGCGTCAATCGTCGAGAGCACGGGGTTCACGCGGTCCTTGGTCGTCCCCGTCGGGCTGATCGCCTTGATGCCGACGTTGGAGACCCCCAGCGTCTTGCCGCCAGGCGACGGGGCGGCAGGCCCGCCCTCGAAGTAGTCGGCGATGTCGGTCCTGACGTAGTGCGGGTACCGCGAGGTCAGCTCCTGATGGAGCGCGGGCGAGATCATGCCCTCGGCCAGCTTCTCGTCGAGCGAGGTCCTGCCCGTGTCCCAGAACGCCTGCGCTGCCTGGAGGACCTTCTGGTAGCGAGCGGGGCCGATCTGGGTCTGGATGTCGGCGATGGCGCCGACGATGTCGGCCTCGGTCATGCCGCCCGAGAACATCCGCGACTGCTGCACGCGGGCGGCGATCCGCTGGGCGGCAGCAGGGGCCCGCCCAGCGGTGATGGCGGCGTCGTACGCCTCCTGGCCCTTGGCCGCGGCGACGTCGGCGTTGTGGGCATGCACCAGGATCTGCTCGAGCCAGTCCGTATCCTCGCCGACCGACTGGATGGCGGGCCCGGAGCTCCTCGGTGGCGCGCTGGGCGGCGATGCTGTTCCGGGTTCTCGCGGACCCGCCTGCTGCCAGCCGCGTCACGGGGGCCTGGCCGCCAGCGGCCCTGATGCGGCCCTGGATCTCCTGCTCGACGGTGCCAACGATGGCGTGCTTGTCCGTCAGCGCGCTGATGATCCGCTCGTAGCGCGACCGTCGATCGACGCCGCTCGGCGTGTACTGCCCCGCCATCTGGCGGGCCGTGTTGGCGATATGCGGATTCGGGGACTGGGCGGCACGGCTGACCTGTCCAGGCCCTGGAACCACGCCAGATCCCAACGCCTGGCCAGCTGAGCCTGCGACCAGCGCGGCTGCCTGCAGCGAGCGCCAGGCCGCCCCGATGACCGCCCGTCGCGCCATCTCCGCGGGGTCGACGTCGCGGCCCTCCTCCTGGGCCTGGAGCGACTCGGAGGCGGCCCCCAGCACGCCCCCTGGGCTGCGTTGTACAGGGGCGCGCGCAGGCGGGGAGGACGCCAGCGCCTAGGGCGCCTGGTCCTCCATCGGGGACGGGGGCAGCTCCGCCTGGGGCGGCTGCGGCGCGCCCAGAATCACCAGCGGCCCCTCCTGGTACACGGGTGGTCGCTGGGCACCATAAGTACGCCCAAGCGCCGCAGCAGTTCCTGGATGTTCGGCTGGGGCTGCATGGATCACGTCTCCAAGCGTAGGCGCCGAGGCTCGTTGGCGGGATCTGCGCCCGCACGGCGGCTGCTTAAGTATACCAAGGAACGTCTCGGCGTCGCCCCGAGATGCGGGATCTGGACGACTCCGCGCGTCGTCCCAACGGCGTGCGGCAGGCCGGCGGTCTGAAGCTCCGCGGCGAGCTGGGCGATCTGCTCGGGCGCGGCGCGGACCACCACGCCGCCGAGGTCCGTCGCGGCGTGCCGTGGCGCACTGACGATCGACGGGCGCCCGACGGCGTCGCCGAGCACCGCGCCCACGTACTGCGCCGTCTCGCTCGTGCCCCCAGGCAGATGGACGATGGCGTGGCCGCCGACCTCGGAGACGCGATGCGGGATGGTGAGCCACGGAAAGATGCCCTGCTCGCGGTCGAGGCCGGCCGCGTCCAGCTCCGACGGCGTGATCGGCAGCTGCAGCCGTCGGAGCTCTGCCCTCGGCAATGGCGCGCTCCTGCAGCCGAAAGGGAGGTTCGAGGGGCGCGGGACCTCGCCCTCCCCTGAATACTGGCGCGTCATCTCCGCGGCGCGCTCGGGACCAGGACTCCGCATCAGGGCGGGGTCGACACCCGCCAGGACCTTTTTACCCTCTGGGCGGTCGAAATCCCTGGGCCTGGCCCGTGGGGACGTCGAAGAGGCGATGCTGCACGCCATCGATGTTGACGACGCGCTCGCTGCCCTCCTGAAGCATCTGGCTCAGACGCTTGGTCCCGCGCTCGTAGTCGGACACGAGGTCGGGGGCCTGCTCCCAGAGGGTTCTTGAAGGTCGCCCACATCGCGGCCTGGACGTTGTGCCCAGGCAGTCCCTTCTCGGCAGCGATCTCGTTGAGGATCGCCTCCACCACGCGGTACGCCTCGTCGTCGTTCGCCGCGTTGGAGACGCCCCTTCGGGGTCAGGTTGAACCCACGGAAGACCCACAGGTCGTTCGTCGTTCTGGGGTCGTAGACCCGCTGTCCAGCTGACTCGAACGAGCCCGAATAGGACGACGTTTTGGCGCCGCTCTCGACCCTGGAGACCGCGGTCTCGTAGGCATCGACGATCGCCTGACGCTTGTCATTGGATGCCAAGACGAACGGGATATCGGGGCGCCGCGTGTACTCGCGGACGGGTTCACCCTTGTTGTCGACGCGCCCATCGCCTTTCTTGTACGGCACGCCCTCCTTGGTCACGCCGTCCTTCTTGTAGGTGGACTGGATCTGATCGCCCATGTCGAGGAGCGACGCGCTGATCTCGGGCCAGGCTCTTGCCCGGCGGCACGCAGCTCACGAACGGACCGCATGGCTCTGGGCGGTCGCGGCGATGTTGTCGTGGACTTTGGTCTGCGCCGACGCGTGATGCCGAAGATCGTAAAGAACTCGGGCAGGTTGTCCGCGCCCACGAGCTGCGCCGCCCGCTCGGCGATCTGGAAATACCAGTCTTTGTGGGCGAGGCTCACGTCGACGGCCTGGCGCACCTCGTCGACCGAGGGCAGCCCGCCAGGGTTGACGGGAATCGGCATCTTGCCCGAGCCCTTCCTGGACGGGTCGGCCGTCTCCAGCTTGCGCGTGGGGAGAAGGGGGAGGACGGCAGTCCCGCAATGTCGTCGCGGTGGCCTGTGCCAGCCGCCCAGACCCTGCGGGCGCAGAGGCGCGCAGCAGGTCGTTCACGGCAGCCTCGGGGGTCCCCCTGGGTAGAGCGGCGGCAGCTCCACAGCCTGCGTTCTGGTCCCGGCGTTCATCAACTCGTTGCCAACGACGCCCGACCCGAGATACTGCACGCCTGGGGCTTCGGCGGCCCCTGGCGTCGGTCACGCCTCTGACGCCTGCCTGAGCGCGCCCCGCATCCCGCGGGAAGACCTGCTGCCCGCCCCTGACGGCGAGGTCGAGCGGTCCCTGGACGAACGGCGTGGTCGGATCGACCAGCGACTGCGCGGCGATGTCTGCGCCGTAGCCGACGGCGCGCGCGGTTCTCGCCCCGCCCCCACCGCCTCCGCTCCCTGGTCGCGGCCCCGCCCGCGGCGGCTCCGAGCGCGGGGGTCAGCGCAATGTCGGTGAGCGCCGAGGTTGGGCCGTAGGCGGGCGAGGCGTTGGCGTACCTGGTCAGGGCGTCGGGGTCATCCTTGATCTGCTGGTAGCGGGCCTCGACGGCCTGGTCCATGGCCGCAAGCTCGTCCTGCTCGGCTGGCGTGAGCGCGGTGTGGCGGGCGCCCGTCTCGGGGTCCATCGCCCCGCGGAGTCTCGCATCGCGGGCGAGCTGGTCGGGCGTGAACAGCTCGCGACGAATGCCGTCACGGGCGAAGGCCCAGACGCGGGGTCGATCCTGGCCCTGACGGCGGCGTCAACGGCGCCCAGCGCCTCGGCGGCACCCAGCCCTGCGCCGGCCGGGCGCTGGAGCAGTCCTGGGATCGGGATCGACGCTCCGTATGGCAGCGGGATCTGCTCGATGGGATCTTGCGGCTCGAGCTGCGGCAATGCCCGAGGCGACGGCGGCGGACTCCATCGGGGTCGGCGTCGGGGACCGAGTGATGGGGGCGGTCACCGCCTGGTCTGGGGTGTCGGCAACAGAGCTGGGGCCAGGGCGCAGCCGGCAGCCCCGGCGCGATCACCTGCGAGCTGTAGTCCTCAGGCACGGACGAGGCGGAGCTGGGTGGCGACGCGGTCGCTGCGGGCAGCGTGTACCCCGTCTCCCGTGGCCCCTGATCCGGATCCGTGTACCCCGCATCCGGCGGCAGCTCTGGCTGGTGGGCGAGCGGCTGCCGTAGGCTGAGCGCCTCGGCCTGGAACCTGGGCGCGGCAGCGGCAGCAGCTGGAGGCTCCCAGACGGGGCCCGCGGCGAGCGGTGGCCCGCCAGGCTCACCCGCGGTCGGACGGCCAGACAGGGCGTTGACCTGCGCCTGGGAGAGCCGCTCGCCGCCCGTGCGCTCGGCCACGCCCGTCGGCACAATCGGCGGCGGGGCGGTGGCGGTCCTGGCTGGCTCCTGGTTGACCCTGGGGTCGCGCAGGATCACGAAGCGCCCACCGTGACCAACGTCGCGGACCTTGACGCCATCACCGCCCGAGACCGACATGTCCAGGACCGTGCCAGGCCCCGCATAGATCCCCATGTGGTGGGTGATCGCTCCCGCGCCGACGCCCATGTAGAACACGACGTCGCCAGGTCTGGCGTCGGCCTGGGCGTACCTCTGGGCGCGCCCTGCGTCTTGCAGCGCGTTGTAGGCGGCGTCGGTGTGCGCGGGCAGGTCCAGGCCATACTGGTTCTTCCAGACGCTGCTGACAAATCCCGAGCAGTCGGTGGCGACGCCAGGGCGCATGTCGGATCTGCCGCCCGCGCCGCCGAAGACGTACGGCTGACCCGGCGTACTGCTGCGTGATGCCGTTGACGTCGAGCGCGCCGCCCTGCGCCGCCTGACCCGGAGCGGCCCGCGGGCCGCCGAGCACAGGCCCCTGGAGCCAGCGGTGGCCCGCCAGGCTCACCCGCGGTCGGGGGCCACCATGGCGCTGCCGCGGCTGAGCTGCACCCTGGCTGCCGCGCGGTCAAAGCGCGCTGCGCCCTGCGCCGTGTTCTGGAGCCAGTGTCGACGGGGAACCCGGGGCTCGGGCACGATGTAGCCCGCCTTCGCCAGTGCCCCGAAGAACTGCTCGGGCGGGGCGTTGCGGAGCGCCCAGGCTTCCTGGTAGCGGGGCGCGGTCGAGATCAGGTCGACGAAGTCGGCAAGCGACGCCTGCGGGCTCTCGTACCGCGCGAACCGTCCGCCCGTGCCCCGGGCCCGCCTGGTGCTGCCGTCCAGGGACGTGCGAGATCGAGAACCAGTTGTTCTCGTTCGCTGAGAGCGGAGACTGCCCGCCGCCGTTCTCGGCCAGCACCAGCGCGCCGAGGTTGCGGGCCGACGGCCCCCACCGCGTTCGACGGCCAGGAACGACGGCGCGAGCTGGCGCAGCACCGCGTCGCCGCCCTGCCGCGTGTCGATGGCCCCGCCAGGCAAGGCGCGGATCGACGCTGGGTCGAGCCCAGCGCCTGGCCTGGCCACGGTCGGCGCCCCCGTCCCTGCGGCCTGGCCTCGGCCACCGTCGGCGCGCCCCCGCTCTGCGGCGGGAGCATCGACGGTGGCGCTGGTGCCGCCCCTGGCCGGCTGACCGTCTGGCCAGGGATGCCAGACACGCCCCTGCTGGCCGTTCCTGGCGCTGAGAGCGCCGTCTGCTGCGTGGGGCGCATCCAGGCGGGCGTCAGGTCCCTCGAGGCTCGGAACGGTGATCCCGCTGGTGACCTGCTGGGCCAGAGCGCTCGCCTTCTGCTGCTGGTCCTTGATCCAGTCGGGCGTCAGGTCCTCGAGGCTCGGGACGGAGATCCCCGTGCCGAGCGCCTGAGCGAACGGTATGAGCGGCTCGGCGACCACGCCCGCCGCGTGCTTGAGCGCGGACATCCCGCCCGAGACGGTGCGGTCCAGCTCCGACGTGATCGTGTCGAGCGCCGAGCTCTGCGCGCCGTGCGCCCTGCGGCGACGATCTCCCTCCGGTAACGTGAAGGGAATCGGGGCAGGCATCTTACGTCGCCCCCAGCAGCAGCAGCTCGTTGCTGCTGCGCGTGTCCCAGCGCGTCCTGGCGTCCGGGGGCCATGGCCCAGATGACCTCGCGCGGCGACGGACGCATGCCGTCGGGGTGGAACGCTGCCGCGGCCTCCGCGAACGCCTCCGCCGTGTCCATGAGCGTCGCATCCATCGTCGCCAGGTTGAAAGACCGCCCGGCGCGTGTCCAGCACCCGTACGCACCCAGCGGGTCCGAGAGCGCCCTCGGCCACCGTCGTATGCCAGAACCGCACTCGCCCGACGCGCCCTGCGTGGCCTCGACCACGCACTCGCCGTCCAGCGGAGGCCCGGGTTCCTTCCGCAGGAGTCGCGGCAGCGGGCACAGCGCGCGCTTGTGCACGAGCAGCGCGACGTAGCGCCAGGTGGGGCTCGTTCAGACGGATCGGCGCGGGCATCAGCGGGTCTTCCGCTCGTCGTGGATGCGGTCAGGGCTGAGGATGACGACCCGGCTGGCCAGGCGCCCCCGTGATCCTGACAAACCCCCGTGTACTGGAGACGACCGCAGACACACCGCGTCGCGCCGCCACCATCGGGCCCGAGGAGGAACGCGTGGAGGCCGTCGCCGCACGCCTCCACGGCTCCGATCGAGATCGGCACCCCAGGCGGGAAGCCCATGCCCACGGATCAGCGGCTGCACGAGTCCTACCGTCCCCGTCCCTGCATCACGCCAGCCTTTCGGTACCCCGACTCGACCGCGTCCCAGTCGAAGCCTTCCGCTTCTGAATAGGATTGGAGATACGAACGCTCGTACGGGCTCAGGCTCTCCAGGCTGCCGCGGGCGAGCGTGTTGGTGCGCCCCGAGATCTGCGCCGCTAACGCCCTGTCCCGCTGGTCGCGCTCGGCAATCGCCGACTCGCTGGGCGCCCCGAGCATGCCGCTCATCCTGTCCTGGAGCGAGGTCGGCTTCCCAGAGCCGCCAGGCAACGAACGCGCCTGTTGCCGTGCCGCCCGCCGCGATCTGCGCCAGCGCCCCCGACTGCGTGCCAAAGCTTCCCCGTCCGCCTGCCGAGGTCGATGAACTGGGCCGCGTTGCCAGGGCCGCGGAGGTTCGCCATCATACCCGCGGCCTGGAGCTGCTGGCTGCGCTCCTGGAGTAGCGCTGCTGGGCAAGCTCAGCCTTGCGGAGCTCGATGGTGGCTTTCTGGTTGGCGATGTTGGCCTCGGCCACGCGCCCCTGGAGTGCCAGCGACTTCGCCTGGAGCTGGTACTGCTGGGCAGCCTCCCCTCGCGCGCGGCGGTGACTCGGTCGAGCGGCCCCGTGACGTCGTCGCCGTAGAAGGCGTTCGGGTTCGGCTGCATCAGGCGATCCCCTCCTGGCACGGGTGGCGGGGTCCCAGACGGGATCGCCGGGAGCGTCGCCCCAACCGGGGGCATCGGCATCGGGGCTGGCCGCGGCGGGGCCTGCTGCGCCTCGATGCGCTGCGCCTCCTCCTCGAGCGGCTCGGGTGGGGGCGGCCCGAGCGCGGCCATCTCCTCGACGTACCGCACCTGCGCGCGCTCGTCATCCGCGTTGCCACCCGCTTTCGCATCAACCTCGCGCATGGGGAACTTCAACACCTCGACGTCCTGCGGGGTCATCCCCTGCGCCAGCAGCTCCAGCTCGTGCTCGAGCGTCCAGCCCTTCTCAACCTCCCAGAAGCGCCGTCGGCGCTCGTCCCGGCGACACGGGCACGTTCCCCAGCACGGGCCGCTTCAGGGCGGCGACGCGGGGGACGAAGTCGGCCAGTACTCGTACAGGTGCTCGGCCAGCCTGGTCTGGATGGCCTGCTGAGCTCCGTGCGGCATCTCAGCCCCCCAGTCCGACGTCGAGCCTCGACACGTCGCCGCCAGCGTTGGCGATCCGCGAGGCCGCGGCCTGCGGTCCACCGGAGACGGCGTTGAGCTGCTGCTGGGCAGGGTTGATCGGGCCAGTGCGCCCGCCGCCACGTCGAGCGTGACCCCTGGCATCACGGGGCCCTGCTCCGAGAGCAGCCCCGCGTTCGGGTCGGGCGGCTGCGCCACGCCCGCGGCCATGCCCATCGGGACGTCGTCCTGGTTCAGGAGTTTGTCGCGGCGGAGTTTGACCGCTCCATCGCCTTGAGGGTCGGCGTTGATCTTGGCCGCTTCCTCGAGCACCATCGCCTTGCCCTCGGGCGTGTTCATCACCAGGTCCTCGACGAAGATCTGGGCGAGCGTCCCCACGGGGTCGGGGTCGCCGACCGCCTCGCGCATCTCGGTCCAGGGTCGCCTGTTTGTTCTTCTGGGCGTCCATGATCATCGCCTGCCTCGTGGGGTCCGACCCCCAGTCCTCGGGGCGCCAGGCGACCACGCGGTAGTCGCCACCGAACATGTCGGGGTCCACCACCACGGTGCTCTTCGTGCTGCTCTGACGTGTCGTTGTCTGGCATCTCGGTCAGGATGTTGAGGGTGATGGGCTCGCCATGCTTGCGGGCCAGACAGGCCAGCGCTCTGAGCGCGTTCGAGGCCGTCCCCGCGTAGAGCGCGTCGAGCCCGTCCCAGGCCATCGAGAGTCCGCGGGTCCTCATCGCGGCCGATCAGCGCGCGGTCGATGCCAGACTGGGCTCCAGCTCCGCCCAGCGCGGCGGCGTTCGGGCCAGGCCAGCAGGATGTCCTGGTCCAGCATCTCCTTCTGGGTCACCAGTCCAGGTCCTGCTCCTGGATGCACCGCGGGCGTGACGTCGCCAGGCACGGGCGTCGCCGTCATCTGCTTGATCTTCCACTCGGGCCGCTGGGCAAGCTCGGGCATCGTCTCACGGATCTGGGGGTCGACCTTGACGAACCAGCCGCCGCAGGCGGTCTGCTGGACGTGGAAATCGTTCATCGCGACCAGGCGGTCACGGTGCAATGATGGCGTCACCAGCGGCAGCAGGTATGGGATGACCCATTCGTCGGGCGTTGCCGACATCACGTGGAGGCCCAGCTGGTAGACCACGGGCAGGAAGTCGAAGCCGTAGGCGTCGTGGAGGCCGATGCTCTCCGAGAAGTCGGCCTCGGCATCCGAGCGCCAGGTCCGACAGCCGTCGACCGAGTAGATCAGGTACGGGCAGCCGTCCCCATCCTGGAGCAGCAGCGTGGACAGCGTCACGGGACTGGTGCTGGTCATGGCGTCAGACGGCAGCAGCGCTGGCCCGTCCTTCGCCCAGCGGTAGCCACGCCGGGCACAACTCGACCCCGCCGTACGTCTCACGGCGGGCGATCCCGTCGACGGCCAGCCTGTCGCCCTCCCAGCGCGGGTTGATCGGCGCGAACTGGGCGGGCAGCAGCAGGCCGATCTGGAGCGGGATCTTCGCCCGCATCCGCTCTTCCAGCTCCTCGTCGACCGCCTGGGCCGACTGCTCCGTGTCCTCGCGGAACCGCTCGGGGCGACCCTGGTACGCGTCGTCCCACTCGGGGCGTCCCTCACGGTCCCGACGGTACCTCCTGCTGTAGCGGCGGTAGCCAGGGGTGCTGCCGTTGCTGCTGCCAGTCCTGGACGGCACGGGCGCCCAGAGCGCGCGGAGCTCCTCGGGCGGTCCGGCAAACTCCTCCGCCGTGACGTGGTCGTACTGGTCGGTCGCCTCGGCCCAGTGCGCGGTCGCGGGCACCACGATCGAGGCCGCCTCGGCGTCGAGCAGCATCGGGTCGCAGCTCTGGCGGTAGGCCCAGAGCTCGCCCATGACGCCCGTGGCGATCCGCTCGATCCTGTTCGCCACCGCCGAGGATTCTCTGGCACGGGCGACGGGGTGCCGCTTCGGCTGGGGCTTCTGCGAGGCGAAGTCCGCGACCATCTTGAGGGGCCACATCAAGCTCTGCGGCGCGTGGTACTCGAGAGACCTGGTGCCCGTCGCCGTGCTTGATGGCGGCGTCCTTGATCGCCTGGGGGCAGGTTGGCGGAGATGCGGCCCAGCATGAAGTCGCGGCAGAGCTTCTGGCGGGCGCGGGTCCGCCTGAGCCGCGAGAAGGCGTCGTCCACGAGGGCCGTGCAGCGCTCGCTGCGCTCCTTCGTGGACCTGGAGGCAAAGATCGACTCCTGCTGCGTCGGGTCGTCAGCCACCGCCAGGCCCTCCAGCCGCGAGGTAGCGCGCGAACGCGTCGCTGGGCATGCACGCGACGAACCAGCGGAACCGAAGCTGCCAGGCCAGGGTCTGAAGCTCGGGCGGGATGCCGAGCGCGTCCGCCATCTGGGCCATCAGGCCGGCACGGGCCGCGGCCAGCGCTGCCGCGTCGGCTCTGGCGTCGCCAGGCAGCAGCAGGGTAGCACGAGTGGTCGGCCATGTCCTCGAAGAGCGAGCCTGACACGGTGGTCGCCGCGACCGTGACCGCTGACGCTGGGCTGGTCATCACGCCGTCTCCTCGGGCTCCTGCCAGTACTGGATGTGCCCGGTCCGATCCTGGCCATGGCCTGATACCACAGCCGACGTGGCGGTACCCCAGCAGCCTGAGTATCCCCGCATCCGCGCATCGACCAGCGCGTCCTCGAGGGTGTGGACCGCCCCGAAGGGCGCGGCCTGCTCGAGCGCGCCGCGCTCGACCTGCCGAGTCACCGTCTGCGACGCCGGGTCCACGGTCAGTCGTATCGACAGCATCACCGCGCCCCCGTGCGGATCGTGTAGGCGTCGGCCACCGCCTGCAACGATCCCTCCCAGAGCGCCATCACGACGGCATCAGCCAGGTCTGGGGATCTGCCCAGTCGGCTGATGATGTCGTCCCTTGCGCTCGAGCTGGATCTTCTGGCGGTGAGCGCTTCCAGCGCGGCGCTGCCAGCTCGGCCAGCAGGTCGGCGCCTGGCGGCAGCGCGATCTTCCTGGTCCCCTCGGGGTCGAGGGCCTGCCGTGCGTTCCACCAGGCGGCCGCCCTGATGTTCAAGAAGGCGTTGGTGCCGTTGGTGTCACGCCAGAGCGTCGGCTTGACGCCGCGGAAGGCCCGGGCACGGGCTGCGTACTTCTCACGGAGGATGCCGTAGCAGGCCCCGCCCACGCCGTCCGCGTCGACCACGACCGCGCCCCCGCCCAGCATGGCGGGCTCGACCAGCGCGGCGGCGTCCTCGGCCCGCGGGGTGGTGATGCCAGGCACAGCGGTCAGGGTCGCGATGTAGTCGCCGTAGCGGCGCGCCATCACGGTGCGGTCGCGGCCACCTTCCGCCACGTCGAGGGCCACGCAGGACTGCGGGGTGGGGACGCCGGAGGGCAGCTCGGGGATGCGGTCGGTCCAGCGGCGCTGGGCGGCTCTGATCCAGGCGGTCTGGATCACCTGGAACGGGTGCGAGGTGGCGAGGAGGGCCATGAAGTCAGAGGTTTTGAAGATCGTCCGCATCGGCTCGGGCAGGGCGTCCAGTCGGCGGCGGTACTCGGGCCCCAGGTAGGCGTTGTCCTCGAGGCGCGAGCGGATGAACGTGCGCGAGGATGGGTAGACCGTCTCGCCCTCGTGGTCGAACGGGGCGCCGTCCTCGCACTCGATGTCCTCGCCCGCGATGGTGGCGAAGGAGCGCAGCTCACCCGATGCCGCGGGCCGCGGGTGGTTGGGGTCGAGCCACGGCGCCCAGCGGTCGACGATCCAGAGCGCGTCCTCACCGACGGGCGGGTTGCAGGGTGCCGACCGTCTGGACGTGCTGCCACCGGCACGGGTGGACCTGCCCCCAGCCCGAGATCGTCAGGTAAAGGCGATCCTGCTGAACTGCTGCAGCTCATCAAACCCTTTCAGGTCCGATGCGCGACCGTGCCATTTCAGCGCGTCGACCTCGTTGAGCACGCCCGCAAGCTCGACCCGCCGCTCGAGATGGCGCCAGACGGGCCGCGGCGACTCCGTGACCCGCCCAAGCTCGCCCGTGAGCCGTCGGAGCTCGTCGGTCATCTCGCCGAGCTGGCCCGCGTCGCGGCGGGAAGATGTGGGATCTGGTGTGCTTCATCAGCGCGAGCCCCAGGAGCAGTGACGACTTGCCTCCTCCTGGCTCGCCGCCGAAGAGGATCTCGTCAGCCGTCGAGCGGAACGCCGTCGTCTGGGGGCCTGGCTGGGGCGTCCAGAGCGGGTCGCCTGGCCTGATCGTCGGGCTCGGCTGGTCGGAGTCCTCCAAGCATACGAATGGTGCGGTCGCTGAGGACTACCATCAGGATGGCAAGTCCCTCGGCCGTTTGCGCTCGGGTCCAGACGGGGTCCTGAAAGAGTCCCGCTGTAGCACGAACGGCGTCGAGGCAGTCATGAGGGCGGTGTCATACAGCTGCTCTACCATCCGCGCGCGGGTGCGCGCCTCGGTCCTATCAGTCGGCCGGTCTCGCGCCACCAGGCTTGCGCGGTGGGGTAGGGCACGCTCCAGCGCCTGGCGACCGCTCTGATCCGAGTCGCCCGCGATGGCCTCGGCGACCACGCGGGCGCGGAGCTCGGGCGGGTGGCGCTGCCCTGTCGGCACAACTACGGGCTCCCCTGCGGCTGACAGGCGGTCCAGACGCACTGGACCCGCTGGTCGAGACTGCCTGATCCAGTGTGGGCGGCCCCGCGCATCGGAGATGCCGAGCTGCCGCTGGAGTGTGCGTGACCAGCTCGGGGCCGACGGTGGCCTCGGAGGCCGTAGCCGCGGTGCAGCACGCGGTGGATCAGCTCGTCACCGGCGATCCGGGTCGAGCAGAGCCGCGGTGAGCATAACGGCGTCGAGGAACAGCTCGTCTCGGTCCTTGCCCTCCGGACCAGGCCAGGGCGCTCGGGCGGTCCCCAGCCCTGGGCCTGGAACCCTGGCCTGCGACGAAGGCGCGGACCCTGCGAGGTGTCGTCCTGGTCTGACATGACGCCTCCGACGGGGTCAGGCAAGCGTCCGCCACCCGAGCGGGAGCCGGCCAGGAACACGCCGAGGCACAACGCCGCGATCAGCCCGCCGACCCACAGGCCGTGAACGGGATGACGCCGCCGCCAGCAAGACGGCGAAGAGCAGGACCAGCAGGGCGACAACGCCCCCATCGACACACCGGCCCTCCCAGCGCCTGCGTTGTGGGCATTCTAGCACCCGTTTTTGACGGTGTGCACCGTGCTGTCACCCTCGGCCCTCCGTCGGGAGCGCTCCGCCAGGGCGGGCGCCCCAGACGCTCGGCCTCGGCGTGGCGGACGTCCGCGTCCTTCTTGAGCACCGTCAGCACCGCCTCCAGCGCCGTGAGCGCCCTGTCACGCTGCTGGCGGAACGCGGCAGCCTCGGCGCTACAGCTCGACAACCGCTGGAGTGCGCGGTCACGGTCCTGCTCCTCGGCGTGGCGGAAGTCCGCGTCCTTCTCGAGCACCGTCAGCACCGCCTCCAGCGCCGTGAGCGCCCGGTCGCGCTGCGCTGGCGATACGCGCTGTTCTCGGCCAGAGCAGTGACGAGAGCCGCTGGAGTGCGCGGTCAGCGGTCCCTGCTCGGCGCGCTCACAGAGCAACGCCTGCGACGCCTGGCCCGGCCTCGCGCGCTCGCCAGCAGGCCGTCGAGGCGGACCGCCCAGCGGCGGGCGTCGTCGCGCTCGACCTCACTCCTGGCTCCTCCGGGCGCCCGGTCAGCGCTACGCCTGGCCACCATGCTCACCTCCTACGCCACTCAGCCTGAGCGCCGGCGTGGCCAGCCGCGGCTCGAGCTCCCGTGCCGCCTCGGCGCGCGCAGCGGAGCAGCCGTGCCGCTGCTGCCACCCCTGCGCCTCTAGCGGCCAGCAGTACCAGACTCGATCCTCACCGAAGGCCGCGAGGTACTGCACGCCATCAGGATCGGTGCAAACGATCGCACTCGTCGGTCAGGGTCATGTCGTCCTCCGCGTCTCCTCAACGTCTGACTCGCGGACCAGGCCGACCGCCTCGAGCGCGTCGGCCCGGGCCCAGGCTCGGCGCTTCTCGGCTGGCGTCGTCCGAACGGGTGGCGGCAGGCCCAGCGCTTCCACGAGCGTCATCGGCGATAGTGCAGCGCGTTTGATCCCAGCTGCCAGTGCTCGGCCGGTATCGCCGACGCCCGGCCAGGATCTCGACCGCCTTCTGCTCGACGGCCGCGCGTTGTCGGGTGTCCAGCTCCGCCACGGGAGCTAACGGCTGGATCGCCACTGACGTATGCCAGAGCGGTCTCGAACCGAAATAGGCGCTTCATTCGAGGCCGACGTTCGCGGTCAGGACGATCGAGACGGCCCAGGATCCGGCCCGTCCACGGCTACCGAAGCGCCGCTGCTGCGTGGCCTCGGCGTCGACGCAGGGCGAGCTGTAAGGCAATTCCTTGTCGAGTGTTCATGCGTCCTCCAGCACGCGGTAGTCGCCGGCCAGCACAGCGAGAGCGGTCGTCGCGCTATCAGCGCCGCGGTGTCCTCGTCGAGGTCGTGCCAGGGCCAGTGGCCGGCCGCGATCAGCAGCAGGCAGCTCGTGACGGCGTCGAGCTCGAGGGCGGAGCTGAGCCTCTCGACGGTGGCCCTGGTCGGGTTGCGTTTCGTCCCGTGCTCGAGGCCGTGGACGTAGGCGGGTCGATGCCCGGCACGCCTGGCTAACGCGGTCATCCGAGGCGTCGTGTCCTCGACCCACGAGCCCCGGGGCCGTTCGAGCGTCGACGGACACGCTCGAGGGTGGCCGTGCGCAGCCCGGCAGAGCAGGGCGCCGAACTGGGTGCGCTGCTCGTCGGGGACAGCGCGGAGTCGGGTCGACTGCATGGCTACCTCAGCAGCTTCTCGATGGATTCCCAGTGGCTCGGCCTGAAAATGTAGGCCTCCTGACCGCAGGCTCGGAGCTCGTCGATACAGGCCCGCTGGTCGGCCGTCAGCTTCCCGCGCTCGCTCTTCAATTCTGCGAACACGACTCTGGGGGCGTCGGGTCATCACCAGATCGGGCCATCCCTGCCGGTGAGTGCCCGGCTGTCCGTGACGTACCAGCGGGACCAGCCCATCAGCTTGGCGTACTTCACGGCCTGCTGCTGGAAGCCGCGCTCGGTCTGACGGAGACCGAGGAACACGGCGGTAGCTGAGGCGGTCGCGAGGCGGCGCGGCGCCCTGGCGTGGTGGGGTGGAGATGAACGTCACGATGGCGCCCTCCCGGCGGCGCTGCTGCGGCGGGGCGCTCTGCGCGGTCATGGCAGCCGCGCGGCCACCACGATGGCGCCTGTTGCTCATCGAGCCCCGCCGTGAACCACTGGAACAGTTCAGCATGCGGAGTGCGTCACCGCGCTTGCGCGCTGGACGAACTGGGCTCCGTCTCGCTCCACGCGATAGATACGCTGCGGCCCTTCCAGTCCGAGTCTCCCGTCGGCCATTCGGGGTGGCCCCCACCTCCCCATAGATGAGAAACAGCCCGCTTTCGGGATGCAGCGTGGCCCGGCGATGCCGGGCACGTGATCGCGTGATTGATGAGGGTCGGCGAGATCGCGCATGATGTGTTTCTGCGGGTCTTCGAACTTCGCATCCCGGCTGCTTGTGCTCGAAGACTCGCAGCAACGTGCGGCCGTCGATGCGCCCCAATCCATTTGCGGATGATCCCGTCGAGATCCGCGAGCGAGTAGGTCCGTGGTCCCTCGCGGACGGAGATTTGACCGACCGTCGACGATGCACTCGCGCCCGTGTCGATGATCACGATGGATCATTTCCTCACCACACCTGCGGGCAGAACTGTCGCGGGCACCCCTTCACGGGTTCACTCCGCGCCGATGGAGACCTCCGTCCGAACCGATGCGCAGCAAGCCCGACCGTGCCCGACCCCGCGAACGGATCGACGATCAAGTCTCCGGGTGCCGTCAGCAACGAAATGATCGGCTCCAGCGGAGCGACAGCCTGCGCCCAGGATCCGTCGTCGCCCGTCGGCTGCGTCTTCCGCGCGGTGCCGCCCTTCACGATGTCAGCCAGCATGGCGCTCGTGCCACGCCGCTCGCGGACGAACCAGACCGAGCGGCTTCCAGCACGCCGAGACGTTCTTCCCCGCGATCATCGCGGACTGCCCGTGGAGATGCGCGATCGTCCACCAGTAGCGGAGGTGCGGACGCAAACGGTCGTACACGTCCGGCAGGCTGGCCTGGCCGCTGTACGCGATCAGCGACCCGCCTTCGGCCAGCGCGTCGGCCGACCACGCGCCGAGATCGTCCCAGAGTGGAAGATATTTGGCGGGGTACGGCGGGTCGGTCAGCACCAGCGCCACGCTGCCCGGCTCGATATCGGCGAGCACACGGCGGAAGTCGCCGCGTCGGATGTCGAGATCCTCCGGGCTCGGGCTCACCGCGCTCCTCGGCTTCCCACCGATCGACCAGCAGCAGCAGTGAGCGCCGCGACCGCGCCGCCGTTGCGCACGGCTTCGAGGGAGATCCTCGGTGAAGCGGTGGAGCCGCTGAAGCTCGGAGATGCGCTGCTGCGGGATCAGCCCGCTCACGTCGCTTACCGCATGCGGTAAGCTGGTCATCTGGTTGCCCCATCCCGGAGTTCGGCCCGAGCCACTGCGCGAGGAGGATCTCGCTAGAACATCTGCGCCGACTCGGCCCTCGGCTTTCTCCAGGCCGTGGCCGTTCCACTCCTGAGCCAGCGACCCGGAGCGGAGCGAGCCGTGCCAGAGATCGGCCGGGTCGCAGCTCCGCCGCGCGTCGGCCAGGATGTCCTCCGCCCAGCCACGCGGGATCATGCCGGGGCGGATGTCGATCGGTACGAGACTTCGTTCTTCCGCTGATTCCACGCACGTCCCCTCGCTGCTGCTGCTCCACGATCCTCGCCATCGACCCCGCATCGTCGCCCGCGTCGAGCAGGGCCCGCTTGACCACGGTCGCCACCCGGCCGCCCAGGCCCTGCGCTGGTGGCGCTCGGAGATACAACCCGCCGTGCTCGTCCCGGCCGAGCGGCATGAGGGGCTCGACGAGCGAGTCCCAGTTCGCCCGGGCTCCATGTCAGCCCTGAGCCGCTCGCTGGCTCGGCACCGCAGCTCGACGTCGGCTGGCGCCAGCGGGAGAGAGCGGCGGCATGGGCTCAGGATCTTCGTCCGCGCTCTCGACCCCGCGTCGTCGCCGTCGCTGCCTCCGCTCCCCTTCCTCCGCGTGCGGAGGAGGGGGTAGGGGAGGAGGATACGGCCGGGACCGGGGCCGGAGTTAACAGGACCCGGGACCCGGGGCCCGGGGTACCCGTACTCACACCGTTACGAACGTCAGTACTCCGGCTGTCACGCTGCCGTTCGCGCCACGTTGCAACCCGCGTAGCATTCGCTGCCCGCTCAGCCTTCACATCTCAGCCGACGGCTGGTACCGCTCGTAATCGTGAATCGGAAGCCGTCGCCCACGGCATCCCAGAGCCAGCCTCGACCAACGTCAGCGCCAGCCTGAACGGCTCGTCGACGTCCGTCAGGCCACGGACGGCGGCTCTCGGCGAGTGCCCATCGGTGAGGTAGTGGTTGGCGTAGGCCAGTCCGCAGACCCAGAGCCAGCCCGCGAGCGGAAGCCGGGCTGACAGCACTTTCGGGTGCCGATAGAAGTCGTCAGCAAGTCTGACCCAGGTCATGAGCTGCCGAGCTTCCGCAGCACCGCGGGGCTGACCCTGCGCCCAGCCGTGCTGTGTCAGGACGATGCCGCGCGCAGGAGATCCCCGTCCCCAGGTGCCGAGCGGGAACGAATCCGATGGTCGGACGTACGGGACACAGTCGTGGCGTCGATACGTCCGGAGCGTTCCGCATCGACGGCATGGATACGTCTGGGCGGCATCAGAACGGCTCCTCATCCACGGCCGCATCTGCGGCGCCCGATCCCCGGAACCGCGAGCCTCCGCCAACGCCTCCTCGTTGGCCCGCGTCTCGTCCTCGACCAGAGCTCTGACGTGCGCCAGGACGTCGCCCGGCCTCGTGCGGGGTCGCTCGGCCGAAGAACGTTCGCAGGCTCGCGGTCTGCTTGCCTCGGCCAGCCGGCGGTAGCCGTCCACTGTCGCACGAAGCGATGGCGCGCCTCGTCGGAGTCGAGCGACGAGCCCCTCACCGTCGCGAACCAGGTCCGCTGCCAGGTGTCCGGCCCTGCTCCTGCGTCGGGCGCAGCGTCGGCCGCGGACCTGGTGGCGGCTTCGGCGGGTCATACTCGGCGGGTCGTGGCCGCTGGTCTGGGAGGGTCAACGACCGCCTCCGGCATCGCCGCGGCGGTCGTCTCATACGTCGGCTCGCCGATGGCTCTGGCGACCTCCGGGTGCTCGGCCAGGTGGCGCTGCTCCTCAGTCGGATGGTCGAGAATGGCGCTGACTGCCATCGACGTACACGGTTCGCATGGTGCCGTGCTCGTCGGGATCTGGACCACTTGCGAACCCCATGTTGATCGCCAGCCGGCGGAGCGCTCCGATTCGGCGGCCATGAACGCATTCGCCAGATACCGCCCCGTGAGCTTGCCGGATTGCCGGTCAGGGGGACGTGCTTCGTCCCGACCCCAAGGCGGCCGTCTGGCGCCGTACCGTGCGCCTCACAGACGAACAGCTCACCGACGATCTCCGTTGCGGGGAAAGTGGACGCTGACACGGTTGTTGCGGAGCACCTCCGCTGCTGCTTGCGGCTTGAAGTACAGCGTCAGCACGGCCGGGCTGTTCTCGCTCTCCTTGAAGCCGATCCACTGATACGGACGGCTCAACGGATTTAAGCCAAGACTCCGACACAGATTGATGTAGTGCGCGACGCGTTGCGCATTACTGAGTGCGTACAGATCTCCCGAGCCGAAGGACGTGTGCGAGCGCCCCTGCCGCGTCGTCCTCGTCCATGGGAGCGACCCAACGGACCAGCTCCTGGCGTGCGAGATCCGTCGTCATGATCATCCCTCCTCTCGGGTCAGGCCGGCTCCAGCTCGCAGGCGGTAGCCGCGCCGTGGCACCGTCTCGAGCAGATAGCGGAGCGTCACCGAGCCGCGCTCTGACGGCCAGGATCGCCATCTGAGCGGCGCCCAGCGCGCCGTGCGGCGCGGCCCAGGCCCACAGCTCGGCGGTGATGCTGTCCCAGACCGACACCACGAGCTCGTGGTGACCGCAGCACTGCCGAGCGGATCGGCCAGCCTGGCAAGGATCCCGTACTCCCGCGGTGTCACCGGGGACCTCGCGCCCGCCACGGTCACGACGGGCGCACCGAGGTCGATCGTCAGCGGTCCCGTGGCGACGACACCCGCCCCCTCGCTGCGATCTCGGCGTAGACGGCGGAGCTCCCGTAGGCCTCGTGGAGCAGGCGCGTCATGGCCGTACTGCACCGAGCAGGTCCGCCCGGCAGCCCACGGCAGCCGCACGGGCGTGTGCCGATCCACCAGCGGCTGGCGTGGAGATCTCGGCGTCGGGGCCGAGACGCGCCGGGCACGGCCCGCGGCCCATCCCGGACGAGCAGCCGCGAGCCAGCAGATGGTCCGTGGAGCACTGCTCGCACCAGAGCATGCCGCGCTGGTGTGGCCCGAGCGGCGGCTCGTCCAGGATGAACGTCGACCGGCAGGACAGGCGTGGACAGCGGTCCGGGATCGCGTCACGGCCCGGGACCAGCGTCGGCAGTGGCCACTTCGCTCTCGGCGTCTGACCGCTCGGTCAGGACGGGCTCGGCGCACTGCGTGCGCGATCACCAGTCCGCTCCCCACGGCTCGAGATAGGGATGCCGAAGAGGGCAAAGACGGCGCGTTCGTCGCGCGTCTCGATGCGCTCGCCCGGAGACCCGGCGGGCAGCCAGCCGTCGCGGGGACGAGCAGTGGCGGCAGAGTCCTCGGGCCGGTGGTCGCCGGTCTTCCGTCCGCGCGGCACGACGAGCCGACGCGAGAACGCGGCAGTCCCAGGCGCAGCAGCAGTATCCAGCCGAGCCGCTCGGCGCAGAGGCGAGAAAAAGGTCGACCCGAGCACCGCGGTAGTGAGTGAATCTGAGGGTCGCCCCCCAGCGCGGGCGAGCTGTTCCGATCGAGCCGCTTGCTCACTCGTCGGTGTCCAGCAGCGCGGTCAGCCGCCGTCGAGTCGGTCGACGGTGATGGTCTCATCGCCGAACAGCCCACCCGTCACCGTCTCGAGCTTCGGCACCGCCACGATCTCGACGTCGCCGATCAGCGCAGACGGCGACCAGACTCCCCCAGCAACGACGAGTTCGTTGTAGTGCCCTCGATGAAGTCGCCGACGAACGCCCGAGCTTGGCGATCGCCTCGGGCGGTGCATGCGCTCGGCACCGTCAGCCGGCATCCTCAGCGGCCCCCGAGCCTCGACGAGCGTCCCCCAGGACGTCAGGAGGAGCACGCCCAGGTAGATCAGCAGTCCATAGGCGAGCCCCGCCACAAACACGCCCGCCTCGCGCTCGTCGCTCGGCAGCGTCTCCCTGAACGACTCCCAGACGCCACGCAGGATCTCGAGCAGGGATCATCGGGATGCCACCTCCGCCACGCGTGCCACTGAGCTGCTCCGCGTCCACCGCGGCGTCGCCGTCTGCGCAGCGCGTCTCCTCGGCGGTGCAGCCGAAGCAGCAGCCGTCGATGCGCCACCAGGCCGAGACGGCGCCACCGCAGACGCTCGAAGGGCGGCGCGGGCTGTGGGGCCGAGATCGCCGTGAATCGCCGGTGCCAGGCTGGTCACGATGCCACCTCCACGGGCTCAGGCTCAGCGTCTGGAGCGGCGGACGCGGCGTCGAGGCCGCGCAGCACGAGCCAGCGCGCATGCTGATTGGGGTCCCGCTCGTTCGCGGTCGACGCGGCTTCGAGGCGGTCCCATTCGTCGTGGTCGAGGACCAGCACCAGCATCCGTTTTCGACGGCCACATCAGCCTCCCGAGGCGCCCGAGTCGAGCGCTCTGGCCCGCTCCGGTACGGCGGAGCGACCGCTCGCCGACATGCAGGTGTTTGGCAATCTGCCGGAGCGGCGGGTCCGGATGGTCCGCGAGCAGCCGTTCGGCCTCGGTCGGCGCGCGAGCGCTGCACCGCCTCGCCCGCGCCCAGCTTCGGGCCTCTCGGCTGCGGAGCCCCGATCAGCAGTACAGCGCGCGCTGCAGCACCGCGGAGCTCGCCCGCCCGCTTCGCCTGCCGCTCGCCTGGGAATCGGAACGCGTGCTGCGGCTGCCCCGTCTCGGCATCGAGGTGCCACCAGACGTTCGGCCCGTCCGTCGTCTGCCAGGCGACGATACCTGCAGGACCCAGAGCGGGCCGAGCGACGGGAACACCGCGTCGAGCAGCGGGCGGCCCCGTACATGGGCGGCGGCTGTTCCGGGAGCGCGAACAGTCGAGCGAGAACCCGCGATGGCGGCTGTGCTCGCCAGTCGGTCGACGTCGAGCGCCGCCTGGACCAGCCCCTCGACCGTCTCAGCTATCGCATCTCTGGGGGTGCGGAGATGTGAAACGGCATCCGCCGGGGCCGTGGGCCAGGAGCGGGTCGTGCGGGTGCCGATCGGGCCGAGATGGAGCCAGAGCCAGCGGGTCTCGGGCGGCAGGGCGAGCCGTGCCAGCACCAGAGCGGCTGGCCGCAGTGGCGAGTCCGTGACCGAGCGGAGGCGATGCGCGGGGTGCGCAGCGTGCGCCTGATGCTGGCGTGAGCAGGATCGGGCATCGGTGGCCTCCGCTGCCTACCCAGGCAGACCAGCCGACGGCACGGGGTGCCAGGGAGCCCGGGAGTCGAGACGCGTGCGGGGCCGCGCCACCGTCACGATGCGAGAACGCGAGCGCGATGTCGTGACGAGGCGACGCGTCCACCAGCACCACATCAGAGCGGACAGCGAACGGCGCCAGTATTACCCACCAGGAGCCGGTATGGGCGCACCAGCGGGGTCCAAGCCGCGCGTGTGGGCTGGCGTGAGCGGCGGAGCTGTCGGGTCGCTCGTGCATGGGACCCAGCATAAGCAGCGTACAGCGGACACGAACGGCCAGAGTTTCCGGGTGTCGAAATTCTCGGCCCGCTCGTGTCCGCTCAGGCATGGTAGCGTGGGAGCATGCACGAGCGACCGGCGGCGCACAGATACCGAGCGGACGAACCGACGCGCGCGCCACGACCCATCTACGAGGAGGATGAGGGCGCGCTGCGTCGCGTTCCTCAGGATGCCTGCTTCACAGCTGGCGTGCGCGCCGGGCGCGGCGCGCGGCGATGGCGTGCCCCTAGGCGACGCGCAGGTAGCGGACGACTTCGGGAGAGCGGCGCGCGGTAAATCTGACCTCCCGGTACGGGAATCCCGTAACGGACACAATTGACGGTCTGCCACTCGGTACGCCAGCCGCGCCTCGACCTCATACGCCTTCATCACCCGCCCAGACCGCTGCCCAGGCGCCGCCCCACCGGCCGCGCATGCACCACGGATCCGGCTCCCGTGAGCGTCGCGATCGCCTTCCGCTTCTCCCTGGATCCCGCTCGATCTCCTCGAGCCCGTCGGCGATCAGCGAGAGCGCAGCGCCGACCTCAGACAGGTACGCTCGACGCCGCCGCCATCGCCGCACTCCGCGCACCACGGTCAATCACCGCCTGTCGTTCCAGCGCTTCCCGGTCTCGGCACCTTCTCGAGATCGCGGTCACCTCCTCGGTCGTGATCCGACCGCGACGGTACAAGCCGAGCACCCGTTCTGCGCTGCTCGGCCAGCGTCCCCAGCTCAGCGAGCAGGCCGCCGCCGCTCGTCGTCCTGCTGACTCAGCATCCTGGAGCTGCTCACGATCTCTGGCGCTGCGCCTCGGCGAGGTGCCGTTCGCGGATGCCGAGCAAACGCCCTGACGGGCGTCCCAGACGGCCGTCTCGAGCGCCGCCGCCGCGCTGATGATGCCTCGCCCGTGCAGGGCTGCGCATCGTGACCGCGCTTCGCCGGGACGAATCCCGAGGCAGCGATAGGCCGCCGCCCCTTCTGCTCCGCGCCGGCGAGGTCCGCTTGCAGGCCGCGAGCACGTCACGACGCCACGCAGCAGGTAGTCCCGCCTGCTGTTCCTCGAGGACATCTTTCGATTCCTGGTCAGCGTTGGCCCTGGACCAGCTCCCGATCTCAGACGGGACAATCCCTGGGCTCCGGCCGCTCGATGGGGCCGTTCACGGAGTCGAGCAGCGCCCGCCCCTCGTAGCATCCGTTGTAGAAGGATCTGATCGACCGTACTGATGCGCCCAGTCGGTTCGGACGGCTGACGGCTCCGTGCGCGGCTCTGGCTTTCGACTTGCGCTGCGCTTCGGCAGCGCTTGCCGCACTGGGATGCCGAGCGCTGAGAGCCGGGCTCGTTCGGCGTAGAGCGCGCTGCCGTCGTACGCGATCCGCTCGAACATCTGACGCACCCACGTCAGCCTCGGTGATGCCCAGCTCCGTCGAGCTGCCGCTCGGATGGCACATAGCGGCGCTCAGCGTCGAGTGTCGAAGCCGAAAGGGATCGGCCCGCCCGGTCATACTGGCCGCCTCGCGCTACCCGATCACGCCCACCAGTCAGTCGCCTCGGCGATCGTCGCTTTCTCCAATTCGGCCATCACGCCGAGAAATTGGAACATGGCTCGGCAAACGGCGTCGCGGTACTCGAACGGCTCGGTCGTTGGATTGGATCGAGACGCCACGTCGCGTCGAGCTGCTCATACGCAGACATCAGCACTCTGAGCGCGCGCCCCAGCCGGGTCAAGTCGGAAGATAGCAGGACACGCTCTGGAACGCGCCGTGTGTGGCGTCCTCGAGCAGCGCTGACCCCCGGGCCGCTCCTCGAGAGGAATCAGTGCCGGACACGCCGTGCGTCAACGTAGAGTCGAAGACTCCCGGCCAGCCTTCCAGCGCCGTGCGCGACTGCGCAGTACTCGATCTGCGCCTTGATCGTCTCGGCCAGCGCCTGGTCCTCAGTCGAGACCGGCAGTAGCAGGCGTAGCGATGGATGCACGCGCTCGGCTGTGTGCCAGCGCCGTTGCGCGCGTGCAGCGTCAGCAGCGCTCATCCGGGGCCCGGCCCCGTGAACATCGACTGGCGTCGACGTCGCGCTCTCCGGTGGCGCTGCTCACTCGCCCGCGCCAGCTCCTCGGCCGCCAGCTCGTAGCAACCGCGCCAGCACCTCCATTGCGGCGGCTACCTCGCGCTCGTCGAGTTGCGCGCGCAGATCGCCGCGCCTCGCGCACAGCGTCGGCGGTTGGGGCAGCTGAGTGGTCGGTATACACTCGTCATGTGATACCTACTCCCAGGTCGTCACACTGGCCCCTTGGCAGTTTCAGCCACTGCGCGGGGCTCTCTGGGCCGCTCATCACCGCTATCCCTGGTCTCGACCGCGATGCCGCCCGCGATCTGCTCCCAGCGCGTAGCGCCCGCGTCGTCACCAACCCTGCCGGCAGGCTTCGGCTCTCGGCAGACAGCTCTCGCCATCGCCACGCTCACGTCTGGCCTGGACGGAGCTTCCAGCGCGGGCTCTCGGACGCGTGGCGCCGTCGAGTAACTGCGTCGATCTGGCGCGACGGGATGCGCCAACCGCGCAGCGTGCCACCGAGCCGCGTCCCGTGTAGGCGTCTCGTCACGAGCATGCGCCGAGGCCGTTCTCAGGCCCGGACCCTGCAACCGCGTGCCAGCTTGCTGGACGACGTCGGAATAGTGTTCGTCGACCATCGTCTGCCTCCGACGGCAATCATAGCATGGTATTCTCGCCACTTGTGCGGAGGAACACGCTATAATCCTGGCATGAAGCGGCGCCGCTCGGACTGCACCTCCGGAGCGGCGCCAGCACCACGGGAGGCAGTCCGCATGACGCACCCTATCGTAGCCCGAACCTGTCGCGAGTACCGCGCGACATCCACTCGTGCGTGCCAGCGGTCCCGTAGCGCAGCTCGTCTGCTCGACCTGCACCGAGCTCTCAGCGCGCCGAGCGCATCATCCGGCCGCTTCTGCCGCCCAGCTGACCGAGGCCGGCGTGAGTGGCGATCCCTGGTTTCGACACCAGCTCACCGGCCGCGTCGTCTCGCCAACGAGAAGGGGCTGAGATTCGAGGGCGCGGGCGCCTGGCTGACTGCTCGAAGTATGCGCCCGGTGTCGGGGTCACGCTCCCTGAGCGCGGCCAAGCGAGTCACCGTGACGCTCGACACCGCGGGCTGCATCCGCAGAGGTGGAGCCCGCGAATGCTTGCAGCGCTGGCAACGCTTTCCGGCGCCTGAACGGCAGCTCTGGGGCACCAGCGGCCAACAGCGCGACCGTAGCATCACCCGCCTGGCCGATGCCTGAAAGCCGCGGCCGCATACTGCCTGCCAGCGGGAGGCGCGAGACTCGGCGGCGACGTCTGCGAAATCGCCGCGAAGCTGGGAAAAATGGGTCACTCGCGAGGAAAGGCGCCTACCGCGGACGCGCTCTGACTGGATGCGTTCTGATGCGGGGTCGTTACCGCGTGGCCGCGTACGGCTCGGCCCAGGTCGCCTGCGTCACCGTGGTCCTCGCGTGGCTTCTGTTCGTCTGGCGCCTCTGGCTGCCTGGAGACGAGCGGTGGATCGCCGCGCTGCGCCGGAGGCCCAACAACGCTGTTGTGGCATCTGCGGCGTCGCGCTGGTGGGCGAGGGTGGGCGTCGCATCGGTGGCGCGGGGCGATCACCGCACTCGTGGTCTGCCTCGCGATCGTTATCTCCGTGCTCCGCTAGAAGGCGGAGCGTCTCGCACAGGCTGGCGCTCGAACGCCCGGCCCTCCGCAGCCTTCGTTCCGCCACATCTGGAGGGGTGACGAGTATGGCAACCGCGAACAGGGTGGTCAGCCCGCTCAAAGAGCGCGTCTGGAGCGCTACGCCCGGCGTCTGCTGGGCCTGCGGGCTGACGGTGAACACAAGCACGGGCGCTTGGAGCCGATCGCGGATGAGCCGAAGGCCGAGAAGATGCAGGAAGACAACTGGCGCCGATGCACCAGGACTGCGCGCTCCTCAAGCCGAAGACCGCAACTGGAAGCTCGCGAACCAGTGGCGCAGCCGAGACGCGAGGTCGGCGGCGCGCATGTCAGGCCACCGCTTCCGTGCTGCGTGAGATCCCTGGAGCTGACTGTGACGCTGAGTACGTCCGCGAACTGCTGGAGACCACAGACGCAGAGCAGGCCGAGTGGTGGGCCTACTGCGACGCAACACAGCTACGGTAGTGGTCCTCCGCAGCCTTCTTCGCCACGTCCTGGAGATGATGCGTATGGTCGAGGTTGGATGTCGAGATCGAGCGGAGCGATCACCCTGACGACGATCGTATCAAGGGACGCACGCTGCGTGTCGAATCCTGACGTAGAGATCATGCCTCGGGTCGGCGACGTCTTGGGTTGCCGCAGCCGTTAGAAGCTCAGAACGGCCGTGCTCATGAGCCGTAGAAACCGTCTGGCATTCCTGGGACACGGGCGACTGGCATGATCCAGACGGCCTCATCCTCAGCACGTGCGGACACTGACCGCGAAGCTCTGGGACATCGACATCGACCAGGACTGGCGGGGCTGAGTGGGTCACATATCTGGGAAGATGTCGGCCACCCTCCTGGTGGCGTTTCTTCCTGACGAGGCAACGATGAGCGATGCTGGTAGGCGCACTTGGCATTTTTCCGACAAGGCCCAGAGATTCGGAGACGACAACGATCAGGTGCGGGATATCCTCGCTTCCAGGATTGTCGGTGCGTTCACAAGTGGCGTGTACTGCTCGGGTTGCGGTCAATGGTAGCGTCGACATCTGCGACTGCATCATCGGTGCTGGCAGAGGGTGGCTGGCCCCGCTCGCTACGCTCGGGGCGATGCGTCGTGACTGAGAACCCCGATCGTGCTGGCGTCGGCGTCCGCTCAGATTCTGCTCGGCCGCCCGGGAGGCGCAGGCGCGGCCTGGTCGAGCTGACGCTCGGCGCCGAGCGACGCTGATGACGCCGCCAGGCCCGCGAGGGTCGCCGCCTTCCTCGTCGAGGGGCCGCGACCGCCGCCGAGGGCGACGAGGTCTCATGCGGGTCCTCGAGCGCGTCGGCATGAGCCAGCAGCGCGCGGCACAGGTCCTGGTAGCTCAGCGCCAGGAGCGCGCGATCCTCGAGCGCCGAGCCAGAGCTGAGGCCAGAGGCGATTGCCTTCGATCAGGAGCAGGCCGACCACAGCTCATACTGCTCGACGCCTCGGCCTCAGCTCGGGCGGGTCAGCGCCAGACGCGCCCGGCGCTGAAGGCAACGCGCATCCTGATATATAATCCTCGCAAATGACAATGTCCCCGGCGAGTGTGCAACCACCCCGGGGCGCGACACCGAGTGATTGGACCACCCGATGCCTCACATCAGCTTACTCTCTCTCATTGCGGAGCGGCACGCGCTTTGGTCGTTTGACGGTCACTTTGGCCCCTCGCCACAAATCCTTCACCAGATGCGAGCCTGGGGTTGCTCGCGGCGACTGCAGGATGTTCGTCCTCGCCCCCGGGGTCTCTGCTGACACGAGGGCGGCTCAAGTCGTGCGGCTGCCCTGATGCGTGGCAGCGCCGTGGATCTCACCATCCTCACGCACGGCAAGCGTAAGACCCCCGAATACGGTAGCTGGATGGGGATGCGTAGCCGCTGCCGCAACCCCAACAGCGCGGGCGACTATCCCGGTAGCCCGGCGGCCGCGGAATCACGATCTGCCCTCAGTGGGATCGACTTCGCCGCCTTCCTGCGCGTGTCATGGGTGCCGCGCCGGTCACTGGGACACAGCCTGGGCCCGGATTGACAACGATGGTCCCTACAGCCCCAGAGAACTGCACGCGCTGGAGCTACTGGCGCTGACTCGGGTCAACAACCGCAGCAACACCCCGGATCATCTACTGGCAGGGGCAGGCCAAGGCGGTCTCCGGAAATTGGTCCAGGGCGGTTCGGCATTCCCGAGAGTACGCTCCATCGACGCCCCTCAACGCGGGCTCGGCCTCAGCGTGAATTCGGGCGCTGACAGGAGACTCCGCGCCCTGTCAGGTGGAAGGCTCATACCTGAACACCCGGGAAATAGACGGGAGCCAGATGTACCGTGTCCCAGACGCCGCCTGCGCCTCGCGACCAGGCGTCGCGCGTGCCCGGGCAGGTACACAGCTCATCCGCTGCCTGGCGACGTCGCCGTGCCGCTGCATCGCGTCGGGGATGCCTGGACCCGACGCACGTAGCTCGCCGTTGCGGGCGAGCGCCGTCGCCAGGGGGGCCGCGTCGACCCGCACACCGCCGACAGCCCGGCCCGTAGAGGCCCGAACTCGTCCGCCGTCGACAATACGTAACTTG
>ERZ1370068.5914-contig-4917_pt1 | contig 35096 bp, 48 predicted proteins | sample MGYA00561227_ERZ1370068 | MGnify/ENA primary metagenome ERZ1370068 (study PRJEB38410, sample SAMEA6850437) | metagenome | study: Metagenomic assessment of the ecological functions of the soil: analysis of the soil microbiota associated with the...
GTGCCGCGCTGAATTTCAGTTACGTATTGCTGAAGGATTTGTTCCGGCTTTATCATTCAGGCCGGTGGCCACCTGTTCCTTTCAACTTCAGCTTAGCCAGAAATTCTTCGCCCAGCGCACGATCACGCCGCGCAGCCAGCCGCAGCACTTCCGCCCGAATGTTCGGCGGGCCGGTTACGGAGACACTCCCGCCGTTTGCTGGCTGCTTGCGCTGCGATTTCTTCCTGAAGTTTTCGCTGGCCTTCCTGATCGACTATCTCAGCCGACTCCCAGGCCTTGCGAAACAATGCGCGGGCCCGTTCAGGATCAGCGGCCCAAAGCACATCGGCGATGCGCGCCTGCGTCCGCGCTCGCAACGTTTGATCGTTGAATCGTCCGGCGTCGGAAGCCAGCGATCATTAACATCGATTGCGCATTCGCACGCCGTTCGCGCAGGATTCGCTCAGCTTCGGGATCTTTTGCAGTCTTGCTGTTGGCCGCGACATTTTTCGCGGGCGCGGTCTTAGTTGATTCGGCGGGCTGGGCAGCCAGGAACGATGAAAGACAGAGCAGGCAGACGATGACGAGCAAAGGTCGATACTTCATTTTCGAAACCTCCGGGGACGACTTGACGCTGAATACACTACGCTGGTGGCAAAACGCTTCTGCAAACCCTCAGGTTCCAGAATATTCGGCTGATTATCTCTTCTTTTCGGCCAGGATTGTCCGCGCGATGGCGATCGTGGCGACGGCGCGCGGCGCCTCTCGAGTAAGACCCTGCGCTAACTCGATGGCTTTGTCGTAGTCATAATCGGCGAGGCTGGCGAATATTCCGTCTACGTCAAAGTCAGGCACATTTTCAGTTGGCCGACCATGACATTCCTTTGATGGTCATGCTGAAACTGAGTTGGCCGTCCTCGCCGCCAAAATTCTCGGCCGAGTTTGCGGCTTTGACAGCCTCGCTCATTGCCTCCCAGACGGCAGCGCGATTAACGACCAATGTTGCGTTCGCTATCGGCAAAGAAAGCCCGGGACTGTCCGGATCCAGCCCGCCGATGCGTCGAGCCTCAGTTGCCGCGAGATCGACCAGAGTTAAGGCCTGCTCGTTTTCAGATTTCGCCAGCAACTTTGCCCCCGTGGTGAGCAGACGAACCTTTTGCACGTGAGCGAATTGGCCAGTGCGGATCAACTCCATGATTCGCGGAACGTCTTTCTTATAAACGGCATTTTCCGCGCCAGCCTGGTGTCAATGTAAGTTCTGGCATTATTGCGCAGGTCGGTATCGTCGATCTTGTCCACGTAATCGCGGGCGCGCAGTTCGCCTTTTCCCTGCATAGAACACCGCGAGATCGAAATGGAGTTTGTCTCGTCTCGGCGGAAGTTCTGGCATGATCCAATTGATCCAGCAGCGACTGTTCCCAGTGTTCCATCCTCTTGTCCGGGCGGATTCCTTCGCGGACCAGATCGTCATCATCGCGATCGCGTGTAGCCTTACTAGTCAGAGCTGACAAAACCTCGAGCCGCGCCCGCAAGGCATTGGTCAGCTTCCACCGGCGCCCGCTGGTCGAACAAAGGCATCAAGCGTTTTATCACCAGATAGTGACCGTCATGCCCCGCCGAGTTTTGTTCCGCTCCCGGCGGCGCCAGCGGGTCTTAACAAAATGGCGGCCGCCGCGCGAAAGAAAGCCAGCTGCAAGGCGAGGGTGACTGTCGGCAGTGTGCGGTTTCCCTCCGATGTTGCTGGTGAAGGTGCCCCGGTGTCGAACTTGTAAAATGAATGCGGAGTGAATAGATAAGATGACAGAAGCGAGGCGGTGTTGGCGTCGGACTTGGGATTAGCATGTCGCGAAGCACGAGCATCGCGGCGTAGCGCTCGTCGGCAGCAGCCGCATTCTTTTCGCGAAGAGATGAAAGAAAGTCGACCGTCGGAATGCTAATGATACCGAGCACGGGATCGGCGAATTGCAAGGCGCATGTTCAGTCTGTTCGGCGTCCAGCAATTGTCGAGCGACATCCAGTCTTTGTCTGATCAGGAAATCCGGGTTGTCATCCGGAGCCCTTTGCTGATTCATCACGCTCTTTCAGTTGAGCCTTGAGGAATTCTTCGCCCAGGCTTCGATCACGTTTGGTCGCGAGTCGCAAAACCTCTCGCCGCACTCGTGGTAGCGACGGGGACAGAGCTGAACCCGGTTTTGGCTCTTCTTTCTGCCGCTGATACTTCTTCATAACGCTCGTTAACTTCCTTCTCAGCGATCCCGGCGGCGTCCCATGCGGCGCGGAACAGCGCGCGCGCCCGTTCCTGGTCGCTCTCCCACAATTGATCGGCGACTCGCGCCAGCGTCCGTGCTCGGACGGTCGAATCAGTAAACTTGGCTGCATCGGCAGCCAGGGTTACCAGCATCGACTGCGCGTTAGCTCGTCGCTCGAGCCGAAGTCTCTCGGCTTTGGGATCTTTGGCTGGATTCGTTTTGCCGGAAGTGGCCGGTTGAGTTGCGGCGCGCTTTGGCGCTTCACTCTGAGCGTTAGCGTTTTGTTGAGCGTGTATCGAACATGAGGCAGCCAGGAAAAAGAGAAGCGCGCAGGAGGGTTGAAAGCGCATCGTTATTAAGCCGGAGGTTGGCTAAACTGCTATGACTTCGAGATCCGGATCGATTTCCTGTTTCAGCATGCCTTCGATTGCCATCAAGGTTCCGCTGAGCGAGCTGGGACAACTGCCGCAGGCGCCCTGATAGCGAATCTTCAAAGTTTGATCAGTGAGGTCGATAATTTCGAGGTACCCACCATCGCCCATCAGGGCCGGCCGCACTTTCTCGTCGAGAATTTCGTTGATCCGCAACAAGCGCGGGTCATCACTGGTGACTGCGGCAATCGCTCCGCCGACTGCGGCTGCGCCGTTGGTTGATGTGCCTGAGGCTGATTGCGCCGCGCGAATCGGCACGGCCAGAGTCGGCAGCAGTTCATCCCAATCCGCCGCGTCGTCCTTCTCGACCGTGATCATATTGTCCATGTAGAAAACGGACACGACACTGCCAACATCGAAAAGCGACTTGGCGAGGGTATCGGTCTGCGCTTGATCGACGGAAGCAAACTGCTGTGGCGACACCGTGCGAAACCGGCTCGCGCAAGATGAACTTTACGGCATTTGGATTCGGCGTTTCCTGGATGTCACTAATCTTTGGCATGTTTAGTTTGCGCGAACTCAATCCTGATGTACGCCCGCGCTGCTTTCCTATCTCTTGAGTGCATTATAGACGTTGATGACGCGCTTTTCTAACCGGCATCATATCGCAGCGTGTCAGAACCGAGAGAGGTAGCGACCGGATCACAGCGATTATTCAACGGCATACGAGTCGTAGCGCACTCCAAGTACTGACTGTAGATGCTTGAATTCACGCTGATCTGACAAGATTCAAAAGAGATTGCAGCTGGGCTTGCTCGTTGACGGTCTCAGTTTCTGAATCATGTATCACTGAATCCTGTCGCAACTCACTCACCAGGTTCTGACAACGTTTCAGTTGCAAAAATACTTGCAAGAACCAGTAACGAGTCATATACTGGCCAGCCTCACTTGCCCCTTTTCTCATAAAGCGCGACAAGTAGAGACAGGGCAGGCGATTTGCGAGGGTCGCCTGCCTTCTTTCTTCCTCGCCGTTAAGTCGCTCCCGGCATCAGCGTTCGGAGCGCGAACCTCGGTAGCATTTCATGTACGGCGGCTTTGCCGGCTGCACATGGCGGTAAGCCTCCGGGCGTTACCGGAACGCGTCATTTTCCATTCGCGGCTAAGCTGCCATACCGAGGCGTCAGTCTCGGACAATCTGACTACCGCTCGCGGAAAGGCAGAGCGCTTTCCGCCATGTGCTCTGCGGCACTAGCCGCTTGCCGCAATCCGAATCAACCTCAACCTCTAGCCCACGAATCAACTTCACGTCCAGCAGCCATTAGTTCAAAGTTGCCTCAAGGCTTTTGCCCTTGCCCTTGCCGCCGCCGCTAGGTTGCGATTGGCCCGGCGGTTGTTTGTTCTCATGCTTCGCCGCACCCCGAGCAGGTGGTCCACCCTGAACCTGCGGTTGCGAAGCTTCCTTGACCTTCGGCGGCTTGGCCTTCGACCGGATTTCCGACTTGTTCTCCCTGTGCTCGTGGAAACCCTTTTGCTCGACCTTCTGCTGTGCGCGCTGCTCCTTTGTTCGTTGCTGCTGCTCGATCTGGCGGACTTCCTTGCGCGCATCCTTATTCTCGCGAGCAGCTTCTTTACCCACATCGATCTGCCGTTTGCCGTCGCCTTCGACCTGGGCGGCGCCAATGTTCCGACCATCCTTGACCTTAAACTTTTGGTTCTTGATTTTTTCGTTTACCGGTTCGACGCGCAGCGCCCTGGCGAGGTCCTTCTTAAACGGTGGCGCCACCGGCGTACTGCCGACTACAACCGGCGTCTCGTAAAGTTTCTTTGCAATGCCCGGCGGCAGGTCAATCTTGCCGCGTCCCCAGGCGGAATGCAGCACCGCGTTGCGTAGCGGAGTCAGCGTCAGCGGCTCCAGCGTCGGCCGCACCTGGGCGACTGCCTGCGGATTGACTCTCGTCACCATGCCCGGATTGATCGGTCGCCCAAAGGCATCAACCGGCACTACCGGTTACCGCGTTCGGCACGGCCATGTTAACCAGATTAGCCGCGACAACATCGCCACGGGTCAGATAGTGCGGTTGCCAGTTCTCATCATAATATCGCGGTACGTACGCGTCCCCGGACCCAGCGGTACCCAACCAATCTGGTTTTGACTGAGCGGCACAAACGCCACCAGCGCCGGCGAGTATGTCGGCCGGGCGTTAACCCTTCCGGAACCCAGTACCACTGATTGTTCACGTTGGCCCAGCGCCCATAGTGATACGGCGCATATCCCCACGGCTCACTTGAGACCCAGGTCAGGCCATAATGGTTATTCATTAACCCAATAGCCTTGCTGGTAAGGCACCCAGCTCGCATCGACGCGCGGCCGCCAGGCATAACCATAGTTGCGCAACTTGTTGCCAGTCACCGTAGTTGTCCAAATCGTTTACCCCGGGGATCGTGTAGTTAACGTATTGATAACTCGCGTAGCGCCGGTAGGGATCGTAGTAGTACGGGTCGTTCACGTAAGCGTCATAGCTGGCATAGCGTCCGTCGTAAACGTTTGGATACTGATAACGATAATAGTCATCAACCAGATAACCTGCATCGCGATTGTTAATGCGAGACAGCGCCGCTTCAGCCGCAGTCGCGCCGAGGATGGTCAGCATTTCGCCTTTGCTGATCCGGCCCGCCGGCGCCCTGCCCGACTACTTGCGCTAAGCCGCTGAGCACTGAAACTATCGCGTTGCCGTTGTCCAGCCTCATTTGGTAAAGACCCGGTTCCTGAAAATCGACCGCGCCATACGGTGTTCCAACTTCAAACAGACCGCCCGAAGGCAGATCCCCGACATCGAAAATCGCCGATGCCTTCCCGCAACGCGAGTTGGGTGCGGCTGTCGCTCAGATTCACACAATCGAGGCGCCGTATTCGGATCCAGGCGAGCGAAGTTTCGTCCGCTGAAGGCCAGCGACGTGCGCGAGTTTTCTCGAGTGTAGATCCGATCGCCGACTGAGAACGGCTGGTTCGGCGCCGCCGCAGTCCAATTCGAATTGTCATCAGTGAGGTTGTCATTAAAGGCCACCTGGCCGTCCACTTTTGAATACGAGCGGCGTCGGGCAGCGCTGCCGACCTCTGAATTCTGATCCATATCTGGAATAGAGCGCGACGCCCAGGCCGGCGACGAGCGCACACCCAAGCGCGATGAGCGCTCCATGCGGCCAAAGTTTTATGTTTCTCATAAAGGCTTACTCTCCTGCTGAATCCGAATCTCGCCGGGACGGCTCTTTCGCACAGCGTGCGAAGACTTGCTTTCTGGAAAGCGGCGTGTCCCTTAGCCGACGCTTCCCTTCAAGGTTGTTCCTAACTGGAGAGTGTTTTCGTGAACGAATTAGAGCAATAACCATGCCCGCCTCAGGTCACGATCGATTAGGCGGAATCCTGTGTAGGTCCTAGGAAGTTCCGACCGTTTCGAACTCTGGGATTTTGAAGCGCGATAGCCGGGCTGGGCTCAGCCATCGGAAGTAAAAGAGCATTGATTGGGAACACGATTGCAAGAGATCGCTGGATAAGAATCGTTCGGTCGCGGTCCTGACAACGAAGTAATACCGGACGATTACGCTTTAGTCGTGTGGGAAAGCGGTCACACTCACCGCTGGTGCGTGATGGCTCCGCGCGTTCAGGGACCTGCGGTCGCCGAGTAGGCTTGCCATCCCCTCGGCTCTGAGCATGAACATTGGTTGATGAGCTCTGCTACTCTGATGCGCATGCAAGTCTGCGACTTGCCGGAAGGCCACTCTTAAGATCCAGCGGTTCTGATGCACCGCGGGCTCGGAGACCCGAAAAGAAGGGGTCGCTTGACCGGCAAGTCGGAGACTTGCGCGCATCAGCGGGGCAGAGCCACGGCAGTGAACTTATGCAAGTGAGATTCGATGCGCGGCGCAGTGGCTGCTGCCTGCATCGGCATGGAAGACCATCCCGGCAGTTGTGGAGCATTGACTGAGTCTGGACGAGCTGAAGTTACCAACCGGTTAATCACGAAGTCTGCTCGCAACCCGGCGACAGGTGTCTGGTCTCCGGCCAGACTGGCCGTGTGCCGCGCCACGATCTGCCAGCCGCCTACTGCGTCTCATCCACACGTTCGTAATGCAAAACTTTGCTTGATTTCTACTCCTTCGAAGGTGGCTTCGGCCGTCATGCGATAGCTTGAAACCGCTGTGTCGCCATAGAGCGCGGACCTTCAGATCGCCTTTGTCGTATTTACCAATCACGGCTTTGGCGGCGGCCAGGCGCACCTCGTTCATCACGGCCGGTTTGTCCGACACAGACGCCAATTGGAGCCGTGACCATGATGTCGTCGGCATAGATGCGATCGAGCGCCTCGACATCGAGCTTCATTTCAGTCTGAGTCAGATTCTCTTCGATTCTCAGAATCTCTTTTTCAACTTCCGCTCATTGGGTTCTCCTTTGGCATTGCTTTTGTTCAGCAGCAAGTCTTTCCATAGAACCTGCGCGAATTACTACCACGGCCGAAAGATAGGCCCACCGTCGCAGAAAAGTCCCTTCACGAGTTCGAAAAAGTTTCCGGAAAAAGTACGGTCGCCCGGGTCGCAAGGAGCATTTCAGATGTACACTCCGGAGGTTTTCCACCTGAGTCGGTTTAAGGAATTCGCAGCGCGACCAGAATGTTCTGGCAGACAAAAGTCATTTACGAGTTTGGTCCCTTTCGCGTGGACCCACGCGAGCGCCGACTGTTACGCGATGGTGAAGTTGTGCCCACTGACGCCCAAAGGTCTTCGACGTCCTGCTGGCGTTGGTGCAGAACGGCGGTCACATTCTGAGCAAGGACGAGATTAATGAAACTCGTCTGGGCCGATACGGCTGGTCGAGGAGGGGAACGTCGCGCGACAATATCTCAACGCTGCGAACTGCCCTGGGTCAGAAGCCAGGCGAGCCGAAGTACATTGAGACCATTCCCTGGCGCGGTTATCGATTCGTCGGATCGGGTGAGGCAGGTTACACGACGATTCGGAGCGCCGAAAGTTTGACTCGGTCATAGTCCTGCCTTTCAACAATCTGGCTGGCGATCCGCACCTCGAATTCCTCTCCGAAGGAATCACTGAGAGTCTCATCAACAGCCTGTCGCAACTGGCGGGGCTGCGAGTGATGTCGCGCAACTCTTCCTTTCGTTACCAGAGTCAGGATGTCCAGCGCCACCGCCCTGGGTCGCGATTTGAAAGTGCAGGAGTCATCGTTGGGCGCGTCGACCAACACACGACGAAATGCTCTCGATCAGCGTCGAGCTGATTGACGCGCGCGACGACACGCACATCTGGGGCGCCCAACACGTTCGCAATCTGGCAGAGAGCTGTCGACGATGCCGGCGATGATCGCGGAGGAAATTACCGAGCAGCTTCGTTTGAACTTAACCAATGCAGAGCAGCGCCGGCTTACCCGGCGGCTTACCGACAACGCAGACGCCTACAGGCTGCTATCTGCTGGGACGTTACTTCATTTCAATAAGCTAACGGCTGAAGGGAGTCGAGAAAGGGCTCGAACATTTTCGCCAGGCGATTGAAAACGATCCGCGATTACGCGTTGGCTTATGCCGGATTGGCTGATTGGCCATAACTATTCAATGAACAGGAAGAAGCCAGGAAGGCCGTCAGCAAGGCTTTGGAGCTGGACGAAGAGTTGGGTGAAGCCCACGCGACCGCTGGGTTTTTCGCGCGGTTTCTTTATGATTGGGATTTTGCCGGAGCTGAAAGTGAGTTCAAGAGAGCGGTGGCCCTGAGCCCTAATTACGCTGAAGCTCATCACTGGTATCGCAATCTACCTGGCGAACCTTGCCGGTCACGAAGAATCGTTCCGTGAAGCTGAACTGGCTGCTCGAGCGCGACCCGCTCTCGCTTTTGATGAACATGACGGCAGCGTTGAATTTCTATCTGGCGCGCAAGTACCAACAGGCGATTGCGCAGCTTCATCAAAGTGATCGAAATGGACGTCTAACTTTCCGGCGGCCCACAGCGTCCTCGGTTGCGTGTATGTGCAAATGCAAATGTACCGGAAGCACTCGCGGGAATATGACAAGGTTCTGGCGCTCTTTAAAGAGGTGCCAGGCGGTAGAGAATTCAGTGAAGGTGATGAAGGCTCAGGCGCTTATGGCCGGTGGGGAAAAAGCAACGAGGCTTTGAAATTACTCGGCGAGGATTGACGCGGGTCTGGTATCGCCTACTCGGTCGCTGGTGTCTATGCCGCGCTGGGAGATCGCGACAAGCATTCGAAGCGCTCGAAAAGCGTTTTGCACAACCGACATGCAGTTAGTCAGTCTGAAGGTCGATCAACACTTGACGGTTTGCGAGACGATGCGAGGTTACCGCACAGCACCTCAGCCGGGTCGGATTGCCCTGCTGCGGTACTGGTGCAGGTGTGATTGTGGTGATTCACGGGCGCGACGCCGTGCCGCTTCGCCCCGCTAGTGGTAGTTCTGCGATGCGCGCAAATTCCGACTTGCCGTCAATCGCCCCTTCTGTTCAACCCACAGCATGACCACGCTGAAAAGCCTTCGGCGAGTCGAGACTTGCCGCGCATCGGAGCGGCAGAGCCATTCCCGGCAGGTGGGTCATAGAGCGTTCCGGTGTTGGTGGTTTGAAACACACGAGGATCCACCCCGGTCGCTATCGCTCCCGGTACTGACCTCATAAGCCGGGTGTCTGATGACCCAGTCGCTACTTGTTCAAGCCTTAAAATTGGCAGTAGGCGGTCAAGGGTCTACAATGCCTGAGCCTTCCATACTTCGAGCTCTGAGCGAGGATGCATGGGCTCGAGTCCCCGGAAACTGACTAATGACCACCCCCGACGCTGGCAGGAAATTGATCGCATCGTCTCATCGGCCCTCGCACGTGAGCCGGCTGAGCGCGCGCCGTTTCTCAATGAAGTCTGCGGCGGCGATGAGCAGTTGCGGAAAGAAGTTGACTCACGCCTGGCGCACGACCGGCCCGAGAGTCTGGTAGCGGGCGCGCCCGTTGAGGAAGCCACCCAACTGTTAGCCAGTCGGGCGCCGGCGATTGAGAAGCTGGGACGCTATCAGATTGTTCGATCACTCGGCGCCGGGGGCATGGGCCAGGTCTATCTGGGACACGATGAACAACTGAATCGTCCGGTGGCGGTAAAACTCCTTTCGTCCTACCACGCGGCCGAAGAAGAAAGGATGCGGCGCTTTCGGCAGGAGGCGCTTTCGGCTTCAGCCCTCAACCATCCAAACATTCTCACCATCTATGAGATCGGAGAGTCTGACGGCGCCAACTTCATCGCTACGGAATTTGTCGATGGTTTGACGCTGAGCGAACGCATCGGGCGCGGCCGCCTTTCGACGGAAGAGACTCTGAAGATTGCCCAGCAAATTGCCAGCGCCCTCTCAGCTGCGCACGCGGCCGGGATCATTCACCGCGATATCAAATCCGCCAACATCATGGTCCGCGCCGATGGCCTGGTCAAAGTCCTCGACTTCGGAATTGCGAAATACGAACAACCGGAAAATGAGACGGACACGAAGAAGGCGTTGGTTGAGACTATGCCCGGAGCGGTCATGGGCACCGCCGCATACATGTCGCCTGAGCAAGCGCGCGGACTCGCCGTCGATGTGCGGACCGACATCTGGAGCCTGGGCGTAGTTTTCTATGAAATGATTGCCGGACGCCGTCCGTTTGTCGGAGACACGTTGATGGATGTCATGTCCGCCGTGCTCGAGCGACAACCGCCGTCATTGTCGGCGACTGGCGCGAACGCGCCGGAACTGCTGGAACGAATCGTTTTCAGGGCCCTGAGCAAGGATCGAGAGGCGAGGTACTCGAGCGCAAATGAAATGCTCGCGGACCTGAAGGACTTATCGAAGAAGCTGGAGTTTGCTGCCGAGAGCGAGCGCCAGTCGGCCGAACACAAACCTGCGACGAGTTACCTTACCAGAGAAACCAGCGGCTCGATCGCAGTGCTGCCGTTTGTAAATATGAGCTCGGAACCGGAAAACGAATATTTCTGCGATGGCTTAGCCGAAGAACTCCTGAACGCGCTGACTCGGATTAAAGATCTCAAGGTCGCGCCGCGCACGTCTTCTTTTCATTTAAGGGCAAGAACGCAAACGTCAGCGCCATCGGCGAAGCCCTGAAAGTTAACTCGGTCCTCGAAGGCAGCGTCAGAAAATCTGCTAATCGACTGCGGATAGCGGTTCAGCTTATCAACGTCGCTGACGGCTATAACCTCTGGTCAGAGCAATTTGATCGCGAACTGAAGGACGTCTTTGATGTGCAGGACGAGATCGCCCTGGCGGTCGTAGACGCGCTGAAGCTGAAGTTGCTGGGAAAAGAAAAAGCGGCAGTGCTGAAGCGAGCCACCGATAACGTGGAGGCTTACCAGCTCTTACTGAAGGGACGTTACCACTGGTACAAGCAGATGCCGGACAGCGTCCGCAAGAGCCGCGACTATTTTCAGCAGGCGATTGAACTCGACCCGGCCTTTGCGCCAGGTTACGCGGGACTCAGCGAATATTATGGTCTGTCCGCAGCGCTCGGCATGATGCCGGGGGCCGAAGGATGGCCGCTGGCCGAAGCGGCCATGATGAAGGCCCAGGAGCTGGACAACTCGCTGCCGGAAATTCACAACGGGTTGGCGGCCATCAGGATGTTCTATTACCGCGACTGGCAGGGAGCCGAGCGCGAGATCAAACGCACCATCGAGTTGAATCCAAAGTTTGCTGAGGTTCATTGCCTTCATTCCTATTGTCTGGTCGCGATGGGCCGGCTTGATGATGCTATAGCTGAGGTCCGGCGCGCCTGTGAACTCGATCCGCTCTCGACCACCTACAATCGTTACTTAGGTAAAACTTTCTATTACGCGCGGCAATACGACGAGGCGATCGCGGGATTCCAACAGGCGATCGACCTGGACGCGAACAATGCGCCGGTCCATGAGGACCTGGGCCAGGTCTTTCACCAGACCGGATATCACCGGCAGGCGATCGCTGAATATCAAAAGGCGTTGGAGCTGGTGGGCGATGTCGAAGGAGCGGCAACTCTCGGCAGCGTCTATGCCAGGGATGGTTTCGACCGGGCTATCCGGATGGCCGCCGAAAGAGAGCTGGAACAGTTAAAGGTAAAACTCGATCAGGGTGAATACGTTCCGGCAATCCGTTTGGCTCACGCTTACACGACGCTCGATCAGACTGAGGACGCTTTGGCCTGGCTGGAGAAGGCTTGTGAAGAACGCAACGCGTTTCCTTTATTCATTCACGTCGATCCTTTCTACGACCGTTTGCGAAGCGACGCTCGTTTCACCGATCTCCTGGAACGCTTCAGTCTCGCCGGCGCTGCAGCCGCGCCGGCTGTCACTAAGACTCGGAACCTCGGCAGCCCAGGGTTCAAACACTCGCGCAGATATCCGGAGCCATTGAAACCCAAGGTCGTACCGGATCAAACGCCGGCGCCCGGGTCAAAGGCAAAGCGTTACCTGGTCTGGTCAGGCCTGGGAATCCTCTTGCTGATCGCGGCCGGACTCGTTTACTGGTTCTACCCCAACCGGCGCCCGCAAATCGACTCGATCGCGGTCATGCCAATCGTTAATGCGAGCGGCAATTCTGAGGTTGAATATCTTTCGGACGGCATGACCGACATGCTCATCACCAGTCTTTCGCAAGTGCCGAATCTCTCGGTCAAGGCTCACAGTTCAGTGTTTCGCTACAAAAACAGAGACGCGCCGCCGCAACAGGTAGGCAAAGAACTCAATGTGCAGGCAGTCCTGAATGGCCGCGTAGTGCAACGCGGAAGTGACCTGGCGTTACATATCGAGCTGGTTGATGTTCGCACCGAAACGACTTTGTGGGTCGCTGATTACAGTCGCTCAATATCAGATCTGGCAGCGGTGCAGAACGAGGTTGCGCGGGATGTTTCGCAGAAGTTGCGGACCCGTCTGTCGGGACCCGAGCAACAGAAGGTCACGAAGGACTACACCGCTAACTCAGAAGCGAGGGATCTCTATCTAAGGGGCGTTTCCATGGCCTTAAGCTGACCCCGCCGGAACTCCAACAAGCCATAGCCTATTATCAACAAGCCATTCAGCACGACCCGAACTATGCGCTGGCGTACGTGGGGCTCTCAGAAGCCTATCGGGCACTGACGCTTAGCGGTGAGATGAACCCGACTGAATTTATGCCCAGGGCCAGGGAAGCGGCGCAAAAAGCTCTGGATCTGGACGATGGGCTGGCTGAGGCGCACACAGCTCTCGGAGTAACAAACTTTTGGTATGACTGGAATTACAGTGCGGCTGAGAGTCAATTCAAACGAGCACTTGAACTTAATGCGAACAGCGCCGATACACATTTGTTCTACGCCCACCTGTTGTCAAACACTGGTCGACATCAGGAGGCTCTCAGCGAAATCAAACGGGCCCGGGCGCTTGATCCATACTCTCCATTTCTCAACGCACTCGAAGGCCAGTTTCTGCTTCATGCGGGAAAACTCGACGAGGCGCTGATCAGACTCCGTGAGACTTTTGAACTCGCACCCGGTTTCTGGTTTCCTCACGTATTCGCGTCGAGCGTCTACCTCGAAAAGGGAATGTTTGCTGAGGCCGTGGCTGAGGCGAAGAAAGCCGGCGAACTCTCGAGCGCGCAAACGGCTTCTATTGTTTTTGAGGGATGCGCTCTGGCCAGGATGGGACGAAAGGATGAAACGCGAATCCTGTTGGAGAAACTGGTGAAGCGTTCGAAAGAGAGTTCCATTCCTGCCACTCACATCGCCATGCTCTATAACGCGCTGGGCGAGAGTGAGGAAACCTTTAAGTGGCTCGAACGCGGGATTGAACAGCGCGATCCGAAAATGGCTTTTCTGAAAGTCCAACCGCGATGGAATAACCTGCGTGGCGATCCCCGGTTCCAGGAGATCATGAAGCGCGTGGGCTTCTGAATTCCCAGCTCTGTGTCCAAACCTCTGCCGGTATTCACATCTGTTCGACGACCTTGCCGTCAACTGGCTCGATCGCCAGCCAAAGTGGCCGTGTGCCGGGCCACTATCTGCCAGTCGCCATCGCGCCTCATCCAAACGTTCGTAATGCAAAACCGCTGCTTAATCTCTGTTCCTTCGAAAGTAGCCTCAGTCGTCATGCGGTAGCTTGATACGGCAGTGTCACCGTAGGCGCGTACTTTCAGATTATCCTTGTCGTATCTGCCGATCACGGCCTTGGCAGCCGCCTGGCGAATCTCATCCATGACAGCTGGTTTGTCGACACACACTCCGATCGGCGCCGTAACCATAATGTCGTCGGCATAGATCCGATTGAGGGCTGCGACATCGAGTTTCAATTCAGTTCGAGTCAGGTTCTCTTCGAGTTTCAAAATCTCTTTTTCAACTTCGCTCATGGGTGATCTCCTTTTGAGTTGCTGTTGCTCGGCGTCCTTCAACAGGCAGAAAGATAGGCTGCGCATCAAAGAAAAGTCCTTCACGAGTTCGGAAAAGTTTCGGAAAAAGTGGTGTGGCTCAAAGCAGCAGCGGGCATTTCCGAGTTACACTGCGACAGTTTTTCACCGTGCCGGATAAAGGAATCCGGAGAGCGCCCCAATGTTCTGGCAGACAAAAGTCATCTACGAGTTTGGTCCCTTTCAGGTGGACCCGCGCGAAAGGCGACTGCTGCGCGACGGTGAAGCTGTGCCGTTAACGCCGAAGGTCTTCGACGTGCTGCTGGCGTTGGTGCAGAACAGCGGTCACATTCTGAGCAAGGACGAATTGATGAGACTGGTTTGGGCCGATACGGCTGTCGAGGAAGGGAACGTCGCGCGCAATATCTCGACGCTGAGAACAGCCCTGGATCAGAAATCAGGCGAACCGCAATACATTGAAACCATTCCGTGGCGCGGTTATCGATTCACGGATAGGGTGAGGCAGGTGCACGATGATTCGGTGCGCCGGAGTTTTGACTCGATCATAGTCGTGCCTTTCCACAATCTCGACGGAGATCCGCACCTCGAATTCCTTTCCGAGGGAATCACTGAAAGTCTAATTAACAGTCTCTCGCGACTGGCGGGGCTGCGAGTGTTGTCGCGTAACTCGTCTTTTCGTTACCGGAGTCAGGATGTGTGTGCCACGACTCTTGGTCGCGATTTGAAGGTGCAGGGGGTGATAGTTGGGCGGGTGGCCAAACACGACGAGATGCTCTCGATCAGTGTTGAGCTGATTGACGCGCGTGACGACACTCATGTCTGGGGTGCGCAGCATGTTCGCCATCTGGCCGAAACGTTGATGATGCCGGCCATGATTGCTGAAGAGATTACCGGGCAGCTTCGCTTGAACTTGACCATTGCAGAGCAGCGCCGCTCTGACACGGCGGCATACCGGCGATGCAGACGCTTACAGACTCTATCTGCTGGGCCGTTACCACTTCAATAAACTTACGCCGGATGGAGTAGAGAAGGGACTCGAACATTTTCGCTTGGCGATCGAAAAGGATCCAAACTACGCGCTGGCTTATGCCGGAATGGCTGATTGCCTTAACTATTCAGCTGACCGCGAGGAAGCCGCAAAGGCAGTCGGCAAGGCTTTGGAGTTGGACGAGGAATTGGGTGAAGCCCACGCGTCCCTGGGCTTTTCCCGGTTTCTTTATGATTGGGATTTTGCCGGAGCTGAAAGCGAGTTTCAAAAGGCTCTGGCTCTCAGCCCTAACTACGCTGAAGCTCATCATTGGTACGCCATCTACCTGGCCAACCTGGGCCGGCACGACGAAGCATTCCGGGAAGCCGAAATGGCAGTAGAGCGCGACCCGCTTTCGTTGCTCATGAACATGACGGCGGGCTTGAATTACTACCTCGGCCGCGAGTATGAGCGGGCGGTCACGCAGCTTCACAAGGTTATCGAAATGGAAACTAACTTTCCGGCTGCCCACAGCGTGCTCGGTTGCGTTTACGTGCAAGGGCAAATGTACCTGGAAGCGCTCGCGGAATACGACAAGGTTCTGGAACTCTTCAAAGCAGTCCCCGCCGTAGGAAACTCGGTGAAGGTCCTCAAGGCTCAGGCTTACGCCCGTTGGGGAAAAAGCGGCGAAGCTTTGGAATTACTCGACGAGGTCAATGCCGACTTCACGTCACCCTACTCCGTCGCCGGCGTGTACGCCGCGCTGGGCGATGAGGCTAAAGCATTCGAGGCGCTCAATAAAGCTTATGAACAGCACGACATGCAGTTAGTCAGCCTGAAGGTCGATCCAACGCTCGACGGTTTGCGCGACGATCAGCGCTTTGTCGAACTCGTCAGTCGGGTTGGTTTGCCTGGTTGAGAAAAATTCGGAGTTTCGATGCATGTATGTTCTCCATCCCAATCCCACCGATCAATTCGGGATTCATAAATTTGGCACACCGAAGCGCAAGAGAATCGTTCGGTGGTCGTAGCGCAACGGGTACCGGGCACCATCGCCGATCCGTTCGCAGCCATTCGATACTAGACGTGACCTTAAACGAGCTGCGGAGCAGCGGCCAGAGTTAAGCCCAGGGCGAGGCTTTGCGAGCCTTGGGTCAACTCCCCAGGAATTATTGAGCCCCGAAGGGGCGATAGCGATGATTAGTAATCGGCGGGATTCTGGTTTCTAACTCTATCGCCCCTTCGGGGCTCGATCAACTTAGAGGTCGTTGACCCAAGGCTCGCAAAGCCTCGCCTTGGGCTTAACTCTGGCCGCTGCTCCGCAGCTGGTTGAAGGTTCACGCCTAATCTCGAGTGGCTGCCATCGGATCGGTACAACGGTACCTCTGTTGCCCTACGACGACCGTCCGACTCGCTTGCCGTTCGGTGCGTCAAGTATACAAGTCGCGATCAATCGGTGGGCCATTATCATTCACCGGCTTCGCCGACTTTTGAGACAAAACCGTCTCACGGCCCAAACCTCTGCCGGTATTCAATCGAAGTTATGAACGCTTTGACCATCTCAGCGTTGATGTAACTACCGTTGAACTGGTTCAGCTTCGTCAACCAAAAGTCATACCCCGTGTGGTCTGAGTCCTGTGGGTCATTCGGATTGCGGCGGAGGTATCCAAAGTACTGCATCAGCACAAACGCGCGATTCGACTCGGCAGTGTTCAGATCCGCATCTTCAGCCACAGCCCGCAGCACCTGCGCCCTTGTCTTTGTATTTGTGGATAGATCACTAACCAACTGATTCCGTTCTGCGGCTGAGAGTGGATTACCGGCGTTCGCATTCAGCCTGTCGACGAATTGTGCGGCGGTCATAGAACTCGGAAGTACATTGGTGAATCTGGCTCGCTGCGCAAAGGCGTTGGTGAACGCCTGCTTATTGTTTTCGAGCTGTTGCTGCCAGTTGCCCTGACCCACGATTACGCCTTGCCCAATCTCCTGACGTGTCCGAGAGAAATTCGTTCAAACGCACCGACGGGACTGGTAACTGATGCGCCGAAGGAAAGGTTGAACTGCTCGTGGCGTCACCATAAGCGGCTTTGTAGATGCGCTCAACCAGATAGCCAGTGTCCTGGAATTCGATTGAGAGGAAGAACGAGGCGGAGACGTTAATCCGGCGCGTCTCGATACAGGCTTGATCGCCGCCACAGACGGTTATTTGATTGGTCCAAAAGGCGAGACCGGGCGCATCCGGTTGGCGATTAAGAAAATCGTGATAGTGCTGACAGACATAGCTCTGTGCATCATCGATGGGGTTTAAGGCCGGCTCGCCCGCGTCGTCATTGATGGTCACCGTCGCGATTGCTGGTCCTCCCAGATTTACACCTGACGGATTGCTTAGAGTGACGCTGAAAGATTCGTTGCCTTCGACTAAAGAATCTTCATTAATCAGAATCGCAAAGGACTTCGAACTCTCACCGGCCGCAAAGCGCAATGTGCCGAGGGCCGTGATGTAGTCCTTGCGCTCAGTCGCACTCACGTCTGAAGTGTTGTAGTCCACGCTGGCCGCGCCGGAAGTATCGCCAACGCGATTCACCGTTACAGTGACGAAGGTACAGTCTTCCTGAATGTTGTAGCTTGAAGCGCCGAACTGCACGACATTCGGTGCCGGCGTTGGTGTTGGCGAAGGACTTGGTGTTGGTGCCGGCGATGGTGCCGGCGATGGAGATGGCGAAGGGCTTGGCGATGGTGCCGGCGATGGAGATGGCGAAGGGCTTGGTGATGGTGCCGGCGTTGGTGTTGGCGAAGGACTTGGTAATGGTGCCGGACTTGGCGATGGCGAAGGACTTGGTAATGGTGAAGGTGACGGCAATGGTGAAGGAGAGGGTGATGGAGTTGGCGTCGGCTCCGCGCCATCCTGCGTGGCCGTGAACGTTTGCCCGGCGATGGTCACCGTGCCATTGCGTTGACTGGTCGTATCGTTAGCCGTCAACGAATAGCCAACCGTGCCATTACCCGAACCGTTTGCTCCTGACGTCACACTGATGAAGGACGAGTTGCTTACCGCTGTCCAGGTGCAGCCGTTGGCGGTATTAACGACAGATCGCTTACCAACTGATTAGCGCTCAGAAAGACGAGAGCGGATTGCCAGCATTCGCGTTCAGCATTCCCACCGGGAATCTATCATTGCGTAACGACCTGGTTCACTCTTATTGCGGTAAGCTTCAGGTAGGAATAAAAGAGAAGACTCTCCGGGTCGAAGAAGTTTAAATTAGCGCACCGGAGTTCGATCGGCCCTGCAACAGCTAAACTAACAGTGCCTTGCAACGTCACTGGGAGAAACCCGTCTAACAAAAAGCCCCTAAACGTGGCACGATCGACCAGATCGGAGGGAGTCGGATAACCGATATTTGGACCGGTCGAAAGGCTGCACATGCCTCTGTACGCGCCGTCGGCATAAACGTCGAGCTTCGCCTGTACGACGTACTGGCCCTGCGGAACGCTTAGACTTGCCAGGATCGGCGACTCTGCATATGGTGCCATAGGAATAATACCGCGACCTTCGCTTTGACAGTTGTGGCAAAAGTCCGGGGGCACAGGTGAGGCATAGGAATAGGCTGAGCTAAATCCGGCCTCGCCCTGCGGTCCGTGCTCGCCAGCCGGTCCGGTTTCCCCGGTCGTACCCTTGACACCTTGAACTCCCTGCGGACCCTGCGGCCCTTGGATGCTCCAATTTACCGGCATCTCATTGGCCTTACATTCGGCGGGCGGAATGATACGCCGCAGTCCTCCGCTTACTTTGTCGGCGCAACCATTTAGCGTCTGCGCCGAAATCGACGCTGCGAAGAGCAAGCTGCCAGTAAGAGACAGCAGGAAATATCCGACTTTGTGATTTGTGGTTTTCATTACTTTTCTCCTTTACATGGTGAGTAATCGATTGCGGCCAGTTCGTCGCGCGAGTGGTGATCTTGACCGTGTGGCGGTCCGTCGAGATCACAATTCGGCGAGTCCTCTTCATGTCGAAGCGTATGCAGTCCCTTTTGGCTCGGAGTGATGGTGGTCTATAATCCGCGCATCCTCTGCCGCCATGACCGTTACAGTCTTCCTTTCGCCCGGCACCATAGCTACAAACCCAAGGGCGCGTAACGAAAGTTGGCCGAAATGTGAGCGAAATTTGCGCGAAACCCACCTTTTTGGGGCGGTTCGGCTTAAGTGCCGACAGAAGTAAGCGGGAAATGAACGACCAAATCATTCATCTGTTCGACGACTTTGCCCTCGACCTCGGCCGCGGCTTCGTGCTTTGCCGCGACGAAGTCGTGCACCTGCGTCCGCAAACCTATGCGGTGCTCAAGTGTCTCGTCGCCAATCGCGGGCACCTCATCAGTAAAGACAAATTGATCGACGAGGTGTGGAAAGGGCGAGCGGTGACGGACGGTTCGCTCGGCAAATGTATCGAGGAACTGCGCGAAGCCCTGGGGCCTGAGGCCAGGGAGTACATCCGAAATGTTCGGGGACGCGGTTATATCTTCGAGACAGGTCTGCAAACGCCAGATAAAGGCGCAACCCTTTCGACCCGATCGGAGCAGGTTGATGTTGTCCGGGTAACGATCGAGGAACACGAAGAACTTCCTGACATGATGCTGCCAGGGGCCATACGAACAACGGCATCACGCTCGATTAACAGGTGGAGGGCTGGAGCTATTGCAGCAGGAGTACTGGTTCTGGCTATTGCGGGTTTTGCAGGCTACCGGTTTTTTCAAATCGCGCTGCCGCCGGGAAATCAATCAAATCAATCGCCGTCCTGCCGTTTAAGAACGAGAGCGGCAGCCCGGATGTCGAGTATTTGTCAGAAGGGATGACGGAATCGCTGATCAACGACCTGTCCCGCATATCTTCTTTGTCAGTTAAGGCGCGCAGCTCTGTATTTCGCTACAGGGGAAAAGAGATCGAACCGCAAAGGTTGCCGGCGAACTATCCGTGCAGGCGATCCTGAACGGACGCGTGGTCCAGCGCGGCGAAGACTTAACCCTGTATCTTTCCCTGATTGACGGCGCCACGGGTAACCAGATTTGGGGTGAACGGTATGACCGGAAGTCCGAGAATCTTGTTGCCTTGCAACGCGACATCGCGCGTGATGTGTCGGAAAAACTGCGAGTGCGATTGGTCGCCAGAGATGAGCAGCGAGCAATCGCGCAGGGCACAAACAATCCCGAAGCTCAGCGGGCTTACTTGAAGGGTCTCTATTACTGGAATCGCGGCTCTGACAAAAGCCGCGAATATTTCCAACAAGCAATAGATCTGGATCCGAATTACGCGGCTGCTTATAACGGACTGGCTCACTACTACGCATTTGGCAGCGCCAACGGCTCTCTGCCGCCTGCTGAGAATTGGCCAAAGCCGAGGCGGCGCTGACCCGAGCGCTCGCGTTGGATGACAGCGACGCGGAATCCTACAACGTTCTGGCCGGCATTCAGCTGTATTACCACCGCGACTGGATGGCCGCTGAACGTTCCCTTCGCAAAGGGCTCGAACTGAATGCTAATTCAGGGCAACTGCACAATCATTACGCGAGGTGCTTGTACTTGTTTGGGCGCAACGACGAAGCCATTGCCGAAATGCGGCGCGCCATTGATCTTGAGCCGTTTTCGATTTTTACAATACAAACCTGGGCCGCCTCTACTTTTCTGTCAGGCAATATGACAATGCGAGGGATCAATTCCGCAGGACGCTCGAGCTGGAGCCGAATTCGCGGGCTGCACACGATTGGCTGGGCAACGTGGTACGAAATGAAGGGCATACAAAACGAAGCGGTCGCCGAATGGAGCCGAGCGCTGGTGTTGGGCGAAGAGGGAGAAATGGCGGCCAATCTCGAACGCGTTTATGCCGCGTCCGGATTCGAGGCGGCCAGGACTTCTCTGTGGCGACGGCGTGTCGAAAGATTGAACGAACAAGAAAAGCGTAGCCAGTACGTGCCCGCGATTGAATATGTCAATGCCTACGCGCGTTCCGGGGACAAAGAGCAGGCTTTTGCCTGGCTGGAAAAAGCTCTCGAGGAGCGCAACCGTTCTGCATTTGAAGTGAAGTCCAATCCCATGTATGAGAATCTGCGAAACGACCCGCGCTTTCAGGACTTATTGCAGCGAGCGGGATTTAATTAACCTCAAGCCATACTTTCAGCGGCTTTGCCCCGGCACATCGCGGTAAGTCTTCCGGCTTACCGGAGCGCTTCATTTTCATTCGCGGCTGCGCCGGGAACGAACGGCAACGGCGACAAGGATTAAAACAACAGCGAGGTTCCGTTAGGAGCCAAATGTTTATAGAGCCAGTGTTGTGTTCGTTTTCTTAGCTCCTTTAGGTGCGCAACGCTCATGGAATCACATTTGCACTCTAAAGGAGTTTGTGGGTTTATGGGCACGCAGGTTCTATAAACATTGCGCCCTAACGGGGCGGTTGCCATCCGGAGTCGGGGTAATTCAACTACCGTTCGCCCGAAAGGCAGAACCCTCCGCCAGGCTGCGGCATGAGCCGCTGGCCGCAACCGAATCAACTCACGTCCTGCCCATTAGTTAATGTCGCCTTAGGGCTTTTGCCCTTGCCCCTTGCCGCCGCCGCGAGGTTGTGACTGGCCCGGCGGTTGTTTGTTCTCATGCTTGGCCGCACCCCGAGCAGGTGGTCCACCCTGAACCTCCGGTTGCGCAGCTTCTTTTACCTTAGCCGGTTTGGCCTTCTGACGGATTTCCGACTTGTTCCGCCTGTGGTCGTGGGAAACTCCTTTGCTCGACCTTCTGCTGTGCGCGTTGTTCTTTTGATAGTCCTTTCGTTGCTGCTGCTCAATCTGGCGGACTTCCTTGCGCGCATCCTTATTCTCGCGAGCAGCTTCTTTACCCACATCGATCTGCCGCTCGCCTTCCACTTGAGCGGCGCCAATGCTCCGGCCATCCTTGACCTTAAATTTTTGGTTCTTGATTTTTTCGTTTACCGGCTCGACGCGCAGCGCCCTGGCGAGGTCCTTCTTAAAAGGTGGCGCCACCGGCGTACTGCCGACGACTACCGGCGTCTCGTAAAGTCTCTTTGCAATGCCCGGCGGCAGGTCAATCTTGCCGCGTCCCCAGGCGGAATGCAGCACCGCGTTGCGAAGCGGCGTAAGTGTTAGCGGCTCCAGCGTCGGCCGCACTTGCGCGAATGCCTGCGGATTGACTCTCGTCACCATGCCCGGATTGATCGGTCGCCCAAAGGCATCCACCGGCACTACCGTTACCGCGTTCGGCACCGCCATGTTAACCAGATTAGCCGCGACAACATCGCCACGTGTCAGATAGTGCGGTTGCCAGTTCTCATCATAATATCGCGGTACGTACGCGTCCCCGGACCCAGCGGTACCCAACCGATCTGGTTTTGGCTGAGCGGCACAAACGCCACCAGCGCCGGCGAGTATGTGGGCCGGGTGTTAACTCCTTCCGGAACCCAGTACCATTGATTGTTCACGTTGGCCCAGCGCCCATAGTGATACGGCGCATATCCCCACGGCTCACTTGAGACCCAGGTAAGGCCATAATGGTTATCATTAACCCAATAGCCTTGCTGGTAAGGCACCCAGCTCGTATCGACGCGCGGCCGCCAGGCATAACCATAGTTGCCAATTTGCTGCCAGTCACCGTAGTTGTCCAAATCGTTTACACCGGGGATCGTGTAGTTAACGTATTGATAACTCGCGTAGCGCCGGTAGGGATCGTAGTAGTACGGATCGTTCACGTAAGCGTCATAGCTGGCATAGCGTCCGTCGTAAACGTTGGGATACTGATAACGATAATAGTCATCAACCAGATAACCTGCATCGCGATTGTTAATGCGAGACAGCGCCGCTTCAGCCGCGGTCGCGCCGAGGATCGTCAGCATTTCGCCTTTGCTGATCCGGCCACCGGCACCCTGCCCGACTACCTGCGCTAAGCCGCTGAGCACTGACACTATCGTGTTGCCGTTGTCGAGCCTCATGTGGTACAGACCCGGTTCCTGAAAATCGACCGCGCCATACGGTGTTCCAACTTCAAACAGACCGCCGGAAGGAAGATCTCCGACATCGAAAATCGCCGAGCCTTCCCGCAATGCGAGTTGGGTGCGGCTGTCGCTTAGATTCACACAATCGAGCGCCGTATTTGGATCCAGGCGGGCGAAGTTTCGGCCCGCTGAAGGCGAGCGACGTGCGCGAATTTTCCCGGTGTAGATCCGATCGCCGACTGAGAACGGCTGGTTCGGCGCCGCCGCAGTCCAATTCGAATTGTCATCAGTGAGGTTGTCATTAAAGGCCACCTGGCCGTCCACTTTTTGAATACGAGCAGCGTCGGGCAGCGCTGCGGCCTCTGAATTCTGGCCATATCTGGAATAGAGCGCGACGCCCAGACCGGCGACGAGCGCACACCCAAGCGCGATGAGCGCTCCATGCGGCCAAAGTTTTATGTTTCTCATAAAGGCTTACCTCCTGCTGAATCCGAATTTCGCTGGGACGGTTTTCGCACAGCGTGCGAACACTTGCTTTCGGGAAAGCGGGTGTCCCCTTAGCCGACGCTTCCTTCAAGATTGTTTCTCGTTCTGGAGAGTGTTTTTCGAAAACGAATTACAGCAATAACCATGCCCGCCTCAGGTCACGATCGATTAGGAGGAACCCGGTGTACGGTCTTAGGAAAGTCCCACCGTTCGAACTCTGGGATTTGAAACGCGATAGCCCGAGCTAGCCTCAGCCATCGGAAGGAAAAAGGGCATTGATTGGGAACACGATTGCAAGAGAATCGCTGGAACAGAATCGTTCGGGTGCGGCCCTGACACCGATGCAATACCGGACGCTTACGGAGCCCCCGTGTCAGAAGCCCGACCGTCAGGAGGGCTACTTGAGGCAACGTGGCCCTTGCTTACGCGCGGGCTTCTGACACGAATGGCCATGCCGCCGTCGTGGCTTCGCTCTGCCGGCGCAGTGCTCTAAAAACACCGGCGCGCTTCGGGTTTGCCTCGCGCTCTCCCTCGCTGCATACTGCTTTACCCCGTTATCTCACGGGGTGAACAAATCCATGAATATCGGCATCACGGTCTATCCAACTTACGGCGGCAGCGGCATTGTAGGGTCTGAGCTCGGCAAGGAACTGGCGGCGCGCGGTCACACGGTACATTTCATCGCCTCGGCTTTGCCCACGCGGCTGACTGAATTAAACGAGCGGGTGCAATTTCATGAAGTCGAGATGATGTCTTATCCGCTGTTTGAGCATCAGCCTTACACGCTGGCGCTGGCGACCAAGATGGCGACGATCGCAGAGAGTGAGAACCTCGATCTGTTGCACGTCCATTACGCGATTCCGCATTCAATCAGCGCGATTCTGGCGCGCGAGTCGATCAAGGCGCACCGCCGCTTGCCGGTGATCACGACTCTGCACGGCACGGACATCACCCTGGTAGGCGCGGATCGATCTTATCTGCCGATCACGAAATATGGGTTGGAACAGTCAGACGGTGTCACGGCAATTTCGAATTATTTGAAGCAAGCCACCATCGAGCATTTCGGATTTGATCGCATCGAAGTAATTCCCAACTTTGTATGCCCTGACGACTACAAACCAAAAATCGACTGCGAGTTGCGCGAATCGCTTTCACCCGATGGCGCTCCGGTGCTGGTCCACGTTTCGAACTTTCGTCCCGTCAAGCGTCCGGTCGATTGCGTCGAGATTCTCGCGCGCGTGCTAAAGAAAACGAAAGCGCGGCTGGTGATGGTCGGTGACGGCGAGTGAGCGCACGAATTGCGTTCATCGCGCGCGATGTCTGGGCGTGGCGGACAACTGCATCTTTGTCGGCAAGCAGCCCAACATTGTCGATTATCTGTGCGCGTCTGATGTCCTGCTTCTGCCTTCCGAACAGGAATCATTTGGACTGGCAGCGCTCGAAGCACTCGCCGTGCAGGTGCCGGTGATTGCCTCGCGTGTGGGTGGTGTGCCTGAAGTCATCGACGATGGCGAGACAGGATTCCTCAGCGAGGTCGGTGACCTGGACGAGATGGCTGATGATGCGGCGCAGGCTGTTGATGGACCCAAAACTGCGCCGCGAAATGGGGAAACGCGCGCGCGCCTCAGCCATTGATCGTTACAGCACTTACAAGATAATCCCGCAGTACATTGAGTTCTATGAGCGCATACTGAGGGGTTAGTCGAGTCATTTACCGGGAACGCGGAAGCCCCCGCCCGCAATGAGCGCGAAGCGCGAAGAACTGGCTGCCACCGAAAACCTTGACACGACTCGGGACGAGAACTAGCATCGGCCAGCATTATGAAGACTACGCCAGATCGTACGAGGGCTGTTCCTGATCGCCGCCCTGCGTTCCCAATGATCTCGGCGCGGGCGCAGACGCCGGTTGAGTACAAGATTACCGGAACGGTATTTGACGAATCGAATCAGGAGTCGAGAAAGTCAGGTCTGCGCGTTGCCGGTGGATTACCGGCCCGGGCACCTCGGTGTTAAAATCTTCAGCCTTGGCGATCCGGCCCGCACCAGTCGAGTGCAAGAAGCGCTGGACAAGCAGATCGGTGCCGAGGATCAACGCCCCCGAAGCAGAAAATGAAGCGTCGCCTTGGTTTTCTTTTTTTGCTGGCCGCTGTTCGGCCCAAATCTACTCGGCCAACAGGGTGTGACGCCGCCTCCGCCTGTCCCGCAATCAACACCGCAGAAAGTCGAGGACGCAGATGTCGTGAAGATCACGACCAATCTGGTCCAGGTCGACGCCATCGTCACCGACAAGAATGGAAAGATCGTAACCGATCTGAAGCCCGAAGAGGTCGAGATTCTCGAAGACGGCCGCAAGCAGAAGATCACCCACTTCTCCTTCAACGCTACCGAGACTCCGGCGTCCACCAGTGCAACCAAGTCTGCAGCGGTTGATAGGAACGCTCCGCCCATCCCGCCGGGTAAATTGAAACCCGAAGACGTTCGCCGCACCATCGCGGTGGTGGTTGACGATCTCGGCTTGTCCTTGGAAAGCACTTCTTACGTCCGCCGGGCCCTGAAGAAATTTGTTGATGAGCAGATCCAACCCGGAGACCTGGTCGCGATCATTCGCACCAGCGGCGGTATGGGCGCGCTTGCAGCAATTCACCGCCGACAAGCGACAACTCTACGCCGCTGTCGAGCGGGTGAAATGGAATTCGCTGGGCCGGGGAGGCGTTAGCGCTTTCGCGCCAATGGAACCGCCCCTACCGAGTGCGGACCTTCAGGCAGCGAATGAAGACTTGAATCGATTTCGCGAGGATGTTTTCGCCGTCGGCACGTTGGGCGCAATCAGCTATGTAGTCAGGGGGCTACGGGAGTTGCCGGGCCGAAAATCGATCCTGTTGGTGTCGGATGGCTTTCGCGTTTACGAACGCAACGATCTGAGCAAGGAGTACCTGGCTCAGGACCGTCTGCGCCGGCTCATCGACCAGGCGAATCGGGCTTCGGTGGTGATCTATACGATGAACGCGACCGGCCTTCAGTATTTTGGCCTGACGGCGGCCGATTCAACTTACGGAAGGTCGTCAGATCAAGTTGGAGAGGAACTCGGCAAACGCCGCGACGCCGCCTGGGAGAATCAGGACGGTCTCGACTACCTGGCGCGCGAGACGGGCGGCATCGCCATAAAGAACAACAATGATCTTAGCGGCGGAATCAAGCGAGTATTGGACGATCAGCGGGGCTTCTATCTGATCGGCTATCGTCCCGACAATGCTACTTTCGATCCGCGCACCGGCAGACGAACGTTTCACAAACTGTCTTTGAAGATTACTCGTCCGGGCAAATTCAATGTGCGTATGAGAAACGGTTTCTTCGGCGTCACTGAGGCTGAGCGAACTGAGCCCCGGACTCTGGGACAGGAAATGGTGGCGGCCTTAACTTCACCTTTTGGAGCGACCGGCGTGCACCTGCAATTGACTTCGTTCTTTGCCAACGATGCCAGGGCCGGATCCTACATGCGCTCGGTGCTGCACGTTGACGGGCACGATCTGACGTTTACAGACGAACCGAACAGCCTGCATAAGTGCGTTTTCGACGTAGTCGCCATCACGTTTGGCGACAACGGGACTGTGGTCGATCAACCCATCGGCAAAACGTTTACCCTGGCCGTGCCCGACGATGGTTTATCAACGCGCGATTCGTGACGGCCTGGTTTATTACCTGACGGTGCCGATCAAGAAAGCGGGAGCCTATCAATTACGTATTTCGCTGCGCGATAGCGCCACGAAGCGAATTGGCTCAGCCAGCCAGTTCATCGACGTTCCGGATCTGAAGAAAATCGTCTGGCTCTCTCCGGACTGATCCTGGCGGGCACAAATGCCAGACGGACCTCAGGTCGCGCGCCCGCCAACGGCAGCGATGCAAACAACGGCTGCCACCCCGAATCAAACTGATGAAGGCGTAGGTCAGGAAGTGCCGACGCGAGCCCGGCCGTGCGTCGCCTCAAAGGAGGGATGTTCATCGACTACTCGTTTATCATCTATAACGCTGAGATCGAGAAGACGAGCAATCAACCGCGATTGATCACCCAGGTGCGTCTGTTCCGCGGCTCGACGGCGGTATTCACCGGAAAAGAAATTCCATACAACGCTAACAATCAGACCGATTTGAAGAGACTAATTGCCGGCGGACAAATTCAACTGGGAACTGATCTGGCTCCCGGAGATTACGCGCTTCAGGTGATCGTCACCGATCTGAATGCTGACGAGAAACACCGCACAGTTTCGCAGTGGATGGATTTTGAGATCGTGAAGTGAACGGATATAGCGCAGACTGTCCCGTCTGCGATTCTTTCGCCATCCTGAAGGTGAAGCAGACTGGACAGTCTGCTTTACATTATTTGCACATGTTTTGCGCGATTAAATCGGCGGCCAGCCGGTGTCCATTGGCGTTCCAGTGTCCGTTGCCCAGATCGCTTCCGAATCCATGCAGGAAAACTTTGTTTTGATCGGCATAGCTCTGCATCGGCTGCGGCCAGGTCAATGAAGTCGATCTGCTCGCGTCCAGCCAGCGCTTGTAATCGGAGGTTGGCATAGAAGACATCTCGGGACGCCGATGTGCTGAAGAAATCTTTGGCGCACAGCTGGATCGGGATAAACCTGAATTGCGTTGCTCAGGGTGACGAGGAAGAACTGCGCGCCTTTTTGGTTGCACCTCGTCCTGCATTTCGCTGATTAAGCCTTCGGTCACCTGCCAGGCTTCCTTCCAATTCTCGTCATCCGGCTCGAAGTAGATCATGTTTTCGATGCCGATCGTCTCGGCAGTGCGAATCGACAGGCGCCTGACTGGCAGGCGATGGTGGTTGATTGGCAGGCGAGGCCGCCTGAGTTTGCGCCAGCTTTCGCCGGTTACGCCAGTCGGTGAGCCGCAACTTGCGCGACGAACTGCACCTGATGAAGCAACTGAATTGTGCGCAGGCGATTATGAAACCAACGGCCAATTCTATTCAGTTGCGAATCATTGCGGCGATATAGTTTCGAGTCGCGAAAGCTCGCGTCATAAACCAACTCGCCGTTCTGATAAAAGAAGTAAGGCACTTCTTCACTCTTGCTCAGCGCCAGCGAGTTGTCATAGACATCGTTGTAGCGTGGTGAAGGCCAGCACCACGATGTCGGGCGAGAAATCCCAAACCTTCTGCCGCAGGGTCAGCAACTCCTGCGCCGTGCCGTAGCCGGAGACGCCAAAGTTGATTACTTCGACCTGTTTACCGGGAAAGCGTTGCACTGCTGAAGATTTCTGCTGGAGCTGGAAACCAGTACGTCTGTTCCATCGGCAGGTGCATCGCCTCGGTATAAGAATCGCCCAGCACGGCGATGCGGATCGTGTTGGCCGGCTTCGTTTTGTTATGTTCGCGATCCCGCAGGCCGTCGCTGCTGATGCGAACGTACGATCCGCCTTCCCGCTGGTATTGGCCTTCAACGCCGGGAGACAGGGCGAAGCCGCGATACGTAATCCGTCGTATAAAACAGTGGGTTCGAATATCCGATGACGCGCAGGAAGATTTCGCTCATCAAGAGCCCAAACAACAACCCAAAGAGCAAAAGCAGCAACCTTCTTTTTCCGGGATACTCTGCGTCGGGTCTTTGTCATTTAGGTTCAGCTTGGCCGTCCTTCTGATAAACGATCCAACACCAGGTGGCCAGTTGATAGCGCTCGAGCAATCGATGCGAATTGCCGGCGCGCCATGACGGCTGGCGGGTTTCGGAATGCACGACGCGCAAACCAGCCTGGTGGTCCCAGGCGTTCGAGGCTCTTGAGCGAAAAGACGAAATTGTGGTGCCCCAGCGCCAGGTGCTTGTAGGGTCTGCTCTTGAGTTTCCACTGCGAAAGGGTGTCCTTGATGCGAGTATCCAGACTCCGATAGTTCGGCACGACCACAATGATAAAGCCGCCCTCGTTGAGGATTTCCTGGGCGCGATTCATCGTCGAGAGCGGATCGGTCGTGTGCTCCAGAACGTGCAGCATAGTGATGATGTCGTACTTTCGCGCGAATGAGATCCCTTCGATCGTTCCGTGATGGACGGGGATGCCGACCTTGGCCGGGAGGGTTTCGCTCACGTGTCTTGATAAGTCGGTGCCTTCCACTTCATAGCCGGCGGCGCGAGCCAGATGCAGTAACAACCCGCTGCCGGTGCCGACGTCCAGCAAAGATTTGCCTTGCGTGTATTGTTTGAGGAAGGCCAGATACTCGTTGACCTGGCGGTGAACTGCGGGCTCGAAACGTTCGTAATCGAATTCCAGATTGCAGCCCCAACCGTCAAAGTATTCCGGATCGTCGTACAACTCGGATGCCTGATCGGCGCTCGTCGGCCGGCGTCGTCAAGTACTCGCAATCGTCGCACTTAAAGATTTCCTTGCCGGTAAAGTCCCGGCCGATCAGGCGCAAGAGGACTTTTGCATAGAGAGACATTTCGGTTGCTGGAGTGGATAGAGTCATCGATGAAGAAAGAATGTTTGTACTATGTCGAGTGAGCTAACCTCCAGCCGGGTTAATGTTAGCAGCGTCAGCTTTTCATTATGTTAGATTCTGTCGTCGGGCCAGCGGTGCCCTTGCTGAGACCGGAAGTCAGTACCATCTGCCGCAAGCAGATGGGATCAGCGATGTATGTCTGGCTTTGGTACTTCCTTAACCCATCCGCTGACGCGGATGGTACTGACTGTTGACCATCTTCATGCGAATTCTGCAAATATGTTCGGCGCGCGAGATTGGTGGCGGCGAGCGGCATCTCGCCGATCTGGCGAACGGCCTGGCCAGTCGCGGCCACGAAATCTTTGCGGCCATTGCGCCTGGCTCACCCGTGCGCGCTGAGCTTTCATCCCTGCCGGCAGAGAAGCATAATCGAATTGCCGATGCGCAATGCCTTGAGCCTGCGCAGCGGGTTGAAGCTGTCACGCCTGGTGCGCGATCAGCGGATTGAGATCATTCATGCGCACCTGGCCCGGGATTATCCGTTAGCGGCGCTGGCCGCCGGACGATCGGGCGCGCAACTGGTTTCTGACGCGTCACGTCTTATTTCCGCTGAGTAAGATTCATCGTCTTACTCTGCGCCGGACTTCACGGGTGATTGCCGGTGTCTGAGGCGGTCGCTGACGGCCTGCGCGCGCAAAACATTTTCGCCGCCGGACAAAATCGTCACGATTCACAATGGCATCGACGTGAAACGCTTCGAGCAGGAAAGAGTGGCACGGGCGTCCCGCCCGTGAGTGCCACCGGCCGAATCAGCGAGTCGGTATGGTCGGTCACCTGGCGCCCATCAAAGGTCAGGAGGAATTCATCCGCGCCGCGGCAATCATTTGCCGCACCCGGGACGATGTCGATTTCATCATCGCCGGCGAAGACAAATCACGCGACGGCGAGAAATCGAGCGAACATCGAAAAGCTCATTCGCGATCTCGACCTCAGCGGACCGCGTTCAGCTGATCGGGCTGGATCGATGACGTGGCCAATTTGCTCGCGACTCTGGATCTCTTTGTTTCGCCGGCGCGCTCAGAGCCGTTCGGCTTGTCGATTGTTGAGGCGATGGCCGCCGGCGTGCCTGTCATCGCCGACGGCGTCGGAAGGTGCGCGCGAAATCATCGACGCCGGACGACTCCGGCCGCCTCGTACCAATCGGTGATGTTGAAGCTTTGGCGAACGCAATCGCCGAGTCTGTTGGGCGATGCGAATGAGCGCGAGCGCCTGCGCGAGTAACGCCCGAGCCGTCGTGAATTCGAAGTTCACGCTCGCAGCGAATGGTTGACCGGACTGAGCAGTTGTTACCGGGAGTCCGCGGAGCGTACAATAGCCCGAGGCGTAAGGCTCAGGATCGCCGTCTCTGGCGTGACCACTGATCGCCCCGCTTCGCAGGCTCAGAATGTATTCAGGTTCACCACCGCCTGGGGCTCACGCGCCCGGCTTTATGACCGACGTCCGCTCTGCACTGCGTCGGCGGACAATCTGCTCACGCTTTTGCACGCAGTCGTTGATAACGCTTCGCTATCGTTGGGCCGGGCACAGTCGCGACCAATCTTTTCCCAATCCGAATCGTTCGGATCCAGTCCGAGCGCCGCCACTACGTCCGGCTTACAAACGAAATAATGCTTCTGATAAGGAAATAGAAAGCCGCCTCCGCTCTCGAGCGCGGCGCGCGCCTGATCGTAATCGGCAAACCATTGATTGAGAAACACGTCGAGGTTTGTGTGATACCAGAGCTTTGTTCGATCTATTTCATCCATGAGTCGACGCTCCTCTCAAACATCGTAAGGATCTTTGTCGATCAAGTACGCGATTAACTCTTCGCGATTGGTTTTGCCCTCCAGCCAGTACCGGATCGCGTTTGATTTCCGCGTAATCGCCTTCGCCAAACCTGCCGGTATAGATCTGCTCCAGCTTTTTCTTGCGCGCGAGCCTCTGCGCTTCGGTCTGCCAAAACGAAGTGAACATCAGATTCAGATCGTCGTGCAGGTTGCGTTTGCGCAAGGCTTCCCACTCGTTGCCGTCGAGCCAAATTCCTTTGCACCCGTGACAATGATCGATCGTGAAGGGAAGGCCCGCGGCCGACGAGATACTTGACCATGCGAAACCGGCATTCGGGGCAATCGATCGGCAGACCCGGCTCCGGCCAGCGTCAGAGTTTCGATGTCATGCACGCGTTCTGCCGCGTCGCTGCCGTGGTTGTTCAACCCACTTGCAGTACTCGCGGCCGTCAATCCAATTTCCGAGGCAACTCGGACATTGCCGCGAAGAAAGATTCGGTTCAAGTTCTTTCGTAACGAGTTCAGATGATTTGCAAACCGGACAATTCATGGCCTGATTGTAACGATTGGAAGGCTGTCAGACTAGGGAGGCGAGGTCAGAACCGGGAGCGATAGCGACCGGGTAACGATCCTGGCTAAGATCTTGCTTATGGTGACCCGGTCGCTATCGCTCCCGGTACTGATGTTATGAAGCAAGCGCCTCCCGCCTTGAGTAAACTCAAGGCTCTCTTTGACCGGAGACTGAGAGGAGGCGCTATGGAGACAATATATATCGGCGTTGACTTTCATTCTAGGCAACAAACGATTTGTTATTTGAAAACTGAAACTGGCGAACTCGTCATTTCTGAACTAAAGCACCGAGACAAAGAGCAGGTCCGGGCGTTCTACGAACAATTCCAGGGTCAGGCGATCATTGGCCTGGAAGCCAGTGGTTACAGCCCCTGGTTCGAAACCATGCTCGAGGAACTCGGTTGCGAAGTGTGGCTCGGTGATGCCACGGAAATTCGGCGCCGCGCGCGCTGGCGACAGAAGAGCGATCGCCGCGATGCCGAACTCATCTGGGATCTGATGGCCCACCATGAGTTTCCGCGCTTACACCGACCGGCCGTGCAGAGTCGCGAGATTCTGCGCATGCTGCGTTACCGGCAAAAGCTGATCAAGATGCGCACCATGAGCAAGAACAGCTTGCAGGCCATTGCCATGCAAGCCGGCCTGGCCAAAGGCAGCCGATTGTTCAGCACCGTCGGACAGCAGGAACTGCAAACGGCGCCGATGTCGGCAGCGCTGCAATGGCAGCGTGACCATTGGCTGGCCCTGATGCAGCCACTTAACCAGCAGCTGCTCGAGACCATGGTCTGGTTCAAAGCCCAAGCCAAAGGCGATGCGGTGATCAGCCGTCTGCGCACGCATCCTGGGATTGGGTTGCTGACTTCGCTGTGTCTGCTGCATACGCTGCAACCTGTCAGTCGCTTTCGCAACCAGCGCAAGGTGGTGGCCTATGCCGGCCTCGATCCCATGGTGCGTAGTTCCGCCGAGCGGGCCATCTACCTGGGTATCAGCAAAGCCGGCTCGCGCCTGCTGCGTTACCTGTTGGTCGAGGCCGTGCACACTGCGGTCAGACATGACGAGGACTTAAAGCGTTTCTACCAGCACGTGGCAGAGCGCCGCGGCCGTCCGAAAGCCAAAGTCGCTGCTGCCCGCAAACTGCTCATCCGCGCTTACATCATGATGCGTGATGAGATCGACTATGCGGAATTCCGCCGTCGAGCCGTCGCAGCTCGGCTTGCCCGTCGAGGTCAAGGGCCTAACGTGCCCGAGGTACTGATTGGGCAGCCAGCCTCTGCTGAGCGCCAGGCGCCACTCACTAATCCGCCAAGCAAGTAATCGCGGAAGTGAGGACTGCGGGATACGCGCTCCGCGTCCCTCAGTCGCGCTCCTGGCCTCAGTCGAGTGCGGAGCAAACCTCATGGAGGATGACCGCATAGATGATTGATCGTGGCTTGACAGCCTTGGTCAGTTGAGGACCGCTAACTGCGGTAAACACTTAAAGCTAACAGTCTCATGTCAAAGAGCGAACACTTTAACCAATTGATTGGCGCGCCCGGGCGTCACAGTATAACTATGCTCATTTTATTCTTGACACCGGTGCTTGCTTCATAGATGACCTCGTCGGCTATTCCAAACTCAAAACGTAACGCGCGTCCTTTACGCCGAATCTCTCACCCTAAGTCGGCTTGTTTAATAAATCCCATGCGCTTCGTACATTGGCCGCGCGACGGTCATCATCTCGGCTGTCGTCAGCGCGATTGCGCCGGCGCCTTCTGTACGCGCCCGTTTGATACATTCCTGAGTCAGGTCCCGGCCGATTCCTTTTCCGCGATGTGCGGGTGTTACCGCCAGGGTACGCAGCCAGGCTGTGTTCGCCGCCAGTCCGGCATCGTTAGATTCTCCAGCCCGACAGTAGAGAACTACACCGGCAACTTTCGACGCAACATCCGCCACTATCAACTGGCCTTTGTCCGCTAACGCTGAGGCGTGCGCCAGAGTTTCCTTCATCTGCTGCCAATTGTCTTCGCCAACAATCTCGCGAAACTCTTCGTATGCCTCGACGCACAAGTGATTGATTGCTTCGCCGTCGGTGCGAAGCGCGTCGCGGATAATGAAAGCGCTTGTTGCTGGTAAGGTCATTGGGAACGCCAGATTCGCTTCTCGAAATAAACGCTGAGAGGATCTTCTTCGTAATCACCAAACGGCGGTCGTCTCTGAAATCCCCATCGCTCGTACAGTCCGATTGCTTCGACTTGATAAATTCCCCCGTCTCGAAGCCGTAAGACATCTGTCTGGTGTGCCGACGCATATTCGCCCAGGTGATTGAGTATTGCTTTGCCCAGTCCCGATCCACGGAACGCCGGACGCACATACATTCGTTTGACTTCGCCATACTGTGAGTCGAAAGTTTCAGGCCGCCGCACGCCGCCGGGTCGCCATCGACTCGCGCCACAAAAAGGCCACGTTTTCACGCAAGAGTTTCTCAACCGTAAACGCATGACGACTTTGCGGCGGATAGGGGTGTAGCCAGAGGGCTTCATCCAACTCGCTCAAAAGTCCCAGCGCGTCGGGTGAATCGGGTTGCTCTTCGACGATCGTGATTGTCATAGGCGACATCGTAATGGGCCTGGCGAAATAATACTTCAGAAATTTGCATGAGCATGAACGAAGTGGGATAGATATCTGTAACATCGGGGAACGTCAAGAAGCGCCCGACTCTGAGCAGTCCGATGCGTCTCCGACTAAAGTTGTGCTAATCCAGAGGGGACTACCAGGCAGTGGCTACGGCCACCTGATGCGCGGCGAAGCAATACGCAAATTGAACGAAGTACAA
>ERZ1370068.9310-contig-8097_pt1 | contig 35096 bp, 52 predicted proteins | sample MGYA00561227_ERZ1370068 | MGnify/ENA primary metagenome ERZ1370068 (study PRJEB38410, sample SAMEA6850437) | metagenome | study: Metagenomic assessment of the ecological functions of the soil: analysis of the soil microbiota associated with the...
GCTGTGGTGACCGGCGCCGGCGGCCCGGTCAGCCCGCACCTTTTGGAACGTGTCGGGATGGTCCAGCTCGCCCATCATGACCTGAAGACCCAGGTCATGGAGGCGCAAGGCCTCGGCTAACTCGGGCACCAGCAACACATAGCGCGAGCGGTACTGCGTGAGGCGGCTGATCACGGCGCTGGTCACCGCATCATACTGGGTGAGGATCACATGCCCCCGCGTGTCTTTAGGGAGTTCGCGCAGCACCCGCGCCGCGGATTGGCCTTGCATGAACACCAGCGGAAGCAAGACGAGGAGGAACACCACGCCAGAGAGGAGCACCAGCAGCGTAAACATGCGCCCAACATCGCTCGTAAACGTGATGTCGCCAAAGCCCAAGGTGGACATGACGGTGATCGTCCAATACAGGCCGGTCACCCAACTGTAGCTATGCCCCTCGCGGGCCATGAAGACGTGGAAGAGGATGCTATATGCCAGCGACAAACAGGACGCAGACGCCAAAGAAGCGGACCAAGCGGATCACCTGCCGTTGCCGGAAGTACTGCCGCAGGTAATACAGCCACATCGTCGGGGACACGTGCATAGACTCCACCATCCTCGCGTGACACACCAGTCGCCGTCCACGCCTCAGGACCAGGACATAGTCGTGGTCTGTCTATGTCATGCTCGCCTCGAGGTTGTCGGGACATCCATGCCAAAACGTGGTGGCCCCGAGATGCGTGGCCAGTTGCGCTGGCGCTAGGGGACATAAGAGAGCAGGCGTGACCGGCGTGCATCACGAGCACCTGCGCTGGCTGCCCATGACAGACCACCGCCGGTCTCCCCATGCTACAGACCCACGTCCCCACCCTGGGTGATGCGTGCCGCCCCCACCCTCATGCGCGTGACAACGCGACGGAGCACAGTTACCTCAGGCAGTGCTCCTCAGGGAGCCTGAAGCGACTGCGCCGCCGTCGCGGCTTCGGCATCGAACTGGATCAACAGCCGCCTCCTCGCCTACCACCCAGGCGTCATGCCCAGGTTCCACGACTAGCACCTGGGGCGCGATGAATTCGAAGGTACAGCCATCAGCATACGCGCCACACACGTGGCCCGGGCTAAGAAGCCGACGTGCGCATCCACAAAAACTCCGTGCTGACAAGCGGTTTCAGGTGTGTAGACCAGCGGAATCCCGGCGGATACCCAGACGCTTAATGTGGCCGTTGGCGGCCTGGACGATGTCGACCGTAATGTTACCGACCTTATGATGGTCCGCCCCTGCGATAGGGGCAAGGAGTGGGTCCATGGTATCTCTCCTCTGCGCACTATCCCAGCCACTGCTGACGCTACGTTGGGCAGCAAGGGGATGAGGCCACACTGGCAGACAGCAGGCGCGTAGTGCACACCCCTTGCGGTACCCTTATCTTAGTCACGTGTGAGGGGAGCTGGGCAGGTCCCCCTAGGGCGACTGGTAGCCTCATCGTATTTCACCTCGCACCGATACGTTTTGTACTCCCGACGAAGAACGGCTGAAGTGGCGCGACGACTTCCTTATACAGCGGGCTCTGTTCGTAGGCCTGATGTCCGCCGCGCTGTCCCCACAGACTCACTGCAAAAACCGGTGTCTTTATCCGCGGCGTTCCAGGCCAGCCAACGGCCCACGCAGCCCTTGACATCCCTTTGCCTTGGCGACGACCGTAGCTCGGTACGTGCGTTCAAACTCGTCCCACTTTGCCAGGTTGCAATTTCCCTGTAATGCGGATGACCATAAGCCTATCTCCTGTCAAAGACCGACTGGCACCGAGAATCACCCCATGAATAGTGGGCCTACCCTACAGCCAACATCCCTCGCTTGCCTTGTGCACAGCCTCCAGACGATCCGCAAGGTTTGTCATCCCTCGGGCGTCCGAGTACTCAAACCACCTATATTGTTGGCATAGCATCCTCCCGTGATGGTGGCATGGCGTGCCTGATTCCCCCTGAAGACCAAGACGCCGCTGGATGCCGCAGCCTCCTCAACAGCAGGTGCACTCACGTGAGGAGCAATATAAAAAGGCCAGAAAATCCTGTCAAGCAATCAAACGGTCACCCAAGGAGGATGGTTATGATTTTAAACCTTGTAGTAGAGTTCGACCTCGGGCAGGCGTAGTGTTGGCAATGATGCATCCTCCCCTGTGCTCCCTTTCTCCCCGTGCAAACCTCTCACGGAGGAGAGGAAGCAAAAACAAGCACACGGTGTTACGGCAAGCGTAGCGTGCCAGGCTCCGGGATGACCTCAAAAGGCGTTCAGGGTGCAGGCCAGCAGGCTATAGTAACCCATGGTAGCGGTCAGCTCCGTCACACCTTGCGTACCAAAACGTGCGCTGCGGCCGCCTGAAAAGTCGCCTCAGAAATGCGATGATCGCGAAAGAGTTCGCGACCGGAAACGCACAATCAACGCCTCGTCGGGTGTGAGGCTGTCGAGGGTGCCACGACTGGCGACGACGTCGATCGCTTCCTGGCGCACGCCCCTTCCTTGAGGGCCAAGGGGGGCATGATCTGACCATACATACTGGCAATCGCATTCACGCGCCGCCGCGCAGATCGCCAGCTCGCGCTCTGCTCCGGACAACGGTCGAAGTCGAAGCGGATGTAGGCGCCCAGATGGGCGACGCGACCAGCGATCTCAGGACTGTGCAGCAGCACGGAAAAGGGACCGCTGACACTGACCACGGCTGCCGGCAATCGCCATCGACGATGTGCTGTTTGTCAGGAGCAACCTGGTCTTTACTGGTGATCTGTGGACACTCGCGCCATGTCTCGTCCTTTTTCTACGCCTGCCCGGTCATGAGCTCGGCAGGTATGATGTGCGACGGATGTGCAGTGTCGTAATGCGGCATGGGCAATGTACCATAGGGCGTCGCCGCATGCCAGAACGCACCTGGAGGCTCCCTGTTCAGAGCAGTGTTGAGGCGGCTACGCACGTGGCGGGCGAAAGCGTGACAGCGCCGCGGATGGTCGCTTCGACATGGTTGAACTCGACATCCGGCCTTCGGCGAGCAACTCAGCTCCTTGATGCTCGCGTAGAGCGCCAAAATCTCGCCAGCACGGTATGCACAAATCTGTCGGCACTGGGTGTCGTGAAAACACCAGAATGGTGCGCCAGCACGAGCAGCAGGTGGTTTTCACATTCGAGCTGATCAGCCTTCAGCGCTGTCCCAAAGGAGCGTTTCACACGCGCGCCGGTCAGATCGACGCTGTAGATCTCATCAAGCACCAGATGAATCACGTAGCCCACACTCACAAAGAGCCCACTCATCCAGGCCCCTAGTGCGCTGAGCTCTGAACAGATGGTACGTGAGACTCGTCGTCAGGAACCCAAAAAGATTGCCGCCAGAAGCGAATGAAACACCCCTCGGTGCACCGAGAACCTGGCAAACAGCTTGAAGATCACGTGTCTTACGACCACATAGGTGACGACCCACAGGATAGAGAGTTCGACGATCGAATACACCCCGGCGCGGCTAAACAGCGTTAAAAACGCCACCACAAGCGCGAAAAACTAAAAAACATTCTGCCAGGTATGGAGTGATCGGCATCAATATCGGGCAGGATACCACCGACTGTGCCCATGGCAAAATAGAGCCACACATCTTTGGGCGCAGCAACTCCGGCCGCTAAAAAGCCCGTGGCCAGGACACCGCTCAGAGCCGCTGCCACGGAGAGCGTGCGTCTTAAAATTGGCCATGTGTGTGTCTCACGTTTGCCTGGTTCCTCAGAACTGCGGTAAGCGCGGATCGAGCGCATCCCGCAGTCCGTCGCCCAACAGATTAAAGCCAAGCACAGCCAGAAAGATGGCTAAGCCTGGAAACAGCGTTAACAGCGGGGCGCGGAAGATATATTGCCGTCCCTTCGCCCAGCATCGTGCCCCATTCAGCCGTAGGTGGCTGCACGCCCAGGCCAAGAAAGCCGAGCCCTGCTGCCACCAAAATCGATGCGCCAAGATTGAGCGTCGCCTGCACGATAATGGGCGCCATGGCATTCGGCAAGACATGACGCACCAGGATAATACCCGGACGCTGCCCCAGCGCTCGTGCCGCCTCGACAAATACGTGCTCACGAATGGAGAGGACAGAGCCACGCACCAGGCGGATGAACGACGGGATGGCGCTGACTCCGACCGCAATGATGACATTTTGCAGGCCGACACCGAGCATGGATACCAGAGATAGCGCCAGGAGGAAGCCTGGAAAGGACAGGAGCACATCCGCCAGCCGTTGAATGAGCAGATCGGTCAGCCCGCCATGAAAGCCTGAAAGCGCCCCGAGTGGCACACCGACGACGAGACCAATACTGACCGCAAAGCTCACCAATGAGCAACGACAAACGCCCACCATACAAGAGGCGTGCCAGCATATCACGTCCCAGATGATCTGTGCCTAACGGGTGCTGCGCTGAGATGGGCCGCAGGACCTGCGACAGTTGTTGCCGCGTCGGGTCATACGTGGTCCAGAGCGACGCGGCTGCATACGAGCACCAGCATGAGGCCCAGCACGCACAGGCCTGTCAGCGCCGCGCGATGGCGCCGGAAACGCCGCCAGCCGTCACGCCAGCGCTGCCAGCGCGTGGTGTCCGCAGGCACGTGACGTGCGTCAGTTGTAATGGATGCGCGGGTCGATGAAGACATAGGAGAGATCAACCAGAAAATTTGTCAGGATGAAGAGCGCCGAGAACATCAGGACGATCCCCTGGACCATCGGATAATCGCGCGCAAAAATCGACTCCACCAGCAATTGCCCCATGCCCGGCCAGCCGAAGACGGTCTCTGTCAGGACGGCCCCGCCGAGCAAAGCGCCAAACTGCAGCCCGACGGCGGTGATGATAGGAATCAGGGCATTGCGCAAGGCATGATGGTACACCACCGTGTATTCCCGCAGCCCCTTGGCCCGGGCGGTACGCACGAACTCCTGCCCCAACACTTCGAGCATGGTGGAGCGCGTCATGCGTGCCACGAGCGCGACCGAAAAACTCGCCAGGGTCAGGGACGGCAGCACAAAACTCCCAGGCTCGTCGGCGCCAGCGGCGGGCAGCCAGTTGAGCTGCACCGCAAAGACAATAATGAGAATAAGGCCCAACCAATACACCGGCATCGACACACCGAACAGCGTCGCCAGCGATACGAGATAATCAAACCCGGAGTAAAGGTGCGTGGCCGCCACCACGCCACTTACCACCCCCAGACACGTCGCCAGCAGGGTACTGATCAGGGCCAGTTTCAATGTGGCTGGCAAACGCGCCATGATCTCGCGTACCACGGGCTCCGAGGTCCGCGCCGATAGTCCGAGGTCGCCACGCACGGCACGCGCCAGGAAGCGGCCATACTGCACATAGAACGCCTGGTCCAGCCCCAAGCTGGCGGCGCACCGAGGTGACCTCGTCTTCGCTCGCTAAGAGGCCAGCGATCACGCGGGCCGGGTCGCCCGGCAGGAGGCGTACCAGCACAAAGATAATGCAGGAGACCCCCAGTAAGGTGAGACCTGAAGCCACCAGACGCTGGATGACATAGCGGCGCAATGTGCCCATACCCGCACCGAACTCTCTTCCTCGCCCGAGAGGAGATTACGCCCCGGGCAGCAGTTGCTGGCGTGTTGCAGCCGCCGCAACGATGTCGTCCCAGTCCCACCATTGTGGAATCGTTTTGACATCGGCCCACAGGGCTGCCTGGTCAGCATAATGCCGGCTGCCTGGATGACCTGAGGCACCGAGTGGCACGATCCAGCGCGAGCGGCGCCAGTCAGCCGGGTCGTCGATGTAGCGGTTTACCGACAACGACACCAGGACGAAGCGATCGGGTCCCCAATAGCCACCCTGTTGTGGTGTATCACCATCGCCGCCGGCAGCCACCGTGCAGTGGATCGAGGAGAGGCGCCAGTTCTGGCAAGAGCCGCGCTAGGGGATGGCGTGGCCGCGTATGATGCACCTTGCCCCAGGTCCACGTGTGCATATCATCGCCCAGGCGCTGCTGAAGTTCAGCGACGGCCCGACCCAGGGCCGACTCGACCAGGCCAGGCCAGGTCTGACCCGGTGGCAACAGGGCGGTATCGCCGCTAACCATAGCGGTCACAGCGCGCGCCGAAAGTTGTACCGCGTGCGTCGAGGCACCCCGGCCGATGCCGGAGGAGGCGAGTGCATCCTTAGCAAAGCGGCCCAGGGCATGCTGCAGTATATCTGCGAGCCAGTAGGTCTTGGCCGCGCCATACAACGTCGCGGCCACAGAGGTGCGGTCCATACTGCCATCCCAGGCCAGCAGCAGCTCGCGAGCCGCTGCCATCTGCGGGTCCGTTGGCTGCACCTGTGCCAGTATCTGTAAGAACGCCTGGGCCGGAATCGATACCCGATCAGCGTGGATAGCCGCCATGTCCTCGACCGTTGCTGTCCCAGCGGGCAAAGCCTGCAGCCGCGTGGTAATGCGCCGGGCCCGGTAGTCGGCGACAAAGTAGGTATTGATGTAGTAGGGATACTCTGCCGTGGTCACTCTGCTGGTTACAGGTCACCGCATAGCCGGCCGGCGGATTCCTCGTCTGTGGCATGGCCTCGAACGGGATCTGCCCGGTCCATTCGTACTCGCCAGTCCAGCCGGGGACAGGCGCCCAGCCATTCGCCAGCGGCCGCAGTGGCATACGACCACGATAGCGATAGCCATAGGCGCCGTGTACATCGGCATACACCACATTATTCACCGGTTCAGTCCACTCGCGCAGGGCCTCTTCAGCCTCGTCCGCAGAGCGGGCGGTCAGCAACTGGTAGACGCTATCAGCCCACGGCGTACCACTATTGGTGCCGGTGTGACTGAAGGCCAGTCCCGTACCAGCGTGGGGCTTGCCAGCGATGATCGGCCCATGGTGCGTTGCCACGACCTCCAACTCCTCGGGTGCTGCGCCGCGTACGAGGAGTTTTTCGTGCGACACGTCGGCTGGTAGCCAGGCGTCCTTGTAGGCGTACTCCAGGCGCCCGTCCTGGGTGCGAAAACGCTCAATAAACAGGTCCTGGTAGTCGGCATAGCCGTGGGTCATGCCCCAGGCGACGTACGCCGTGTGGCTAAAGTGCGGCGCCCCGGGCACACCGGGCACGGCGTAGCCACTGACGCGGAACGTCGGGCAGGTGATGTGGACCTGATAGTAGACGTTTGGCGTATCGAGGGCACGATGCGAATCCCCGGCCAGCAGGGGAGCCCCGAGGCCGTGCGTGCACCGGAGATGACCCAGGCATTGCTGCCGCCATCGACTTCGCCAAGCCAATTGAGCTGGGCCGCCACTGCCGCGAGTTCGTCCAGGCAGTCTAACGGCGGCCCCTGATACGTTTCGCCCGGCGGGGTGGTCACCAGGCGCCCTGGCGGGGAGCCCTGAAACAGCGCTAGCGGCTTTCTCAGGCCCCAGCCCCAGAGCGAGCCGGGCGCGCCATAGCTTCATCTCGTAGGTGCCCATGAGCATATTGCGCACTTTATAGACCGCCAGGCAGTGCCAGGCTTCCCAGGGCTCCGGGGTGGTGTCCAGAATGGTGTATTCGATGGGAAGGGTGCGCGTGGTCGTGATGAACGCGTTCACACCAGCGGTGTACGACTCCAGCATTGCCTGGGCGGCAGGGCTCGACACGTGACAAGTCTGCCCTGGCTGCCCGTTCGAGGCGGAACGTGCGCATCAGCCGATCTTCGGGCAGCGCCGCGGCGCCAGCCCACTCTGCCCACCGCCCGAGGGCGCGCTGGCGATCGTAGTCCATATGCCAGAGCCGATCCTGCGCGGTCACGAATCCCTGCGCGAAGAAGGCGTCGTGTTCGTGGTCGGCCCGGATGTGGGGAATACCCCAGGCATCCCGGCATATTTCAACAGGCTGCTGCAGCCCAGGCAGGCGCAACGTGGAGGTGACATCGGGGAGTGCGGCCTGCAGGTCGGCGTGGGTGATACGACTGGACATAATCCCTCCAGGGCGAATAGCTGCTGATTGCGGCACGAGCCTCAAGCATACTACACAACAGGTCGCGTCATGTCACGCCCCTGGCTCAGACGCTGCCCGCATAGCTTGTGCATACCAGTCGCATGGCACTCATGTGCCGTTTGCCCTCCCTCCTCATGAGGACTTTAACTGCACATCTTCGTAGGGCGCGGAGTAAACGAGCAAGCCCGAACGGAGTCCTGACACCGCCACCCGTGGTCCCGAGGCACACAGGAAGGCGTTCTCCCAGATCGGCATAAAGAGCGCCTCGTCATACGCTTTCTGCTGGATCTTATACAGCAGCGCCTGGCGTTTCTGCGGGTCGCGCTCGGTGACCTGCTGCTTGTACCAGGCGTCAATATCGGCGTCACGCAGAAACGACTGGACCCCCTGACTGTACATGAACGCCTCGATGCGGGTGGCGGCATTGCCAAACGCCCCACTGCCCTGGCGCGTCAGGTTCTTCACCGTCTTCTCTTTGTGCGTCGTCTGGTAGGCGGCGCGCTCCATGGAGCGTACCCTGGCCCGGATACCCACCACGGCGAGGTCATTCACGATGCCTTCGACCACGGCTCGCATACGGCGTGTCGGTGCTGCACTCGCCAGCGTCAAAGCCGTTGGCATACCCGGCCTCTTTGAGCAATTGCTGCGCCTTCTTGGGGTCGTAGCCGTAGGGCTCCAACGGCAGCGCATAGGCAAACTTGCGCGGGATAATGCCCCCGATCAGGATCGCCTGGCCAAGGTTCTCGGCGTCATTGATGGCTGGCCAGTTGATCGCATGATTTGCCGCCAGGCGCACCCGTATGTCCGACCAGGGGGACTTGGCGTCATACTGGTCGATGAAGCTCACCCACTGCGTCGCCTGGCCGGTCAAGTTTTCCAGCTTCAAGTTCGAGTCACGACGCACTTCTTCGGCCAGCGGGCCAAAGATCCCGTAGGCCACGTCGGCTTCCTGCTGTTTCAGCATGGCCAGGCGCGTGGTCGCCTCGGGGACACTCTTCATCACCAGGCGTTTGACATGCGGGGTCTTGCGCCAGTAATCCGTGTTCGCCTCCAGGACCACATCGAGCCCCGGCTGTTGGCTCACCAGGCGATAGGGACCGAGACCAATCGGCTGGTTCTTGAAGGCCTCGCTGCCGATTTTCTCGATGTATTTCTTGGGCACAATCCAGCCCACCCCGGTGGCCATGGTGCCGTAGAAGGTGGTGAAATCAGGCCAGGGCTCGTGCAGGTGGAAGCGCACGTGGTGGGGGTTGACAATCTCCACGGTCTTGACCTTCTGCTTCAACTCCCCGGCGCTGGCCCCCTTGTAGCGCTCGAAGGTGAACTGGACGTCTTCAGCGGTAAACGGGTCGCCGTTGTGAAACTTCACGCCCTGCCGCAACTCGAAGTCATACGTCCGGCCGTCCTCGCTCTCGCTCCACTGCGTGGCGAGTGAGGGGGACATGGAGTTATCGGGCATGGGCTTGAGCAGGGCGTCGTGCACCGCATACAGCAGCATATAGGGGGTGGCGAGGGCGAGGGGTCTCCGACGGATCCAACCAGGACGGCGCCAGGGTGACGTGGACGGCCCAGGTCATCTGGCCGCTCGGGGTGTTCTTCTGGGCCGCAGCGCTCTGCGAGACGCGGCCAACCCTGATGCCAGGCGACCAGGCCAGCAGCGCCCCCAGGGTACCCTGGAGCAAGCGACGGCGTGTGAGAGACGTATCCATGGGCGGGGATTGTGTGACATACAACACCTCCTTGCGGATCAGGCCGCTCTAGTGGTCCATGCTCGTAGAATGCAGACCTCAGTTGTCCAGATGGTATGAGAGTCCATTACCGCTCCTCGGCCTGTGCCAGCGCTGCCTCCGTCTGGGGGAGCCAGAACGTCATGTCCATAGCGCGATACAGGGCGATGGCGGCGGACAGGGCAGCGCGAGCCTGCTCGCGCTGTGCCGTCTTGAGCATACAACGTACCGAGGCCCCGGTGGCAGTGCGCCTGGAGCGGGCGCATGCCGAGTTCCTCGGCCAGGGTGAGGGCCTGGCGGTAGTGGGCTTCGGCCTGCTCGCCTCCGGAGGCTCGCGCCGCGCCGCAATGTCGCCGAGGAGGCGCAGGGCATACGCCTGGTTGCCCCGTTCCTGGTGCTCACGGGCGAGCGCCAGCGCACTCTCGGCGAGGGCGTGCGCCTCCTCCAGGCGGCCGGCCAGCATCTGCGCCTCGCCCAGGGAGAGACTACAGAGCGCCTGAGAGTCTACTACTTTCCGTTGCAGTGCGCCTGTTCCATCGCCTGCGTGAGCAGCGGCACGGCGTCGGCAACGCGCCCAGCCAGGGTGTACGCCGCCCCCAAGGCCGCAGCCATCCAGGGGAAATAGAGCGGGAGGTCCGCGTCCTGACAGAGGCCCATAGCCCGTTCGAGCCGGGGAGTGCCCTGGCGCAGGTCGCCTTGGCGGAGGGCCAGCAGACCGATCCCCCAATGAGGCACACCATGAGGCTCCTGGGGTGATCAACCGCCTCGGCAATCCGCAGCCCTTCTTCCCCGAGAGCACTGCCCTCAGCGAACGTGCCCAGCTCGGCATGGCACCAGGGCGAGGCCAGGCACGGGAGATGCACGGCGGGCAGGAAGACCTGGCCCGAAGCGCTCGCGACGCCGCGCCCCGTCGAAGGACGCCACGGTCTGCCCGAAGCAGTCGATCGCCCGACGATAGTCGCCCTGGGCCTGGTAGGCGTGTGCCGAGGTAGAGGTTCGCCAGCGCGTGCAGGACGACATCCCCGCTGAGCCGTGGCGAGCGCGAGGGCGCGCTGGGCGGCGGCGATGGCCTGGTCATACGCGCCCATAATGCAGAAATGGTTTGCCAGAAAGAGCAGAGACCTGTCCCAGCCGACGCGGATCGTCGAGGGCTTCCGCGAGGGCCTCGGCCTCGCGCAGAGCCGCCAGAACGCGCCCAAAGTCGCCAGAGGGCACGGAGCGCCGAGCGCAGGGCAAGCCGGAGATCGATGGCCTGCTCGCGGGTGTCACGCGTCTCCGGCAGATGCGCGAGGGCACTGAGCGCCTGCTCGAAGTACCCCACGGCCTCACGGTAGGCCGACCGCGCCATGGCTTCTCTCCCCGCCTGCCGACAGTACGCCAGAGCCTTATCCCACACCTCGCCTCGCAGGGCATGGTGGGCCAGCCGCTCGACCTGCTCGGCCAGGTGGTCGGCATACAGCGTTGCCATGGCGTCCGCGATGTGCGCATGCAGGACGCGTCGTCGCTCCTGGAGCAGACTGCCATAGGCGGTTTCATGCGTGAGGGCGTGCTTGAAGGTGTATTCCAGCTCGGGGAAGAGGCGGGTCTCGTAGAGGAACTCCGCGGCCTGCAGGCGGGCACAGGCTGCTGGTGCAGGGTGGCCTCGGGCACCTCCGCAATGGCCTGCAGGAGCGCTGCGGGGACGTCCTTGCCAATGACGGCCGCAGACTGGAGGAGGTTTTTATCTTCCGGGGACAGCCGGTCGATGCGCGCCGCCAGCACCGCTTGCACCGTCGCTGGCACCTGCAACGTTGTCACATCCTGCGCCAGGCGATAGGCCCCCGGCGTGCCGACCAGCACCCCGGTCTCCACCAGGGTGCGCACGCTTTCCTCGAGGAAGAACGGGTTGCCTTCGGTGCGCTCGATCAAGAGCCGTGTGAGCGGCGCCAGGCTCGGGTCGTTCCCCAGGAGGGCCTGCAGCAGTTCGCGTCGGCGCGTGCGGGGGCAACGGATCGAGCCGCAGTTGCGTGTAGTAGGTCTTGTGGCCCCAGGCGTGCTGGTATTCCGGGCGGTAATTGACCAGCAACAGCAGACGGGCCGTCGGCAGGCTCTCGACCAGGCTGTCGAGGAGGGCTTGCGTCTCGGCATCGATCCAGTGCAGATCCTCGCAGACCACTAGCAGCGGCTGCACCTGGCTTTCCCGCAGCAGCAGTCGCTTGACGGCGTCCAGGGTCCGCTGTCGGCGCTGGGGCGGATCGAGGGCCTGCCACTGCGGCTCGTCCACCGACACCTCGAAGAGCGCCAGGACGGCCGGCAGTATCGGCCGGAGTGCCTCATCGAGGCCCAGCACCTTGCCCAGCGCCTTCTCGCGCCGACGCCGGGGGTCGTCGCGGGCCTCGATGCCGCAGTAGGCTTTGAGCAGATCGATCACCGGCAGGTAGGGCGTCGCCTTGCCATACGACACCGAGCTGCTTTCCAGGACCAGCCAGCCCTGGGTGCGATGCGACCGCGTGCCCTCGTAAACCAGGCGGGACTTGCCCACACCCGGCTCGCCCACCAGCGCCACCACCTGACCATGCCCAGCACCAGCCTGCTCCAGGGCCTGGTGCAGCGCCGCCAGTTCGGCGTCACGCCCCACGAATCGCGTCAGGCCCCGGACGCTGGCGGCCTGCAGGCGCGTGCGCGCCGGACCAGCCCCGACCAGCTCGAACACCTCCACCGGCTCGACCAGCCCTTTGACCGGCACCGGCCCGAGCGCGGTGACCTGCACAAACCCCTCCGCCAGCCGCAGCGTCTCCGCCGTCAGGCGGATGCTCCCAGGCGGGGCGAGCTGCTCCATGCGCGCCGCCAGGTGGGTGGTCTGGCCCACCGCCGTGTAGTCCATGTGCAGGTCGCTGGCAATGGCGCGCACCACCACCTCGCCGGAGTTCAGCCCGACCCGGATCTGCACCTCGATCCCCTGCGTGCGACGCACCTCCTCGCTGTAGCGGCGCATGGCCTCCTGCATGCCGAGGGCGGCGTAGCAGGCCCGCACGGCGTGGTCCTCATGCGCAATGGGCGCACCAAACAGGGCCATAATGCCATCGCCCATGACCTGATTCACCGTCCCCTCATAGCGATGCACGGCCGCCATGAGGCGCTCCAGGACAGGGTCGAGGAGCTGTCGGGCCTCCTCCGGGTCGCGGTCGGCGAGCAATTCCATGGACCCCTTCAGGTCGGCAAACAGCACCGTCACCTGCTTGCGCTCGCCCGCCAGGGCGGCCGTGGCGTGGCGGATCTTCTCCGTCAGGTGCGCCGGGGTGTAGGCAATGGGGGCCGGCGCCTGCGCCGCCAGCGCCACGCCGTCAGGCCGCTGGCGACTCCTGGCCGCAGACGGGGTCGCAGGGGTCGCGAGGGAAGTGCCGCACGCGTCACAGAATTTCGCCCCGGGTCGATTCTCCGCTCCACAGGCGTCGCAGTGCACTGGCAGCGGTGCGGCGCATTCGTTGCAGAATTTCGCCCCGGTGCGGTTCTCACCAGCCACAGCGTGGGCGGTGCATGGCGGTACCCTCCTTACGCCGGCGCCGCATGCGTCTGGGGACTGGTTGGGACTCGGGCGGCAAAGGGTCTGATCCGGATAGTCCGGCAACCACAGGCACAGACGTGCGATACGTCAGATCCATAGTCAGTAATGGCACAGTCAGGCGGGCGTGGGCACACGGCGCGGGACATAGCGTTCCACCTGGATCTGGTCGGCTTTCGCCCGTGCCTGCGCCATATCATAAGCGTGTTGCATACGCATCAGGTGTTCCATCTTTGGACCAAACGCCTTTTCAAGACGGATCGCCATTTCTGGCGAGAGCGATGCCCGCCGTTTAGCAGGCTGCGACAAGGCCGCACGGGTGACGCCCAACACTCTCGCTGCCTGTGTGACATTCAGCCCTAAAGGCTCGAGGACGTCGTGACGGATAACCTCCCCAACATGCGGCGGGTTTGCATCTCCACAGTGCCAAGCTCCTAATGATAATCCACCAAATCGACATCGCGGGCCTCGCCGTCCCTCAAAGCGGAAGATCAGGCGCCAATTGCCGGTCACGGTGAGGCTCCAGAACCCACGCAGCTCCCCCAGTGAGCGGATGCAAGCGCCAGCCCGGAAACAGCGCCATGTCTGAGACGGCGGCCGCGTTGGCAGGGCAAACAGCATGCGCTTAGGCTTCCGGAGCAAGCGCTGGCAGGATCCCCGCCGCATCATCCTCGGCAAATAGGCGCTCCTAAGCCCTTGTGTCGACAAGTTTCTGATCACCATGCCAAAAGTGTAGAGCGTAAGGCATACACTTATCAACGTTACGGGTCGCTGCAGCCAGAGGCGCATTAGCTCTTGACAAACTATTCAATCAACGCCTCCAGCAGGGCCTCGGCCTCACTGCAGGTCGGCGGTGTCAAAGCCCCTCGGTGAACCAGCCGTAGATCGGCGCCAGCAACTCGCGGGCCTCGTCGCGCTTGCCCTGCTGCTGCCACAGACGAGCTCAGGCTCAGCGCCGCCCGCAGCTCGAACGACTTGGCCTGCTGTCGGCGAGGCCACGGCGAGGGCCTGCTGGAAACATGCTTCTGCGGTCACTGCCGCATGCTGCACACCGCCTTCCGCATGCACAAGCAGCTCTCCCTGAGCCGGTACAGCTCCGCTTCCCACTCGCGCTCCCCGCTCTGCTGCACGCGCTCAAGCGCCTCGGTCACCAGGCGCAGCCCCTCGTCGAGCTGTCCGGCGTGCGCACACGCCTCGGCCAGCACACCGAGAAGCCACGGCCGTTGGATCTCTTGTCCCGAGGCCTGGTGGCCGACCAGCCCCTGGCGCATCAGGGCCAGCCCGCCTCACGCTGGCCCTGGGCGGCCACCGCCCAGCCCTGGAGGCATGTCGCCATGGCCAGGAAGTTGCTGGCCAACCCCTGCTCGCTGATCAGGGCGATGGCCATCTCGGCCGGCTCCTGGACGTCGCGCGCTTCCCGGCGGAAGTGATGGCCCATCGCTGTCAAGGTCAGGGCGTATTGCAGGGTATTGGGATGGGCCACGTCGCGGGCCAGGGCGAGCGCCCGGTGGAGGTGCTGCAGGGCCTGGTCGGCATAGCCCAGGCCCAGAGAGACCAGGCCCAGATTTGCGCCGCATGCGACGCCGGAGTCGACGCCATACCGCACGACGTGGCCACGGTGCTGCTGGGGGATCGTAGAGCCGCAGGCCCGCCTCCAGGTGGTCGCGGGCGGCCACGCCTTCCCCCTGCCACCACAATGCTACCCCGAGCGCCATGCACGGGCCGGCAATTCGAAGGCCGGATCGCGCCAGCGCTGGGCAAGGCTGAGAAGCTGCTCGGCCAGGTCCCGCCCCGCGTGTGCTCCGCCCGCGTCAGCGCGAACATAGCACAACCCCCACAGCGCCTGGAACCGCTGGGGCGTCTCGCCGACCTGCTGGCACAGCGCATACGCCCGGCTGTAGGCCTGCTGCACTTCCGGCGAGGCGCGTCCTCCCCTGGCCATGCTCAAGGTCGACCCCAGGCTGAGGTGCAGCGCCAGGTGCCTGCTGGAGCCGCTCCGGGCTCTCCGGCAGCGTCTGGAGCAGGTCCAGGCGCCGCCGTCAGGTGGGTGATCGCCTCCGCCAGCACGGACCGCTGCGCCGCCTGTTGCCCGCGCGCTGCAGGTAGTCCACCGCCTTCGGGGTGTTGCCGCTGCGGCTGTAGTGATGGGCCAACGCCTCGTAGTGCTCGGCCAGGCGGTCCGCATAGAGCGCCTCGATCGCCTGCGCCGTGCGTTCGTGCAGCGCCTGGCGCCGCTCGAGGAGCAACGAGGTATACGCCACCTCCTGGGTGAGGGCGTGCTTGAAGGTATACTCGGACTCGGGAAAGGCCGGCTGCTCGTAGAGGAACTCCGCCGCCCGCAGGTGCGCCAGCCGCCCCAGCAGCTCCTCCTCCGGCTGCGCCACGACGCGGGCGAGCAGGCTCCAGGCAAAGGTCTTGCCGATCACCGCCAGGGTCTGCAACAGCGCCTTCTCCGCCGCCGGCAGCCGGTCGATGCGCGCCGTCAGCACGGCCTGCACCGTGGCGGGCAACTGGATGTCGGCCAGCGGGCGGGCCAGCCGGGCCACGGGCGGTTGCTCCCACCGATCCCCTCGCGCACCAGGCACGCGCTTGCTCGACGAGCCCCTGGACGATCTCCTCGATGAAGAACGGGTTGCCCTCCGTCTTGGCCAGAATCAGGTGCTTGAGGTCTGGAGGATCGCACCGTCGGGTGCCCCGCCATCCTCCCCCACCAGGGCGGTCAGCAGCCCTGTGGCTTCCGCCGTGGCCTCGGGGATCTGAGCCCCGCAGCTGGGTGTAATGGAGAGTCCGGCTGCCCCAGGCATGCTGCCATTCGGTGGTCAAGAGAATTCACCAGCAGCAGAGTGGTCGCACGGTGGCCAGGCGCTCGCCCAGCAGGTGCAGCCACGCCTCGCGTCGGCTCGTCGCAAATTACCGAAAACGAGGACTTGAGTTCAGTCTCCACAAGTCATTGGTTTTCTGACACGAGATTTTCGGATTTGGCCTCCAAAAGGCGAATTTGCGATAGAGCCTGCTATGCCCCCTGGGCTGACCGAGGACAGCACTTTCTCCTCAAGCCAGGCTGAAAGATCCATCAGACTCCGCCCACTAATCTCGTGTCCCATGTCGTATCTCACGATACGTCACCGCGAGGTGCAGGGGGCGTAATGCCTCCACTGACTGTTGGGCTCGCCCTACCTCGATGGTTTCGTCACGTGAGCCATGCTGGACCATGATGGGAGCTGCTGGGCCGCCGCCAGATTGGGAGCACGCTCCAGAATCTGCTGGTGGGCAGCCAGGTACTCAGGGCGACCAGGGCAGCAAAACGCTCCGGCTGGTACAACCCGAGATTATAGGCCATGACCCCACCCCTGACTAAAGCCAAGGACAATGAGCTTGTGCGGATCACAGGGGTAACGCGCCAGCGCGGCATCGAGGAAAGTTTGGCACGGCCTCATGCGCAGCTTGTATGGCTGTGATATCAGGGGGGCCACCACCGGTATTGGGAAACCAGGCGTACCCGACGTGGCCCCGACGGCCCCAGAGGTATCTGCAGAGGCGCCTGGGGGACACAGCACTGAGCAGCGGCCGCCGCACAAGTACGGCGCCAACCCGAGCAAATCAAGCGCATTCGCCCCGGACCGTGGAGGGCCAAGATGGTTGGATGCGGGCCGTCCCCATGCGGCTCGAAGATCGCATGAATGAGATGCATAACGTACTCCTGGCCTCTTATCACCAATGGCGCGCACATGTATCGCTTGGCCATGGATTGTCTGATACCTTGACCCATTGCCCGTTCCGAGTACGGATGGGTAATCGCGATACCCGGAAGCGGGAGGGCTCCAGGCACCACTGACCAGTACGGATACGGCATGGGACCGCAGGGCACTTCGATCAGCGTCGGCGCGTTGATGCCCAACGCTTCCTTGAGTTTGGCCTCAGCTCCTCGGCATTGTGCGCCCGGGCCCCGCGCGCGCCGTAAGCCTCCGCCAACTTCATGAAGTCGGGATTGTGCAGCTCTGAGCCATAGATGCGCCCCTGAAACCGGTCGCGCTGGTCCCGCATGACGTTGCCGAAGGCGTTGTCGTTAAAGACGATGACCACCGCGTTGATTTTGTGCGCCACGGCTGTCGCCAGCTCCTGGGAGTTGAACAGAAAGCCACCATCGCCGGAGATGGCCACGACCGCGGCCTCGGGCCGGGCGACTTTGGCGCCGAGGGCCGTCGGATACGCATACCCCAGATTGCCGAAGTACGAGGACGTCAGGAACGCGCCCGGCTGGTAGACCGGGTAGTAGGAGCGGCTGTAATAGCCGACCTGGGTCATCCCGGCAACGACGATCCCATCGTCCGGCATGGCATTGGCGGATGGCCGTGAGGAACCCGGCCAACGGTTGCAGATTGGCGTGCGGACTCTCACGGCGTGCCCGCTTCAGGGCCGCGACCTCCTCCTGGCGGCTGGGCCGCGCTGGCGTGGTGGCCGCAAGCGTGGTGTACAAGGCTTCCAACGTGCGTTGTCGCATCGCCGACCAGCCCGACCGTGGGCGCATAGTTGCGCCCCACTTCAGACCGCGTCCACGTCAATCTGGACCACCGTCTGCCCGCTGAAGAGCTGGGGAAAGGCCAGCGCGTGCCCACCGCCAGCACGACATCCGTCTGCGCCAGGTACTCGACGATCGGATCCTGACGCAGACGCATGGCCCCCAGCGCCAGGGGGTGCCGATCGGACAGGGCCCCTTGCCCTCGGCGGTGGTGAGCACGGGGGCGTGCAGGAACTCCGCCAGCGTTTGCAGGGCGGCACTGGCCTTGGAGGCGATGACCCCGCCCCCGGCGATGATGAGGAGCTGCTTGGCGTGACGCAACACCTCAGCGCCCGTCTGAATCTGCTCGGCGCTGGCCGCTGGCCGCAGGGGATGGGCCGGTTCGAGCAACTCGATGTCGGCTTCTTCGGCCAGCGTTTCGGGGGATTTCAATCTCCACGGGCCGGGGTCGGCCGGTCTTGAGCTGGCGGAAGGCCTCATGCACGGTGGTGGGCACGTCCTGGGGCTTCAGAGATGCGTGCGGCCCACTTGGTGACCGGACGAATGGTGTCCATTTGATCGTTCACTTCATGCAGCATGCCTCGGTTCACGCCAATGAGATCGCGCTCAATTTGTCCGGATATCACCAGGATCGGCGACGAGGCCGCGTAGGCGGTACCAATGCCTGGCAGAGGCATTTTGCAGGCCGGGGCCGGGCACCACGAGTGCCGTGCCGATGCCGCCCCCAGCCCGGGCGTACCCGTCCGCCATGTAGCTCGTCGCCTGCTCATGGCGGGTGGTGATAAAACGGATGCCGGGTTCATCGTAGAGGCCATCCAGCAGGTGATAGAGCTGCACGCCAGGCAGGCCAAATATGACGCGTACGCCTTCGCGGTAGAGCGACTTTGCGAGTGCCTGACCACCGGTCATCTTCGGCATAATCTCTTTCCTCTCTCCCTCTACGCAGAAACTCACAGAACGTCTGGCGTTGGCTCAGGGTTGGCACATCCCACCCCTCACACCTGGGGCCGCAGGATACTGCTTTCTTCGCCGAGGCGTCAACGCCAGAAACGAGGAGACCTGTTGTACCCCATGTGTCTTGGGGTAGTTGACGTTTCAGGGCATGCGGGTGATAGACCGTCTCCAGCCAGTGTATACGGGCGACAAATTGTGATACATTGAGTGGAGCTTGTTCGGAAATATCTCTGCTACAGTGCCATAGACCAATCAGAGGCTGCAGCGCTGGCCGCATTGGCGCAACTCGCGCCGCCAGTCCTTGTAACGACGCGAGCCGAAGAGGAGCGAACCTGATGCGGTACGATGTCATTGTCATTGGCGCCGGCTCAGCGGGGTGTGTCATGGCGTCCCGCCTGTCCGAGGACCCCAGCACATCGGTGCTCCTGCTGGAGGCCGGGCCGGATTACCCCACCTTCGCGCACCTGCCCGATGATCTCAAGCTGGGCAACAATGTGTGGCTCTCCGCCTATGGCCCGCATAACTGGGGCTACGTGGCGCAGCTCACGCCGCAGCAAAACCGGCTGACCATCCCGCGTGGCAAGGCGACCGGCGGTTCGAGCGCCGTCAATGGGCAGGTGCTGTACCGTGGCATTCCGGAGGATTATGACAACTGGGCCTCGTGGGGCAACACCGAATGGTCCTATGAGCAAGTGCTGCCGTATTTCCGCAAGATGGAAAACGACCACGATTTTGGCGGGGAATTCCACGGTAAGGACGGTCCAGTCCCGGTGCGCCGCTATCACGCGGGACGAGTGGATGCCGCATGCCGTGGCCTTTCACCGGGCCTGTGTCGACGCCGACTTCCGCGATGATCCGGACCAAAACCATCCGGAGTCCACCGGCGTCTCAGCCAGGGCGCGCAATACGATTGATGGGGTACGCATCAGCATGGCCCTCGCCTATCTTGACCCGGCGCGCCACCGGCTCAACCTCACCATCAAGAGCAACATCATGGTGCGGCGCCTCCTGTTTGACGGCACACGCGCCGTTGGGGTCGAGGTCGAAAGCGGTGGCGAGCGCTTTACGGTGGACAGGCGAGCAGATCGTGTTGAGCGGTGGGGCCATTGGCTCACCCCACGTGCTCCTGCTCTCCGGGGTCGGTCCGGAGCGCAGCTCCAGAGTGTCGGGGTGCCAGTGGTCCACGATCTCCCGGGCGTTGGCCAGAACCTGCGCGATCATCCCTCCGCCGCGGTGCTCTATCGGGCCAAGGGGCAAAGCCCGACGTCCAGGCGCCTTCGATCCAGGTCGGGCTGCGCTACACGGTCGAAGGGTCGTATCTGCAAAATGATATGCAGATTTCACCGATGCTGATGACCAGCGAGCATCGGCCCATCCACGTGCCCATCGGCGATGACGACAACTATCTGGGGATCAGTTGCAGTCTGCAACTCGCCCTGAGCGCCGGCGAGTTACGCCTCACCTCCCCGATCCCCATGTGCAACCGTTTTTGGATTACCGGCATCTGACCGACCCCTTTGACACCGAGCGGCTGCGCCAGGCCATCCGCCTGGCGACTCCGCCTGGCGGCGCACCCGGCGTTGCAGGACCTCCTGCGCGACAGGGTGTCGCCGACGGATGCTGACCTGGCGTCGGACCAGGCGTTGGATGACTGGCTGATGCACAACATCGGCACCTCCCATCACGTCTCTGGCACCTGCAAGATGGGGCCAGCCGCGGACCCCATGGCCGTCGTGGACCAGTACGGGCGCGTGCACGGGCTGGACAACCTGCGGATTGCGGACGCCTCGATCATGCCGGATTGCATTCGCGCCAACACCAATGCCACGACCGATTATGATCGGGGAGCGCGTGGCAGATTTTCTCAAAACGGGGACGTAGCGTGGCGTCCTGAGCCCGCACACTTTCAGGTGGGCCAAAGGGCATTAAGCCTCTTGAGCGCGCCGGGGGAATGGGTTAAGCAGGTGCGAGAGCCTACGTAAAGGGCCTTGTGTGAGCTTCACCTGGGTGGCTGGGGCGTGTATATTGGCGGTCGCCAGTTTTGTTTTTGGGCTGACCGGCTTTGGCATCGGTCTCGTCTCTCTTGCGCTGCTACCCTTTTTTGTGCCGCCGGCAACGGTCGTGCCACTTGTCACCCTCTGCGTGGGCTGCCTTCGCGCTCGTGATGACCGACAGCTTCGGCGTGACGTCATGTTCCCCCAACTCGTATCGCTCTTGCTTGGGACGATCCTCGGCACACCCGTGGGCGTGTGGGTGCTGGAGACATTGCCGCCGAGTTCGCTCAAACGCCTGATCGGCCTGATCCTCAATGGGGGTTAGTGGTAGTCCAGTGGTATGGCGCCTATCCGGAGAAATTGTCAGAGGCCATTGGGGCCTGTGTGCTGGAGCGTGGCGGGTCTCCTCGGCGGCGCCATTGGCACGCCAGGTCCCCCAGTGATTCTCTATGCCGTGGCGCAAGGGTGGAGTCCACGCGTGATGAAGGCCGATGTTGCAGGCATTTTCTCGTCAATCAGTCCGTCATTGTCGTGAACCACTGGTGGGGCCGCGTTTGTTGACGCGTGAAGTGGCATGGCCCGCATGTCTTTACGTCGTCCCATCCGCCATCGGCGTCACGGCTGGTATCCGCCTGTTCGACCGCCTTGATCAGGTCCGTTTCCGCCGTCTGATGTTCGCGCCTCGCTGTTCGTCCTTGGTCTCGCCATGTGGCGTACATGGTTGAAGCGTTGCGGCGGAGCGTGTCCTAGCATGGTGACACTTCTGATGGCCACCCCCAGGCGTGTTTTCTAGCCTTTACTCCATGAGCAGACAGAGGACCCTATGCCTGCACAGCGGATGTTGCCACCACACCAGACAGCAAGGCCAGCTGCAGATTTGGACGATCCATCTCTGTATATTAACCGCGAACTGAGTCTGGTTGCAGTTTAACTGGCGCGTCCTGGAGGAAGCCCTCGACGAGCGCCACTCCCTCCTCGAACGGGTCAAGTTCTGGCCATTTTTGCCACCAATTTGGACGAATTTTATGATTCGCGTCTCCGGCCTGCGCCGGCAAGTCACGGGGGCGCCCTGGAAGTGCCTCCGGATGGCATGACGCCGTCGGAACAGCTGGCGGCGATTCACCAGCACCCTGGCCGTGCATCTGGCCCGGCAGGCGGCCTGCTGGCAGCAGGACTTGTTGCCGAGGCTGCAACAGACCGGTATCCAGCTCCAGCACTACCGGGACTTACAGCCGCGACAACGTGCCTTCTTACGCTGGTATTTCGAGCGTGAAGTCTTACCGGTCCTCACCCCGCTCGCCTTTGATCCGACGCATCCCGTTTCCGCATATATCGAACCTCAGTTTTAATTTAGCGGTCGTCGTCAACGATCCGCAACGGGGCGAGCGCTTTGCCCGGGTCAAAGTTGAGGACGTCTTGCCGCGCCTGGTACGCATCCCGGATGAAGACCAGGCGGAGCAGTACATGCAGCGAGGGTTAACGGAGGGCTTGGCGAATACCTTTGTCTGGATGGAGGAGATCATTGCGGCGCACCTGGACATGCTGTTCCCAGGGCTGCACCGTGGTGGCGGCTGTATCCGTTTCGCGTGACGCGTGACGCTTGATCTCGAAATCGAGGACGATGAAGCCTCTGATCTCTTGACGGACATGGAAGAGGAGGTTGGGCATGCGCCAGTTCGGCTCGGTGATACGGCTCGAAGTCGATCAGACGCATGCCTGACACTGTACGCGATGTGCTGACCCGCAATTTAGATTTGGCGTCCTCGCTGGTGTATACCAGTCGACTAGCCCTCCTGGGCATGGCCGATCTGATGGAACTCACTCCACATTGATCGCCCAGACTTGAAAGATGCACCGTTTCTGCCGGCCCGTGCCGCAACGCTCTCATGAAAAAAACCGAAGCATGTTTGAGGTCCTGCGTCGGCAGGACTGTGCTCCTGTACCAACCCTACAACAGTTTCATGCCAGTGGTGGACTTTGTGGGTACTGCAGCCAGAGACCCACAGGTCTTAGCGATCAAGCAGACCTTGTACCGCATAGGGGAGAATTCGCCCATCGTCGAGGCGCTCATGGAGGCGCGTGAGAACCACAAGCAAGTGGCGGTCCTGGTCGAACTCAAGGCGCGCTTTGACGAAGAGCATAATATTGCCTGGTCACGGGCGCTCGAACAGGCCGGAGTGCATGTGATCTATGGGGTACTCGGACTGAAAACGCACGCCAAGATGTGTCTGGTGGTGCGCCGCGAGGCGGATGGACTGCGACGCTACGTGCACCTGGGCACGGGCAACTATAATCCTGTCACGGGTCGCATCTATACGGACCTGAGCTATTTTACCTGTGATCCAGATCTGGGTGCCGATGTGCGCCGACTTGTTTAATGCCCTCACCGGGTATTCCCGCCAGGAGACCTACCGCAAACTGCTCGTCGCTCCTGTCACCATGCGCCAGCAGCTCCTGGCGCGTATTGCCCGTGAGACCGAACGTCAACGCCAGCATGGCGACGGCTACCTGGCGTTCAAGATGAACGCTTTGGTCGACAAAGCCTGTATCCAGGCACTCTACCGGCCTCACAGGCAGGGGTGAAAATCGACCTCCAGGTACGCGGCATCTGCTGTTTGCGCCCAGGTATTCCGGGGCTCAGTGAGACCATCACGGTCACCTCGATCGTTGGACGCTTTCTGGAGCATGCCCGCATCTATTATTTTCGCAACGGTGGGGAGGAGGAGGTGTGGCTCGGCAGTGCGGATCTGATGCCACGGAACCTCGATCGGCGCGTCGAAATCCTTTTCCCCGTCGACGACCCAGCGCTTACGGCAGGCGATCGTCCAGGATATCTTGCATCATCCACTTCCAGGACAACGTCCAGGCCAGACGCCTGCGGCCTGATGGGCAGCTACGAGCGCCTGCGTCCGCCGCCCGACACAGAGGGGATCGAGTGCCCAGGCATTGGCTGTTGCAGCATTGGAAAACCCGCAGTGAGTCATTTGCCAGTCCAGCCCAGCCCAGACCCAGCCGCGAGCGAGCAGGCACCCGAGTGGCTTTCTACCCGGGCCGGAGGACAGCCGTGACCACCACGCTCGCGCCACCCATGCACAGCAGCAATGGCGACAGCGTGTGAGGAGGAGAACACCGTTGACCAGTGCCGAAGCGCGGACCGTAGCCTTCATGGACATTGGCATCAACTCGATCCGCCTGCTGTTGGTGCGCCTGCATCCAGAACCATTCGTACACGATTCTGACCGAACTCAAACAGATCCGTACGCCTTGGCGAGACGCGGGGTTCGCCAGCTGAGCACTTGGCAACCAGCGTGGCATGGAGCGGACCGTGCTGGTTGCCAAAGAGTTTGCCGAACTGGCACGCGCCAATGGGGCGAGACGAGATCGTGGCAGTGGCCACGGCGGCAACACGCGAAGCCGATAATCAGGACGCCTTTGTGCAGCGCCTGCAGGCAGAGGCCCAACTCGACGTGCGAGTCGTCGCCGGGTCTGGAGGAGGCGCGGCTCATTTACCTTGGGGTGTCGCATGGCGTCCATTTAGAGCGCCAGGCAGGCGTTCTTTATCGATATTGGCGGTGGCAGCACGGAAGTGATCATTGGCGGTCAGCACCAGCATGCCTATGTAGGGTCACTCAAACTGGGCGCCATCCGTCTCACCACGCACTTCCTGCCTGAGGGCGTGGTCCTGTGCCGCTCCAGACGTACGATGCCATCCAACGCTACGTGCGCCACCATGCCGTGCGCACCCTGCGCGAGATGCGGGCCTATCGCATTGATCTGGCTCTCGGGAGTTCAGGCACCATCCTGAATGTTGCCGATGTGGCAGCGCGCCGTTTCTACAAACGGCCACTACAACAGGACGATGTTTTAACGCATGCACACCTGCGGCAGGTGGTGGCGCTGCTCGCGGCGCTGCCTCTTGAGGAGCGCCGCAAGGTGCCGGGCCTGCAATCCAGAGCGGGCTGACATCGTTCTCGCTGGGGCTGGCTATTCTCGATGCCTTCATGCAGGAACTCACGTGTGCCGGAGATCCACGTCAGTGAGCGCGGATTGCGCGAGAGTTGACTCCTGGTGGATTACCTGCTGAAGCATGAGGACGCGTCACTGCTGGCGAGAGCTATCGGTACGCGCCCGCAGTGTGCTGCAGTTAGGACGCGCGCTCCGCCATTTTGACAGAGGCGCATGCCCAGACGACAGCCCGGCTCTGCACCTCGGGTTGTTTGATAGTGCACGCGACGCGGGGTTACACCGTTTGGGAGCGTGGGAGCGTGAGCTGCTGGAGTACACAGCGTTGCTGCATCACATCGGGGCCTTCCTGACGTACACACTGACTACCAGGCCCACGCCTACTATCTCATCCGCCATGCCAATCTGCTGGGCTTTGACCAGAAAGAAATTGCCATGATGGCGACCACCGCGCTCTATCAACGCAAGGCTCTGCCCCGCAAGAAAGATCCCGCCTTCGCTGCACTCGACACACGTGCCCAGGACGAGCGTGCGGATCTTGAGCGTCTTCCTGCGCCTGGCCAAACGATCTGGACCGTGAGTCATACCGGCCTCGTCCAGCAGGCACTGGCTACGCCCCATTGATGTCCAACCGTGTCGCCTTGCACATCCACGCCGCTCATGATTGTCAGGTAGAAGTGTGGGACATCCAAAAAGCGCGCTGAGGCGTTTGAGAAAGTGTTTGGGCGTGGTCTCGTGGTCAGCGTGCTGTCCCCTCTCCCAGTTTCCGTAGCACCTTCGGCGGTAGAAAGCCTGTAACACCATACGACTCAGCGGTCAAAGGCGTCAACCAATCGATCAATAAAAAACCATAGGTCCCTATACCGTATTAAGACTACCAGTGGACCACCAGTGCCCCAAGAAAATTGTTGAGGCCAAGACTTTACCCCATTGGATTGACTTGGTGCAAAGATCTCTCAACTCCTTTGCAAACCAGCCCACTACCCACGACTCACCGATGCAAAAATTCACCGCTCCATACTGGCGGAAAGGTTGCACGAAAATGGCGTTGGCCTCCTTGTGAGCCGCATCAAATCTGGCTCTCCAGGCATCAGATGCCCGCGAGAGCCTGCCGCAGCTCATCTTTGTAGCGTTGCACGCCGCCAATTTGGGTCAACTTCTGGAGGATCTGCCGTTTTTCTTTGTCCGCCAGACCTTGCTGGAGCGCTCTCTGCTTGTCACCGATGCTCTGGGCTCCAGGGGAGAGACCTGGCGGTGCCATGTGCAGCAGAATGTAGGCACAATACACCCAGTGGACATGCGACATCACGGCCTCAAAGCCATGGGTGGCGACATCCTCAAAACCCAAGATGCTGCTTGACACGTTTTATGAAAAAGCTCCACGGCCCAACGCATCCGGTACCCGGTCACAATCTGGCGTGCGGTGGCCCTCAGATCATTGCAGGCAAGATACGTGCGGCGACCATCCGGTCGGTTGACGCTGTTCAGAACACACCAACTCGACCTTGCCGACATAGCGCAAGTAGCCTGCGGTGTGTCGGACGCGAACGTCCATTCGCTGGCGTTTGTTGCCACGCGTCGCCAGACGAATGGTGTTCCACTTGAGCCTGCGATGACGACGGAAAAACGTGTCGATGTGGCACCACTGCTGCGAGGTGGGGGTGGTCAGAGAGAGCGCTTCCGATTTGACGCTGCGGGTTTTACTCAGGGCAATAATGAAGTGCCAGCCTTTGTCGGCAATGGCCTGTCTCGATCTTTTTGTTGTCGTAGCCGCTATCGGCCAACACCAGCACCTCACGCCGATCGTAAGCGCCAATGTAGTCCTCCAGGTCGAGCGTGCGCAGGTAGGCCACCACGCGCTCATGTTCGCTGTGATAGTCGAGATCATGCGTCTGGCAATACCGCTTGCTATAGAAGGGAATCGGCCGCAGGGGAATCAGCATGTCACCCAGAACCAGGACAATATTGGTCCACTGATGACCGATGACATACCCCTTGCCGTGATTGAACGTTTTGGCGTTTTCCGGATGCAGACTGGCCCGGTGTTGCAGCGTCGCGTCGATCGATGATCACGATTTTCCAGGGCAGCCCGTTGAAGCCGTTCGAGCGTCTTGGCAAACTGCCGAGCTTGTGTTTTGGAGAGACTTTCCAGTGTCATGATGGCCACCTTGGACATGCGCAGTGCAACATTTTCGAAAAGAGGGATGGATGCAGTCCAGAAAACCGGGCGGCCTCTTGAAGGGAATGCTTCGTGGTGACGACCATGAGAAAGAGCAGATAGCTGGTGCACACGCGCCCAAGCCGCTGACGAACGGCGATCTGACGTTTGATCCAAGTCTGCAAGGTGCCAGCGAGCATCGCGTCTCTCCCCGGTGTGAGCATTGTGATGTAGGCGGAGGCGATGACTCTATCGGGTAAGCGCTAGTGTCCAGATACGCTGGTAAAAGATGGCATCTGTGGTAGGCTAGGGACAGCCTCCTGTGATCCCAAAACGTTGGGGATCCATCTGGATCAACGACGCGAGATCGATGCGTGGATACGCAGCAGGGAGGTGAAATGTGCGTTGCCTCAACGGACTTCGGTTCCAGAGCTGGATTATGGCTGTAAACTATTGTTTCTTAATGAGACCAAAGCTTCGCGCTGGGTTTTCGTGCAAATTTAAGCATCGGTCCCCCCATTAGACTGTGACACTCAGGGGAACCGGTTCCATAGAGGGATGATAAGAAGCTGTTACTGTTGCCACTGTATAACCCACTGACAAAACTCGCCAGCGTCCAGGACGCCCTCCTGTCCCTCCGCTGGCGGTGAGGCCGAGAGTGATGCGCTTGACTGCCTTGCTGGAGTGTCTTGCTGAAAGGTGGTCAGCGCCTTGTGCTCCTAGCTAGATCATTGGATTGCAGCGCACTCTTTGGCAGGGCCGACATCTTGACGGATGGGACTGATTTGGGCCCTGCCTGGGGGTGCCTAAAATCTCCAGGAGCACGTGGACTTGACGAGCGATCCTGTTGCAGCGCGGGGTAACGCAGCTGCGCCCTGTGGGAGATTTTCAGCTGGGAGCGCATCCGCGGCGTTCTTGAAAGTCTTGCTGTCGCTGCTTCGACGTTGCTTTGGATTTGCGTAGCTTTTCTGGTAGCTATTGGGACTTGCACTCTACGCCAGAAACTGCCATACTACACTTCCTACAAAGTTGCCAACTTTTCGGTAGAGTTCTCGACGAGCATTCCACGAACACAACTGCGACCCGGGTATGGTGACGGGTTTCTGGGGGCACCGCTCCAGAGCGTGCCGTCCTCGTGAACGCCCTCGCCACGGGAGCAAGGAGGTCAGCGTGGCACGTCGAGTACGCACCGGCAGCACAACCCTGGAGGTGCGCATCACGTTTGAGCCGAGTCGGGTGAGCCCCGCCTGTGTCATGCAGGCGTATGAACGGGTGGTGCCGATCACGCGTCGCACCACCCTCCAGGCTCTCCCGCCACGGCCGGATGAGCACGCACCGCAGACACAACCTGTAGGAAGGAGACAATCCATCATGAATCCAACCCAGGTGGCGCTCTACGCCCGCGTGTCGTCGGCACAACAAGCCGACGCGCACACGGTGGCGAGTCAGGTCGCCGCGTTGCGGGAGCGCGTGGCCGCCGATGGCCTGACGGTGTCTGAGGCGATGCAGTTCCTTGACGAAGGCTATAGTGGGGCCACGCTGGTCCGCCCGGCGCTGGAGCGCCTGCGCGATGTGGTTGCCGCGAGCAGCGTCGACCGGCTCTATGTCCACTCGCCGGATCGCCTGGCCCGGAAATACGCGTACCAAGTCTTGCTGGTCGATGAGTTCCGCCGTGCCGGGGTGGAGGTCATCTTCTTGAACCGCGCCTTGGGCCACAGCCCGGAAGATGACCTGCTCCTGCAAGTGCAGGGCATGATCGCCGAGTATGAGCGCGCCAAGATCATCGAACGGCACCGGCGTGGCAAGCGGCATGCGGCGCATGTCGGTGCGGTGAATGTGCTGAGCGGCGCGCCCTATGGGTACCGCTATGTGCACCAAATATGAGGGGGGCGGCCAGGCCCGCTATGAGCTGATCCCGGACGAAGCCCGCGTGGTCCGCCAGGTCTTTGCCTGGGTCGGCCGCGACCGCCTGACGATTGGGGAGGTCTGTCGCCGGCTGACCCAGGCGGGCGAGGTGACCCGCACGGGCAAGACCGTCTGGGATCGGAGTGTCGTGTGGGGCATCTTGAAGAATCCGGCCTATCAAGGGGCCGCGGCGTTTGGCAAGACGCGCCAGGAGCCGCTGCGGCCCCGGCTGCGCACCCAGCGTCAACCGTCCCGTGCAGCCGCGCCGTGCCGTGTCCATCGAGCGATGTCCCGCCGGAGGACTGGATCACGATCCCGGTCCCGGCGCTCGTCGAGCCCGAGGTCTTCGCGGCGGTCCAGGAACAGTTGCAGGAGAACAAGCGCCAGTGCCCGCCAATCGCGCCGGGGCGCCCTGTATCTGCTGCAAGGCTTGCTCCAATGCCAGCACTGTGGCTATGCCTTCTATGGGAAACGCCTCAGCCCGAGTGCCCGCAAAGGCAAGCCCCGCGCGTACGCCTATTACCGCTGCCTGGGCACAGACGCGCTACCGCTTTGGCGGCGAGCGGGTCTGTGCAGAATACGCAGGTACGGACGGATCTGGTGGACCTGGCGGTCTGGCAGGAAGTCTGTACCTTGCTGGCGCACCCGGAGCGGCTCGCGGAGGAATATCGGCGCCGCTTGCAGCCGGAGACGCCCGCCAAACGCCCGCCTCTGGTGACGGTCGAAGGCCAGATCAGCCAGCTGCGCCAGGGCGTGGCCCGGTTGATCGACAGTTATGCGGATGGCCTCATTGATAAGCACGAGTTTGAGCCCCGGATTACCCGCCTGCGCCAACGTCTCGCCCGTCTGGAGGAGCAACGCCAACACCTCGCGGATGAGGCCGCCTCGCACGCGGAATTGCAGCTGATTATTGGACGTTTGGAAGACTTTGCCACCAAAGTCCACGCAGAGCTTGGAGGAAGCCGACTGGGCAAGTCAACGGGACCTGATCCGTACGCTGGTCAAGCGGGTGGAAGTGGCACAGGATCAGGTCAATATCGTGTTTCGGATCGATCCGTACCTTGGAGACCCTGATCCAGCAAGTCAGAAATTCTTGGGGAGTGACAACTTCTCTTCGAGCGAAAGATCGCATTAATGAGATGACATTGTCTCAGCTAAAAGTGCGCTGAATGACGTATCTTCCTCTAAACTTGAGTTTGAGCTTTGAGAGAGCGTGAAGCCACAGCCTGCGCACATCGGGCTGTTTCCCTGCTGTCCATGAGCACGCATTGATTTGGGCGCTTGCAACTGAGGCATGACTGTTCTCCTCACCAGCACTTGTGGTAGTGCTAGTCCCAGTGCTTCCTGGAGTGATCCTCCGATTAATCAGGATGCATTTAATCTGTTCTTCATATGTAGATTTGGGTCATGTTTGGCCTGACTCAAACCCCGGATTAACGTCGAGAGGGATAAGGAGGGTGTGTATCAAAGTTTTTCTCCAAAAGTACGCGTAGGAAAAAAAGGCTCAGAGCTTGAATACGGTCCAGATCATAATGATTGGCTAGCCGTCTCTAGCCTTTTTGTTCTTTTGCAGTTTAAAGAGTCGATATGCTTTCGCGCTCAGTGATTCTTCTTTGTCTCAGTTTAGCTTCTGCAATGCCGTTGATCCGGTCTCATGAGCTGTGGGTGCAGCGATGCTGCTATGGTGCGGAGTTCGTCTCAGAGCAGTGGCTTTATCTGCAATATTCCCCGATGTATGCCAGGTGGTCACCACCTCGAGTCTCCCTGACCCTACCACCCCCTTCTGTCACCGAGGTTACCGCCAGGCGTTATGAAATCCGTTATCATTTCAAGCTCAGCGGATGTCTACTTGTTATGCGCTAAAAAGTCTTCCAGCAGTTTCCCTCGCATACAGCCAATAGCTTGGTTTTGCCGTTGTAGGTCGTTGAGCGTAAATTCTTCCATTACTTCGATTATATCGTACTTGTGTGCGGTACATCGTGACTTTGCATGCACTTGGCGGAACATTATACACTTTCTCGTCAGGGGAGCTTCTCTCCCACCCGGCCTCATGCCTCGTGCCAATATGGTTTTTGCCTTTAGTTTGTCATAGCTTACTATTTTCTGAGTAAATCTTCTTACTACTTTTCACCATACTTCTGTACTTTGGTCTAATTATTTGTAGCCTCATATCTCCGGGGTCCTGGAGTCACGCCTTTATAGTGCTTCCACAGAAAGCCCTGATCTGCCCACATGGCGGACTGTAGGATCTCGGCCATTTTCTAGTCTCCAAAGTTTCACAATTTTCCTTTATCACCCAAAATAAAATGAAAACATTAGTTTCAGTCAATTTCGTGCCTCAGCACATTTTTACTAATATGAAGCCTTGGTTCATTGGAAAGGTACGTGGTGGTGACAGTTGGAATCGGGGCTGACATGGTGGGAGTTTAAAGATGCAGGCATGGGGTGGCTCAAAATACCCCTTTACGTATCTCATCCCTCCTGCCCCTGTCCCAGCAAAAACTCTTTCTGGCCTTCTCTCATGCCAGCGTTTGGCCCTACTGCATCCGTGTGGCAAACTGTTCGCACGCCCGCCATTTTTCCTCCCCATAGCCAATTATGGTCATCATCTGGTTCACATCAAGTTTTCACAATCTGACCTGATGAGGTGTGGAAGAGGAGGAAGGAGGTGACATAGTGTCGCACGTGAATACGTCACAAATACAACGAGTGCTAGCGGGCCTTGCCCTGGGAAACGGTGAGGTTCGGTGTAAATATCCCTTCAAAGGTATGAACCTCCTCATACTGTCATAATGAAACCAAAGTGAGCCACCACCCTATGACATCTGCAGAAAGCCACCCAAGGATTAATTTGTTCATCGGTAATAGAATAGCTGAAGGTAGTTGGCCAGCCATACCTGCCTCGTATTATAACGTTCCAAGATCTCAAAGGTGGCAGAATTCTGCAGCCCCAAAATGGCGGTGAATCCGCGTGGTTCTCCTGCCACTGCCTGAGCGAAGTAAGAAGCCTATCCTCTACAAAGGACCAGGCTGCACAATCCTCCTCTTCATGATCGAAGAGATCGTCCTCCCCGTCCCTCAGTCCGCATCTCTTCTCAACAGGGTCAGTCCACCCAGTTAAAGTCGTCGTCCTCCTCCCCGCTGGCCAGTCTCATCGAGGCTTCAGTGATGCTCGAGTGGGCCTCAGTTCCTCTCAAACTCAATGTCTGTAATGTCCTCCTTATCGACGCAACCCTTTTCGAATTTGAGCTGTGGGGATGAGCTGCTGCCGCTTGCCCTCATTCCCGCAGAGGCATCATCGCGCAAAGTGCAGTCTCCCTCGACCGGTATCAGGTTGGACCCACGCTAAAGTCCGGGGAAAACGCGCCGCACCACGCGTCCAGATCGAAGTGGTGCTGGCGTAATACTTTTCCGCACCTGAATCGTAATGACCTTCCCCTCCCCCAGTCGCTCTTGGGCATCGCGGATGACGTACTGCGTCATGGCGTCAGCGCCAACGCGGTGCGGTAGTCCGTTTCATTAGCGTGATAAGGGATACTCGCCATGGCGATGCTCCTCGCAAGGGTGTGTCCGATGCAGTAGACGAGACGGTCGTGGAGCAGCTTTCATTGAAGACCTTCCCACGCTGCGAGGAGCTGTAAATGCCACCGCAGGTAGAGGATATGGAACGCTGGGGAGGAACACGCGATCTCGGGAGCTCCTCTAGCTCTGTCTCGTCGATGTTTGCCTTTGAAAATTCGTAGATGAACGTTCGAGGCAAACGCACCAATGGTGGAAAGCTTAGAGAGCGAATTCTTCGGAAAGCTCTCCAAATTGGGTTCGGCAAAGCAACGCAGCTTGAAAGGTATGCAGCAGGTCTTTCGCCAGGCGACGAGGCATTGGATGAAAAATAATAAATACGATTACCGAAACTATCCTGATTAATAGTACACCTGACACGCCTTCTGGTGTCCCTGCCTCTTTGTATTGCTTCGTAAAGGGGATCATGAGTCCCTGAAAGCCGAGAGGTGTGCATCTTCACTGTGCTTGATAATAACCCGATGCCAAGGCATAGTGTCTCCTTCTATGGATCAACGCTTCCTGTGATGGTGACGTATGGGCTCGCGTGTGGAAGACAAGTATATTATCGATCTCACACACAATTGTAGCTGTACCAGCGCTCAGGGCCTGACGTCCTCTCCTCAGGATAAGCTGGCAGTGTCCCTTGAGTCATGTCATGGTGAGCGGAGCAGATGCTTCTTTGCAATGGTGGTTGAGATGTTCCTTGTGAAACGTGATAGATCCTGGAGCTTGTCTCAGCCGGTGGCTTCTCTCCCAATCTGAAGTAGCTGCCACAATCCTGAGTTTCTCGGTCGAAAGGCGTGTAAAGCTGTTCTGGGCTTCTGAAGTTGAATGGTACCATTGCCTCTAGTTCAACTGTCTCAGAACTGCCGTTTGTATAAGTTCAGTGGAACCAATAGGTTGCGCTTTTTCCAGTGATAGAAACGAGCAAGCTCATTGCGTTGCAATCGCTTCTGGCGTTCATGCAACATATGAGACCTCGTTCCGCACCGCGATGCCTCGTACAAGATCACCGCGATGCCTTGGCGAATCTGCGGTAGCGTAATCGCGGGCGTCCATTTTTTCCCCGCAGGGTTTCCGTCACCAGAAACCACGTGGCAATGAACGAAAGCGTTTGATGATGGTGCCAGCCCGTCCAATTGCGAACCTCATAGTCGGCCAAACCCGGCTTCGCTCTTACTCCGCTGGAGACATTCTTCGATACGATGTTCAGCTTTGGCCACCCGGGCAAACTGCCTCCAGAGGGGTCTCGGGGCTCAGCGTTGGACAGGTAATAATCCACCTTCACCACCTGCTGGTTGTCACGGTCGCGGTAGCGCATCACGACCAACATCTCCTCGTGGCCTTGCTGACGCCTGGGCGTGCGCGACACCACGCGTCGTTTGACGGCGTCGACCACCAGAGGCCCTTTGGAACCATCGCGGACGTCGACCTGCCTCCAGGCGTCATCGTCCAGCGATGTGGCCCACGTGATCCACGCCTTGCCAGGGACGCTGCGGTCGACGACCCCGGCCGTGGTGGGCGGGCGGTGCCGTCTCCAGATCACGCATCAGCGTGTTCGAAGGTACCGCCAGCATGTACCGTTTGCCCAAACTCGCCAGCCGACGACGAAACCAATATGGACGCCCCATCTCATCGTCACCCGCAATCCAGCGCATGCGGCAGCAAGGTGCCGTTTGTCTCCAGCATGTCCAACGCCAACTGGTGCCGCGTGCGGTAGCCACGGCGGTCTCGTGGGCACCCCGGCTTTTTCAGGCGCGCCTGATCTGTGGTCCATTCTTTGGGCAGGTACAGCCGCATGTCCACCAGCGTGTGGCCCTTGGCCGAGACGTAGCCCAAATAGAGCGCCACTTGACAGTTATCGACTTTGCCCAGACGACCACACCATTGCCTCGCCACGCCCACGGATTCAGTACCGGATTTGGGGAAGGCCGAGGGGTCGAAGACCAGCACACCATCGTCGTGCCCCAATTGCTGGGCCACTTGGCCAATCAATGCCTGTCGCAAGGGTTCATCGTCCCACTCTGCCCAGCCGATGAAACGTTGCAGCGGGAGGCGGTCTTGACCGAACCGATAGGCGATCGATTCGACGTTTTTACGTGCCACATCCGACAGCAGGCCACAGACATAGGTCTGGGCGTGCTGGAGAGGGTTCCTGGCGGCAGAAGGTGTCGCCGAAGGGTGCCATAAAGGTTTCCAAGCGCGGCATCACCTGGTGGAAGATTTCGGGGGCGACCTGGCATTCCTCCAGCAATTGCTGCTTGCGAAGGACGCATGCTAGCCTCCATGCAAATGCTCCTTCCAGAAATCGTCCGTTGCCATCGAACTCACGGAAGGTACTTATATAAAAGAGTTATGTCAAGAAAATACATGTTAGATAAATAATGAAACCAGTATAAGGAAGCAGATTTCAACACACATTTCGCATCCATCGGTCGTATTGCGCGCATCTTCACTTTTCGTCGTAAATATTTTCCGTATGATTCTAACTTTGCGGCGATAGACCAGGCAGAGGATCTGAGATCGCTATAGACAGGGCAGGCGATGGCTTCTATTCTACCGGTCCTAACCTTTTCCTCAAGGGAACAGCATCGATGTTGGGACCGAGTGAATACGTGCCAGACCCGACCGAGGGGATTGTCGACATCAACGAACCTCCCACAAGCCTCAACTGCGGCGTACAGCCGTCGAACCACGACCACACCCCGCTGCCCACGATGTGGCCATCTGGCCTATCGCCACAAATCCGGGCAGCGCACCATACACGATCTTGGCAATATCTCCACCGGCTGTCCGAGCAATACGTAACTGGCACCACAAGGCA
>ERZ1370068.539-contig-10490_pt1 | contig 35095 bp, 65 predicted proteins | sample MGYA00561227_ERZ1370068 | MGnify/ENA primary metagenome ERZ1370068 (study PRJEB38410, sample SAMEA6850437) | metagenome | study: Metagenomic assessment of the ecological functions of the soil: analysis of the soil microbiota associated with the...
TTATGCTTCGTTCGGTACGGTGTGCTCGAGCTCCTGCTCGATGAAGCCCACGAGGTCGTTGTCTTCGACAACCTGACGGAAGGCCATCGTCGCGCGGTCGACGATCGGGCGGCGTTCATCGGCGGCGATCTGCGCGACGGGAGGAAATCAGCCGCGCGCTCCGGGAAACCAAACCCGGAAGCCGTCATGCACTTCGCCGCTAACGCGCTTGGTCGGCGAGTCGATGCAGAATCCCTCGAAGTATTTCCGCAACAACGTCGCTGGACGGGATCAACCTGCTCGACGCGATGCTCGAGGCCGATGTGCGGCGGTTCGTCTTTTCTTCCACCTGCGCGACCTTCGGGCCGCCTGAGCGCGTCCCGATCGACGAGACGCTCCCGCAGCGGCCGATCAATCCCTACGGCGAATCGAAACTCATGTTCGAGAAGATCCTGCGCTGGTATGACGAGATTCACGGCCTGAAGTTCTGTCGCGCTGCGCTACTTCAACGCCGCCGGGCGCAACGGACAAGTTTGGCGAAGACCATCGCTGCGAGACGCACCTCATCCCGAACGTCCTGAAAGTCGCGCTCAGGCAAACGCCGCAGCGTCGAGGATCTTACGGCACCGATTACGAGACGCCGGATGGGCACCGTGCATCCGCGATTACATCCACATCCTCGACCTCTCCCGCGCGCACATCCTAGCGCTCGGCGCGACGGAAACAGCGCTCTCTACAATCTCGGCACCGGCGGCAGGCACGAGCGTGCGTGAGTCGGATCGACATCTGCCGCGCCAGTTACTGGGCAAAGATATCCCGGTGATCGAGAAGCCGCGCCGACCAGGTGATCCGCCGCGCCTGATTGCGGCGTCGGCTAAGATTAAGCGCGAACTCGGCTGGCAGCCGAAGTTTGAGAACTCCGCCCGCCATCATTCGAAAGCGCCTGGCGTTGGCACCAGAAATTCCCGGACGGCTACGGAGATTAGAAGCCCCGTCGTAGCGGCGGTCCGGAGCGACTGCCCCGGCCGCCAACGACCTTCCGCGCCTATCGCAGAGCCGCCCCAAAGAAGACGCCCGCGGACACATGCGATCCGCGGGCGTCAATATTTACCAGACGTTCAGCCCTCCCTCGTTAGGGATTCGTGGTCGTCGTAGTCGTCGTCTTTTCGTAATAGGTGATCGGCTTTTGCAGGGTCACCAATGTCAGATCATGCGGTCGCCTCCCTTCGTATAGGTGTAGGTGACTGGCATGTCCGGGCGCAGCGCCGAGAGTTGCACCGCAGCGCCGGCCGGATCAACCCGCAACGGTCTGCGGCGTGTGGTAATACGTTATCGGCTCTGCACTGGAGGAAGTGCGAACGGTCATTATGTTCCCGCTCGGGCGAGAAAGTGGTAATGGTGCCGGTGCCGTCCAGCAGCGCTCGTGCTCACCGCAGTCGATCCTGCCGTCGTGGTCGTGGTCGTGGTGGAGTCCTGCGCGAAAGCGGTGCCAAGTGCGAAGATGCAGCGGCTCCGGCCGCCAATAATTTTGTGAATGTGTTTTGTTTCATGTTTGTCCTTTGGTTTGTTGAACGGATGGTCTCCGTCGTGCCTATTTCCGACTTTGTCCCAGCCGGCCTTTATTCACCTCCAGTTCGGAAAGCGATCGAGTCGCGGTTGCATCGTTAGGTAGCTCCTCCGACTTATCCTTTGCCATGCAACCACTTCCCGGCTTTCGCGATTTTTTGCCCGGACGACTGCGCCGTTCGGAATGTACATCTTCGCGCGCTGGCGCGAGGTCTGTCGCAGCTACGGCTTCGTTGAATGGGACGGCCCTGTCCTCGAGCCGACCGAGCTCTACAGAAAAAGAGCGGCGCCGAAATCGTCGGCGCAGCTTTTCAATTTCACCGACAAAGGCGACCGCGAAGTCGCGATGCGCCCGGAGCTGACGCCTGACTCTCGCCCGCGTCGTCGCAGCGCATGAGCGCGAATTCCACAAGCCGCTCAAGTGGTTCTCCATCCCGCAATGTTTCCGCTACGAAAAACAGCAGCGCGGCCGGTTGCGCGAACATTATCAGCTCAATTGCGACATCATCGGCGAGCGCTTCGCTCGCCGCGGACGTCGAGCTGGTTGCGCTCTTGATCGATCTGCTGCGCGCGCTTCTGGATTTACCGCGAAAAGACTTCGTCGTTCGGATCAGCGATCGCGAATTCTGGACCGACCTGCTGCAGATCGCAGAAGTGCGCCGAAGATCGCTGGAGCGAGCATGCTTGCAGATCGATCGACAAGAGCGAACGCGAGCCGCCGGAGAAAACCGCTGAACGTACTCGGATCACTGGCCGCGCCGGTTTTCGAAGTTCTCGACGGAAGCGGACAGAGCGAAAAGCTCGATCAACTGGTCGAGCGACCTGGCGCAGCGCGGCCTCGGCCGAATTCGTCAAAGTCGATTTCGCGATCGTGCGCGGGCTCGCTTATTACACCGGCGTTGTTTTCGAGGCTTTCGACCGGGCCGGAAAGCTGCGCGCGATCGCCGGCGGCGGTCGCTACGACAACCTCATCCAGCAGCTGAGCGATGGCGCGGTCTCGTTGCCCGCTGTCGGCTTCGCGATGGGCGATGTCGTTCTCGGCGAGCTGATCGACGAGACACCGGCAAGCTACGCGCTGGCTGGCCAAGCTCGTCAGCGACCACAGCGCAACTCGACATTTACCTCGTCATCGCGAAAGAGGAACGCCGGCGCCGATGCGCTCTCGCAATTTGCAACAACTGCGCGACGCCGGCTATCGCGTCGATTATCCGCTCACGCCGATGAAAGTCGGGCAGGCAATTCCAAACCGCCGAAGCGACTGGGTGCACGTGTCGCCATTGCTTTACGGCGACGAATGGCCGGCAGGTGAAAGTGAAAACGCTGGCCAACCGCGAAGAAGTGCTGGTCCCGCACGAGGAATTGCTTGGTCGCGCTCAAAGCGCCTGTCATCTTGAGCGGAGCGCGGCGAAGTCGAAAGATCCCGTATTCGCGAGCTGACTTCGCAGACGCATCACGCGCGCCTGGGATTCCTCGACTTCGCCGCCTCCGTTCGGGAGACTTGCGCGTTACACCCTCGCCCAAACTGACACGCCTCCGCTCGCCATCATGTATCGTACGCACACTGCAACGCTCTCCGCGCCGCCAACATCGGCGAGCAGGTCCAACTCGCCGGCTGGGTGCATTCACGGCGCGATCTCGGTGGCGTCATTTTCATCGATCTGCGCGATCGCGAAGGCCTGACGCAGGTCGTCTTCCGCCCGGAGGAAAACGCCGAGCTCGCCGAAGCGCGCCCATTCGCTTCGGCACGAAGATGTGATCTCAGTCCGTGGCCAGGTCGCGCCGCGACTGACCGGGCAGGCAAACCCGAACCTGCCGACGGGCGAGATCGAAGTGGTGGCCGATGAGCTGACGATCCTGAATCGCTCCGACGTGCCTGCCGTTCCCGATCGACGGCGAAGTCAAAGACGAAGATCTCCGGCTGACCTATCGCTACTTTCGACCTCCGCCGGCCGCAGCTCGCACGCAACCTGCGCATCCGTCATCAAGTCGACCAAGGCGACCGCGCGACTATCTCGATAGCCAGGGCTTTCTCGAAATCGAGACGCCGATTCTTTCCAAGAGCACACCCGAAGGCGCGCGCGATTTTCTTGTCCCGAGCCGCGTCTCGCCGGGCAAGTTCTACGCGCTTCCGCAGGCGCCGCAGCAATACAAACAGCTGCTCATGGTCGGCGGCGATGGAGAAATATTTCCAGATCGCGAAGTGCTTTCGCGACGAAGATCTGCGCGCCGATCGGCAGCCGGAATTTACCCAGATCGACATCGAAGCTTCGTTCGTCAGGCCGGATGACATTTTCGCCCTGACCGAAGGAATGCTGGCCGCCGATTTTCAAAGCGGCACGCGGCGTCGAGATTCCGACGCCCTTCCCGCGGATGACGCTATCGCGAAGCGATGGATCACCTTCGGCAGCGACAAGCCGGACCGGCGTTTCGCGCATGCCACTGGTCGATTGACTGAGCGAACTGTTTCGCGAAAGCTCCTTCAAGGTTTTCCGCGGCGCGATCGATCGCGGCGGTGTGATCAAGGCGATCAACGCCAAAGGATTCTGCCGGCATTACGATCGGCCAGATGCGATGAACTCGACGGCGACTGGCGAAGAAGTTTCGGCGCCAAAGGACTCGCCTTCGATCAAGGTCGAAGACGGCGAATGGAAATCGCCGATCGTGAAGTTCTTTTCCGAAGACGAGAAAGGAGGCGCTGCAACGACCAGCTCGCAGATTGAAGAAGGCGATCTCGTCCTGTTCGCGGCCGACAAGTGGGACGATCGCCTGCGAAGTGCTCGGCCGGCTGCGTCTGCGGATCGCCGAGATTCAGCGCCTGACGAACGCCGAGCAGCTCGATTTTCTTTGGGTAACCGATTTTCCGCTGCCTTCAACGCGACGCCGCGACCGAGCAAATGGAGCGCGATGCATCACCCGTTCACGCGGCCGAAGGCGGAGGATCTGCCGTTGCTCGAGGAAGAAGCGCTACGGCGAGGTGCGCGCCGGAGGCCTACGACGTGGTGCTTGAACGGGCGTCGAGATCGGCGGCGGCAGCATCCGGATCCACGAACGCGATTTGCAGGCGAAAATGTTCGCGGTGCTCGGCCTAACGAACGAAGAAGACAGACAAGCAATTCGGCCATCTGCTGCGCGCCTTCCGTCTCGGCGCGCCGCCGCACGGCGGCATCGCCCTCGGCCTCGATCGCCTCGTCATGCTCGTCTGCGGCGCAGAATCGATCCGCGACGTGATCGCTTTCCCGAAAACCAACCGTGGCCAGGACCTGATGTCGCAGTCGCCCAGCGACGTGATCCCGCAGTTCGCGAACTGGGATCAGGCTAGCCGAGAAAGCAATCTGGACGGATCAACGGCGGTCGACTTGCGCGTAGATGGACGCGTCGCTTACGCCGGCTGAGGCCGGACTGCGATCGAACGAATCGCCACCAGAAAAGTGACGATGGTTCCGAAGCAGATCCACCACGGGAATTCCATCGATCGGCAGCCAGCCGGGTTGTGCGTAAGAGCTTCGTGCCGAAGATTCGCGCGATCGTCGTTCGGCGAGATCGCTGAGAATCGCGACGACGATGAAGCCGGCGATCATGGCAATGAGGTTGCCACGATCGTTCCCGCGCGTCTTCGTGAGCATGCCGGCAAAAAAGATCCCGAGCAGCGAACCGTAGGTGTAGCCGAAAATGCCGAGCACGATCGGGATGATGCGCACGTTGGGCATGGACAATCACGCAGATAGGCAGTGGTCGAGGCGACGACGATCATGAGGACGGAAAAGCCAGACCGTCGCCCAGCGGACGGCGCGCAGGCTTTGCGCCCCGGTCGCGCTGCGGATTGATGTAGGGCTGATACCAGTCGCGGGTGAAACTGGTCGCGAGGCGCGTTCAACGCGGTGCTGAGCGATCCCATCGCGGTGGCGAAGATTCCGGCGAGCAGCAAACCGCGCAGACCAACCGGCATCTGGTAGAGAATGAAATGACAGAAAGTTTCGTTAGGCGTTTTGGGCAGGGTCGGATCCGGATGCGCCTGGTAGTAAACCCAGAGCAGCAACCCGATGCTGAGGAAGGTGAACGCGATCGGGATGTCGGCGAGCCCGGAAAGAATGAGCGAGCGACGGCTGCGCCGAATGTCCGGCGCGGTCAACATTCGCTGCACCATGTCCTGATCGGTGCCGTGCGTGCCCATGGTGATGAAGGTGGCACCGATGAGGCCGGCAAAGATCGTGTATTCGATCTCGAACATCCCTTCCACTTTGTCCCAGCCACTGTTTGGCCGGATCGAGACCAGTGGTGAGAGATGTCGTGAAGATGAAAACCGCCGTGGCGTTCGCGACGATCTCGTGCCAGCCGCCGGGAATCGCGAAGTAAAGCAAGCCGAGCGCGATCAGCGCGCTGCCGATCATGATCGAAGCCTGAATGAAATCTGTCCAGATGACGGCTTTGATTCCACCAAACGTGGTGTAGATCGCGGTCAGAATCGACGATCGCAACCGTCGCGCCGATATAAATCCAGAGCGTCTGCGATTGGTCTGGGCCGCACGCCGCTGAATCATTTCATAGGCGAGGGCGAGGGCGATGGCCGCGACGTACAAGCGCGCACCGGAGGCGAGCAGGCGCGTGATCATGAAAACGGCGGAAGCAGCGTTCTTGGTCGCGACGCCGAAGCGCGCGGTCAGGTATTCGTAGATCGAGATAGACTTTGTAGTCGTAATAGGGCTTGATGAAGATGTAGCTGACGAGGATGCGGGCGAGGATGGTGCCGAAGGCGAGCTGGAGATAGGTGAAATTGCGCAGCGCGAAGCCTTCACCGGGCGTGCCGAAAAATGTGCCGGCGCTGGTTTCGGCCGCGATAATTGAGGCGAGCACCGCCCACCAGGGAATGCGCCGGCCGCCGAGGGCGAAGTCCTCGAGGTTATCCTCCTTCCGGCCCATGTAGAGGCCGATGAAGATGATGATCGCAAAAGTAGAGCGAACAGGACTCGGAGATCGACTCAGCAGACGCGCATCCACGGGCTGTTTGCTGCCGAAATTCGGCGCAGCGCAAAGGATTTTCAGCCGAGGATGCTCGACGGCATCGTACGGTGATTTTGCCAGGAATGACAGCCAGAAGCCCGAACGACTGGAAACGATCTCCACGCCCTGATTTCGATCTCGCGCTCACGCTCGACTCCGGCAGACGTTTCATTGGGAAAACGATGGGCGCGGGATTTGTCGGGACGATCGGCGAACGGGCCGGTGCTACGTGGAGCAGCGCGGGAGCGTTTGCAGGTTCGCGAAGGCGAGCCGCCTTCGCGACCAACCACGGCACGTGCGCTCCCCGGAGTCGTCGCGCGCTACTTTGCGCTCGATCATCCGCTGGCGGAGATCTGCGCGTCTCTGCCTAACGATCCCGCGATGCAGGCGGCGCTCGGTTATTGCCGCGGATTGCGCATCATGCGGCAGCCACCGCTGGGAATGTCTCGCCACCTTTATCACTTCCTCGATGAAACAGGTGGCGCACATCCGGCAAATTTCGTTGGCGCTGCGCAAGCGGTTTGGGACGAGCCTCAGCTATGCGGGACTCAGGCATATGTCTTTCCCGACCGCGGAACGATTGCGCGAACTAGACGGAGAAAGAGTTGCGCGACCTGCGGGCTGGGTTATCGGGCAAAGAATCTTCTCGCGACCGCGCAACGAGTCGCCAGCGGCGAAGCGGACCTCGAATCGCTGGCGCGCCTTTGCCGGACGACGAACTGCGTGCGCAGCTCTGCGCGCTGCCGGGCGTCGGCCCGAAGGTGGCCAATTGCGTGATGCTCTTCGCCTACGAGCGGCTGCGCGCGTTCCCGATCGACGTCTGGATCGAGCGTGTCCTGCTGCAGAAATATTTTCCGCGCCGGCGCAGGCATGACGGCGCGAGCAGTTGCGCGAGTTCGCGGCGAAACATTTCGGCGACGCACGGCGGCTATGCCCAGCAGTATCTTTTCCACCACGCGCGCAAGACAACCCCGCGCCGGTTGTCACCCAGCGCAAGGTGAGATAATTTTGCGCCTGAAGAAACTCGCCCGCCGTCCTCACGACTGCGCTGTCGCTAGTCGCGCGATTTCCCGGACGGGACAGTCATGACGGACCCAAACCTAGACCGGCGCAAAGTGTGGTGGGCCGTGCTCGCCTCCATCGCCGCGCACTTCCTGATCGGCCTTTCGCTGGCGGCGTTCGGCGGCGCGTCAGCAGACATCGCCCTCGAGGAACAACAGGCTCCGCCGCAGCTGACCATCATGCAGCCGCCACGAGCCGACGCCGCCGCCGCTCGTGCCGAAAAACGCGCCGATGACGACCGGTAGATCCAGCCGCGCAAATCCGCCGTCGCGCCCGAAAGAGAAGACCTTCGAGGCGAACGAGAACTCGATCGCGGCGGCGGAAAAGGCCGCGACGACAGACAATCAACTGCCTGGGCCAGGATGGAAAAGATCGACCCTTCATGAACCTGGAGGAGCATGATTACTCGCTCGCCAGCGAGGGTGCGACGCCACAACCAAAGCCATCGCCGACGCGCGCCGCCGAAAAAGCAACCGACGCCGAACGAAACGCCAACTCCGCGCCGCCAGCATCCGCCGACGCCTGCGCCGGATCAGCTCGCCGCTCCTGACTCAGACTCCTACGCTCCGATTCCTTCCCCGCCGGAATCGCGAGAGAACAACGGAGATTCCCACGCCGACGCGAACGCCGACTCCAACGCCGGAACCGATCGCACACTCCGCCGACTCCGGCTTCCAGCTTATCGCGATTTTCAGCAGAAAACGGTCATCCGCGGCGGGATCAACAATCGCGGCCGCTCGGCTGTGAATGCGGTGGGCAACACCGCTAGGGCGATACAAAAACTGCTCGAGGATGCGATTGGCTCGCGCTGGTATTACTATACGGCGGCCAAGATCGACCTGATCAGTATCGGTACGACTGTCGGTGACCTTCGACATCCTGGCCGATGGCAGCGTGGCGAATCTTGCGCATGACTGAAAACACGGCCAATGAGGCCTCCGCCAGCATCGCGCTGCGCTCGATTCAGGAAACAAAATTTCCGCCGATTCCCGAAGACCTGCTCGGCAGCTTTGCCCGAAGGCCGCTTTACAATGGAAGAATCCTTCACGATTTTCGCCAACCGATGACCGAAATCATTCCTCGCTGAGGCCGACCAATCCCTTGCAGTCCGATGCGTCGGATTTTCTCGTGCGCGGTGGCCTCTTCATGTGGCCGCTGCTCATTTGCTCGATTGTGGCCTTGACCGTCATCATCCTGCGCGGCGATCGCTCTTGCGCCGGAAAAATGTTCTTCCCCTCGTGATCGAAAGCGAGATCGAACGGCTCGTCGCCCGGCGGAAATCCCGAAGCGACTGGCGCGGATTGTGCGCGAGGATGACTCGTCGCTCGCCCGCATCGCCCGAGTCGCGCTGCAGCAGTCTGCGGGCGCCGCGCTCGGAAAATATCGAGGCGGTCGAGACGCGCGCCCGCCACGAGATGGTGCATCCTGGAGCGCGGCTTGATCGTGCTCGAGATCATCACCGGCATCGCCCCGTTGCTTGGCCTGATCGGCGCCGTCTCGGGCCTGGTCCACGTCTTTCCTCATCTCGGTTAAGCACCGGAAGCGCCGACACCAAGGCGATCGCCCTCGGAATTGCCGAGGCGCTCAATGCCACGGTCTTCGGATTGTCGATCGCCGGTGCCAACCCTGATCGCGTTCAGTTATTTTTCGAAAAAGGTCGAAGTGATGTCGGTCGAAATGGAAACGCTGGTCGGTGGAATTGATCAGCAAGTGTTACTACGGACGCGCCTCCGAAAGACATGCTCCAGCGCGGGTCGCGACCTCGGTGCCCGACGCCGGCGATGGCGCACGCGCCGACTCCGTTGACCTAACGAGTCGGCCGGACCGATCGCCGATGAAGTTCGCCGTTCGGAAACGCCGCGCCCCGTCGATCATCATCGTCTCGCTGGTCGATATCCTGACGATTCTGCCTGATCTTTTCGTCGTTTCGACCACCTTCAAAAAGATCAGCCGGAGGTGGAGATCAATTTGCCGGAGTCGAAAGACCTCGACGCGCAAACCAGCTGGAGCTCGAACACGCGATCGTAAGCGTCGATGCCGAGCGATGACGCTGCAAGCTCGATGGCAAAGCCATCGCGGTCGACGACCTGCAGGAGGCGATCACGAATCTGCCCGGCGGAGCGCAAAAGCACGCTCGTCTTGAAGGCGGACGAAAAGGCGTCGTTCGGAATCATCATCAAGGTGATGGATGCGCTGAAACTCGCCGGCGTGAAAATCTGCCCGCCTTCACCCAGACGCAAAACGCAATGAAGCTGCGAGATCGTTCGTTACGGCGATCCGGTTTTGCGCGCGAAGGGCAGGCGGATCACCGCGGTCGACGACGACATCCGCGAGCTGGCCGCGAACATGATCGAGACGATGCAAGCTGGCGAATGGCGTCGGGCTCGCGGCGCAGCAGGTCGGAGAAGCGCTGCAGCTGACGGTCATCGACGTTTCGCGAGCGGAGGATCAGGACGAGCACGATGAAGATTGAACGGCGACGAGGTCGACCCTAACGACGTCGATGCCGCTGGTTTTGCTGAATCCCAGAGTTGACGCTAGGCAAAGAAACCAACATTGCGGTCGAAGGCTGTCTGAGTTTTCCAGAGATCACCGGCGGATATCCGGCGCGCAATTGCGGTGAAGCGTAGCGGGCGAGACGCTCGAGGGCGAGACGATGGAGTTCGAAGCCAGCGGGTTGCTCGCCCGCGCGCTCCAGCATGAGGTGGATCATCTAAACGGAATTCTCTTTATCGATCGCATGAGCGCGGCGACGAAGGTCGCGCTGCGCAGCCGCCTGAAAGCGAATGCAGCGGGAGACGGTGGATGCGTGCGGGTCGTTGAATCGGAGAGCGCTGGACGCGTCCCGGAAACCGATTCGCGATTCTCGATTCGCTTCAGAGCTTCACCTCCTGAAACGACCGCCCGAATCAGATCGCCTTATACGTGACCGTGATATTGCGATACACATTCGGCTCCTTCTGCGCGGAGAAATAGAAGAGCTCGAGGGCTGATTTGCCCGACCACCCACTGATATCCGACCAGCGTCTGGATGACGTCCGGTATCGTTATCGCGCGAACGCGAAATCAGACGCCCGGTCCCATACTTGGCGTCGAAGTAGCGGCGGACCTCGCCCATCCGGTTGTTGTAGTGTTCGCAGCGTCCAGTCCGGATACTCGTATTGCAATTCCATTTGCACAGAGGCGCGCCGCCCTTGAAGGTAAAGAGCGTGCGCTTCAATCCGGGATGGATCAGTCCTTCAACCGTCCAGATTTCCTGCCCGTCGTTCTTTCCCGCTCCGACGATTTTCGCCTTCGCGCCTTTCAAGACCTTTCCACCCGGCTGGACGAATCGTTCCAGCGGAAGCCGAAAGGCGGCGGAATCTCATCCGCGACCGCGGAGAGCAGACCGGAAGAAGAAGAGCGATGCAACGCCGCGGTGCGGAAAACGCATCGCTGCCTAACGACCAGTCAAATTATAGATCTCGCAGCGGCCGGACCAGCGGTCGCAGAGTAGCGCCGCATCGCCTCGAGATGCCGCGGATCCTTTTCGTAACGCCGCAACGCCGCGCGATCGCGAAAGGTAATCACAATGCCCAGATCGAAGTCTGGACGATTCGACCAGTCGGCGGCAGCCGGCACTGCGCCGGTCTGCACCCGCAACACTCCCGGAATCATCCGCAATGAATGCGCGGCGCGGTTCGAGCTGTGCGCGCGATCGGCTCGAACGCTCCGGATGTTTCAGCCACATCAGGACGACCCGGGTGACGGTCGACGAGATCGCCGGCGCGGTGTGGCAGGCGCCGAGCAAGACGGAAGAGCAAATCGCCAGCATCGCGAACCACCCACGAGCCTGATCGGCTGATTTCCTCGAATCGTCTCATCTGCTTTTGCGCTGTACGGAGTTTCGAACAAATCGCCGTCTTGGCGAACATTTTTGCGCGACCGTGGGACCGGGCCGAAACAAACCGAAATGCGCTCGATCACTGCTTCCGAGTCAGACTTCGCCTAACGAGTTATTGCTGTCAACCGGACAACCCGCACCGAGGGAAAACCGGGCACAATGCCGAGAGATGATTTTGCGTCAAGATTTTTTGCGCGGAAAAGGCAAAATAAAGTTCCGATTTTTTCTTGTGAGGTCGGGAACGCGATTTCTAATCTGAAGCCGCAGGCCGGGAGCGACAGATGACCGGGTGTGAACAAGATGTGAACAAGGTCAACGGCCTCGAGGTGGAGTCGCAAGATCATGAAGAAAGAACAGCTGATTTTGGACTCGGCGCTCCGGCTGTTTCGCCCTGACGACCGAGCGCCTCTTCGCGAACGTGCAGCCAGGTGATTTTTCCCTCGTATAACTGCATTTGGTTGCGCTTTTTTCCCGGTCGAAAGCGAAGAATGTTCCGGCGTCATGCGCAGCTCGCGCGACGCAAATTGCGCCTTCCAGTTCTCTCCATCGGCGAACCGCTCCAGGCGTTATTTAACGCTGTTAACAAGTTAGCCATGGACGAGAAGTGCAGCCAGTTATGGACGAAGCTTGTCGGCCGCGCTCAAACCGCAGGTCAGTGCCGACACTTTTAAGCGTTGGTTTTCCGCCGTAAAACTGACCCAGCGCGACCGCGGACGAGGTAACGCTTCTCGTCCCCAACAACATCTATCAATTCTGGATTGAGAGTAATCACATGCCCGCCTTGCAGGCCGCGATCACTTCCGTCCTCGGCGGGCCGCGCGACAGTGAAGTTTGTTTGCGCAGTCGATTCGGCTGCGGGCAGCGACGCGGCCGGAAAGCCGCAGCCGGCAGTTCCGGCCAGAGCTCCGACGACCGCGGCGCAGGCGAACAACACGCTCGCGGGCTGAATCCGCGCAACACTTTTGAGTCGTTCGTGGTCGGGCCTAACAATGAAATCGCGCACGCGCGCGAGCCTGCGCGGTCGCGCAATCGCCGGCCAAGACCTATAACCCGCTCTTCATCTACGGCGGGGTCGGGCTCGGCAAGACGCATCTGATGCAGGCGATCGGCCAGTATATCGTTGCGCTGCGGCAAAGCACACCGCGTGATGTATCTCTCGAGCGAGATTTTCATCAACGAGTTCATCGACGCGATCCAGCACAACAACCTGGTCAAATTCCGCAAGCGCTATCGCCAGGCCGATCTCCTGCTGATCGACGACATTCATTTCCTCGGCGGCAAGGAGCGTTCGCAGGAGGAATTCTTCCACACTTTCAACACGCTTTTCGACGGCCATAAACAGATCGTCCTCTCGAGCGACCGCCCAGCGTCGGAAATCGCGAACCTCGAGCATCGGTCTGGTTTCCCGCTTCGAATGGGGACTGACCGCGGAGCTGCAGCCGCCCGATGTCGAAACGCGCATGGCGATCCTGCGCAAGAAAGCGCACACCCTCAGGATCAAACTGCGCGACGAAATTTTCGATTTCCTCGCCAACTCGCATCAAGCACCAACGTCCGCCGGCTCGAAGGCGCGCTCATGCGGGTGGCTTCGTTCGCGTCGCTCAGCGGCAAGGAGCTGACCCACGAAGTCGTCGAGCATTTGCTCAAGGACATCCTGCAGGAGGAAGCGCGCCGCGCGGTCACGATCGACCAGATCCAGCGGCGCGTCGCGGAACACTTCGACGTGCGCCTGGCCGACATGACGAGCAAACGCCGGCCGGCCAACATCGCCTTCCCGCGGCAGATCGCGATGTATCTCGCGCGCGAGCTGACGAAGGCGTCGCTCGAACGAAATCGGCGAAGCCTTCGGCGGGCGCGATCACGGCACCGTCCTGCACGCCTGCAAGCTGGTGAAGAAGCGGATGAAGGAGCAGGACAAGATTCGGCAGACGATCTCGTTCATCGACAGCGCGCTGCAACGTTGAGTCCGCGCTGCGAGATTGCGGTTGCCGGATAAAATCGAAAGCCTTACATCTTAACGATCTCCATTCCGCTCTTCATGAAATTCAGCGTCACGAAAGAAAAGCTGCTCGAAGGTTTGCAACAGGTTCAGAACGTCGTCAGCACGCGCACGACGCTGCCGATTCTTTCCAACGTTCTCCTGCAAGCGAACGGCAGCGAAGTTCGCCTGACGACGACCGATCTCGACGTCGGCGTGCGCGGAAGTTTCGAAGCGCAAGTCGAAAAGGAAGGCGCGACCACGCTGCCGGCGCGCCGGCTCTTCACCATCATTCGCGAGTTGCCCTCGAGCGAAATTCAATTCGACGTCGATGGCAAAGAACGCCGCCTCGATTCGCAGCGGCCAGAGCTTTTTCAAGATTCTCGGCTTGCCGGAAGAAGAATTTCCGCCGCTGCCGAAATTCGACGACTCCAAAGGTCGTCACCATCCGGCAGAAGGATTTGCGCGACGGTTTGCGCAAGACCTCCTATGCGATCTCGACCGACGAAACGCGCTACGTTCTCAACGGCGTCCTCTTCAGTTTCAAGGACAACAAGCTCACCCTCGTCGCGACCGACGGGCGCCGGCTCGCGATGGTCGACATCGATCTCGAATTTCCGCGCAGCCACGAAGCGGACATCATCGTGCCGACCAAAGCGGTGACGGAATTGCAGCGCCTCCTGACCGACGATGGCGACGTGCAGGTCAGCGTCGGCAGCGGCCAGATCGCGTTTGATCTCGAACAACACGCTCGCTGGTTTCGAAACTGATCGAGGGAAATTATCCGAACTATCGGCAGGTCATTCCCGGGGAAATGAAGGAGCGCGTCACGCTCGAGCGCGAAACGTTTCTCAATTCGCTGCGTCGCGTTTCGCTGCTGGCGAGCGACAAGTCGAATTCGATCAAACTGAATTTTACCAAGAACAACATCGACATCACGGCGAACACGCCGGAAGTCGGCGAAGCGAAGGAATCGCTCGCCGGTCGCCTACAAAGGCCGCGAGTTTTCCATCGCGTTCAATCCGGAATTTCTGATGGCGCCGCTGCGCAACCTGACCGAGGACGAAATCTTTCTCGACCTGATCGACGAGATGAGCCCGGGCGTGATCAAGATTCAGAGCCCGTTCCTCTACGTCCTGATGCCGATGCGCATCAGCTCGTAAGTTGCGCCCAGCGCGTCAGGACCATCGCTCTGACGACTTCGATTCCGGCCATCGTCAGGCTGGGCGAACGCAACACTCGCACCTGCGGATTCTGCGGCGCCCAGATCGCCGGGTCGGTTGGACCGAAGAGGAGCAGAGCATGGCGTTCCACAGCCGCCGCGAGATGCGAGATGCCGCTGTCGTGACCGATGAACAAAGCGCAGTTCTGCAGCAGGCCGGCGAGCTCGGGCAGCGGAAGATTCATCACCACGCTCACTCTTTCGCGCGGGCAAGGCTTTCGCGAGTTGCGTTGCGCGTTCTTCATCCGCCTCGCCGCCAATCAGGAGCAACCGGCTGTCTTCCTTGAATCGAAAGAGCGCCGCCGCCAGCTGCGATGAACCTTTCCAGAGGCCAATTCTTCCCTGCGCCCCGCTGCCGGGATGAGATTGCGATGAGCTGAGCGGATCGACGTTTCGCGGCTCGATCTCACTGGACAGACACTGCCGCCGGATCGTTCCAAGTAAAGCCGAGACTGCTCGAGGGACGCGCCAGTTGCCGCGCGGCGTGTTCCTCGCCAGTGATTTTCGGCTGAAGCCCGCAATCAGATTTCGTACCCCTGCCCGCTTCAGAGTTGTTGAAGAAAATTTCGTCGGGATCGAAGAGGTAGCTGATGACCTGTTGAAAGCCGCCGAAATAATCCGCTAGCTCGGGAGCAGAGCTCGCTCATCACGGCTGAAAAAGCTGGAGAGCGGTCCGTATTCGATCGAACGAGTGGCGTCCGCATATCGGCTCATCTCGGCGAGCGCGACGATGTGTTTGTAGCCGAGAATCTCGAGGTGAGCGGCGGGAAACGAATCGCGCAACAACTCTGATCGCGGGCAACGTGAGGATGAAGTCGCCAATTGCGCCACCGCGGATCACCAAGATTCGACCCGATGGTCTTTCCACGGATACGCCCACTTCCTGTCCTCCGAGCGAGCGTGGGCGCACCTAAGGTTGACCCGCTCAGTATGCCGCGAACGCACAAACCAGAATCGCCGCGCCGAAGACGAAGTCCGAAACCGGAAAGCAGCCACCAACGTTCCGCTGACCTTGCGCTCCACTGAATTTGGTCGCGCAGCAAGTAGGGCATCGTTACCCAGATCAACCCGGCCACAATCATCAGATACGCCAGCACCGTGACGAGCAACCGACTCGTTTCCGGTCGCAAGAACGCCGCATCCAGGAGTGGCTCCGCGGCTAACAAACAAAGGATCCCGAGTGCGCGGACGGCAAGAAACTCATCGACAAACCGCAGCACGAGAATGAATCCGATCGGCAGCAGGATGAGCAGCGGCCGCCGAAAACTGGCGAACTCCCCCATCTCCATCGTCACCAGGAGCCAAAAGCTCCAGACCAGATCGACCGTGAGCAATGCCGCTCCGGCCATGCGCGAGCGCGGAAATTGCGGAAGCAAAATTGCGGGCGGCGCAAGACGACGGCGGCGAGGCTGAGAAGGATCAGCAGGGCCCCTGCGATCAATCCCGCGGCAACTGGAGAGAGAGCGAATAGATCATGAAGCGGTCATAACGGGCGGCAGATAGCTCTTCCATCGGCGACAAATTGCACCAACTGCTCAGCGCGCCTCCGCTTTCACTGCCGAAAGACTGAACCCGGTCGAATGCGTGATTTTCAAATCGATCAGCTGTCCGATGTCATTCTCGGTCCTCCTTCAAAGACAACAATCTTGTTGGTCGCGTGTGCGACCCGTTAGGCGCAGGTGGTTTGTCTTGCTGGGCCCTTCGCAAAGAATTTCCACATTCACGTCCGACCAGCTGTTCGCCGGCGCGCTTCGCCGCCGCATCGACGACCTTGAGCAAGTCCCGATTGCGGGCCTCTTTCACCTCCTCCGTCAACCTGCTGAGCCATCTCCGCCGCAGGCGTTTCATGTCCGCGGCGAATAGCGAAAGACAAACGCATTGTCGAATCTGCACCTGCTCCACCAGAGCGCGTGTTTCTTCGTAATCGTCTCGGTTTCGCCGGGAAAGCCCACGATCACGTCGGTCGTAAGGCAATATCCATCGCGCGCCGCGCGCAGTTGGTCCACCAGGCGCAGGTATTTCTCCGCCGTGTAGGTGCGATGCATCGCCTTGAGAATTCGGTCCGAACCGGATTGCAACGGGAGATGGACGTGTTCGGCAAAGCTTCGGCAACGTCGCGTAAGCGCACGCGATGCAGATCCGCGCGAAATCCGATCGGATGCGGCGAAGTGAAAGCGGAGACGCTCGAGGCCATCGACGTCGTGCACCGCTTCGAGCAACTGCACGAAGGGGCTTTTGGTCCGGCTGGGTCAACGACGCCGGCTACAGTGGGAAACTCATGCCGACCGTAGAGGTTCACGATCTGGCCCAGGAGCGTCACTTCTTTCACTCCGCGCGTCGACCAACCCGCGCACTTCCCGAACGATCTCTCGCGATGCGTTCGGCTGCGCTCGGCGCCGCGCGTCCGCGGCACGATGCAAAAGTGCAATGCATGTTGCAGCCCTGCATGATGGAAACGAAGGCGGTCGCCTGCCGCGCTCCGCAGCGCATGTTCCCGGATCGTTTCCTGCGAGCCGCGCCTCTTCCTCCGATGTTGACGATCGAGAAGCGTGGGTCGTCCATGGCGCGACCGGGCTGATCCGCCCTGTCTGTCGCGGCGCGCTTCCGTGCGCGCAGTTCCTCCACGTAATCCGCGACGCGATGAAATTTTTGCGTGCCGACGACGAGATCGACGTGCGGCATCAGCTGCGAGCAATTCCGCGCCGCGCGCCTGCGCCATGCAGCCGAGAAAACCGAAGACCACGTCCGGCCGGCTGCTTCGCGCATGCGACCAAGCATGCCCATTTTGCCCAGCGCCTTTTGCTCCGCCATGTCGCGCACACTGCAGGTGTTGAAGAGCACGACATCAGCCTCGAGTTCGTTCGCGGCAGCTTCGTAGCCACGCGTCGAGCAACGAGCGCGCGACCTGTTCCGAGTCCGCGCTCGTTCATCTGGCAACCGTAGGTTTTGATGAAAATTTCGGCATTCGCGAGGGCCAACGATACACAAATGCGCCCGCCTCGCCATCTCGGGAACGCCTCAATCGTTAGGGCGGAATGAGCGAAGCGGTCCGGAAAGGAAAATGCCTGCAGGCGCTTCTTCCTTTCGCCGATCTCTCAGAGAGAGCGTCTTCGCGTCGGTTGAAGATCGCGATGCCGATCATGCCGACGTTGCGCGTGTCGCGATACTTTCCTGCGCGCTCCGGTCCGCAGGAGATTATCACCTTCCCAAGCGCGGCTCCTTTTGAATAAATCGCCGCGCAAATGAAATCAGAAAATGCGGCCATCGGCATCATCGGGGCAGCGGCCTTTACCAGATCGAAGGATTCGGCAATCCGCGGGAACATCAGATCGAGACTCCATTCGGGGCGCCGTCGGATGCGATCATGGGCGGCGAAGTTCGACGGTCGGCAGGTGTATTTTCTGCCACGCCACGGCCGCGGGCATCGGTTGCTCCCGCATCGAATTGAATCATCGCGCCAACATCTATGCGCTCCGTTCCCTCGGGGTGCGCTGGATCATTTGCGTGACGGCGGTCGGCAGCTTGCAGGAAAAATACGCGCCGCGCGATGTGCTCCTGCCGTCGCAATTTTACGACCGGACGAGCCAGCGGGCGGCGCACACTTTTTTGGCGGCGGGATCGCGGCCCATATTACCTTTGCCGAACCGATCTGCGCCCCGCTGCGCGATCTGCTGGCGGAGGTTGCCGCATCGTTAGGCCTGCGGGTTCACAATGGCGGGACCTACGTCAACATGGATGGGCCGGCCTTTTCCACACGGGCGGAATCGGAACTTAATCGCCGTCACGGTTTTGACGTCATCGGAATGACCAATCTGCCGGAGGCAAAGCTCGCCCGAGAAGCCGAAATCGCTCTCGCCACGATGGCCATGATCACGGATTACGATTGCTGGAAGACCGAGGAGGAACCGGTCTCGGCGCAAACTGTAATCGAGCATTTGCTGGCCAATGCGGAGACGGCCAAGAAGGTTCTCTGCGACGGTAATCCCGCGATCCCGAGAGTGGCCGATTGGCCGGAACATCGTGCGCTCGATTCGGCGTTGATTACGGACAAAAAGCTGTGGCCGACAGCAACCGCGGGAAAACTGCGAGCCATCCTCGAACGGTTCGATTAGCGAGGAGTCGAGACTCTCCTGAAACGGCGCCAAGAGCTTCAGCGCCTGGCGTTCACCATCGCAGGTTCTTCTGCCAGTGACGCACACGGTTCACCATGTGGCGTCAAGAGAGTGCTTGCCGTCGTCAACTCAAATATAGTAATTATAACGAAATCGTAGCGAGCACTCGATCTGACTCGAATTGGAGTTGCAACGGATGAAAATCAATATTGCCCTCAGTTTAATCGCCCTCGCGTTCTTGCCGGCATGCGACACCACGAAAACCGCGTCCAACACCGCGCTACAGAACGACGCGCGTTCGCCGAATAACGCGGCCGACCAGGAACCGCCGCCACCCGCGGAAGGTCCGGCCGACATCAACGCCAACCCGGCCTACATTCCCACGCCGTTGCTGCGCAGCTCCGCCGCGGCCAGCCCCTAGCCGATCAGCGGTCCGCGGGTGCGGCTGGCGCTGAGGCGCTTGATCGCTTCGCCTAACGAGTCGATTTGCGCCTCAGAATGCGCGGCGCTCACCGTCACCCGAAGGCGCGCCGCCCCCTTGCGACCGTTGGATAACGAATCGCCGGCACGAAGAAACCCTCCTGCTGGAGCGCATCGGCCAAGTCGAGCGCCTGGTGTTCATGACCGATTATCCACGGGATGATCGCGGCGCTGGGCTTGCCAAAGGCCGCGTCGCCCTCAGGGAGCATCTTGCGAAGCTGCAGAATTCGCCTCCAGAGGGTCTGGCGGCGCGCTTCCCTCCGGGGTCGCCAGGAACGGATCGCCGCCGTCGCCGCAGCGGCCAGGGCGGGCGGCGGCGCGGTCGAAAAGATGAAAGAACGCGCGCGATTGATCAGCCAATCGATCAGATTACGCGAGCCGCAAATGTAGCCACCGCTCACGCCTAACGATTTGCTGAGAGTACCCATTTGCAGGTCGATCTCCCCTTCCAGACCGAGCTCGGCGGCCAGCCCGCGTCCGTGCCGGCCCCACCACACCGATGGCATGCGCTTCATCGAGCAGCAGACTCGCCCCGAAGCGTTTTTTCAGCTCGACCAGCTCGCGCAGCGGAGCGCGGTCCCCATCCATGCTGAAGACCGATTCCGTAACAATAACGACGCGCGCCTCCGGATGCTCCCGTCGCGCCCACTCCAGATGGCTCTCGAGTTTGCCGGGATGGTTGTGAGGGAAAACCCGGATCGTCGCCCCGCTCAGTCGCGCACCATCGATCAGCGAAGCGTGGCAAAGTTTATCGAGAATCACGACATCCTGTTTCGAGGCGAGGGCCGGCAGCGTTCCGACCGCGGCCGCGTAACCGCTGCTGAAGCAAATCGCCGCGGGCGTCTGCTCTCCATTTCGCCAGCGTGGTTTCGAGAACGACGTGCGGTGACTGCGTGTCCCACTGATCAGGCGCGAGGCGCCCGCACCGACGCCAAACTCTTCGATCGCCGCGATCGCCGCCTGCCGCAGGAAGCGGATCGGCCGCCAAACCCAGATAGTCGTTGGAGGAAAAGTTAACGAGTTGCCGCCCAACGATCCGCACTTCCGCTCCCTGGGGCGTGCCGATCTCGCGCAGTTTACGGTGCAACGCCCGGGCACGGAGCGCCTGGAGTTGTTCCTCGAAAAGTTCGCTCATTCACGCGCTCCCAGTCGCGCGAGTTACATCCGCCGGAGACCCCAGGAAAGCAACGCGGATGCATCCTGCCAGACGCCCGCCTTGCTGTCGCCGAGGAGGACAACGATGACGTCGCGTCCAGGAATCGTCCCGCTGGCAATGAGACAGTGTCCAGCCGCTTCGGTGTAGCCGGTCTTCATTCCGTTGCAGTAGGGAAGCCGCTTGAGAACCTTGTTCGTGTTCTCAAGCTGGCGGGTCCGGCCGTTGGCATAACGGAAAACCAGCTTGCGGAAGACAGACGATCGAGCGGATCGTCGGATTGGCGTAGGCCGCGCGCGCGATGATGGAAAGATCAGCGTGCGGTCGAATATTGATCTGGCATGGGAAGACCATTGGGGTTGACGAAATTCGAGTGGGTCGCACCGAGTGCACGCGCGCTTTGGCATTCATCTTCTGGGCAAACAATTCGATGCTGCCTGCGTTGTCGCGCGCCAGGCAGCGCGCCACGTCGTTAGGGCTTTTCACGAGCAAAGCACGCAGGAGATCGATCCGCTGGTAGGTGTCACCGGGCTTGATATTCAGTCGCACCTGGTTCCGCCAAAGTATCGACTGGTCTGCACCGTTACGCGCTGATCCAGATATCCTTCTTCGGCAACGATCAGAGCTGTCAGCAGCTTTTGCGTGCTGGCCGCAGCCCGTTGCGCGTCCGCGTTTTTCTCGTAGAGCACTTCTCCGGTGCGCGCGTCCTCCACGAGGACGGAGACGGCCCGAGTGCGCGGAACAGCGACGTTTTCGCGGACAGGATCGGTGCGTCTCATAGGCGACCGGTCAGATCGTCATCGGAGACCGCCTTGGCCCCGCCTGCACTTCAGGACTCTTCGGCCTGGGCCGCGGCAACGCAGAGCAGCGCGAGCGCAAGTCGTCCCGGGCAGTCGGAAACAGTGCGACAGCGCGGCGGATCATGAGGCCAGTAATTAGAGCCAAATGTCGCACCGAGCGCAAGCCTAACGATCGGCGCCGCGCTGAATCAATTCGATCTCGTAGCCTTCCGGCGCATCGATGAAAGCGATCGCGCCGCCGCGGCCGTTGGGATGCGGCCCGTCGGAGAGCGGGTAGCCTTTCGCGGCCGTCCGTTTCGCGAATTCCTCGATGTCATCGACCTCGAAGGCGAGATGCGTCAGATCAGGTCCGACCATCACCGGACCGCTATCGTCGAATTTGCAAATCTCGATTTCCACATCGCTTCCCGGCGCTTTCAGGAAGACAAGTTGCGAACCGCGGCCCGAGGTATGGCGGCGAACTTCTTCCAAACCGAGCACATCCCGATAGAACGAAACCGTCTTTTTCCAAGTCCGTCACGCGATAGCGTGTATGCAAAAGCTTCTTGATCATCGCTATCTTATTGCGCCCAACGACGCATAATTTCAAATTCGGGCCGCCGAGAAAATCTCTTCGTTATGCTGGCCGAAGATGCCTCGTCAGCGCCGGCAGCGGGACAACATGATGAGCGCAATCGGCACTGGCAACATTCGCGCAGGCGTAGTCACGGTCGGCCTCGGCACTTCCGGCATGATCCGCGCATTTTCGAGCAACCAGTGGTCGACTCGAAAGGCGAAATCGCCGGCTTCGCGACGGCACCGACCACTGGCTGCCTTGAGCTGCACGATGACCGTCGCGGTCGTCACCGAACAGATGCGGAGCTCTTCGGCCGGGACATCCCGATGATGGAGAACGCGTCGACTGCCAATCCGATCTAGAGTGCGAGCGCGTCCTGTGGTTCTGTATTGCGTAATGAAACTCGTCATCGCCGCGACTGGCGCCAGCGGCACGATCTACCTCCAGCGTTTGCTCGATCAGATCGACGCGACAGCGAACGAAGTCGCATCTCGTCATGAGCGCTCACGCCAAAGCAGGTCGCGGCACAGGAAGTCGAACACCTCGCCGTGCCCCAAGGCGTGGTCCAACATGCGGAAAATGATCTCAATGTTCCGTTCGTCAGCGGCTCCGCCCGCTTCGACGCAATGGTCATCGTCCCCTGTTCCATGGCAACGTTAGGCCGGATCGCCTCCGGCGTGAGCGATAGCGCCTTGCTCCGCGCGGCCGATGTTTTTCTAAAGGAACGCCGCAAGTTGATCGTCGTCCCGCGCGAGACGCCCTGGAGCCTGATCCATGCGCGCAACGTCGTCGCTCTGCTCGAAGCCGGCGCGATCGTGCTCCCGGCGATCCCTCCTACTACAGCCGGCCGCAGAGTGTGAACGACGTCGTCGATACTGTCGTCTGGCGGATTCTCGATCAAATCGGTCTGCCAAATCCGCGCGCTTATCGCTGGAAAGACGAGAGCGCCCAACCTTCCCGGCCTTGAAAATCGACGGCTGGCGCGCGCGATGGCTGGTCGCATTCGCACATCGGTTGCTGCAAATCTGGGCGCGCACCTTGCGCTTCCGGATCGACGACCGCGCGAATGTCATCAACTCCCCGCCTAACGAGCGCTACATCGGGGCCCTCTGGCACAATCGCCTGCTCCTCCTGCCTTTCGTCATCAAACGCTACCTGCCCGAGCGGCAGGGCGCGGCCCTCATCAGTTCCAGCCGCGACGGCGCGCTGCTCGCCGATCTGGTGGAGCGCTTCGATTTCGAAGTCGTCAGGGTTCCAGTTCCCGCAAAGGCGCCAGCGCCATTCGACAGCTCGCAGAAGTCATCGCGAACGGCCGGGACGTCGTCATCACGCCCGACGGACCGCGCGGCCCGGCCTATGAACTCGGACAAGGCATCGTTTTTCTCGCCCAGCAATCGGGCGCGGAAGTCGTGCCGATTAATATGGAATATTCGAGCTCTTGGAGGATTCAGAGCTGGGACCGGTTCATTCTTCCCCGGCCGTTTTCCACGGTGCGCGTCATCTTCGGCCGTCCACACCGCGTGACGGCCACCGCGACGGACGAAGAATTCGAGCGCGAACGGAAGCGTTTGCAGGAGGCCATGCTGCAGCTTGTAGAGATGCGTTAGCAAGCGCGGTACTCCCGGGCCTTTCATCCAGAGCCCCGAAAGCTTTGGGACGAAGGACCTGCACTCTTACAGTTCACGGTTTCTCCCACGTGCAGGCTCTCCCTTGCAACCGCGAGTTCCCTCTCCGCGCTTCGCCGGATCCGATGATAAAGCAAAACGACCGTGAGTCAGCGAGAATTTGCGGTTGCCCCAAACCACCATTACAAAACGCTTACCTTGGCCGACCCACCAAATTGATCGACGGCCGCGCGGTGGCAGAAAAGGTCTACGCCGAGTTGCGTGGCGAAATCGCTTTGCTGAAGGCAAGCGGGACGACGCCCGGACTCGCGGTCGTTCTGGTCGGCGACGATCCCGCTTCGCGCGCCTACGTTCGATCGAAAGACAAGATGTGCCGGGAGCTCGGGCTGCATTCGGTGAAACTCGAGCTGCCCGCAAATACGACACAGGACGATCTGCTCGGGCGAGTCGAGGAGTTGAATCGAGATCCCGCAATCCATGGCATTCTCGTCCAGTCACCGCCGCCCAAACAAATCGATGAAGGGGTCATCATCCGCGCGCTCGATCCGGCGAAAGACGTCGACGGCTTTCATCCCATCAATATCGCGAAGCTCGCGCTCGGTGACATCACGGGCTTTCGTCCCGTGCACGCCGCTGGGTTGTTTGCGATTGCTCAGGAAAGCGGCGTCGCGATCAGCGGCGCACATGTCGTCGTGCTCGGTCGCAGCATGATCGTGGGCAAGCCGCTCGCGCTTCTCCTCATGCAAAAGGGAATCGATGCGACCGTAACGGTAGTGCATTCCCGCACACGCAACCTCGCCGCCATTACGCGCACGGCTGACGTCGTCATCGCGGCGATCGGTCAGCCCGGGTTTGTTCGGAGAGAACATGTGCGCGACGGTGCGCGGTCGTAATCGACGTCGGCATCAACCGGTCGACGACGCAGCTGCGCCACGGGGTTATCGGCTGGTTGGCGATGTGGCCTTTGAACGAGGTCGCGCCGAAAACGGCCGCGATTACTCCGGTGCCCGGCGGCGTCGGTCCGATGACGATCGCCATGTTGATGGCAAATACGGTCAAAGCCGCACGACTTTCTTCGTCAACTTCCGAAGCATCCACTGTTGGTTAGGCACAACAGCCAACAGGTTGCTCGTGAGGCGCGGATGCAGCACCGCGGTGCGGGCGAGCCAGTTGATCCAGAGCCGGCCGGCATAAAGCTTCCGGTGCGCCGCTCGTAGCCGTGGCTCTGGTTCGACACGATCGGCTTCCGCGGCCAGCTCGCCTGAACGCAGGGCGTAGTAAATTCCCTCTCCGGTAAATGGCTCAACAACCCGCGCCGCGTCCCCCACCAAATACAGTCCGGGCCGGCTCGCGGGCAGCGCCGTGCGGGCCAGCGGCGCGATCGTTCGCCATGGATGATCGGTCGGGATTGAGAATTCACGTTCCGCCCAGCGTTTTACCGTGGCGAGATCGTTAGGGCGACTAACCAGGCAAAGGTTGAGCAAGCCGTCGCCAACCGGCGCCTGGCCGGAATAGCCCTCGCGCAAGAGTTGCAGGACGACGCGATCGCCAAAGCCGTCCGGTAGCGGCACGTGCGTTTGCAGGGCCACCCGATCGGGTCCTTTGCTCGGCATCAGGTGGCACAAGCGCGCCACTGTCGAGTTGCGCCCATCCGCGGCGACCAGAACCCGCGCGGACTCTTTGCTCTGAGCCGTCGAGATCTGCCAATGCTCGTTGCGCCGGAGCGGAAAGGAGCGTCTCACCTTCCCGCACTTCCGCCCCTAAACGAACGCGCGCGACGCAGCAGGATTTGATCGAAAAAGGCTGCGCCTGATCGCAATTTCGGCGCTGGTCACCCGACGGGCAACGGCGCGGTCATTGATCGGCCATCGCGAGCCGATGAATTCGACCCTCGACAATTTCCCGTGGGGCGCAGCGCGCACTTCGGCGGCAACGCCCAGCCGCTCCAGCACCGGCCAGCAGGTTGGATTCAAACAATCGCCGCAAACCTTTTCCCGTGGAAAGTTGGCGCGCTCGAGGACGAGCGTCCGCAGGCCCGCGGCGGCACAAAATGCCGCACAGCTCGCCCCGGCCGGGCCGCTTCCCACGATGGCGACATCCCACATTTTCGAGCATTCTCCAAGTTGCGGCCGACACGGCCGCCACTACACCAGTCACTCTCTCACCTCCGTGCCGCTGTCGAAGGAAAAGCCAGATCTGAACAAGAAAGTGCACGAGGTGCCGCACAAACCGGGCGTGTACTTGATGCGCGACCGGTTCAGCCGCGTCATCTACGTGGGCAAAGCGCGCGACCTGCGCAAGCGGGTCGGCTCCTATTTCATGCCCTCGAAGATGGCGGTGGCCGACCTCAAGACGCGCGCGCTGCTCGAGGCGGTCTGGGATTTCGAGACGCACACCGTCGCAGAGCGAAGCGGAATCGCTCCTGCTCGAAGGAAAGCTGATCAAGGAATACCGGCCGCGCTACAACATTTCGTTTCGCGACGACAAGCGCTTCCTCGTCGTCAAAGTCGATCCGACGGAGGAATGGCCGCGCTTTCGCCTGGCGCGCTTCAAGAAGGACGACGGCGCGCGCTACTTCGGACCGTATGCGCATGCCGGGGCGCTGCGGCAGACGCTCAACTTCATGCGCAAGAAATTCGGTGTGCTGACTTTCGGTCGGGGCGCGCCGACGGAGCGCGAATTGAAATCGTCGACCTATCAGGTGCCGACGCGGCTGAGCGAAATCGAGCGCCGGAACTTATCGCGAGCGTGTCGCGCAAGCGTGCGAATTTCTGGAAGGGCATTCGCGCGAAATGATCAACGCGCGTCGAAGAAGAGATGCAGAAGGCGGCGGCGAAACTCGATTTCGAAAAGGCCGCCGAGCTGCGCAACATGCTGGAAGATCTGCGCCGCACGACGAAGCCGATGCGGCGTTTCACCCGGCACAGCCTGCCGAGCGCGATCGATCCGCAGAGCCGACGTGCAGGCGCTGGCCGACGCCCTGCAGCTGCCGCATTTGCCCAGTGGTGATGGAGTGCTTCGACATCTCCAACATTTCCACGACGCACGTGGTCGCTTCGATGGTTTCGTTTCGCGACGGCGTTCCCGACAAGAACAACTACCGGCGTTATCGCATCCGGACGGTGGAGGGACAGGATGATTTCGCGAGCATGGCGGAGGTCGTTAGGCGGCGCTATGCGCGGGTGCTGCTCCAGGCGCGTGCGGAAAATCCGGAGGCGGCGGAGTTTTCGCAGGAGAACCCGGTGGAAGCGGTAAATCGGGCAAGCGCATACCAAACCGCTCTTCTCCGTCACCCCGAGCGGAGCGCAGCGGAATCGACGGGATCCCGCGAAGTCACCTGCACGTTCCGCTGCGGGGTTCTCTAGATTCCGTTCGAGATGACCGGTTTGTCGCCGTTCGTCTGCCTGACCTGATCATCGTCGACGGCGGCAAGGGCCAGCTTTCCTCCGCCTGCCGCGAACTGCAGCGGCTCGGGCTGCACGAGCTTGCCGATCATCGGTCTGGCGAAGGAGTTCGAGGAGATTTACCGACCCGGCCGCGCGATGCCGCTGCAGCTGCCGACCGATTCGGGTGCGTTGCGTTTGCTCCAGCGCATCCGCGATGAGGCGCATCGCTTCGCCAACACCTATCACCAACTCCTGATGAAAAAGCGGATCGGCGAAAGCATTCTCGACGATTGTCCCGGCGTGAGCCAGAACCGCAAGAATCTCCTCCTGCGCAAATTCGGTTCCAGTGCAGCGGCTGCGCAAAGCGAGCGATCGAAGAAATTGCATCGACCGAAGGGATAGGCCAGAAGTTGGCGCGAGGAAGTGCGGCGCTTTTGGAGCGGCACTGACTTTCAGGAGTCCATTCCAACGAACGCGCAGATTTACACCGATCTACGTATCTTGATGACTTCGAACCTTGCCAAAATTCGCGTCGAATCTGCGTCATCTGTGGATCATTTTTCTTCTGGCGTCAGTGGCGCATCGTCGCATCAGGACGTCCCGATCACGGCGCCGAGGCCGTCGACGCCCTTTGAGGAAACGATCAAGCCCACTTGGGAAACGCAAAAGCAGGCCCGCACCTACGTCCTCGACATTCCGGCCCCGCGCGGCCAGATCACCGATCGCAATGGCGCGCCGCTCGCGCAAAATAAACTGAGCTACAATCTCGCGATCGATTTCCCGACCCCGCTCGATTTCTCCGATCCGCAGGTGCTCGCTTTCGCGCGCCAGCAGAATCGGCGCCGCGGAGAAAACGCTCGGTCGTTCGCTGAAGATTTCCGACGACCGCGATCCTCCGGCATTATCACAACCGCGGATTTCTCCCGTTTGAGATCGCGCAGAACCTGCAGGAGTCCGAGCGCGCCGAACTGCAGGGAACGTTTGCCGGCCGGGCTTTCGCTCAAGCCGATTTACATTCGCGTTTTATCCGAACAAGAGCATGGCCGGGCAGATCATCGGCTACACCGGGCAAGACCGAGTCGCAACGCCGACGGCATCATCCAGAATGGCCAGGTGCTCTGGCCGGAAACGGAAGGCCGCGAGGGCCTGGAGCAGACTTTCAACAGCATGCTGACCGGGCACGGCACGGAAAATACAAAGTGACGTTCGACCGGACGGCCGGAAAACGTCCGAGCGAATCGTGGACGCCGCCCGTGCCGGGCTACAACGTCGTTACCACGCTCGATCTGCGCTTGCAGGAAATGGCGGAAAAAGCGCTCGCCGCCAAAGCCAAGCGCGGTGCGATTGTCATCATCGATCCGAACACGGGCGACATCCTCGCGATGGCCTCCTGGCCGACCTTCGACCCTAACGAATTCATTCCTCCGATTTCGGCAGCGAAGTTCAAGGAGTTGCAGGACGATCCCAACATTCCGCTTCTGCCGCGCGCTTATCGTTCCGCGTATCCGCCGGGATCGACCTTCAAGGTCGCGGTCGGCCTGGCCGCGTTTGAGAGCGGCACGATCACGCCCCAGGACCAATACGAATGCGTGCCGGCCATCGACGTCGGCAACACGACCTTTCACAACTGGAAGAAAGGCGACCGCGGCTCGCTCAACTTCGTCCAGGCGCTGACCGAGTCGTGCGACACCTGGTTTTACCAGGTCGGAATCAAGACGGGCGCGGGCCCGATCATCGACTGGGCGGCCAAGCTCGGGTTCGGCGCGAAGTGCGGGATTCCGTTGAACGCGGCGAGGTGGACGGGCGCGTGCCTAACGACCAATACATGAAGGCGACCCACGGCCGGAAGATTCTCAACGGCGATATCGCGAATCTGTCGATCGGCCAGGGCGACCTCCTGGCCACGCCGCTGCAGATGGCGCAGTCGATGGCGATCGTGGCGAACGGCGGAACGTTTTATCAGACCCGCCTCGTGGAGCAGGTGCAGACGGTCGGCAACGAGATCGTGGCGGCCTATTCGGTGCGAGCAAAAAGACGCTGACGCTTCGCTCCGATCGCGCATGGAGCAGATTGCGCACGGCGATGATCGATGCGGTGAACGCGCCGGCCGGGACGGCGCATCAAGCCGAGCCTGGATAATGTCTCAGGTGGCGGGAAAGACCGGGACGGCGCAGTGGGGCCCGAAGGAAGAAGGAGCGAACGGCAGCCTGGTTCGCGGGCTTTGTGCCGGCGGAGACACCCGCAGTACGCTTTCGCCGCGCTTTACGAGGGCGATGTCGGGAGCAAGGTGCATGGAGGGTCCGACGCCGCGCCGATGATCGGGAGGATTTTGCGCGGTTACGGCGAGCAAGGCGACGGAACGAGAAGCCGGGCTGAGTCGAGCGAGGATACTGACCAGAACGCCTCCCAGGGCGTCTCGATCCCGAAGAGCGAAGGACCTCGCGAACGGTGAACGAGTTGCGCCGGACGGCGGGCTGATCGCGCTGACATATCGGCTGGGTAAGAGACGCTAGCTGCCGCCTGACCGCGCAGGATGCAGTCGGTTGACAGGTAGCCGTCGCGGACGCGAAAGCGCGGTCGGCGGCCCTTTCTCGCACACATGGCGGCTCTACGGTGAAGACCGATGATGCCGCGATCGACGCCCTCCTGATTGTCGGCCACGGCTCGACACGTCAATCCGGATTCCAGCAGGCCGAGCCTCGATCAGGCGAGCGGCGATCCGCGAACGCGCGACATCTTTCGTGAAGTCGCGATTGCTGCTTTGGGATAGCAGGCCAAGTCTGCGCGATGCTCGTTTTTCGACGATGCCGCGAAATTCGCGAAGTCTACGTCGTGCCGAATTTCATCAGCGGAAGGTTATTTCACCCAGACGGTGATTCCGCGCTGAGCTCGAGCTGAAGGGCCGTCTAACGACCCGCCCTAACGGCAGATTTGGAAATATTGCGAGCCGGTCGGCAATCATCCAGCAATGACGGAGTTGTTGCTGCGCCGAGCGCGCGGACGATCGCGCCCGGCGTCCGGGCCGGACGACGACGCTGTTGATCGTCGGCCACGGAACGGCGCTGAATGACAACAGCGCGAATCGCCGCGAAGCGCGAGGTCGAGAAGATCGGCGCGCTCGGGATTACGCGCCTCGGTCCAGAACGCCTACATGGAGGAAGCGCCGCTGATTTCCGATTGGGCCCGCCTAACGACTACGCCAAATGTGGTGGTCGTGCCGTTCTTCATTTCCGACGGACTGCACAGTTATCAGGACATTCCGGTGTTGCTCGGGATCGAGCCCGGGCCGACGGCGGCGGCGGGTCAGCGCGCGATATTTCGGCGCAACCCGCATCAGCTCCATGGGCGCGAGCCTTTATTATGCCAGCGCCATTGGGACAGAGCCGCAAGTTGCCGAAATCATCGTGGAGCAGGCGAGCAGCTTTCGACGCGGCGGCCCTTGATCTCAGCCCGATTGCGTAAACTGTTGGTTAGCAGCAGAATTTGAAAGACGAACTCGACGAGAGCTCTTGCAGGATCCTGGCGGCTTATCTTCTGGCCGCCCGGAAGAGCCCGGCATCGACCGTGAAGCGCGCTGCGTGAAATGGTCCGGGCCGAGCGTGCAATATCGCTGGGTTGGCGTTTACAAGATCGTGCGCGGAGATTTCGTGATCGTCGCAGGCACCGGCAACGAGCCGCCGACTTATCGCGCGTTTCCGACTGACGCAGGGCCTTTGTGGCGTGGCGGCGGAAACGCGCGAGACACTCATCGTCGGCGACGTGCGCAAGGATCCGCGCTGGTTGCCGGCTTTCTGGACGACCCGGTCGGAGATTGTGTACTGATCAATGAGCGAGTCGAACGACCGCGTCCTCGGAATGATCGACGCGGAGAGTGACAAGCTGAACGCGTTCACGCGAGCGACGACCGCGATTTTCTCGAACACGTCGCCGTGCTCATGGCGAGAAAGCTCTGCACGGCGAGAACCGAAAAGAAATGTTCCCGCGCATTGAGCGGGTCCTGAGCGGACTGGCTCGCCTCCGGCGCCCGCGGCGATTGGGCAAGTCCTCGATCGTCCAAGACCGACGCCGGTTTCTGCCCTCTGTCATCGCGAAGACGAAGCTCGCGGTCGAGCTGGAGATTTTTCGCTTCGCCTAACGACGCCGATCGAAATCGCGCGAAGCTGGACGATGCGGACAATATCGGCCGCTCAAGACGGCGCTCAAATCTGCGCCACGGCTGGCGCCTGAGCTGCCGGACCTGGCGCGCGTTCGATTGGCGCTGGATGGATTTTATCCGGGCCGACTGGCGGCACTGGCGGCTTGGGAAGCGCACCGGCTTACGAACCACCTGCTGCGCGCAACGCCCGACCGTCAATCCGGGATGGTCGCGCAGCGGCGAAAATCTCCGATGACGAGTGGATGGATTGGTCGGCCGCTTCTGCCGATCGCGAGGCGGTGCGCCGGGATGCTTGCGGACGATTCTTTGGCCCGCGACGCAGACGCAAGGCGCGACCCGTCGCGCATTGCCGCTCGACAAGTTCATCGCCCCGCTCGATCAAACCAGGTCGCGGCGAAAACGTCATGCCGCTGCTTTGTCAGGAAGCGTGCAACCTAAGGCTCGTGGCAGAGCGCGCAAGCGTCGAAAGACTCATCCCGAGCGGAGTGAAGCGGAGCGGAACTCAGTCGAGGGGTCCGGTAGCGTGAGCTTGACATTTGAACCCGGGATCCCTACTCTGTTCGATGACGTACCGCGCCAAGACTGTCGTCACGATGGACGGCCCGCCGATCGACGATGGCGCGTGTTGTGATCGCGCGACGATCAGATTGCAGCGGTCGGCGCGCTTCGGAAGTAGAGTGCGCACTGGGCGGCCCGTGATTGATCTCGGCGAAGTGGTAATACTTGCCCGGGCTGATCAACGCGCATTGCCATCTCGATTTCACTATCGTTGCGCGGCGATGATCCGGCCAGCAGCGGTCGTTTGCCGATTGGATCCTCCAGATCAACGGGCTGCGTCGCGATCTTTCGGATGAGGATTTTCTCGAGTCGATCGCCCTTGGCTTTGCGGAGGCGAGACGCTGGGGCACGACTGACGATCGCGAACATCGAGTCGATGCCCGCGCTTCTTGCAGAGAATGGCGCCACCGCCCCTGCGGACCTGGTGGTTCGCCGAGCTGATCGACGTGCGACCGCGCTCTCGCCTGCGGAAGAGATGATCGAGGATGTCGCTTTCGTTCCTTTCGAGGGCAAGGAAAACTGGCTGGGCGGGTTCGGGCCTTGAGTCCGCACGCGCCCTACACCGCCTCTCCGGAGTTAACGCGCCTCCGCGTGGCGGCAGACCGCGCGTCGGTCAAAATGCTGCTCACGACATGCCTCGCTGAGTCGAACGGAGGAAATGGAGATGTTCCGGCATGGCCGGCGGGTCGATTGTTCGATCTGCTGCAAAGTCTCGGTCGTGCTCGATGGACGACTGCGGCGAGGAAAGACGCCGCTGGCGGTGATGCTCGAACGAGGCAGTCATCGACGAGCTCGCTGGATCGTCGTTGCACCTCGAACGAACTCCGGAAGAAGATCTCGCCCGCCTCGAAAGCGGACCGCGATTCCACATCGCGCATTGCCCGCGCAGCAGCCGACTATTTTCGGCACCGGCCGTTGCCGATGCAAGCAGCTGCGCGACCTGGGATTCAACGTCTGCCTTGGGGACAGACAGTCTCGCGAGCAACTCTTCGCTCAGCCTTTTCGCAGAAATGCAAACTGTGCGTGATGCGCATCCGATGGCTGGAGCCGGAGCAGATCCTGGAGATGGCCACGGTCGAACAGTGCGCGCGCGCTGCCGGTCAAGAAGACGCCTCGGGCAAGATTCGCCGCACGGGCTTCCAGGCGGACCTGATCGCTCTGCCGATTGAGGATGGGCACGGTGAGATTATTTTCGGAAAGATCATCAGTTGGAGCGAGACGGTGCCGTGGATGACGATCGTCGGGCGCTATCCGGCACCACCTGCATAGCTGGGATCATTCTCATATTTGCCTTTTCTTTTCTCATCCGTGAAATAGTCTCCGCCCTGAGAATATGGCCAAGATCATCATCATAGACGACGAGCCGGCGATGGTGGAGGTCATCGTGCACGCTCTGCCGCGAAAAAGGGCATCAGGTTTTCCCCTTCAGCTCCGCGGCCAAGGCGGTCGAGCAGACTCGACATCGATCGACCCGCAGATCGTTATCGCCGACATCAAGATGGAGACGATGACGCGGCTTCGATGTGCTGCGGCATGTGCGGGAACACCATCGCCAGACCGCCGTCGATTCTTGATCACGGCCTACGCGTCGGTCGAGACGGCGGTCGAGGCGATGAAGATGGGCGCTTACGACTACGTGCACCAAGCCATTCAAGATCGACGAGCTGCAAATGACGGTGCAGCGGGCGCTCGATTATCAGGCGGCACTGCCAGCGAGAACGTTTACCTCCGCAAGGAGCTGAAGAATCAGCTACCGGTTCGAGAACATCATCGGCACGAGCCGCAAGATGCAGCTGGTCTACAATCTGATCAACAAGGTCGCCGACACCGACAGCACCGTTTTGATTCAGGGCGAGAGCGGCACGGGCAAGGAGCTGGTCGCGCGCGGACTGCACTTCAACAGCAACCGGCAGCATCATCCCTTCGTTGCGATCAATTGCAGCGCGCTGCCTGAGAACCTGCTCGAGTCGGAATTGTTCGGGCACAAAAAGGGCGCTTTCACCGGCGCGGTCGCGGACAAGCGCGGGCTTTTCGAGGAGGCGAATCTCGGCACGATTTTCCTCGACGAAGTGAACTCGATGGCGACCGCCGTTGCAGACGAAGCTTGCTCCGCGTTCTGCAGGAGCGCGAAGTGCGGCCGGGTGGGCGACAACAAGAGCGTGCCGGTCAACGTTCGCGTCGTCGGCGCGACGAACGAGGCGCTGCAGCCGAAAATGAAGGACGGGTCTTTTCGCGAGGATCTTTATTATCGGCTGGCGGTCATTCCGGTGGAGATCCCAGCCGTTGCGCGAGCGACTCGGAAGATGCGCCGCTGCTGGTAAATCATTTCCTGCAAAAACAGGCGAGCGCGACTGGCGGCGAACTGAAGAAGATCGATCCGCGCAAGCGCTCGATTTGCTGTGCCGCTACGATTATCCGGGCAACGTGCGCGAGCTGGAGAATGCGATCGAGCGCGGCCTGCGCGTTGTGCGAGGACGATCTGATCATGCCGGGCGATTTGCCGCCGCAGATTGTTGAGTTTGCCAACGAAGACGCGGCCAAGAGCGCGCGCGGCACTGCCGGTCGGCAAGTCCCTTGATGAATTCATCCATGGGCTACGTGCCTCCTGACCTTGATCTACGTCGTCAACAAACAAAGTCCTTCGGCTGGACCATCGAGTTCCACACGCCGGTGCGGCTGATCGCCACCTCGCTGGCGGTGGTGACCTTCGCCGCCGCGCTGGCGGCGGGGATGGTGCCGTCAGTGGGCTGGGCGCGGCGATCCAACCGCTGCAGCGCTTCAAGACGTGGAGTAGCGATCATTAGTGGACGTTCAATCTTGAAACTAGCGGCGTGCGCGGCGCTCGTTGGGAACGTGCTTGAAACCGCCGGCTGGCCCGCAGGCGTCTCGCCTGCGCTCCCGGTTCGGCGGCGAGGACGCCGCTGATCCAGCCGCCGGGACGGCGGCGTTCCGCGGACTTAGCGACCCGGCTGCAGGCACTGGAGCGCCGGGTGATCACCTGTACTGAGTCGGCGGTGCAGCGCGGTCCACACCGGCGGTGTATTGCGCTGGCTCACCAAGCGAGTGACTGCCACCTTCCGGCACTCGTTCACCACCCACCTCCTCCTGGAGCGGGGACAGGATATTTCGCACCGTCCAGAGAGCTCCTGGCCACCGCGACGTCGCCACCACGATGATCTACACCCACGTCCTCCGCCTCGGCGCGCGCACAGTGGCGCGCGGCCCATTGGACCCGCCATGATTGGACGCCCGGGCCCCCTGCAATCTAACGCCGGTATTCCGTCGCCCAGCCCACCGCCTCCAACGCGAATGGTGCGTCTGGCTCTTTGCGCCGGCGACATAGTGCTCGCGCAGCCCAAAACAGCCCGCATTGCGCTGGTCGACGCGACACCAACGCGGCAGTCGCCCAGCTGATATAGAGCGCCGCGCCGAAGCGTCCTGCCTGCTCGGGCGACCGTAATACCGCGTTTCGCCGCAGCATCTGCAATAGCGTCGAAGTCATCCTCACTCGCGGCGGCACCCACAAGCACTTTCTGACGGGTAACGAATCCCTGATAATACGTAACTGGAACGAAGTACAA
>ERZ1370068.2997-contig-212_pt1 | contig 35092 bp, 49 predicted proteins | sample MGYA00561227_ERZ1370068 | MGnify/ENA primary metagenome ERZ1370068 (study PRJEB38410, sample SAMEA6850437) | metagenome | study: Metagenomic assessment of the ecological functions of the soil: analysis of the soil microbiota associated with the...
TGTACTTCGTTCAGTTACATTATTACTCTTCTTCATTTATAGCTCGATTCCGCAGGTTTCAACTCATTACTCAAACTATAGATGAAGGGCTTATCTCAACTTCTGGCTCTTTTTCCGACAAGCTTTTTGCTCAGCACAAGTGACGTAACTATTACAACACCGCAGATTGACATCTCAAAAATGTACAAACCGTCACCCGACCCCCAAAACGTTATCAAACTCAAGAACGCAACATTTTAGAAAACACCAACGGTCTCAAACGACATGACCATGCACAGTCTTCAATTGTCCTCTGAACCCAATCATCTCTTCCAGTTGGGTTGCCTTTTGAAGTGGATATTACTCACAAATCCCGATCTTAAAAGGCACTCATATCTTTTTCTCTGTCCTTTTGCAAGAAAAGGAGAGCACTATTCCCTGGTCAAATTATAAGGGCAGTCCTGGAATGAAATAAGAACTGGGGCGAGCCAGCAGGCCGGGCTTTGAGGATCACTGAGGAACCCCAGGGTCTACACATGATGGTATTTTGGCCGCCTCGGAGGCCTTCAGGTTGGCACGAAATGAAAAGACGATTTATGTTTCAATGACAAAGGGCAGGCTTAGCATGGACTTGCTCAGGCAAAGGACTTCTCTCAGCTTCCAGCTACAACAGCACGGCAGGAGGAACAAGGAAATCCCACTCGCGTGCGAGATAGAGTTACTAAACAATTTTTTTACACAAACATACAAGCCGGAGAAAACAAGCCGCTATAGAGCGGCAAACATCACACCTTGACACTTAAATAGCATTTCTTGAGCCATAACTCAGCCCGCTTCTTCTTCCACAAATCTCACTTTCCTTCAAATAACCAAATCACAGATGGGTGACTTTCGTTGAGGAGCAGAAGCCTTGTCAGGCGTTTGAACTAACACGAAGTAGCACCTTGACGCAGCCTGACATTCTTGTCGTAACACTTGTTGCAAACTCTGTCGTTTCGACCATTCAACATGAAGAATCGCAGCTTTAAACCACTATCGATCCTTGAGCAACCACTTGCTTTGGCGTTGAACGATAAGCTGGCATGCCTTCATCTCTTCTTTCTACCTTAGCTCCACATTGACCACAACGTCCCATGTAATATGGTACATTTGATCTTACTCTTTTTTCTCTTTGTTCCTGAACGTCTCCCAGCAAGCGCCCCAGCAAAACAGCTCAGCCAGCAGATGCCGTCGCTGATCCACGAGATTCCGTATTTTTGTTTTTCCTTCTGTTTTTAAGTTGCCTTTACGCAAAGAGCCGGATAACGGCTCACTCAACCACAGGCGTTGATGTACCCTTCGGAGCCTCTGAGCCGCGGCGAACTCGGTCCGTGAACCTCGGCGCTCCGGACCTGGCCGCTCAAACACAGAAAAACCAAGAAGGCGCGCGTGCACCCAGAAAACGGCTCAAGGGTCCCTTCCAGTACCGGCAACCAGGTGGCATCAAGATTTAGTCCACCCTCACCCAGTTCATTTTTGGACTGCTCCCTTATAATGGTGTACTCCACACTTTCGGTTCTGGATCAAAAACCATCCTCGCAATGATTCGCGCAACATCTTTCGACAACAGTCTACAGGGAAAATACCAACATCGCGAGGCAAGTACGGCTTGTGCGGCTCGCTGGAGGCGGAGCACTCCATCTTTCCTACGTTCGTCACTTGGCCAAAGTCACCCAACTAGCGTTCTTCATCAGCCTATTTGCTCAAATATGGGCACACCACGCATATCGCTTCGCACGCCAGACCAACGTCTTGAACTTCTAGCGTCAACAAAGCTGAGGCTTTGACTGTCTCTCGATTTCACCACTTCAACTGATGTTTTGCAGAAGTTCAAACAAGCAACAAACCATCCCACTCGATCTTTGCCAACTCCAGAATACGACTAGCCATTTCTTGCACCTTCAAAACAATCCGATTTCGAGATCATAATGTCTCCCACCCGCAGCATGTTGCTCTTACATAAACCTTGGACGTGCGTGCCAATGTTAAGATCCAGGTGCAGCCTCCATCATCTGTTTGTGGTATCTCGGCAGTGCAAACCTTGCCCGGTACTTGTTGGCTTTGTGCGTCGGGCGAGATCACTTCCATGCCTTTTTGACCATGCCACTCCACGGCCTGTCAGCACGTCTCCGGTTCCCTTGATCTTGAGCCACTGGAATGCGGGAGGCGCAAGGGACCTTCGGGATTTCGCGGTGGCACAACGACCACCATTCAAGGGGCATCGAGCAGCGTGTGCGCATGCCTTTGCCGTTTCCCACCTGAATATCCACTCCAGTCCACCAGGACATGTCAGTGACAACTCGATGATTTATCTCCAGTCCAAGCTGAAATAGGCGAAAGCACGGGCACGCTGTCCTCGATGAACTCCTTCTTTCCCCAGCCGACCTTGCTGAGCATCCTGGCGCTCTTGACAATTTCGTCGTATCGCTCCTTTCCGTATTTCGCCACGTCGCAGTCCATCTTGTTATTCCACCGATCAGTTAACCACTCCCCAGCAGATTCAGCAGCAGCGCGTTGCTGGCGTGTCTGGCCCTGCAACTCTCCGGACTCGTATTGCCCTTTGTAATCGATGTCGCAAGGTTTCCGTCTGCTGGCACCAACAGCGGCGCACTTCCGCCTGAGAAAAACCAGTGATCATGTTCTTGAAAAAGTCCTGTTGCGAACGTGTCAATGATGGTGTAGTGCTTGGTCTCGGTGAAGAACTTTCCTTGACAGTTGAACTAATGTTCACTCCGCTCTTTACTTGTTCGCTTGTCATCCATGCTTAAAATGCAAAGGCAAGGCTCCTTGCCCAGCGCGTCAGCCTCCTGCGCAGCTTCTCAATCTCGCGCTCGCTGACACCGCCCAGCTCAAACATGAGGCGGCCGGTCGTTGTCGCCTGCCTGCATCGACGGTACCTAAATCACGATCGACACGACAAGTCCCTGCTCGTACTTAGATATGGAGTCTTTGCTCGATTACTGCTGTACCTCCGCAACGCCCCATTCCATCACTGTAAACTACTCTCTGGAGGTGCGGTGTCGTTTCGAATGCAAGCATGTGGAGACCAAGGGTGGCTAAGCTCTGTTTTCTGTATTGAAGAGAAGAGAGAGAGAGAGTAGAATTGATGCAAGTGGGAAGAGAAACGAAAAAATTAAGAAGAAGATGAGAGAAGCGGTGATGACGGTAGTGAATACTAAAGCCCAAAGCAGCAATGAAGCGGGAGCAGCGGAATGGGCACACAGAGCGCGTCAAACTCAATCCTTCAATGCGTGCACAATCCATCCGTCTGGAGTACACGTTCATCCACGGGGCTGGAGCTCCGCTGCGTTTGACTTTAGGCGCTGGTAAAGTCGATCCTGCCACGCTCTCCGGTGCGTTCGGCCATTTCAGCCCTGGCGCCTTTCAGTGTGAACTCTCAAAAAAACTTTGAGCAAAACCTGGCTCTGGAACTTTTTCTGGACCATGGCCGAGAGGCTCGGCAAGTTGCTCTGACCGGGGGACTTTACACGCAGGTTGACGCCGTGGTCAATTGCGCCGCTCGGTTGCTGGAGTTCTGTGTGTCACGGCCGGGCGTGGGAAGGAACGACGGCAGAATTGCACGTTAACGAGGAGAGTCGGCGCTTTTTCTGCACACCTGTCACGACAAAGGGAATGCGCGGCGGAAGCGTCGCCCTAACACGTCCGTCCTGGTCACCGCGCCGTCACCAGTGCGAAAAGTGATGGGGAAGGTGTCCTCGTCCGATGCGCGACGAGCAGCATTGAGGCGAGCGGCCTCCGCCGCCAGCAGAAAACGGGCGCAGGAATTTGGCCGGAAGGAGCAGTCGACGTCGTGGGAGCGAAGTATGTCATCGAACTTCACCATCTGCCGGTGTTTGTGGTCGCTGAAGGAGCAAGGTATCGGCGGGGCACGTATTTTGTGAGACGAAACCAGATGTTTACAACGGCATGGAGGGTGCGGGCATTCCAGCGTTACTTCATGTCGTGAGGGAGCCGCCAAGGAGATGATAGTGGACGCGCCGATGTTGTATCTGTTTGCAGTCGACGGCGGGCCCCGCCCCAGAAAAACCGCGATTTAAGCGGCGTGCCTGGCGGCCATTGTAGCTGACCAATTACAAGTCTTTTTCCGGCTGTCAGGCTGTTGGACTCTGGAGAATAAAGGGAGAATTGTGTCTGGTTTGTGGAAAAATGTGCTTCTTTGTTTCGGCGAAATTGAGTTTGTTTGGATGACTGACCAAGGGACCGCGCTGACGTGTGACGCGCTGGTAGAGCTCTGAAACGCTGGACTGAACCAAGTCGCTGTGCGCCAAGCACGTTATTCGCACGCTTGAAGTGGCAGAAAGCCCGCAACTGAATTTCAAGGGTCAATGAGCGGCGTGCGGGAGCTGATTTTTCGTTTTGCGCGGTCGCGGACAGGCGATTGGAGATCGGGTTCTGGCAGAGATTGAGCGCAAGAATCGCTACGTCGCGAACTACTGCGCGAGCGGCGGGAAAGAGTGGTGCGTTTTTGGGCGGCGATCGGCGGCGTGGCGGACGGATTACTTCGCAGCTGGTGGAGTCATTTTTTCAACATGATTCTGCCTTTTCAGGAGACGAGGTTAGTGGACGGAATCATTTGGATGCAAAAATTTCCAACAAATTCAGCTCGAAGGGCGGGGTCCCTGAAGCGATGAAATTAGCCCACGCGGGGTGACAAGGGCAGGCGGATCGCCTGTTTGTCGCAGGTGGCGGCGCCCAAGATGCTGAGCAGTCGGCTGTCGTGACGGCGATTTCAGGGTGGACAGCCTCAAGGCAGCGGTTTGCAACTGTGACGGACGTGGTCGCTAACCGCGGCTGCCTGGCCCCGCTGACGTCCGGCGAGGGTCGGTGGCCGATTGCTGATTGATGCCCATGTCGGACGCAGGAGAGATTTGGCTACCCCTGCGCGCGTGCAACACCAGCTGCTCATCACGCCAATGGTTGGTGCACGCCGGGCCTCCCCGGCGGGAGCGGTCGCCAGTATGCCCGCGCCGTCGAAGCGTTTGAAAATGTCCCCGATGGGTTCCACCCTGCAACCGATGGGTATCGGCTTGCGGTCGCGCGCCGAGCGCCAGCAGGTCGCGCGCAACGTCGACACCGGGCGTTCGTTCACAAGCCGTGCGAACCGCTGGTACTGCCTCGTAGTCCCCCATCATCGCGGCGGCCCGCACAGTGTTCGCGATCACGTCCGGGTTGTACATGTGGTACGCCGCCGCCGTGCATCGTAGCTTGAGCAGGCGCACTCCTGCGCCACCGCCGCACCCGGATCCCACGCACGCGCACCGAGGAACTTGAGATCAGCCTCGAGATCGTCCGAACCCCGCTCCCTGATCCGGCTCACGGTGCCTGGAAGCTACAGATTCACGACTTCGTCATTGAGACCCACGATCTCGAACAGTTGAGCGCTGCGATAACTCGCGATCGTGGCGATCCCCATCTTCGACATGATCTTGAACAAGCCCTTGCGAATCCCGCGCCGGTAGCTGCGACCCAGCTCGAGACGCGTGTGCACGTCCATCTTCACGCGGCCCTTGCGCATCATGTCGAAGAGCGTCTGGTAGGCCATGTAAGGGTAGACCGCCGTCGCACCGTATGCAGATGAGACAGGCGAAGTGGTGGGCCTCGCGCGCTGTTCCGGTCTCGATTGAGCAGGTTGCACTTGCAACGCAAACCCTTTCGACCAACCGATGATGGCACGGCGCCGGTCGCGAGCAGCGCATGCATCGGAAGCTTCTCAGCTACGAGATAGCGATCGGACAACAGCAGCACGAGCTTGCCGGCGCGTACCGCCGTCTCGCGCCTGATCGCAGATGCGCACGGTAGCGCTCTGATGCAACCCTTCGTCGGGCCGGTACTGCAGATCGATGAATTCGTGTGTCACGCCGAAATCCGGTCAGCGCCAGTGATCTGGCGGAGCTTGCGCTGCGAGAGAATCGGCGAGTTCATCACGATCTGCTCGGCGTGCTCAGGCGCGGGCACGAAGATGTTGCACTCCGGCCCGATCTGGGTCTGCAGCGACATGACGATGCTTTCGCGCAGCGGATCGATGGGCGGGTTGGTCACCTGCGCGAATTGCTGGCGGAAGTAGTCGTAGAGAGAGCGCACCTGGTATGACAGCACCGGCATCGGCGTGTGCGTCTCCCATGGAGCCGACCGCTTCGCTCTCATCCTCAGCCAGTACGCGGATGATCTCATCGCGCTCTTCGGCGGTGATGTTGAACATCTTCTGATACTGGGCCAGCGTGTCGCGATCCATGGGTTCGGCCGCGAGTCGCGGGGTCGATCAGGTCCGACTCGAGATAACGCACGCCCTTCTTGAGCCAGGTCTTGTAGGGATGGCGGCTCTTCAGGAGTGTCGTCGATTCGGCCGGCTGTCGAGCAGCTCGCCGGTCTGCAAGGATCGAACGCCAGCATTTCGCCCGGCCCAGAGCTGTCCTTTGCGGACCACGTCTTCAGGCGCGTAGTCCCACACACCGAGTCTCCGAAGCGATCGTCAGATGAGCGGTTGCGGCGTAATGACGTAGCGCGGCAGGCCTCAAGCCCGTTGCGATCCAGCGCGCAGCCGCGTAGCGACCGTCGGTCAGCACGACGCCAGCCGGTCCATCCCACGGCTCCATAGTGCGTCGCGTAGTACTCGTAGAACGCCCGCAGGTCCGCATCGATGGAATCGACGGTCTGCCACGCAGGCGGGACCAGCAAGCGCATGGCGTGCAAAGCATCGAGCCCACCCATCAGCAGCACTTCGAGCATGTTGTCGAGCGTCTGGGAATCCGAGCCGGACATCGGCACCAGCGGCAGGATGTCGGTGAGATCCGGGCAGCACAGGTGAGCGGAACAGCGGACCCGCGCGCGCGGCCCAGTTGCGATTCGCCTCGAATGGTGTTGATCTCCGCCGTTGTGTGCGAGCAGTCGCGGTATGGGTGCGCAGCCGCCACTGCGGCAGCGTGTTGGTCGAGAAACGCTGGTGAAACACGGCGACGGAGGTCGTGAGGCGCTCATCCTTGAGATCCGGATAGAACTCGGTTAGGCGCTGGAGGCATGACCATGCCCTTGTAGGCCAGCGTCGAGGCCGACAGGCTCGGCACATCAGAACACCGGATCCTTGCGCTCGAGCGCCTCCCGCCCGCCGGCGCTGCAGGAACAGCTTGCGGTTGAATGCCCGCTCATCGATGTCGAGGCGGCAATTGACGAACACATGCTCGATGCGCGGCAAAGTCTTCAGTGCCTCATCACCACACCACCAGCGTCGGTTGGCACCACGCGCCAACCAGCCACTTCCAGTTCCTCGCGCCGTAGCTGCCCGTCGAGCGTCCGAGCGGGCGCGCTCGGCCTGATCCTCTAAAGGTACTCAGGAACACGCACCCGACCGCGAAGCGCCCTCGGCGAGCTCGATCCCGCCGCTTGCTCGGCAGATTGCTTCGAGGAATGCGCGCGGCTTCTTGAGCAACAGCCCGCAACCGTCGCCCGTCTTGCCGTTCGCCGCAACCGCGCCGCGGTGAGTGAGCCCGATTGAGTGAGGTGATCGCCGTGCGACACGATCCAATGACTCGGCTGATCGTCGAGACTTGCGATCGAGTCCAAATCCGCAGCTGTCGCGTTCGTACGCAGGATCGAACAGACCCTGGGTGGCAAGTGTTTGCATGGCTTCCCCAAAGCTTCGATGCGCAGGCCCAGGGCCCGCGCTGAGTCAAACCGCCCGGCGGGATGCCGGGCTCCAATCAACGGAAGTGGCGCTCGAGGTGCGTTCGGACCGCAACTGCGGGTCGATCGAGCTTTGGGGAGCGCGAGAATATTTCCGGACGCACTCAGAGACATGGCGCCCGATCTACCGGCCGAACGTCGATCGTCAATGCTGCGGCGCATCAGTATAGGTGCACAGCAGCAATATTAGCTGACGTAAGGAGTTATCCGGGCCGCAGTACCGCCTGGGGCCGAGCGGGAGTGGCCTGCGCGCCTTAGCCCGGATTTACGCTGAAGCCAGGAGCGGGCTTGGGGGGATGCCGGCGCATCGCCACTAGCGATCTTGCCGCGCCACAGGCCGGTTGCGCCCAGCGCGCGCCAGCCACGGCAACCAGCGCGGCAGCGCAAAACTCAGCCACAGGGCCCACGCCAGCATCGCGGCCTTGTACCACCACAGCGAAACGTTGATGACTGCAGGCTGTGGTGATGCCCCGCTCGAGTAGTCGAGGAACCAGCTAAAAGGCATTCCCACCGCTGCCCAAGCCGCGAAGCGGCATGTCCGGCGTGCTCAGCAATCCGAACGGGATCGCCGCACGAGGGCCGATCAGGGCGATGACCGGACAACAGCCCGAGGCCGACCTGCGCCCAGTTGAACGCACGGCGACTGACGTTGCCTCCCAGCCTGAGCGCCATTTCATGGCGAGAGATCCACGCCAAAGATGAGCGAGCACGCCCCACGAAAATGTGCTCAACCCGAGACCGAGCAGCAGCCACTCTTGAGTGCGCAACGGTGAGTATTGTGAGCGCCCGAGCAGCACGGCAATCACGATGAACACCAGCAATTCACCCCAGAAAGAGGATTGCGGGCCCACACCCGGCCCATTGCGTAGAGAGTCCATCGGTCTGCGGGTAGCTCGGAGTCGTGTATGGATGTTGCTGCTCGCAGTGCCGAGGTCGATCGCCGGCGCGCGGGGAGCGAACCTCGCACCACCGACATTGCTCTGCCACTCGATACTGAGTTGATGCACGCCAGGCAGCAGCGCCACTGCAAGCTCCCCGTTCTCGGGACGCAGCGGTACGCTCACGCCGTCGGCCTGGACCGAGGTAACGCGGGCATCCGCGGGAATCTTGAAGACATAGCCGACTCGCCCCTGCGTGCTGCGGTAGCGCACGGAAAGGGGGTATCGGTGGAGCGCTTGCCCATTGCACTTCTGTATTGACGCCATCGATGGCGAGCGTATCGCCCGGCGCTGGCGCGGGACGGGTGACAGCCAGAACCAGTTGTTCTTCAGCTCGCGGATGAAATTCGTACGTCCACTTCCCGATTCGAACTTCCAGTGGCAGCACGGCCGAGTTCCGTCAAAGCGTACGTTCCACTCCGGGCTCACATCGAATTGCCAGATTTCTGCGCGCGCCGCGTCGGGTGAGTTCTTCAGCGCGAGTTTTTCGGCGCGCGCGAGACCTGAGATCCATGTCACGGCCGACACACCTGCGGGCATCGCCGCCAAAACGCTCCGTTCCGCACTGACTTCCATGCCCTCGGTCAGCACCGATTCCCATCGAGCAGGGGAATCTTGACCGTGAACGCGCCTTCTTCTCCGGGGCGAGGCGCTCGACGGTCGTATTGATCGTCCAATCGAGACCCAAGGAAACGCGACGCGTCACGCGGACAAAGGGCGCGAACTGAATCGAGGTTTCCACACGCGCCGAACGACCCGCGCTCGCCTTGCGCACCAACTCGAGCGAGTTTGTCAGCAGGCGTTCATCGCTCAGCCCAGATATTTCCCAGCCGTCCACTCTGGCCCGCACCGGTGCGCGGCTGCCGCGGGAATACGATCTGCACGCTTTCCGCCGCGATGATTCGGCCGCCGAGCGCACCTCGTCGAGCGCCGGCTCGCAGCGGCGCCCCAGAGTTGTTGCGCGTCGTCGCGAAACAACATTCCGTCGGGTTGACCGTCGACGCTGATCGTTTCCGGCCCCACCGGCCGGTCGCCGAGGGCACGGGCACTGCCACCGTCGTCAACGCACTGACGTCGAGCGTGATCTCAAGCAGGTCGGGCGTGACGCTGACCTCTGCGGCGGTGATTTCGGCGCAGGCGGGTGCGCATTCGGGAGCGCGAGTGAGACGTGACTTCAGTTCGTTGAGCAGATCGGCACTCGGGATCTCCGCACGCGCGGAAAAGCCACGCCGAAGAGCGCGATGGCAATCACCGAAGAGCGGCCGATGTCCCGGAAGCGCGGCGAGGCGTGGCCAGCTGCGCGGCCAGCCGAAACCGAAGCGCGCCAGGATTGCCAGCAATGCTGCCAGCAGAGCGATGCCCGTCAATCGCCAGAGTGAGAGCCAGAAGGCGTGGCGATCACGAAGCGCAGCTTCTGTCCTGCATCGACAGGACCCGACCAGGAGTACGGGTGTGGTCAGGAACTGCCGATTCCGGAATCCCCGGACCGGCCTGCAGCAGCGTGCCCGGCGCGTAGCGCCGCGCCACCGATGACACCCTGTTTGCAGTCAGCCATCACCTTGTCGAATCGCGCCGCCACCTCTGCTCCATCATGGGCGCGCCCTGTTTGAGCTCTTCGCTCGCAACTGATGCTGGGGGCGGCGCGTTCGCCGGAACCTCGAGCCGGGTGGCCACGGGGGCAGGCGGCGCTTCGGGCGTGCTGTACTCGGCGCCGTCGAGTTGCGGATAGATCGCGAGGCGCGCCTGGCTCACTGCGAACGGGACCAGGGCGATCAACAGGACGGCGGCGCTCACGGCACGATAGGCAGACGCGAGCCGTCGCAGCCGCCCTTCCGGCGCCTCGCGCGCAAGCACGAGTGCAACGAGGAAGTTCACCCACAGCCAGATCATTCCGGTTGCTGTCGTGATGGGTCAGCGCGAGCCCGGCGAGCGCGAGCAACCCGATACGCCAGCCGAGCAATCGGGCAACCGCCAGACTCGCGATCAGCACCAGGAACATATCGAGCAGGCGCCAGCGCTCGATCCACGCGTCGGGCGCGCTGTCAGCTCCGAGCGCTGCGACCAGGCGATGACCTGGTGGCACGTGCAATATCCCGCGCACACCGGTGAAGCGGCTCTGCCATCCCGTTGCAGGCATCGCGGAGCCTGCATCGATACGGCTTACTGTTTGCACCTGCACCTCGGGCGCGCGCAATTCGATTCCAGTCCCGCCCTCGGAAGCACTCTTGGTCACAAGCAGGTTTTGATCAGCAACTCGCGCGCTCAACAAGCGATACGGTTCGACCATGTCGAGGCGCCAGCCCTGGCGCATCTGGCCGCCGATCGAGTCCACGGCTGTGAATCCATCGTGGCTGAAGTCGAGCCACAACCGCGCGCGAGCGTCAGTTGATTGTCATCGCTCGCCGACAATCCGCGACTGCGCTCGACGACCTTGAGCTCGGTGTCGCGCGTGACGCGATAGCCTGGGAACCCGCGCCAATCGTCGGGAACATTGGCTTGGCCGGGATCGATGGGTTCGGCACCTTCAATCGCTGCAACTCGCAGGCGATCGACGCTCTGAAAGCTCCAGATCTCATCGGCCGGCCACGGCCCTTCGCCCGCAGGCCGCCGCTGTGCCTCGACAATCCCTCGTACCTCGCGCGCCGAGCCGGATCTCCCAGCTTCCGGTTCGCACTTGCACGCGCAACCGGCCATCCGGTTCAAGCCTTGCCGGTAGGCCAGTGCTCAAGCTGGTGGGGACAAAGCCAGTCGGCAGAACCGGCGCCAGCAGTTCCTCGCGCGCCTCGCCGGCCGCCTGGATGCGAATCACTGTGGTCAGCAGCGCGGGGATGTCGTCGTCGAGCAGCCGATAGACCTGCAGCTCGAGCTGCTGTTGCTCAACGGGGCCGCGCCGCTTGCCCAAGCCACACGGTGTTGGCGGCTCGCTCCGGTTGAGCGATCGCCTGCCCATCGAGGGTCAGCGCAACGATTCCCGCCTGCGCCGGCACCGCCAGCGACTCGGGCTGGCGCGCCCATCCTGAAGGTTCCGCTGACCAGATGCGTGCCCGCAGTCAACCGAATCTGTGGCGTGCCGTTGCGCGCCACGAGGATGGCTCGCGCACCGTCGAGCTGCACATCCCGCGGCCAGTGTTCGAGATCGCCGGGCAAGCTGATCCAGGTCTCGGCGAACAGTTCCCACCGTTGCGCGAAACGCCCGCCATGAGCGTCCAGATCGAGGACCAGCCGTTCGGGCCACTCGCATTGATACACTCGGGCATCGCTGGTTTGAGTGCCACTGACAAACGGGCAGCGGCGAAATTCCTCGCCCTGAAGCACCCAGCCTTGCCAGGGTTGCAGATCGGGAGGCACGGCGATGTCGGCCGCGAACAGTCGCGCCGAGATCGCCAGGAGCAACATCGTCGTCCAGGAACGCACGCGATTTGGCATGAAGTGTTCCTCTTGCGCGCGCCCGGCGCGACGCTGTCAGGCAGGATCTGAACCGGTAACCACGATCACTGTCAACGCGAACGGGTATTGCACAGGGTTTAACATCATCTGCCATGAGTACCGGACGCAATCCCCAGGCCGAACAGATGGCCGACGAATCGATGGTGCGCAACCTCGCGGCTCAGGCGAGTGCCATCTGGCCACAGGAGGAGCCACTCCTGGCGCGCTACGCGCTGCGAGCCGATGCCCGGATAGCCGATATCGGCTGCGGTAGCGGCGAATTCACCGCACGACTCGCCGCCCTGTTTCCCGGCGCGCACATCGTCGGCATCGACATCCTGGAAGGGTCCATCGCCTACGCGCGCAAGCGCTACGCTGCGCTTCGCACCGCGGGTGCGCTTCGAACCCGGCGATGCCTTCGAACTGCAATTGCCCTCCGATGCGTTTGATCTCGTCGCTTGCCGGCACATGACCCAGGCTATTCCGGACCCCGAGCGTGCGCTCGCCGAACTCAGGCGCATCTGCAAGCCCGGCGGTTGGTTGCATGTATTGAGCGAAGACTACGGAATGATGCACACGCCGGTCGGAACGCTGAACACCGATCGCCTCTGGCAGGGGGCAATCGAATTCGCGCACGTTACGGGCACCGACGCGCGCGTCGGACGACGGACTTACTCGCCATTGAAGGCTCTGGACCTGACGGACCTGCGCGTCGACTACGTGATCGTCGACACTGTGCGCGTGCCGCGCGAGATCTTTGCCTCGATCATCGAGGCGTGGCGGGATGGATATGCGGGAGCGATCGGCGACAACACGGCTCTGGGACGCAAGGAAACGCGCGCCCTGTTCGATCAGGCGATCGCGGGTATCCGGGATCCCGAGCAGTACGCGGTCTGGCACGTGCCCATCGTGAGCGGACGCAAACCTGGAAGGCGCTGAACCGATGAAAAAAATTCAGATACGCTTGGCGCACGCTGCGTGCGAATCCTTTTTCTGTCTGGCTCACTCGCAATCGGAGTCGAGCGCTTGCGCAGAAATCACCCGCTGCGTCGGCGGACGTCCAGGCGCTTGTCGCCCGCCTGACCTGCACGAAGCCGAGCGGCCCGTCAGCTGAAAGGAGGCTGGCACTGAGCCCGAGGTCGTGGTGGCGCGCGATCCGGGTGACCGCCGGACGTCGCGACGCGCTGCAGGCCGCAGCACCTGGTACCAAGCTGATATTCGCCGCTGACAATGCTGCCGCCGCAAGCGCCGCTGCCAACGCCGACGTGATCATCGGCTTCTGCACGCCCGAGCTCCTGGCGCGGGCGAAACGGGTGCAGTGGATTCAAATGCTGAGTGCCGGGCGTCGAACGTTGCGTTGCCATTCCACGCCGTCGGCGAACGCGGTCTGCTGGTCACGAACATGCAGCGCGTGGCCGGGCCGGTGATGGCCGAGCACGTATTGGCGATGATGTTTGCGCTGGCGGCGACCTGCCGGCCTCACATCAGGCGCGCTCAGGGTAGTGGTCGTTGGGAGCGGGAGGCCTCGCGGGCGATTCGCGCCGTCTCAGCTCGAAGGAAGAGACCATGCTGATCGCCGGCCTCGGCGGCATCGGAGGAAGTCGCACAGCGCGCGCACGCAATCGGGATGCGCGTAATCGCGACGCGCGCCAGCGGCCGCGAAGGTCCGGATTTCGTCAGCCACGTCGGCCTGCCTGACGAGATGCTGAAGCTGTTGCCCGAGGCGGACGTCGTGGTAGACACGCTGCCGCTCACCGAACAGACGCGAACAGAGTTTCGATGCGCGCTCATTCGCGGCCATGAAGTCTGGCGCGTTCTTCATCAATGTCGGACGCGGAGGCACGTTGTCACCGCCGACCTCGTCAACGCGTTCAAGGAGAATCACCTCTGGGCGGCGCAGGTCTCGACGTCGACCGGATCCCGAGCCGTTGCCGCAGGATCATCCGCTATGGCACCTGCCCAACGTCATCATCACACCGCATGTTTCCAGCGGAATCTGAATTCGAAGAGAACCGGCACTGGCAAAATCGCATGCGAAAATCTGCGCCGCTATGCGGCTGGCGAGCGCATGTTGTCGGTCGGTGGACGTGAAGCGCGGCTACTGAAGCACCGAGTCAATCCTCCAGATCGGGCCTGATAAAACACCAGCCACTTCCGGGAAGCGCTCCTTGATGCGCCGCTCGAGGGCATTGATGCTCGCCACCGCGCGCCTCGATGCTGATGCCGGGGCGCATGCGGATCTTCGCCGCCAGCATCACCTGCGGGCCCATCTGCTGCGTAATCGAGTTGAACAGGCCGTGGATCTCAGGGTCGCGACGAATGAGGTCGGCGATTGCTTCCTGAACATCGTCCTCCGCGGAGGTGCCCACCAGCAGCAGCGCTTGATCCGGATCGCGATGAAGGCCGAGATGGCGAGATCAACACCGACGCCGCACGGCGATGGACCCGCAGCATCGAAGCGGGTGTCGTCGGTCAGTGCCGCAATTGACACGAACACAAACGCGATAACAGACAACTCCAGCGCACGCGATGTCCTCGCCCAGCGCCACCACCAGCTCCGCATTGCAGCGTCTGGCGCACCCAACTGCCAGGGAGCGCCCGCGACGCAACTGGCGATCTCGCGCAAGCAGCCGCACCAGGCTGCCCGTCTCCAGCACGATCGACACGCCCAGCACGACCAGCGCCACCCAGCACCTGGTGCAACGCTTCTGGGCGCATGCAGCTTGTGCCATCCCTCGTAGATGGAGAACAGTCCGCCCGCGCTGAACAGGAGCGAGCGCGACGATGAAGCTCCAGAAGTACGTGAGGCGGCCGTGACCGAGAGGGTGCAGCGGGTCCGGAGGTCGCTGCGCCTGCTTCAGAGCCGAAGTACAGCAAGACCTGGTTGCCGCAATCGGCGAAGGAGTGAATGCCGCCTCGGCCATCATGCTGCCCGAGTGCGTGTACATGGCGGCGCCCGATTTCGTGATGGCGATGAAGAGGTTCGCCAGGAACGCGTACAGGATCGCTTTCGCGGATGAGCCGTGCTCGGACATTACTTCTGGGCCTCCAGTTCTTCGATGCTGCGTGGCCAGTCATCCCTTCAGCAGCCGCGACAGCGAGCGATCGGCGCAGGATGCGTCCAGCAGTCTGGCAGCGCGGGCAATAGTTGGTCTCGTTGGCGGCATAGCGTATCCGCTGGATCTCAGTTCCGCACACCGCACATGACCTGCGGAAGCGTCCATGGACACCGCGAAATCCTTGCGAAATGCTGTCACCCCCTCGGGAAAGGTCGCCTCCGGCCTCGGCCCGCAACCGGTCAGTCCATTCCCGCAGCACTTTGACACTCGCGGCGCGCAGGCGCTCAGCCTCCTCGTCGGATAAGCGCTGTGTGAGGGCGATGGGCGAGAGGCGCGCCGCATGCAGGATTCTCGTCCGGAATAGGCATTGCCGACGCCACTGAAGAGCTGCGGATCAGTGAGCGCGCGCTTGAGGGTGTGGTTCTCCGAGCGCAGGCGCAGCGCGAACTCCCGCGCGGAGCATCGAGAATCTCCAGGCCCGGCGCTCGTGTGAGCGCAGCCCCTGCTCACCACGCACGACATGCAGTGATGCCCGTCGCTGGGTGCCCGCCTCGGTGAGAGTCAGTGTCCCGCTGTCGAACTCGAAAGTGGCGAGTGCGCGCCGCCTGGAACGGCGCTCACCGCTCGCAAACCAGGGTGCAGGCGCCCGGCGATCATCGAGTGGGATGACGAGCCACAGGTCATTTCCGAGGCCAAACGCGATGCGCTTGCCGAGGCGAGCTCCCACATCCCTGACACGATGGCCGAACGCGTTTCGCCAGCGCTGGCTCCGCGCTTCTGAGAAGAAACGGGACTCGCCAGACTCACGTGCTCGCAGCGTACGGCTCTGCACGCGCGCAGCAAGCGCCTCGACATAAAGCGTGATGTCCGGCAGTTCCGGCACGGCTGCCGGTCAGGACGCGTGACTCAAGGAAGTCCTCCAGCCGTGAGTGCTGGCGACGGTCTCAGCGCCCGATGTCGGCGCTGGACGCTTGGTTCTCATGAGGGATCCCCGCTTGTGCGGCTCCACGCTGGGCGGAATGCCGGTTCATTCTCCATTGCACCTTGGGGATGCGGCAACGGCAGGGGCTGTGTTGCGATTTCCAGCGCACAAAAAGCGCCGCGAGCGGGGAACTCGATCGCGGCGCCAAGAGCGAACCACAGGGGTTCAGGGGGAAACTGTTTCAGGTCAAGCTTCACGCTCAACGCGAGCGGTATCTCCTCCATTTCGTAACCCATCACCTGACGGGTCATCGGATCGACGATCGGCTTGCCCTGACGAAAACATCCGGTACTCGCCACGCGCCGGGCGAGTGCAACACGTGCATCGACCTGCTCCAGCGCGAACTGTCCGTCAGCACGTCGTACCAGGAGCGTGGCGCAGTGCTCGGGGTGCGCGAGATGTTCCTTCCTCGCCCTCCGGCAGCAGCAGCGCGACGATTTCCGATTTACCGGTAGCCATAGGTGCTGACACGCTCAAGGACAAAGCAATCGCCATGCCAAGCGGCAATCGCCTTTAATATCAGTGGCTTGAACTGCGTACCGGGCTACCACAGCCCTGACGCAATTTGTCAGTTTCTGACGCGCGGGGACGCGCCGGGATTGTCAGTTGATGACCGGCTTCACACTGGGCGGCTGCACTCGCCGCGCAGTCAGGTCGCGCTGAAGAACTTCAGGGTGGAACGACGATGCACGCCTGGTTGTCCGCCTTCAGCGTGGCGCATACCTGGCGCGCGTTCGCTTCCGGAAGCATCCCGGCCTGCAATCGATACAGATGACCCGCGGGTGTCGTAGCGAGCTTCACCGGACGGGGAGAGTCCGCCGAGCAGCTTGCGGATACTCAGCCTGAAGGCGTCGCCATTCACCCATGGCCTGTTTATCGCCGCCCGAGAACGCGCCGAGCTGGATGCGATATGCGCCCGGCATTGGAGGATGAGGTGCTTGCTGGCGTCGACGTCGAAGTCTTTTGTAGCTGGCAATTGCAATCCTGCGGTGAGAGTCGCTCCCGCCTCAGCTGTGCCTTCGGAAGGTGTGTTCGAGGGTGTTTGTGCCAGCGCGAAATTGCCGAGGCGAATGCGTGCTTCGTCCGCCATGCGCCCCTTGCGGATGCTGATTGATGGAATTGCTGGTATGCATCCGCGGTATCAGTCTGCATCGCCTTCTGCCAGTCACTCGACTCCTGCAGCTCGCGCACGCGAGCCTGCGCCTGCGAGGCGAACTCACCGTCAGGATACGTCTGCAGGAAGTTCTGATAGGCCTCCAGGGTGTCCGTCACGTCGTGCGGTTTCCCATTGCTGTTGCCGACCGCTGCATGCGGTCACCATGAGCGCCATTGCTACTATTAGCGTCATCAACGTCGCGCGACTCATGATTCCTCCAGTGACTCTTGAGGACCCGCGGATTGTACTCGTGGAATTCGGCCTTGCCGATGGCTCCTAAAGCTGGGGCTGGAGCGCGCGATGGTGAGGGGTTAGTCTTGCACCCGCGCTCTTTACTCTCGTGAGGAACCCATGGCCGAAGCACCCAGACGCCGCCTGCTCGACGACGTCGCCGGCTCGCCGACTTTTCTTGGTGAACGTTCGAAGTTCGTGGGTGACATCACCAACGCAGGCGCCTTTGTGCTCTGCGGACACATCAAGGGCGATGGCAATATCGAGGGCACCCTCAATCTCGCGGTCTCGGGCCACTGGGAGGGGCGCGTCCGCGCCAGGCAGGCCGTCGTCGCCGGCCATGTCACCGGCGATCTCGCAGTCGATGAAAAGCTCGAGATCGGTCAGACGGCGGTAATTCGCGGCAGCGTCAGCGCGCGGACGATTGCCATCGCCAGGGTGCGGTGGTCGACGGCGACATCACTGTCACCAGTGGCACGCGCCGATCGTGCGCTTCGAAGAAAAGCGTCACGGAAACCTGGAGACTCGGGCAGACTCTCAGTCGGTGATGTGAAACAGGCGTCCGTCGTAAGCCTCAACGACGTACAGCTTCGCCGTCGTTCCCTTCGCCGAAGGACGACATGCTTGATGCCGGAATCAGAAGCCGCCCGCTCACTATCCAATCGTGGGGCAGTCGTGTTCGCAATGTTCCAGATCCGCGTCTGAGCCGAAGTCGCCGAAAATGTAGCGGCCAACGAGGCTCGGAAACGCTGCTGCCTCGATAGACGTAGCCCGCCCGTGACTGTAGTACCGACGCTGCGTCCATAATCGGCGATCGGCGCCTGGAGGTTGGTGGCCGACCCGCACGCCGAGTCCCGTATCGCGAGTGCCTTCGAAGCAGCGCCAGCCATAAGTTGCCGCCCAGCGTCACGCGATCGATTTCTCTCGCGCGCTCTGCCCGACGTCGCCGACCCAGAGATCGCCGTTCTGCCGATCGAAGCTCCAGCGCCACGGGTTGCGGAATCCCAGGGCGAAAATCTCCGGGCAACTTGCTGTGCCGGTGCCCGTCGGACACGGTGCGTTGATCGCGAAAGGGTTGTCGATCGGAATGCCGTAGAGCAATCCGCCGGCACCGACGTCGACATCGATGCGCAGCATCTTGCCGAGCAGCGTCGTGAGCAGCTGATGCGTTGCCGATGGTGCCGTGCTGATCGTTGCCGCCGCCGCCGTCGCCCATGCCGATGTACAGAAACCCCGTCCGCTGACCGAAGGCGATGCCGCCACCGTTGTGGTTGTCCTCGGCGTTATCTGATTTGACGTGAGGACGATCCGCTCGGAGGCGGGGTCGAGCGTCATGCCGCCGTCCGCCGTCAGGAAACTGCGACAAGCCGCGACACCAGGCCAGTGCATCGGCGTTCGTGTGCGAGTAGAACAGAAACACGCGCGGATCGACTGGGAAATTCGGATGAAACGCCATGCCGAGCAAGCCCGGTCTCACCGTTGAAGGTCACGCGGGCTGGAAATATCGACGAAGTTGCGTCGCCGTGCTGACGCATCGGACCGTTGCTGAAGACGCGCACGCGTCCGCCCTGCTCCACCACGAACCAGCGGGTGCTATCTCCCGGTGCCTGCAGCATCGCCACGGGACTCGTCAGCGCAATTCCGGAGAACACGGGCTCGACGCCGACCGTCGGCGTGGTTGGGGCAACGGGATCGGCGTGGGCATCCCGCCTCCGCCGTTGAACGATGCGCCGCCTCCGCACGCGCAAAGTAGAAGTGCGCCGCTCAAGACCGCGGTCCATTGAGTGCGCCGCAAGTTGGTCATCGGACGATCCTCGTGTAATGTCCGCGGCACCTCATCCTTGCACAGGACTGGCGTGATGAGAACGCGTGTGGCTGTCGGAATTGAGCGACAGGCACGCTCGCATTGAACAGAATGCCCGGCCCCCTCGCACATCGGCTCATTCACCTCATTGCACATCGCGGCAACGCGCGTAATTTTCCCGAAAACTCACTTCCGGCGCTGCGTTCCGCGGTAGAGTCTCGGCGTGCGCTTTCTGGAGTTCGATGTGCATCTGTCCGCTGATGGCGTGCCCATCGTGATCCACGATCACGAGCTCACCCGTACGGCCGGTGTGCCAGGCTGCGTATTCCGACTATCCAGCCGCCGAGCTTCAGCCGAATCGAGGTCAACGAGACAGAACGCCTCCGCGGTCGCTTCACCGGTGTGCTGATTCCGACGCTCGCTGATGTCGTGGAGTTCCTTAAGGAGCGGCACGAGATCACGGCATTCGTCGAAATCAAGCGAGCAAGCCTGCGCCGCTTTGGACGCGAGCAGGTCGTCGCCCGCGTGCTGGACACCTTGAAGCCCGTGCGTTCACGCTGTGTCGTCATTTCCTTCGACCTTCCAGCCGTTCACATGGCACGCCAGCATGGCTCGGTCGCGATCGGTTGGGTGCTCGGCGAGTACGACGGCCACACGCGTCTGAAGTTCGAAGCGCTGAAGCCTGAATTCCTGTTCTGCGATCATGAAAAGCTGCCGCCTGGCATGGATCGGCTGTGGCTTGGCCCATGGCGCTGGGCCATCTACGAAGTCGAGACGCTGGAGGTGGCGCTCTCGCTGGCCGAGCGAGGCGCGGACTTCATCGAGACGATGGCGGTGGCGCCCATGATCCAGGCTTTCGTGATCTGGCTGCGCGCAGCACAGGCAAGGGACCGGATGAAGCACTTGTTGATGTCCGTCGTGGTCGGCGGCGGCATTCACGGAGTTGGCGTTGCCCGAGGCTGCAGCGGCCGCCGGGCATTCCGTGCTGCCGCTGGAAAGACGTCGCTGGCCGCGGGTACCTCGAGCCGCTCGAGCAAGCTGATACACGGCGGACTCGCGCTATCTCGAGAGCGGCCAGTTTCACCTGGTGCGCAGAAAGCCTGCGCGAACGACGCATTCTTCTTGCGGATCGCGCCGGAGCTGGTGCAGCTCAAGCCTTCATCCTGCCGCGTTGTATCGCGAGACACGCCGCCGTCCATGGCAACTGCGCGTGGGCCTGTCGATTTATGCATTGCTTGAGGGCTTGGCCCTGAGACACGCTTCGGCGCCGTACCGAGAAGCGAGTGGACGCAGCTCGACGGCCTGCAGACTCGTGGCCTGCGGACGGTTCTGCGCTACTTCGATGCGCAGACCGACGATGCCGCCCTGACGCGCGCAGTGATGCGATCCGCGCAAACGCTTGGGGCGGAGGTGTGCTCGCTCCGGCGGAGTTCTTCGCCGCAGAACTGCGTGATTCAGTGATCGTGCGATACACGCGCAACGGTGCACCCGCGAGTGTGGACTCGCGAGTACTGGTGAATGCTGCAGGCCCGTGGGTGAAGCGGGTCATGGAGCGCATTGCGCCGCGCGTGCCATCGCCCACGATCGAGCTCGTGCAAAGGTACGCATATCGTCGTGCGCGATACTCCCACCCAAGGGATCTATTACGTCGAAAGCCCGCGCGATGGGCGCGCGATCTTCGTCATGCCCTGGCGCGGCAACATGCTCGTTGGTACCACTGAGAGCCGCTTCCGCGGCGATCCCGAGACGGTGCATCCGTTGATGGCCGAGAAGCACTATCTCGTCGGCGTGCTGCGGCACTATTTCCCACGTCACGCACACCTGCAAGTGCGCGAGATCATCAGATTCCTTCGCCGGCATTCGCGTGCTACCGGCCGGCGCCGGTCACGCCTTCCATCGTTCGCGTGAGACATTGTTGATCTCGGATCGAGCACATCATCCGCGCGTGCTTGGCATCTACGGCGGCAAGCTCACCGGATACCGCGCGACGGCTGAGCACGTCATGGAACGCATCCGCGGTTCGTTGCTCTGAGAAAGAGCGCGGGCGGACACGCGCACGCTCAGATTGCCGACCACGTGAGTGCCGCCGCCTTTAGCGCAGACGTGGCTAGGCGTTTGCGGCCTGGCGAAATGCCTGAAGAGCGTCCTGCAGGAAACTCCGTGAGGTTGCGCGCCGGACGTCCGAGAAGGCGCGGAATGTCGTCCGTCACGTCCATCGGCAGCGCACCCGCTGCCGCGTAGTCCCAGTACTCGAGCAGCGCTTCGATCAAGCGCGGTGACAGGCGACGCGCCTCGAGTCGTGCACGCGCGCGCGCGGACTGCATACATCCACGTACGTGATGTGTCGCTCGAGCGCCGCCGAAACACTGCTGCGCGATGCTGAAATAGTCGAGCGCTTCGGGACCGGTGAGTTCGAGCACTTGTGACGGCGCACCGTGCTGCATGACGTGCACGGCAACATCGGCAACGTCTCGCGCATCGACGAGCGGCCAACGCCCACCGCCGCGCTGGCGCCTCGATCTTGCCGCTGCACGTAATCTGCACGGCCTGTTTCAGGAGCACCTGCATGCAAAGCGCCGGTCGCAAGACAGTGCGCCCTGGAAGAGACCGGCAACGCGCAGCTCTGCTTCGCCAGTGCCAGCGCAGTAGCCGCAGTCGCGATTGAGGGTCGGCACCGAGCGCGCTCACCTGGATGATGCGCAACACGCCGGACCGCCTTTGCCGCCTGTGCGATGGCGGCATGCGAATCGGCGGCTTCCGGACCCAACGGCGCGATGATCACAACGCCGGTAACGCCTTGCAGCGCAGTCGCCAGCAGATCAGGCTCGCCCGGACTGCCGACGATCACGTCCTTTCGCGCGCAAAAACCCGCGGGTACCTGCGGCAGCCTCGAACCATCAATCGCAGACGCTGTCCACGTGCCGCCCCAGCGGTTACCACTGCCTTACCTATGGTTCCGCTCGCGTGAGTCACCAGCCACATCGACAATCACTCCTGGCCATCGTGGGAGCGGAAGCGTCAAATGCACCCTTGACGGCAATAAACAGGCACGATCGAACTTCACTGATGACGCCCGCTCATCAATAATCGGTACCAGAGAGGCACCCCGTTCGTGGACAACCTGGGCGACATCGTGACGTAATGCGTGCGCGTCGTGGCATCGGGCAGTTTTTGTGGCCGCCGCGCAACCAGCTCGGTGTCACCCCTTCCGCCGTCAGCAAGTCCGTGTCACGCCTTGAAGAGAGTCTTGGCATCCGCCTGCTCAACCGTACCGACGCGATCCCTTTAGCCCCACTGATCGGGAAGCGCATTCTACGCACGCTGCCAGGCGCTGATAACCCAGCTGCAGGATGCGGAAGCCGAGGTCGTGGAAACACGCCAGCGGCCGCGCGGGCGGCTGCGAGTTGACATGCCGCTCACACTCGCACGGGAATATGTGATCCTGGCGCTGCCGCGTTTCCTGACGCAGTTTCCCGATGTGACGCTGCAGCTGAGTTTTCGGACCGGTTGGTGGACATGGTGAACGAAGCCATCGACATCGCCGTGCGCGTCGGCGAGCTTACGGACTCGCGACTGGTCGCGCGCCGGCTGTGGAATCCCGACGTCGTTGCGATCGCATCCCCGACTACCTGGCGCGCCGGGGAACGCCACAGGATCCGGATGGATCTCGCGATCACGACTGCATCCCGGTTCTTCAATCCGAACACCGGCCGCGTCCTTGAATGTGGCCATGATCCGCGACGGAGTCCTCAAGCAGGTATCCGTGAGCGGACGTGTGCTGGTCGACAGCCCTGAGGCGCTGCGTCGAAACCGCCCTGTCGGGCGCGCGGAATCGCGCCGGTCATGGGGTTCATGAGCGAACGCCCCGTCGCTGCCGGGTCACTCACGCGCGTGCTTCCGGATTGGCGCTTCGCGCTCGAGCGCCCGGTCTCCGCGCTGTTCGTGAAGGATCGCCATCCAACGCCCAAGGTGCAGGCATTCCTCGACTTTCTCAGTCACCCTGTTCCCCGGAAACCCAGCGTGGACTGCGGCCGAGCGATTCCTGATCCCAAGGCACCAGTGAAGTTCGGCCCTGCGCGCTTGTTCACGTTCTGTTCACTCCCAATCTCCGTATCCCTCGGCGACCACCCAGACGGTCGCCGTTGTTGAGGGATACTCGTCATGCCTGTACACACACCACCCCGACGGCCACGCGGTTAAGCCCGCGTTTGCGCACGTTCCTGCCCCCGATCGGCTCACTGATCCTGATTGCTGCATTGCTCACCGGATGCCAGCCACAGGCGGCGTCGTCTGCGCCCGCCCCGCAGGTGAACGTCGCCAAGGTCATCGAGCGCAAAGTCAACGACTGGGACGAATTCACCGAGCCGTATCCAGGCAATCGATAGCGTCGAGATTCGCCCGCGCGTCTCCGGCTACATCGAGCGCATCGCATTCACGGAAGGCGGCAGCGTCAAGAAGGGCGACCTGCTCTTCGTCATCGACCCGCGCCCGTATCGCGCCGAGCTGCAGCGTGCGCAGGCAGATGCCGCCGGAGCAAAGACCCGCGCCGAGCTCGCACGCAACGAGGTGGCACGCGCGGAGCGGTTACTGGCCGCGCGCGATATCGCAGGAGGAATATGACGAGCGCGTGAATCGAGCGCACTGAGACCGGCTCGGCGGTCGAAGCCGCGGCGGCGGCGGTCGAAGTCGCGCGCGTCTCAACCTCGAGTTTACGCAAGTCGTTTCACCGATAGACGGGCGGGTAGGCAAGGCCGAGGTGACGCCCGGGAATCTCGTAGGTAGCGGCGAACGGGCGACGCTCCTGACCACCGTCGTTTCAATCGACCCGGTGTACGTTGAGTTCACGGGCGACGAACAGGTCTATCTCAAGTACAACGCGATGTCCAAGAGCGGCGAGCGCGCCAGCTCGCGGGATGAGCCGAACCCTGTCTGGATGGGCCTGGCGGGCAGAGACGGGATTTCCGCATCCCGGCCACATGACCTTCGTCGACAATCAGCTGGATCCGGCGACTGGGACGATCCGCGGCCGCGCGATCTTCCGCAACCGGACGGCCTGTTCACCCCGGCCTGTTTGCGCGCGCATCAAGCTGCTCGGCAGCGGACAGTACAACGCAATCCTCATCAACGACCGCGCGGTCGCCACCGATCAGAACCAGAAGTTTGTGCTCGTGCTCGGCGAGGACAAGACCCTGAGCTATCGGCCCGTCAAGATCGGTCGCACCGTGCAGGGCCTGCGCGTCGTGCTCGATGGACTGAAGCCTGGCGAAACCATCGTCGTGAACGGCATTCAGCGCGTGCGCCCGGCATGTCGGTCTCGCCGCAGACCGTGCCGATGGACGAGGACGTCCCGCGCAGCTGCGCGGCTGCCAGAAGTCGGCACCACGCAAGTCTCGTGATGCAGCCATGAAGTTCGCGCAATTTTCATCGACCGCCCGATTTTCGCCGCGGTCATGTCGGCGATCGTGTTCATCACACCGGTGCGATTGCCGTCTGGAACCTGCCGGTCAGCCAATATCCGGAAGTGTACCACCCTCGGTGGTAGTGCGCGCGACCTATCCGGGCGCTCAACCCGAAGGTGATCGCCGAGACGGTCGCGGCGCCGCTCGAGCAGGAAATCAACGGCGTCGAGAACATGCTCTACATGTCCTCGCAGTCGACCACCGACGGGCGTGATGACGCTCACCGTGACCTTCGCGGTCGGCACCGACGTCGACACTGCGCAGGTGCAGGTGCAGAACCGCGTGGCGCAGGCGCTCGCCGCGGCTGCCGGAGGACGTGCGCCGCTTCGGCGTGACGACGCGTCAAAAGCTCGCCCGACCTGCTGATGGTCGTGCACCTGTATTCGCCCGATAACCGCTACGACATGGTGTACCTGCGCAACTACGCGACGCTGCAGGTGCAGCGATCGTGCTCGCGCGGCTCCCGGGCGTCGGCGAGGTGCGCGTGTTCGGCGCCGGCGACTATTCGATGCGCGTGTGGCTCGACCCGCAGAAGGTCGCATCGCGTGACCTCACGGCCGGCGACGTCGTGCGCGCGATCCGCGAGCAGAACGTGCAGGTCGCCGCCGGCGTGCTCGGCGCGCAGCCTGCGCCGCCGGGGTCGAGTATCAGCTCAGCGTCAACGCGACCGGGCCGCCTGCGTCAACGAAGAGGAGTTCGGCAACATCATCATCAAGTCCGCGCCCGACGGCGTCGGTGACACGGCTCAGGGACGTGGCGCGCATCGAGCTCGGCGCGGGACAGTATTCACTGCGCAGCCTGCTCAACAACAAGGCTGCGGTCGCGATTCCGGTAGCGCTCATGCGCCGGGCGCGAACGCGCTCGAGCTCGCCAGTGCCGTGCGCGCAAGCATGGAGGAGATCAAGCAAGACCTTCCCCGATGGCGTGAGCTACCGAGATCGTCTACGACACCACCATCTTCGTGCGCGAGTCGATCATTGCGGTTGATCGAGACGCTGCTCGAGGCGATAGCGCTGGTCGTGATCGTGGTCGTGCTGTTCCTGCAGACCTGGCGCGCCTCGATCATCCCGCTGCTGGCGGTGCCGATCTCGATCGTCGGCACCTTCGGCCTGATGCTCGGCGTTCGGGTTTTCGATCAACAACGCTGTCGCTATTCGGGCTGGTGCTCGCCATCGGCATCGTGGTGGACGATGCGATCGTGGTGGTGGAGAAACGTCGAGCGCAATATCGAGCGGGCTTGAGTCCGCGCGACGCGGCGTATCAAGCGCGATGGAGGAAGTCAGCGGCCCGATCATCGCGATCGCGCTGGTGCTGTGCGCCGTGTTCGTGCCGATCGCGTTCATCATCGGGACTGACCGGCCAGTTCTACAAGCAGTTCGCTCTCACGATCGCGATCTCAACCGTTATCTCGGCATTCAACTCGCTCACCCTGAGCCCTGCGCTCTGCGCGGTACTCCTCAAGTCCCGTGACGCCAAGCCCGACATCGCCACGCATCATCGATCGGTTGTTCGGCTGGGTGTTCCGGCCCTTCAATCGCTTCTTTCATCGTTCCTCGGAGCGTTATGGCAAAGGCGTCGCCGGCGTCATTGGCCGTAAGGGTGCGGTTGCCATTGTGTATGCAGCTCTCCTCGGACGTGACCTGGTTCATGTTCCGGGTCGTGCCACCGGGCTTCATCCCGACGCAGGACAAGCTGTACCTGATCGCGTTCGCACAGCTTCCCGATGCCGCTTCGCTCCGATCGCACCGAGGATGTGATCCCGGCGCATGTCCGACATCGGGCTGAAGAATCCCGGAGTCCAGGGCGCGGTTGCCTTCCCGGGTCTGTCCATCAAGGGATTCACCAACAGCTCCAACGCCGGGATCGTGTTCTTTCCTTTGAAGCCGTTCGATGAGCGCAAGGGCAAGGCTTTGAGCGGCCCGGGCATCGCGCAGGCTCTCAGCCAGCAGTTCGCCGGCATCCAGGACGCGTACATCGGCGTGTTTCCGCCGCCACCTGTGGCCGGCCTCGGCACCCTGGGCGGGTTCGCGCTGCAGCTCGAGGATCGCGCCAATCTGGGTTGCATGACGAGCTGTACGCTGCATTGCAGGGAGCGCTGGCGAAGGTCTATCAGACGCCGCAGCTCGCGGGGAGTCTTCTCGAGCTACACCATCAACGTGCCGCAGATCACAGCAGACGTCGATCGCGTGCGCACCAAGGAGCAAGGCGTCGCACTCACCGATGTCTTTGAAGCGATGCAGGTGTACCTGGGGTCGCTCTACGTGAATGACTTCAATCGCTTCGGACGCACTTACCAGGTCATCGCCCAGGCGGACGCCCAGTATCGTGCGCGGCCAGAGGACATCCGGCAGCTCAAGACGCGCAACAGCCGGAGAGATGGTGCCCTGGGCTCGCTGAGTGACGATCAGCCGAGACGAATGGACCCGATCGCGTGCTGCGTTACAACGGGTACCTCGCTGCCGATATGAACGGCGGCCCCGCGCCCGGCTTCAGCAGCGGCCAGGCGCTGCAAGCCATCGCCAAGGTTCTCAATGAAACCTGCCGAATGGCGTCAAGTTCGAGTGGACCGACCTCACCTTACCAGGAAACGTCTGCGGGCAACACCACTGTGTTCGTGTTCCCGCTTTGCGTGCTGTTTGTGTTCCTGGTGCTGGCTGCACTCTACGAAAGCTGGTCGCTGCCGCTCGCGATCATCCTGATCAGTGCCGATAGTGCCTGTTGTCGGCGCTCGCTGGCGTGAAGCTCACTGGTGGCGACAACAACATCTTCACCGCAGATCGCGCTCTTCGTGCTGGTGGGCCTCGCCTGCAAGAACGCAATCCTGATCGTCGAGTTCGCCAAGGTGCGTCAGGACCAGGGTCTGCACGCCGGAAGCAGCGGCCATCGAAGCGCGCGGGCCTGCGACTGCGTCCGATCCTGATGACCTCACTCGCCTTCATCATGGGCGTGGTGCCGTTGGCGATTGCCACGGGCGCGGGAGCCGAAATGCGCCGGGCGATTGGGATCGCGAGTGTTCTCCGGGATGCTCGGGGTCACGCTCTTCGGCCTGTTCCTGACGCCGGTGTTCTACGTGATCGTGCAGCGGCTGGCGATGCGCATGAAGCGCACCACGGAACCCCGCGCCCATCGCGGCGATTCCGGAGGCGAGCATGCGTAAGATCGCGGTGGCGCTCACTGACCGCTGCGCTCTGCGGCTTGCGCTGTCGGTCCTTCATATGAGGAGCCCGACACACCCGTGCCGGGCGAATTCGTCGGAGCGGGCAACGCGACGTTTCCCGGGCAGCCGGTGGTGGCGCAGTTCTGGACCGTGTTCGGCGATGACGCACTCACGAGCCTGATACAGGACGCACTCAACGCCAATCACGACCTGCGACCGCGGCAGCACGCCTCAACGAAGCACGCGCGCTGCGTCTTGGGGCCGCGTCGGACTTCTTCCCGGTCGTCAACGTGAACGGTCTGCAGGCAAAAACACGCGCGTGAGCCCGACCGACCAGCCGGGAGTTGCCGCGAACCAGCGGCAGCTTCGACTACCAGGCAGGGTTCGACGCGACCTGGGAGATCGACATCTTCGGTGGCGTGCGCCGGTCTGGTACGACGAGTCGCGCCACGCGTCGATGCTGCGCCTCGCCTCCTTGATGACAGCTTCGTCACGCGTGACGAGCGAGAGTTGCTCCGCAGCTACCACTGAGCTGAGGGCTTGTGGCAGGGGCGCTACGAGGTGGCGCAGCGCAATCACGACCGTGCAGCGCAGCTCCCGCGACCTGACCCAGCGCCTGGACGCCGGCCGCGGCACCTGATTGGACGCTGCGCGCGCACGCGGCACCAACTCTCGACCGCCTGGCTACGCTCCGCAGCTCGAGGCGGCAATCGCTCGCACGCGTTATCGGCTCGCTGTGCTGACCGCACATCAGCCCGGTACGGCCGACGAACGCCTCGAGCCGCGACCAATGCCTGTGATACCGGATTCACACCAGTCGGTGAGCCGACGGATTGGCTGCATGCACGGCCGGATCATCGCGTGCAGCCGAGCGCGAACCTCGCGGCCTCAACGGCGCTCATCGGCGTCACCGGTGTCCGACTTGTTTCCGAAGTCTCGCTGAACGGGCGCTTTGGCTGGAACGGACTCGACCGCGATGCGATCGGCGACAACTACAGCCGAGATCTATCAGCTACGGGCCTTTGATCCTCCGGGGCGCCATACTCGACCTCGGGACACGTGCGCGCGAACATCAACGCCTCCCGCGCGCAGCGCGGAGGGCGCTGGCAGCGGCTACGAGCAGACGGTTCTGACGGCGGCTCGGAGGACACCGAAGGCGCGCTCATCGGCCACTCGACAGCTCGCGCCCGCGGGCAGCTCTGGGCGCAGGCGGCCGAAGCAAGCGGCGTGGCGACTGCGTCTTGCGCTGCCTGCGTTATGAAGAAGGTGTCTCGGACTTCCTGCAGGTACTCGACGCAGAACGCACTCTCAGCTGACCGAAGACCTGCTCGCCCAGGAGCCGCTCCGACTCCGCCACCTCATTGGTCGCGGTGTGCAAAGACTCGGCGCTAGCTGGCAGCGGGTTCAATCACCCTAATGCCGCTTCGGCCGCTGATCCCTCTTATTTCTGTGGGGGCTGGTCGCTCGGCGGTGTCGCCTGATCGCCGGCGGCATATCGTTGCTGGGCGACTCGCTGGGTGCAGGCGCCTGCTCAGATTGCGGCCTGTCGCGTCGGGGGTGGTCTGGCGAACTCCGACGGCTTGAGATGCCGCGTCGAACTCGGCCCCCTGCTCGAGGCTGCCATCGGCGTTCGAATCCGCGGTCTGGTACCGCAACCACTCGCGGCAAGTGGAGTCGGTCTGCTGACCGCCGTGATGCGACACGTCGATGGTCCGAATCGAAATTGGTCGAACACCGACGAGCCCGCGCCGGATGGAGGTCGTCACCGGGAGACAAATGCAGCCGGTGCAGCATAGCTGCCAAGCTGTGCCAGGTGAGGGGTCGCTCTTCGTAAGGCCATATCTCCGCTGGTGTCAGAAAAGTCCTGACGGCCCCACGCACGCCAGAGTGGACGCAAAGACACAGTGGACCGCCGCCGCCAGGGGCATGACACCTTCCACTGCATCTTGATACGCTTCAGGGCTCGAATCAGAACCGCAGCCTGGCGCCGGCGGTTCCACACAATTGCGTCGCCCACGGGAACACTGCTTTTCAGGAATACCGAGGCAAGGACCACGGCTCAAGTCGGCGGTTCAGCCCTTTCTCGCCTTTCTTCTCGGCACGGGGAACGATGGACGGAAGAAACGATGCTTTACCCGGCGCGCTGGATCAGGAAGACGGTCCCGCAAGTCGCGCGATCACCTTCCGATGCACAGGGCAACACGCGTGCTCAATCCTACGCACCAGTAAGTACGGTGCGCTCCAGCACCTGACCGAGGCCCGGGCATGATCCGGAGACAGATACTGCGAATCCTGCTGCGGCTCATGCGATCTGCCGACGCATGCCAGAATCGTCACGGGCTCTGAAGCGCAATCGATCGCGCTGGCGGTGTCGCGGCGCAGCGCATCGAAGCATCAGCATGCCTGGATCGCGCGCGTCAGCGGCGCGTCGCGCTCTCGCCGGTGATTTCGTGGCAGGACCGCGGCATCGCCAGCCTGCCATCGTCGCGCAGCCGTTGCGGGCGCGTGAGCGCCGAAAATCCGCCTCCGGACGGGAGCTCGATCCTCTCCGCGCCACCACGGTTGCGAGCAAGCCTGCGCTGGTGTCTCGACGCAAGCCCGCTTCTGCGAAGTCGCCCAGAAGCCGCCCTCGCGGTCGGCCGAAGCTCGCATTCTGGGCCCCTGTCCAGTTTCACTACTGTTTTCTGATTGCTCGAGGAGCGACCGCTCACTGGATCGACCCCGCCAATGCGATCGCGCACCAGCTTTACGATCCGGTCGCACAGCGCGTCTGCCGAACTGCTCGCGCTGTTCGGTATTGACGGCGCTGCATTCGCCTGCACCGCCGTGAGCACCCGCCTGGTTCTCGGCACCGCCGCGCATCCGCAGGCGAACATGCACCAAGCTGCGGGTCTGCGCCGGGGAAGGACCAGATCGGCGGATGCCGTTCCGCATTCGGTGCCACTGCCGTGTTGATTCGGCGCACGTCGACATCAGCGCAGGGCCTTCGTTCAATGCCAAAGCTGTGGCTCAACCGATCATCGCCCCACCGTTGCTCACGAGCGTGATCTGGTCAGATGACCGGCGTACTCTCTACACGCTCGAAGGCGCAATCATGGCAGCCAGGCAGCGCGACATCGACTCGGTTCACCGACCACCGAAGGCGTCGACGCGCTTTCCGCATGTTTGGCGCTTGCCGACCTCAACTGCGCCGGTCGCGCATTTGCACCCGCCGCTGTTTCTGAAATGGTGGCGTCGCGGCCTCCGGCTCACCGTTCTTAGAGTGCCTGGTTTCGAATCGCGTTTTGTTGGCATTGGCCCGACCGAGCGAGCGCGTTTCGTTGGGCCTGCTCGAGAGCATCCTGTTTCCTCGTGCGGGTCAATATCATGAGCAGAGATGCCAGCAGGCCGGTGCAGAAGCTCGAAGCGGGTCGTCGTGTACCGGCGATTATCAGCCGCCAAGTGATTGGTTGTTGCCAGCGCCTGCCGGCGAGATACCTCGCGCTGCCCGGTCTCACCGTCACGAGGCGTGGAGCCTGAAGCCACCGCGTCGGGCTCGGCTTTCTCATCGCCGATCGAGCCTGCCGGACTGGCCGGTTGAGCAAGCGTACGCAGCGCCGGTAGCGCCGACCGCGCAGCCGCTGTTGCTCGGGCGTTAGCTACCGCGGCTACAAGGGAAATGAAGCGCGCGATCAGCAGAGCTACCACGCGCGGTCTGCGTCGCTCACCAGCCAAGTATCAGGCGGGCTCGCCAGAGCTCACCGTGAAGCACCCCTCCCCCGCGAGTCCAGCGCTATCACCGCGCAACCTCCGGCATGAATCTGCCGGAAAGTGACCGCCGAACCGGGGTCGGCGTAACGTTGCCAGATTGGCGAGTCGCGGCAGTCCGCGCGCAGATCTCGGAAGGAATCATGGGATCGCTGCTTGCGGCGATGATCCGACTTTCGAGAGTTGCCAGCGACTCGAGGGCGCCGTGCGCCGAGTGCATAGCCCCGTAGGTGCGGTCGCCAAGATCCCGGAAACTTTCGCCGTGATGAAAGCGCACGGGGCAGTCGGGTCATCGCCGTTCAGGGCTGAATCGCGCAACGCAGCTCAGCGAAATCATGGGCATCGGGCCACGCGAGTTGCCTTGAGCAGGAGCGGGGTCCATTTCCAGATGAATAATTCGCGATCAATCCGCCGGAAAGACTGTTCTCCAACGCCGCGCAGAGCGTCCACCTCCGGATCCAGAACCTGGCGGGATTGCCACTGTCGCGATGCTGGATCAGTTCGATTCCACGCTGCGTTCAGCATGAGCGCCAGCCCTGAGCGCGAGAATTCCCATCCGAGTGGAGAATCCCACCAGGGGCTGAGGCGTTGTGCCGGCAACAGGATTGAGTGCCGCAACGGCTCCCACATGACTCCTGATGCGACCGGGGCGTGGCTCAAATCCCGGTTCAGATGATGAGCTCGGTCACGTGACTCACGCGGGAGGTTGAGCCTCGGAGGACGTCGAAGCCGCGGTCGGACTGGAGCCGGGCCGAGCGAGAGTCAACATAAGCAGACTCCGCGCTTGTCCTCCCAGCCATGATGCAGAACCACCAGGTGCCCTGCGGACGCACGCTCCGCGTCGCTCCTGCTGCGGAATGCAGGCCAAGCGAGGCGAACGCCGTCGCCGCAATCGAGCACCTCATCCACGCTGCTCTGGAGCAACGTCACCGCGCGCCGCCTCACGGCCGGACGGCGGAACGGGAGACTGGCAGAGAATCGACTGGAGGTGGGCGTTACAGCAGCCAGGGGCGCGGCGAGAATTCCGTCATGGAGTCGGCTGGTTTGGGAGGCGGTCGTAAACTCAACTCGGTTGTTTCGTGCCGCGATCTCGTTCCATTGCCCCGCCGTTGACCCCTTCAATGGCGCTGGGATACGGCGCTACCACGCGCGTGTCCGCAGGTTCGTCATTCACCACCACGCTGATTGCGCCGTTCGTGCGCAGTCGCACGCTTGAAGCCAGATTGGCGAATGCGAGCGACTGCCGCTGTGCCGAATTCAATTGGCCGTCAAATGGATTGCCGACCAGGTCACACCTGGCCGCCGCAAGTTCCTCGGACGCGAGCGCGTAGCCTTCGGTCGCATTCCCCGGACAGACAGAAGCGACCGCGATACGCGGTTGCCTTTACGACGCCGGTGAATGACTGCTGGCCGAGGCGCGCCAGAAACTCGCGTAACGCATCCACGCGGCCCGAGCGCTAAGGGCGGTTCGCCGTAAGGCACCGGTCTCGATTCGCCAATCGCCGCTGGATGGTGGCGGAGGCGGAGATGGCACGGCCCCTGCTTGCAGCCCGCGCGATTTTTCCTGCGCTTCCTGAAACTCGCTGATCCGCTGTGTAGCGAGCGGCAAGCTGCGAGTTGGTCTGCTGCAACTGCGTGTTTTCTGCGGCCAGCGTGCGGTTGGTGGCGAGCGTCCGCAGATACAGGCCTGTAGAAACCGCACCCGTCAGCAACGGCAGCAAGTACGCCGGCAATCCACCAGTACGGCGGAGCCTGGGCGGGAGCGGGCGGAGGGTCCTGTGCCGTCGACTCGTTGATCCAGTGGCGCACGTCTGACGTAATCCGATCGGCGAAGGAATCCAGTGTTGCCACTACGAAACGCGCGCAGCTCCGCGTCGTGGTTGCGAAGCGCGGCCTCGAGCTGCGGATGCCAGTCGGCCGGCACGAGGTCCGCGGCCTGAGGCGAAGGTGTCGCGGTTCACGGGCCACGAATGCCGGCGGCGTCGTATCGCGGCGGTCCGGCAGCAGATGCAGCTGATAGAGAACCTTCGAGACGTCGACCGGCTTCACCAGTTTCGGCAGCACGCCCACTGCGCCCAGCGCCCGCGCCTGGCCGACATACAACTCTCCTTCCTGGGAGGTGTACATCATGATCGGTATGGTGGCAGTGCGCGGATTGTTCTTGATGGCCTGCACCGCCTGAAAGCCGTCCATGCCCGGCATGAGATGGTCCATGAAGATCACGTCGGGACGATGGTGCGTCAGGTAAGCCATGGCGCTCTCGGCGGATTCCGCCGTGTCCACGTCAATGCTGTACTTCCTGCAACATCCGGCTCAACACGATGCGAGCCGAATTGGAATCGTCGACGATCAGTGCGCGCTTGGCCGACATCGGTCCTCTCGAGTTCAGCGGTGCGATCTTAGCGCGATTTTCGAACCTGTGATCCTGTTCACGCGCGCGAGGCCGCCCGGAACGTAAACCGACCCTCGGACGTCGCGTTGTACACAGCGGGAGATTAGAGCTTTTCGCACGCCCCTATATAAGGAGCTTGAATATGTCCACTCATTCGTCGCTCAAACCCGCCTTGCTGACGGCCTCGGGCCTTCTCAGCCTGGTACTGTCGCTAGGCAGCGTCACAGCTGAGCCCCGGCCGGTGGATCATGCGCAGCGCCCGCACGCGCCGCGCGGCGATTGGAGCAGCCACACCGAGCGTCAGCGCACCGAAAACGGGCACACTGGCGCAGACCACGTGGACTGGCAGCAACGGCAGAGACCGCCACACGCGATGCCACGGTGGTGAACGACAAGAGGAGGCGAAGACGCGCACGCGGGACGTCTCCTACACCGGTCCAAACGGCAAGCAAAGCTCCGTGCACGACGTCACGCAGAAGACCGCCAACGGGTACACGCGTGATTCCACTTTAACGAATGCCGAGGGCCAGTCGGCGACGCGTAACGCGGTCGTCACGAACGACAAGGGACAATGGCGCCCGCACCCGCGATGTGACGTACACCGGTGCGAACGGCAAGACCTCGACGGCAAATACGGTCACGACCCGTACCGACACGGGTTATACGCGCGATACGACTATCACCGGCCCGAACGGTGGCAGTGGCACCCGCGACGTGGTTGTTGCCTGCGACAAGGCTGCGGGCCATTGCACCAAGGACGTCGCGGTGAACAGCAACTGAGAATTTCGAGGAATATGGCGTACCCCCACGCCACTCGAGGCGCGCGGCGCGAGATTGAAGATCCGCGCCGCTTTTTTATGGCGAGGACGCTCGCCAGTTCATCGAGTTCTCCGCCAGCTTTCATCAGCCTGCCCTGGATCGCCCTTGCGCTGCTCGCCTGTCCAGGTCGCATCCAGTGAGGCCATGAGGTCGATGATGCGCGAACGGTTCGCCTCAAATGCCGACCAGTGGCAGCCACGTAACTG